>Ga0163144_10013897_pt1 | contig 16752 bp, 17 predicted proteins | sample OliLak19BULKMAT1_FD_123175 | JGI IMG/M metagenome (GOLD analysis project Ga0163144, IMG submission 123175) | Freshwater microbial mat bacterial communities from Lake Vanda, McMurdo Dry Valleys, Antarctica - Oligotrophic Lake LV.19.BULKMAT1 | ecosystem: Environmental > Aquatic > Freshwater >... | reverse complement strand
GCAAAAGGCATTTGATACGGGCAAGCTCCAGTTTTTCACTTCTTTGCGACCTCTCGAGGAACGCCCGGCTTTCGTCCGGCATCTGGCGAAGGCGCGAAGTTCCGAGTGGGTGGTTTACGCCAAAGGCACCCTTCGCCGGGCCGGAGCAAGTATTGGACTACGTCGGCCGCTACACTCATCGGGTGGCCGTCTCCAACAACCGCCTGCTGGATATCGAAGGCGGGCAAGTCAGCTTCCGATGGAAGGACTATCGCCAGGACAGCCAGCAGAAGACGATGACACTTTCCGCTGACGAGTTTATCAGGCGGTTCCTGCTTCATGTGTTGGCAAATGGCTTCCGGCGGATTCGTTACTACGGCTTCCTGGCAAACCGCTACCGGCGCAAGAAACTGGCCCAGTGCGTCAATTGCTCGGGATGCGCGCGGCCGAGGCGACGGCGGGTGCGCCGCCACGGAAGGATTACCACGACCGATACGAAGCACTCACCGGTTGCACGTTGCGGGAATGCCCGCAGTGCCATCGGGGCCGCATGGTAGTGATCGAGCTGCTACCACGCCTTCCGAGCAGGCTCTCCCAAATCATGGATTCCTCATGATCAAAATGGCGAGCAGACTCGCGCGCAACGCCGCCTCGACTTGGCTCTGGCCACGCCACGGTCGAAGTGTCGCCGTATTGTCTAATGGCCACCCGAGTACCAGGGTTTTCCTGATTTCCACCCTGCCAACGCTCCTCAAACGTGCTGCCAGAAGAGGCACAACCCATCCCTTTGCGTCTTTTTCATTCCCTCGCTCGTCGATTCGTCCAGGAGGCCGGGCATCGAAAACCCATAGTTCGTAGTGCACGGTGGCGGCTCAGTCCAATCCGTTTTCAGCTCACCGCCGCGGCATTCAGCGATCTCCTGCGCTCCATTTCTGTCCGCCGCGCCGCCGAGCTAAAAACGCTCTGCATTATGTTGAGCAACTGATTATGTTGAGTCAAGTAGACAAACTCGCTCCGGCTGGGCGTTTTTCATCGAGAGCTCAACATAATCGCGTTCGTGTTCAGGGTCGTCTCGATCGCCGACTGAGGAGACCGAAGAGGGAAAGACCACGAGCAGGTTGCGTTCAAACCATGCCCGATAACAGCCGAAGCCCATGGTGACGCGGTTGTCGACGACACAACCTCATCTTCCGCCTTTTTAGTCTTTGCCGGAGCCACGTCACTCATCGGAGATCTCGGAACGCCGATCGTTCCGGGGGGATACGCTGATTATGGAGAGTCCCCTGGAGCCGAAAGCCCTTCCAGACCTCAGCGTCTCCATCTCCAGACCCCGACTCAACATAATCCGCAACTCAACATATTACCCACCCATACTCACCAAGAGTTGACCAGCGACACGACTTGCGCTTCCAATGTCCTCTGGCTCACTGCCACGCGGCATTGCCTCGCACGATCGTGTCGACATAAGGATGTCTGCTGAGGAGGAAGGAGTTACGCGCCTGCGGCGCGGATACTGGCACCACGCTCAGTAGCCTGCCACGTGGCAGCGCCTGATTTCGGTGTGGTCAACTCTATCCAAGTACAGGTGGTCAATTTCTCGTGAGCGCCGAGGTCGTTAGGCGAAGCTTCTTTGCGGGAGTGATCCGAATGGAACTAAATCGTAGCGGTCGAGTCGGTTAGCTGTTTGGGCGGAATGGCTTTCGATGAGGGATCGCGAATTGAACGATCACCTAGGAGTCTGTCGGAGATAGATTTCAGGTCACCTAGAATCAACAACTTACGGACAATTTACAGAAGTAAAATCCTTGTAAGTCGTTGATTCTACGTAGGGTAATTTCTATCTCCGACAGACTCCTAGGGCGGTAACTTCGGTGCGGGCTTGAAGCGACCGCATTGGTGGAATGCGGGTTGGGCCGAGGCGAGTCGGATGGCTCGATGGGAGATCGGTGGGGAATGTGCTTGAGTGGCCTGACGGTAGTGGTGAGTTTGGTACGGGTGCTCGGTGGGTCCGCGGTGACGATGAGGCCATGGCGGAGTTGCGGTGGCGGCGTGAGTTTTGTGGTTAGAGGCTGATGTGCTGGCGGAAGTGTCCGGGTGGCGGCATGGTGGTCTTGGTCGAGGAGCTTGTGAGGCTGGCTTGTTGCTGGGGGCGGCGACTTGGCGGTGGGTGGGCCCTAGCTAGGGGCGGGATGTTTGTCTCGGTTGAGGGGCCGTTGAGGCTGATGTGTTGGTTGAGGCGTCGTGGTGGCGAATTCGCGGTGCGTACGACGAGGCCATGGCTATCTCGCCTCGGCGGCGCGGCCGTGAAGGACTGGTGAGGCGGGTGTGCTGACACGGGTGTGCTGACGGGGCCCGTGGGGACACACTGAGGCCATGGCGATGTTGCAGGGGGGCTGGTGTGTTGTCGGAGGGGAGGAGGCTTCGGCTATAGAGGCCCGACTGGGCGATCTCGGGCGAGGGCCTCTTCGACGTTGGTCCGTTACCCATCGCGGCAGAGCCTCGTCGTACCATCAAGTAGGAACCTATGACGACGTGCTATTTTGATGCCTTTTCCGGCATCGCCGGCGATATGACCGTCGGTGCCCTCATTGATGCGGGTGCCAACGGCGATGCCGTCATTGAGTGCCTGAATTCACTCAACCTCGGCGCAACCTATCGCTACGAAAAAACCAAACGCCGGGGAATAGCCGCGACAAAATTTCACGTCGAAGGCTTCCAACAAATAGACCATCGCCACCTCCCCCATATCGCCAAGATCATCGAAGCCGCCGGCTCGATCCCACCCCTCTCAAAACAGAACGCCATCGCCATCTTTCTCAAACTCGGGGAAGCGGAAGCTCACGCTCATGGCATCCCCTTGGACCGCGTTCACTTCCATGAGGTCGGAGCCGTAGACTCCATCTCCGATATCGTGGGAGCCTGCATCGCGCTACAACTCCTCCACGTTGATGAAATCGCCTGCTCCCCAATCAACGTCGGGAGCGGCCTCGTCGAGACCGAACACGGTACCCTGCCCGTGCCGGCTCCGGCCACCGCGCAACTTCTCCTGAACAAACCCATCTACTCGAAAGGCCCCGCGATGGAATTGACCACGCCCACCGGCGCAGCGATCGTCGCCACCCTCGCTACCCACTTCGGCTCGCTACCCGCGATGTCGATCCTCTCGACCGGGCTCGGGGCAGGGACCGCCGATTTCAAAGTCCAGGCGAATGTACTGCGCGCTGTGATCGGCAAGCGCACAGCGGCAACCGAAGCCACCTCCGTCAACGTGCTCGAAGCCAATATCGATGACGCTTCCCCGCAAGTATTGGGCTACACGATGGACCGGTTGTTCGCCGCTGGCGCGCTGGACGTCGCCCTGCAGCCAATCCAAATGAAGAAGAATCGCCCCGGTTCGCTCCTTAGCGTCATTGCCAAGCCGGAGGATACCGACGCACTGGCCACGATCATCCTGCGGGAAACCACGACCATCGGCTTGCGTATCACCACCGCGGAACGACGCGTGGCCGCCCGCCGGTTCATCAACGTCGATACACCCTGGGGCGTCGTGCGGATGAAAGTGACTGCGCAGGGCGCCACCCCCGAATATGACGACTGCCGTACCTTGGCCGAAGCCAAGGGCGTGCCCTTGAAAGACATCCTGGCCCAGGCTCAGTTCGCCTATTTTAAAGAGTTTTAATCAATGGTTAAGTGCTACCTCACGACCCCGGTTTGCTACGTCAACGCGGCTCCGCACATTGGCTCTACGTATACGACGATCGCGAAGGAGATGCAGGGATTCGAAGTCGTACTGACGACCGGGACGGATGAACATGGCCTGACGATCCAGCGTACGGCCGAGAAGGCCGGGCAGATGCCGGAGTCGTTGACAGCCCGCCGGTTCATTAACGTCGATACGCCTTGGGGCGTCGCTCGGATGAAAGTCACTGCGCAGGGCGCTACCCACGAGGATGACGACTGCCGTAAGGGGGCCGAAGCCTTGAAGGCCGTCCTGGCCCAGGTTCCGTTCACGACTCCCCCGATTTACTGCGCTAACGTGGATCCGCAGATAGGCTCTACGTACACGACGATCACTAAGCAGATGCAGGGATTCGAAGTCGTGCTGACGACCGGGACAGATGAACATGGCCTGACGATCCAGCGTACGGCCGAGAAGGCCGGGCAGACGCCGGAGTCGATGACGGCCCGCCGGTTCATTAACGTCGATACGCCTTGGGGCGTCGCTCGGATGAAAGTCACTGCGCAGGACGCTACCCACGAGTTTGACGGCTGCCGTAAGGGGGCCGAAGCCAAGGGCGTACCCTTACGGGCTCTCCTGGCCCAGGCTCAGTTCACCTATATTAAAGAGTTTTAATCAATGGATAAGTACTACCTCACTACCCCGATTTACTACGTCAACGCGGCACCGCACATTGGCCATACGTACACGACGATCGCCGCTGATGTCATCAAGCGCTATAAGCAGATGCAGGGATTCGACGTCGTGCTGACGACGGGGACGGATGAACATGGTCTGAAGATCCAGCGTTCGGCCGAGAAGGCCGGGCAGACTCCCGAGACGTTTACAGCCGCGGTGGCGGCCGAATTCAGCGAGACCTGGAAGAAGTTCGGTTTTGCTCTGGACCATGAGCAGCGGACGACGGACCCGAAGCACGCCGCGAATGTTCAGCGCCTGTTCAAGGCGTGTTTGGCGAACGGTTTCATCTACAAGGGCTCTTACACGGGCTACTATTCGGTGGTCAATGAAGCGTTTGTTCCTGACGCAAAAGAAGGCGACGTGGACCCGGAGACGGGGCAACCGCTGGAACTGGTTACGGAAGAGAATTATTTCTTTAAGCTTTCGGCCTTTCGCGAGAAGCTGATTGAACTGCATGAGAACAACCCGGAGTTTTTGCAGCCGGAGACTCGCCGGAATGAGGTACTGGCGTTCCTGAAGCAGGACCTGGCCGACCTTTCGATTACCCGGACGACGATTCAATGGGGCATTGCGGTGCCGGACGAGCCGGGCCATGTCTTCTATGTCTGGTTCGATGCGTTGATGGCGTATTATTCCGCCGTCGTCGATGACGGCCGGTGGCCGGCCGACCTGCATCTGATCGGGAAAGAGATTGTCCGGTTCCATGCCGTTTACTGGCCCGCGTTTCTGATGGCCGCTGGCTGGGAGTTGCCGAAGAAGATTTTCGCGCACGGTTGGCTGCTGTTCGATAACAACAAGATGTCGAAATCGCGGGGCAATATCGTGCGGCCAGAACCGATTCGGCAGGCGATGGGCGCCGACGCGCTGCGCTACTATCTGCTGCGCGAAATTGTGTTCGGGGCGGATGGGAACTTCGCCTACGACGCGATGGTAACCCGGTACAACGCGGACTTGGCGAATGGTTTGGGGAACTTGGCGAGCCGGACGTTGAGCATGATTCAACAGTATCGGGGCGGGGTGATTCCTGACCGTCCGGAAGAACTGGTGCTGCCGATTGCGACGGCGGTTTCGGCGGCGATCAACGGCTATGAAAAATTTGAGTTTTCCAAGGGCCTGGAGGCGATTTGGCAGTTGATCACGGCCGCCGATAAGTACATTGTCGAACAAGCTCCGTGGAAACTGTTCAAGGCCAAGGACGATGAAAAGCTGAACGAAGTGCTCTATAGCATTGCCGACGCTCTGCGGGTGGCGACGGTGCTGGCGGCACCGGTGCTGCCGGAGAGTTGCGCGAAGATTTGGCGGCTGCTGGGGTATGCGACCTCGATCGCCGAGGAACGTTTTGGGATGGTCGAGGCTGGTCAGCTCCCGGCTGGTCAGGCGGTCCCGGCCGTGGAGCCGGTATTCCCTCGGCTGGACATGCAACAAACGATTGACAAAATGAACGACTTAGAAGAGATCGAGAGAGCGCGGCAGAATGTATTGCTGGGCAAGACGGCGGAGCCGGTGGCGGAGGTCCATCCGGGGGGGATCCCGGTGGCGGCGCAGATCACGATTGATGATTTTGTGAAAGTCGATCTCCGGGTTGGTCAGGTGAAGTTTGCCGAGCGGGTGAAGGGATCGGATAAGCTGCTGCACTTGAAGGTGGACATTGGCGAGGCGGAGCCGCGGACGATTGTGGCGGGGATTGCGCAGGTGTATGAACCGGAGACGCTGCTGAACCGTAAGGTGGTGATTGTGGCGAATCTGGCTCCGCGTAAGCTGAAGGGGATCGAGTCGCACGGGATGATTGTGGCGGCTTCGAGCCTGGATAGTAAAGCTACGCTCGCCGGCTTTCTAGAAGACGTTCCGGTGGGCGCTCGCCTGAAATAGATGCTAATTGACTCGCATTGCCATTTGGATGGGGCGAAGTTCGCCGAGGATCGGGATGCGGTGATTGAGCGGGCGCAGTCGGCGGGCGTGAAGCTGATGCTCGCGATTGGGACGGGCGACGGGCCGCCGGATCTCGAGGTAGCTGTGCGGTTGGCGGAACGGTATCCGTTTATTTTCGCGACGGCGGGGGTGCATCCGCACGATGCCGCGAAGTGGACGCCGGAATGTATTCCACAACTTCGGGAACTGATGCGGCATCCAAAAGTTGTGGGCTTAGGCGAAATCGGTCTTGACTATCACTATAACTTCTCGCCGCGAGAGGTACAGCGGCGGGTATTTATCGAACAGATAGAGCTTGCGTTGGCGGCACGCAAGCCGATTGTGATCCATGCGCGGGAGGCGTGGGACGATACATTTTCGATTTTGGCCGAACATTGGGAGCCGGCGGGTTTGCCGGGGATCATGCACTGCTTCACGGGGGGGCAGGCGGAGGCGGAGCGGAGCTTGGCGATGGGTTTTTTGATTAGCTTTTCGGGGATCGTCACTTATACGAAGGCACCGGAGGTGCAGGCGGCGGCGCGGGTGACGCCGCTGGATCGGATGCTGGTGGAAACCGACTCGCCTTATTTGGCGCCGCTGGCCCATCGGGGCAAGCGGAATGAGCCGGCGTTTGTGGTGGCGACCGCGGAGAAGATCGCGGAATTAAAGGGGATTTCGCTGGCCGAGGTGGCGGCGGCGACGACGGCGAATTTCCTGCGGTTGTTCCCGGCGTCGACAGAAGGATACACTGAGTGATCCCATGGGACTGAGCAAGCTAGGCCAAGCGTTTACGGCCCGCGAGATTTTCAAGCTTGTCGAGGCGGACATGCGCCGCGTCGAAGAAAAGATGGGCTTGGAGTCGATATCCTCGGTTGATGCGGTGACGGCGATCAATCGGCATCTGCAAAAGAGCGGCGGGAAGCGGCTTCGTCCGACGCTGGTGCTGCTTTCGTGCCAACTTTTTGGGGACGTGAACGAGGCTTCGATTGCGATGGCGGCGGTGGTGGAGATGGTGCACGCGGCGACTCTGGTGCATGATGACGTAATAGACGAAGCGAAGTCGCGGCGGAGCCATCCGTCGGTGAACGTTCTTTTCGGGAACCAAACGTCGGTGCTGGCGGGCGATTGGCTGTATATGCAGGCGTTTCAGATCGCGCTGCGGAGCCGGAATTTTCGGGTGTTGGATCTTCTGATCGGATTGACGCAGCTGATGGTGGAAGGGGAGTTGTTGCAGCTCGAGCGGTTGGGACGGATTGATATCTCCGAAGCGGACTACATGGAGTTGATCGACCGGAAGACGGCGAGCTTGTTCAACGTTTGCGCGCGGCTGGGGGCGATGGCGGGGGCGGCGGGCGAAGCGGACGAGGCGAAGTTGGGCGAGTTCGCTTGGAACCTGGGGATTGCGTTTCAACTCGTCGATGACGTGCTGGATTTCACTTCGCGGGAAAAGATTTTGGGTAAGCCGGTGGGCAACGATTTGAAGGAAGGCAAGGTGACGCTGCCGCTGATCTATGCGCTGGAAGAAGCCACTGCGACGGAACGGGTGCGCGTCGAGATTGTACTGCGGGAGCGGAGCTATGAGCACGTCCCGTTTGCGGAGATTCTAGCGATGGTGGCGAAGTATCGGGGCGTCGAGCGGGCGATGGAACGGGCGGCGATGTTTACGGAACGATCGCGCGTTTTGATTCACCAGTTTCCGGACACGGCGTTTCAGCGGGCGCTGCTGAGTGTGACCGAACTGGTAACCAATCGCGATCATTAGAGTTTTATGACTGAACTGGAACTGACTCCGCAACAGGTAGTGGCCAAGCGGGAAGCTGGCGAGAAGATGTGTTTGATCGATTGCCGGGAGCAGGGCGAATGGGATCTGTGCCGGATTGAAGGGGCGAATCTGGTGCCGATGAACTCGGTGCCGGGGCGGCTGCAGGAGTTGGACGGGAAGGCCGATGATGAGTTGCTGGTGGTGTATTGCCATCACGGGGTGCGGAGCCTGAATGTGGTGAACTGGCTGCGGGCGCAAGGGGTGAGCAACTGCGTGTCGATGGACGGTGGGATTGACCGATGGAGTTTACAGATCGATCCGATGGTCGGACGCTACTAGAATAGAGGGAATGAATCGGCGTACGTTTCTATCTTTGGCGTTGGCCGCGTCTGCGCGCGGACAAGCGGTAGCTCCCCCCAATATCCTGTTCATCATGGCCGATGATTTGGGTTATGGTGACTTGGGTTGTTTCGGGCAGAAGCACATTAAGACGCCGCATATCGACAAGCTGGCGGCGGCGGGGATGCGGTTTACAGAGGCCTATGCGGGTTGCACCGTTTGCGCGCCTTCGCGGAGCGTGTTGATGACGGGTAAGCATACGGGGCATACGTCGGTGCGATCGAACACCGGGGGGATTCCGTTACTGCCCGAGGACATCACGATTGCCGAGGTGTTGCGGACGGTTGGTTATAAGAGCGGCTGCTTTGGCAAGTGGGGCCTGGGGGACGTGGGGACGGCCGGCGTGCCGACGAAACAAGGGTTTGACGCATTCTACGGCTATTTGCACCAGGTTCATGCGCATTTCCAATATCCGGGCTATTTGATCGATGACGAGGAGTTGCAGCCGGCACCGGGGGGGGCGGGGGCGCAGTACGCCAACGACGCGATTGCGGGGTTGGCGAACGGGTTTATTCGGCAGTACGCGCGGAAGAAAACGCCGTTTTTCTGTTACGTGCCATTCACGCTACCGCACCTTGAACTGCTGGTGCCGGGGGATTCGATGGTGCCTTACGACGGGAAAATCCCTGAGGGTGAGCCGTTCGTTGATGCTAAGCGCCATTACGCCAATCAGGCGAAGCCGCGGACGGCTTACGCGGGGATGGTGTCGCGTTTGGACGGCTACGTCGGCCAGTTGATGGCGACGCTGGAGAGCGAGAAGCAAATGGAGAACACGATCGTGTTTTTCTGCAGCGACAATGGCTCGGCGACGGCGTTGTGGAACGATGGGGGATTCTTCAACTCGACGGGCGGGTTGCGGGGGCATAAGCAGAATTTTTACGAGGGTGGGATTCGGACGCCGATGATTGTCCGGTGGCCGGGAAAGGTGAAAGCCGGGGTTGTGAGTGCGCAGCCGTGGATGTTCCAGGACGTGCTGCCGACGTTGGCGGAGTTGGCCGGGGCGAAGGCGCCGGCGGACATTGACGGCGTCTCGGTGGTGCCCACTTTACTGGGTAAGGGCAAGCAGGTGCAACCGGAGTATCTGTACTGGGAACTGCCGAAGTTCTCGGCGATGAAAGGCGACCCGTTGGAAGAAGTTCCAATGCAAGCGGTGCGGATGGGGAAATGGAAGGCGGTGCGTCCGCAGGCGAATGGGACGTTGGAGCTGTACGATCTGAGCAAAGATCCGCTCGAAAAGACGAACGTGGCGGCGCAGAATCCGGCGGTGATGACGAAGATTGAGGGCATTTGCAAGACGGCGCGGGTGGTTCCGCGTCGGCAGTTGCAACCGGATAACTGGCAGTGGCACTAGAAATGGCTTGAACTTTTCGCGGATCGATTGCGTTGTTTCGAGCAGATGATCCGCGGACTGTTCGTCGTCAGTGTTTTGCTTTCGGTTGTGAGCTGGTACACGACCTTCGAGGGCATGGCTCTCTACCTATCGCGTTGGTTTGCGCTGCTGGCTTCGCTGGGGGTGCAGGGTGCTTTGTTGTTTACGGCTTGGTTGCTGGGCAGCAATCGGGCGGGGCGGACGCAGATCGTGGTCGTGTATTCGATCACGGCGCTGGTGTCGGTCGCGTTTTCCTATGTGAGCTTGTACACGTGGTTTGCGCAGCGCGAACGACCTGCGCTGGTGCAACGGCAATTGTTTGACCGGCTTGCGGTGGCGGCGCAGCAAGCGGACGAGACGTTGACGGCGGCTGGCGGGGAGGCGCGTAAGCACGTCATTGCGCTGGAGGAGATGACCGAGGCCGAGAAACGGGTTGGGTCTTTGGCGAAGGCGGTGGATGCGGATCCGTACTTGGCGAAAGTGCGGGAAGCGGTGGCGCAGGAGGCACAGGGGAGGGAAGGATCGGGGGAGGGGGCACGCTATTCGGCGTTTGCGCGGTATGCGCGGTTGGCGCAGCAAACGCAGGCCCAGATTGATGGGGCGCGTCAGGGGCTGGTGCAGTGGCGGAGCCTTGCCCGGCCTACGGATTCGAGTTCGGAGCAGCTACGGGGCTTCCATGCGGCGTACGATGGCATTCCCTGGGCCGAGGTGACGGCGACGTTGCATAACGGCGCGATTGCGCGGCCAGCGGTTCCTTCGTTGACGGAGTTTGTTGATCAAACGGGCTCTGGGCAGGAGGATTTGATGCTGGCGTTTACGGAGCTGTTTTCGGCACCGACGGGCCGGCATGTTTTTTCGTTGGCGCTGGCGGCGTTTATCGACGTGATTATTATCTTGATCGCTCTCGTGAGTAGCGGCGCGCCGGAGTCGCAATGGGCCAGCGGGGCGGCGGCTTTGGATTCGCTGGACGCGCAGGTTTTCGCGCGGGACCTGCTGCGAAAGGTGCGAGTGGCGCCGGGTGGGCTGGCGCGGATTTCGGAGGAAGGGCTGAGCCCGGGGGAGACGCAGTTGCTACTCCTGTTGAGCAATCGCGGCTTGGCGACCCAAGCCGATGGGGGCTTTTTGCTAGACCCGGGGTACCATGCTTCGTTGGTGGAAGGATTGGCCGTTCGCGGGGTGCCGCTGCGAGCTAGCCGAGCGGCTGCTGTGTAACTGGCCGGTGAATAGTATAATCCCTAGTAGGAAATAGGGATTCCCTCCGCCACTCTCTTCATGACCATCTCTGTAAAGGGCGAATACGCCCTGCACGCGTTATACGATCTTGCCGCCCACGGCGGCACCACACCGAGCAAGATTGCTGAAATTGCCCGTCGGCAGAAGATTCCCCAGAAGTTTTTGGAATTGATTTTGGCGGGACTGAAGCAGGGCGGATTCGTTGAATCGCGGCGCGGGGCCGATGGGGGCTATTTGTTGGCCCGACCGGCGGATGCGATCACGATTGGCGAAGTGGTTCGTCACATTGACGGGGGGCGGAATGGGGCGATCGGGTCGGCGAAACGACGAGGCGAAAGCCCGTTTACGGAGATGTGGGGCCGGGTGGATCAAGCGGTTTCCGACGTGATCGATCAGACAACGATGGCTGAACTCGCGTTGCGGTGGAAAGAGCGCCAAGGAAAGTATATTCCCAACTGGGACATTTAAACGGAAGGACTGCGACTTATGATTTATCAGGACAACTCACTAACAATTGGGAACACACCCTTAGTTAAGCTCAACCGGGTGGTGACGCCGGGCGGGGCCAACGTCTACGCCAAGATTGAGGGCCGGAATCCGGCGTATTCGGTGAAATGCCGGATTGGGTCTTCGATGGTATGGGACGCGGAGAAGCGGGGGCTGTTAACTCCAGGGAAGGAGATGGTGGAACCGACGAGCGGGAACACGGGGATTGCCTTGGCTTTTGTGGCGGCCGCGCGGGGCTATAAGATCACGCTGACGATGCCGGAGACGATGTCGATAGAACGACGGAAGGTTTTGAAGGCATTCGGTGCTAATTTGGTGCTGACGGACGGCCCGCTGGGGATGAAGGGCGCGATCGCCAAAGCGGAGGAGTTGGTGGCGCGGGATCCGAATCGCTACGTGCTGCTGCAGCAGTTTAAGAATCCGGCGAATCCGGCGATTCATGAGCAAACGACGGGTCCGGAGATTTGGAACGACCTTGAGGGGGAGCTGGACGCGTTGGTTTGCGGAGTGGGGACGGGGGGGACGATTACCGGCATTTCGCGCTACTTTAAGAACACGCGCGGTAAGAACATTTTGTCGGTGGCCGTGGAGCCGACTAATAGTCCGGTGATCAGTCAGACGCTGAAGGGCGAGACGGTAAAACCGGGGCCGCATAAAATTCAGGGGATCGGGGCTGGGTTTGTGCCGGATACGCTGGATCTGTCGATGGTGGATCGGGTGGAGCCGGTATCGAACGAAGAGGCGGTGGAGATGGCTCGCCGGTTGGCGAAGGAAGAGGGGATTTTGTGCGGGATTTCGTGCGGGGCGGCGGCGGCGGTGGCGCTGAAGATTGCACAGGAGCCGGCGATGAAGGGAAAGAATATGGTGGTGGTGTTACCGGATTCAGGCGAGCGGTACCTTACGAGTGTGCTGTATGAAGGGATGTTCGACTAAATAGAGGGGTGGGCGGGCGCGTAACTCGATGTTCTGGTTGCGCGCCCGCCCTTCGTAACGGGGATTATACATATAGCGTCCCGGCCAATTCAAAGGTTACGAATCGGCCATTATTTTTCGAGGGCGAAATAAAGGCGAAAATAACTCTTGACCTGATGGGCCGATCTGCCGTATTCTGGGGGCGAACAAAGAGCAAAGATTGTGATCGAGGTTCCTTCCCATGGTTAAGTTTCAGTTGGACGCCAATTCCCTAACACCGGCCAGTACCCCCGTGCTGGTTGGGCCCTCCGGCTGGAACTTTCCCCAGTGGGAGGGCGTGATCTATCCTTCGGGGAAGCCGAAGGGGTTTCACCCTTTGCAGTTTGTGGCGGAGCGGTTCGACGCGGCGGAGATTCCGGCGACATTTGAGAGCTTACCGCGGCCGGAGTTGGCGAAGTTGTGGCTGGATAAGACGGCGATGAACCCTCGTTTTCAGTTTGTGGCGCGGCTGCACCGGCAGTTTACGCACGAGCGCCGGCTGGAGATACCAGCGGTGGAGGCGTTTTGTGAGGGACTGCGCCCGTTGCGGCGGGCGAAGAAGTTAGGGGCCGTGCTGATGACGTTTCCGTGGTCGTTTCGGTTCACGCAAGAGAATCGCGACTATTTTATCCAGTTGCGGCGGGCGTTTGCTGAGTTTCCGCTGGTGGCGGAGATGCGGCACGCGAGCTGGTCGTGTCCGGAGGCGATTGGCACGCTGATCGACTACCGGGTTGGTTTCGCAAACATTGACCAGCCGGAACATATCAAGGGGATGCCGGCGACGTCGTTTCTCACTTCAGGGGTCGGCTATGCGCGGCTGCACGGCAAGCAGCGGCCGGACTGGTTTGTGGATTTCGAAGAGCGGCAGCCTTCCCGGGGCAGCGGCTATAAGTATTCGGCGGTGGAACTGGATGGGTGGCAGACTCGGATTCAAGACGTGGCGGCGTTTGCGGATAAGACTTTTGTGTTCTTCACGAATGACGCGGGTGGGCAGTCGTTTTGGAACGCGCTGGAGATGAATCGGCGGTTTGTGATGCCGAAACGGAAGCCGGGCCGGGCGGAGAGCGGGCTGTTCCGGGAACTCGCGGTCGCCTAGCGGAAGATCCTATTGCCGCGGCGACGAGGTCAGGCTTCTATGCCCTTAGCTGGCACGGTCAGCCCATGTACGGGACACCCGGACCGTCCGTTTCGAGGCCCCATGCGAGACGTGCCCACTACGCGAATGGCTTTGGCACCGGCTGGAAATAGAAAGGTGTTCAGTTTGGCGCGGCCGTTCTGAGTCTGGCGCTGGGTAACAAGGACAACAAAGCCACAGCAAACGTGGCCCAGTATGTTTGGAACGATTAGGGGGAGAGTGTGGTTTAACCGTCTAGAATTGTTCAGTTTCCAGATCGTTGCAAACATAGCCCTTTTGGAACCGCGCGTGCCCGACCCATGCGGAGCGGTTGGACCGGTCTGGATTCGGTTCGGGCCGGTCAGGCCGTTCTGCTGCAATCCAGCTTTGATGTTCGTCTTGATCTTCGTCTTGATCTTCGTCTGGCTGAGCGCATAAGCCGAGAGCTTTTGATCACCGGCGCACAGTATTTTTTGCCGCCAGGTTATTGCACCTTGCGACGCCTCGGCACCGTAACATCTGCGGCCTCGTATTGCTGGCTTTTAAAATGCGAAGGGGCAAACAACGCACAATTCGGGGCGAGAGCGAAGCCGGCGTTTCAGCAGAAGCGTAACCATTTGCAAGAGGAACTACGGGGCAGGCGAGGAATGGTAGCGCTAAGGAGAATTGAACCTGATACCCATGCTTTTCGGTGTTCCCTTTGGTGCTATCTCGTTGATTCTACGTGCGACTAGTTCGGCCAGTGCTGCTAGAAAGTAGGCTATTTTCAGCGCGTTCTAGCAGCGTTCTAGCAAAACCGTCAGAACCGGCGCGGTGCCATTGCAATCAGTTCCATCGCCTGTTCCAAGCTGAGATTATGGCGGTCTTCCATCGCCCGCCAGGCTTGCAGCATGTCGCGATACTTGGGTAGCGTCGGTGTGTGGCTATTCGGACCTCCATTAGCTTCGCGGAATTTACCACTGTCCAGGACGAATTTCGCGTAGGAGTAGTGATCGCCCTCTTCGTTCCCATCAAAGCCTTGAAAGACAGTGTGATCGGGATTGATGCCCGCATCGCCCTCTTTCGGGACGGCATTTCCGATCATTCGGTACATATCCAGGATGTCGATTACCTCTCCGCACAGTTCAAGCGGCGTCTCTTCAGGCATCTCTTTCATCCAATTTTCATACTCTCGGCTGTAGCCATTGTAGATGGCATCCGCTTTCTGAGCATTGCTTTTGTCTTTAGGATACAGTGCTTGGAGAATGAGGTACTGGTTGTGTAAGATCTCGCGATGAAGTTTGGATAGGACCATTTGGGAATACTATCACGTTGGGTCCCGGCCACCCGTCACCGACTAGGAGCGAATCGGGTTCACCCTCCCCTACCCTGCCGGAGGAGAGCCAGCAGGTAGAGGCGGGATGCGCGGCGAAGGAGAAGCAACTCAAACCTTCGCCGCAATTGCCAGTGGGTCGCGGCTCCACACTGGCAAGGTCGTCAGCGTCCGATGTAGAACTCGGGCGCGATAATTCGGTGCAGGGATTCGCACGGCCCCGGCTTCGCCTTCCAGCCGGTCACCAACGCGCTAGGATTCGACGGGAAGGGCGTTAGGCTAACCTCAGCCACGGAGCCCCGCAGAATCAACCGTAGCGCTCCCTCGGCGGCCTTCTCCAATAGCTTGAAGCCAACGGAGAGCCCTTTCGCGGCCCCGGCCTTCAGGCGGCTGTACGCGTCCCTGCCATCGGTCGTATCGAGCAGCAGGCGGCCCTTCAGATAGAGCCCTTCCGGGCGTTCTTCCAGGGTGCCGACTCCGGCCACGGCGTCGCGTTTGTGAGCCCAGAGGATGGGGATTTCCCTCCCATGGTCACCGGAGAATGCCCCCGGCTCGATGCGGTCATTCTGCGAATCGACGTTCGAATATACGGCGGCCCATCCTTCGAACTCACCGGCGTCGGTCAGGCTCTTTAGTTCAAGCTCGGAAGTGCTATACAGCATTGGTCACCTCGGGCGCGGTCGGTGCGAGTTCGGGTTGCGGGTTGGCCGATGCGGGAAGCGGTGGCAGGTTCTCCCACTTGCGGATATCAGCGACGGTCAGAAAACCGTTTTGAATTCCGGCGGCGTAGGATTCGTACCGGCTTTTCGTATCGGCGCGTTGCAGAGCGTCGATGCTGAATTCGCAGAAGAACTGACTTCGCCAAGGAATGAGCGTTTTATTGATCTCGGCCTCAATATTCACCAGCCAGGGGCGCAGCGAGTGTTGCAGGAATGACAACATCTCGACTTCGCTCGAAGCATACGCCAGGCGCGACGGGTCGCCAATCATATGGGCGGAGACACGGAACCATCTGGCGATCTCTTGAACGGAGAACTGACGGGACTGGAGAAACTGGGAATCGTCATTGCTCGTTTTCAATTCCTGAACGTCGAACCCGCCATCGACCAGCGCGGCCTTCCCCGCCTTCAAAGCCCCGCTGAATTGGGTAGACCATTGATCCAGGAATTGTTTCTTCGCGTCGGCCTTGAGAACCTGGGTGGACTTGATGACGATTCCAGGGCGGCCCCCGTTCTTAAACGTAGCGGCCCCATGCTGGGCTAGGGCTTGGTCCAGGCCGATTCCTTGCCGTGCCATGGAGATAATGCTCATGCCCTTGATGCCGTCAATGCTGGGCCCTTTGACGTGCAGCACGTCATCAGCCGAGTAGGTTTCCCGCTTGCCCCCGTTCCAAACCTCATAGGTCAGGCGGCCATCGGTCGACTTCACCGTTACGCTGTTCGGATGCATCGGCCACAGGGCGCGAATGCGGCCCGAATCATCGCGGTCGAGGATGCTGTAGGCGTTCCCGAAGAGGAGAACGTGGGTCATGAGTTGAGATTTCCAGGTGTAGGACGATTGGTATTCGTTCGGCTGGTCGTGCAGGACGGCGTAGAGGGGATGCTCCGGCGCTTTGGCCTTGTCGTCGTCGGTACGGCGATAGACGAACAGGGGAAGCGATGCCACGCTCTCAGATAGGAGACGGACGCAAGCGGCCACGCTCGACGATTGAAGGGAGTTCTCCGCGGTGATCTCGGTACCGGCCCAAGACTCTTGCAAGCCCAGCGTTTCGCGAAGCCACGGCTCCGGCTGTGCAAAGCCG
>Ga0163144_10013896_pt1 | contig 16752 bp, 13 predicted proteins | sample OliLak19BULKMAT1_FD_123175 | JGI IMG/M metagenome (GOLD analysis project Ga0163144, IMG submission 123175) | Freshwater microbial mat bacterial communities from Lake Vanda, McMurdo Dry Valleys, Antarctica - Oligotrophic Lake LV.19.BULKMAT1 | ecosystem: Environmental > Aquatic > Freshwater >... | reverse complement strand
GGTTAAGTGGCGATGGCACATGGACAGAATCGCGGTTGCGGTCACGGGCGCACTTGCTGTTAAATGCCATCGATGCTGCCCGTAACGGCACGAAGTTTAGCGTTTAGCCATTGCTATCTAAAATGCTGAAGAAGCCAAAGAACAGCAATAGCCCTTCTAGCGCAGACTTGCCTTCATAGGGATAGTGGCTAATGGCATATTCTAGGCGGGCGCGGTCTGATGACACGCCACGCAAGCCCAAAAGTTCAAATTCGCTGTTTTCAAATTGCCGTAGGGTGTCGGCAAAGTCGGCAAGCATAGACAAACTGTTGTCCTTGCCAATGCTCTCACGGCGTTCTCGTTTGGATAGCCCGCGCCACGTTCTTAGTGCAGGAATTGCGCTGGCGTGCGGGGGCATCTCCAGCGTTTCTAGGTCTTTGGGTCTAAAAACCAGCATCCAATTCTCAATAGAATCAAACGAGCGTTGCATGGTGGCATCTGCCAGTCCAATTGCCCGCGTTTCTTGGGTAGAATCGGCATTCACGGGTCCCGTTGTGGTACGTTGTTGTGACCATGACTTTAGAAACTCAAAGAAACGCAATAACACCTGAAACCGCGCGGGGTCTGTAATGCGAAAGTCTATATAGCAGGTTTGGCGTTCTTGCATATCTTCGTGCCTCCAACACATCAGGGGCTTGCAGAAGCAACGCGCTTCGCATAGCATCAAGTCATCTTTATTCACTATCATACCGTTAATTGGCAAATTCGGATACTATGCGCCAGAGAATCGTTATTAAAGTAGGCACAAGCACACTCACCAACGGCACAAACCGCCTTCATCGTCAAACGATGCTTGGCATTGCCCAACAACTCGCCACCCTGCATCAGGGCGGGCATGAGGTATTGCTGGTTTCATCGGGCGCACAAGCCGCCGGTCGTGAACGGCTGGGCTTCCCTGACCTTAGCAAATCTTTGCCTGCAAAGCAAATGCTAAGTGCTGTCGGGCAAAGCCGTTTGATGCAGTTTTACGCAGAGCTTTTTGAGCTATTTGAAATTACCGTCGCTCAATTGCTCCTTACCCGTGATGACCTTAGTCATCGCGTGCGTTACCTTAATGCCCGCGATACCATGCAAACACTCCTAGAGCATCGCATTCTGCCTATTATCAACGAAAATGACACAATTGCCACAGAAGAAATTCGCGTTGGCGATAATGACAACCTTTCGGCATTGGTGGCAAGCGTGCTAGAAGCAGATTGGCTGATTATTCTTACCGACCAAGAGGGGTTATACACCGCCAATCCGCGCACCACACCCACCGCCACCCTCATTCCATCGGTAGGACACCTAGATGAAAGCGTTTTTGCGTTGGCAGGCGGTGCTGGCACAAAAGGCGGTACGGGGGGCATGGTGACCAAACTCACGGCTGCCCAAACTGCCACCCGAAGCGGTGTAACCACTGTCATTGCCAATGGCAAAGTCCCTAACGTGCTATCACGCCTTATTGAGGGTGGCGAGCGCATTGGCACACGCTTTGAACCCACCAGCACCCACCTAGAAAGCCGTAAACGTTGGATACTGACCGAGCGACCCCAAGGCACGCTGTATATTGACGCAGGCGCAAGCCGTGCGCTCATTGTTAAGCAGGGCGCAAGCCTGCTCCCTGTGGGCATTATACAGGTCAAGGGGGCGTTTAAGCGTGGTGCAGTCGTTAGCGTCCTGTCGCATGAGGGCAAGCCCCTTGCCAACGGTTTAAGCAATTACGATAGCACCCAGCTAGAGCAACTCATCGGCAAGCAATCGGGGCAGATTGTGGATATTTTGGGCTTTAGCTATGGTGACGAAGCCATCCACCGCAACAACCTTGTTCTACTTGATTAAACAGGAGAAATTGCCAGTATGTCTGTTTTTTATACCACCACATCACGCTTTTATGATGCAGAAACCAGTAGCCGTACCGATGACCTCATTTTATACAGTCAGCTTGCCCAAGAATACGGCAGCCCCGTTTTTGACGTGGGCTGTGGCACAGGGCGCGTCATGCTACACCTTGCACAAGAGGGCTATGAAGCACACGGCATTGATAATGACCGCGCTATGCTGGATTTGTTGGCGCACAAGCTAGAAGGCATGTCCTTCCTTAAGCCCAACGTCCGCGCCATTGAAGGCGACGTCATGACGTATAAAAGCCAAGAACGCTATCCATTGGTATTGATGACATATAACGCCCTCATGCATTTTCATAACCAAGACACACAAATTGCCCTGCTAAAACGCCTGCGGTCATTGGTTGCCGAAAATGGTTTATTGATTTTAGACTTGCCCAACGCGGGCGAAACCTTTGCCACCCAAGACAGCGATGCCATTTTACTTGATAGAACGTTTATCGACCCCGTCACAGGGCATTTGATTATGCTACAGTCGCATAGCTACCTAGACCGCACCACCCAACTTTTGCATGTAAAGTGGATTTATGACGAAATTACCGAAGATGGCACGCTAAAGCGCACTATTGTTCCCCACCTTTTACGCTATTTCTTCTACCCCGAAATTCAGCTTTTGCTTAAATTAACGGGCTTTGCGGTGCAAGCCGTTTATGGCGGTTGTGATGAAGAACCGTTTGAAGATGGCAGTGAACGCATGGTCATTTACGCTAAACCCACCTAGCAAAAACCGCCACTTAACAAAAAAGTCATGCTACAATCCAAAGGAGATAATTACAAACCATTGTTGATTTAGGAGAGCGCATGTTAAAGAAATTAAGCGGTGTTTTTAGCCTATTTTTAGCATTAACCCTTACAATTAATGCCGTAGCACAAGACGAAAACTGCCTTGTTCGGTTTCAAAACGCCAGAGATGAAGGGATTTGCGATAGCACCCCAGAAGGCTATGCTTGCTGGGTCATGGACGGCGTTTCGGTAACGCCTAGCCTATCAGCCACCCTAGACGCAGACGGCAACATCGAGGGTTTTTACGGTATCGGTGACATCACGCCCATTCGTAGCATTGCCAGCGTTACCCTTGATGGGGGCGCATTGCTCTTAGGCGAAGCAGACGATGAATACGCGGTACTGTTTAATACCTATGCAAGCAATTTGGACGGCGATTTTACGGTATTAGGGCTTAGTGAGGTACAAGAGGGTGATTGCCAAGGCAGTAGCTTGTTTGTGCGTGGCGATAAAATACGGCGCGCTAACAACGTGGTATTTCAGGGAACCAGCGAGAACGACATTACGCGCTTTGATGTAGAGGGGATTTGTAACTTCGTTGTTCCCATTGTGGGCGAAACCAGAAGCGATAGTCGTGTGGTCATTGGTCGGCGTGGCGAAGCCGTGCGCTTTACCAACGGTAACGACGTATTGCTAGAAGAATATGTGTATGACAACGAGGGAAATTTAACGCAACTAACCATCACAGACCCCAACACGGGATTAGGCACTATTATAAGCTATATGAACGGCACACCGAACACCATTACATATAACCAAGACATCGGACAAGAAGAACCGCGTTTTAGGCTGGCAGATATTGGCTTTGAAGGCGAGTTTACGCGCTACCCAACAGGTGAACTAGAGTGCATCCCAGAAGAAAATGAGGCGCGACGCTCATTTAGCATCGGCATCTTTGGTAAAGATGAGTAAGACCTATTTGGGGATAGTCTAGGCAAACCCCAAACAAAAAGAGGGCGCAGTGTGCGCCCTCTTTTTTTCTTAAAGGGGGTACTGACTAAGGCGCATACGAGGCATTATTGCACTTGGCATTGCCTATCGCAGAATCACTAGCGTTAATCACACCGTCAAAGTTTAGGTCAAGATACGATGGCGCAAGCGGAACAGTACTCCCCGAATACCCACTATGTAACAATTGGTAGATATAGCATGGCGCACCTTCGGGCCAATTAACCGAAACACCCCCCGGTAGAACTCGGATGCCGTCAAAATCCAGGATTTCACCCGGCGATAAATCGGGATAGAGTTCGATATAGTGATTGCCCGGTGGCAAGCCCGTAATGCCCACCGCAATGGGTGAATAGCGAGGTGATGATAGTGTATTTATGGCTTCAACCAACACGCCATCCACATAAACAGACCACCCCCCTGCTAACGGACCGCGCGACGTATACAGCACAAAGCCCGACCCCTCAATGAAGAAGGACATAGAAGACGAGCCATTGACAGGACGGCGAGCCGACCCACCTTGCGCCGTGTAGCCCCCTAAAGAGCGCGATGGCGAAGTCACCCAAGAGCCAAAGTAGAAGAAACCTGCGTTGGTCTCGGTGACATAGGCTTGGGTAGGCTTCAAGATGGCAAAGTTTACCATTTCGATGGCATCAAATTCGACGATGCCCGTAACGTTAATTTGCACAAGGTTTCTTGCGCCTGTCAATAAGGGGTTATAGCCCGCAGATTGGTTAAGACAGTGGCGGTTGCGATACGTTGTACCCGCAGAAAGGGTGCTAGTATTGCCATAGGAAACCCCATTAACACTAATACTAAACGTGCCACCTGTGGGGTGCGTGTTATAAATCACACAAATATTAGAGGCGGATGCTGTAAAGCGGATACTGCTTCCCACCCCACCCACATGACGACGGAATGTACCCCCATCAGCTAAGGGTTGGCTTACCGCCTGCCAAATCCCTGTGTAAGAGAGGCTAAGCGCACTTTCTTGAACCTTGCCAGTGGCGGGCAATACGGCACTATTAGAAATTGCGCCGTCAAACCCAAATACGCCAGACGTAAGCACCAAACGAATCACATGCTGACCATCGGGTACAGGGAAGGTAAAAGGCACGCCTACTCCTACTGTTCCAGTATTGTCAAAGCCTGTGTATAGCGCACCATTGAGATAAACATCAACCAATCCTGCACTCCCTGTATTACGGAAAACCGTGATAAAGGGACCATTAGCGCGGAAAGTAACACTCGCATCTGCACTGCTAGTTTGGCGGAAGTTATTTTGAAGCGCACCCACCATCCCAAGCGTTGACCAAGCACCTGAATACACAAAGTGGTTGAGTGACGCATCATCTGTACGACTAGCGACTACTGCTTTTGGCAAAGTGTTTACGACATCTAACACTTGGATTCGGTCAATGTCGATATTACCCACAAAAGGCGCACGCTTAAGGGTGATGATTTTCCACTCGAAGTCGCCCCCCCCTAAAGTTAGGTTTACCACTTGGTTTGCGCGTTGGATGGCAGAGTTACTGCTATAGGTATTGAAAAGTGTGCCATTTACATAGACCTGTATTACACCCATCACTGGGCTAAGGGTTCTGTAAAGGTTAAGTGTGTTATTGTTTCTTACGGCAAACATCAGGGTTGCGTTTAGGTCAGCAGTGTTCATCGTCGAGCCACCCGATGCACCTGCGACCGCCGTTTTTACCCAAGACCCCGAATAGATAAAGCTAGGCGAGGATTCTTCGGTGCTAGCGGTGCTACCCACCAAGCCCTGCGCCATAGAAAATTGTAAAATGCCATTAACAGGCGTACCCAATGTGCCGATTACAATCCAATACTCTACTCTTGCCTGCAAACTGACTGTCAGTGCAGATTGTAAAGAACCCGACGTAAAATCATCATTCACACCAAGCTGGCTAAAACTACCTCGCCCACCCGAAAATACGCCAAGCACCGTATCATAGCTAGAGCCAAATGTGCTTAGCAAGTACGTTCCCGTGACACTAGGTACAAAGCGATACCACAGGGTTTGCTTTAGTTTTTGGGGGGGTGCCCCTAAGTCAAATGAAGGGTCTACCGTTTGTTCGGTGGTACTACGGCTAGAAATAGCTACCGTTTGTGTAAAAGGAGCTTTGGTAATTCGGACGGGAGTTTCAAAGCTATCGTTAAGAATAGGCACTTTACAAAGTTCACTGTTACTACGCCAGTTCATCGACCAGTCTGCTTGCAAAATGCCGTGTCCATACCGCACATCATATCCTGCAACTCCCCTGTCAAATGCACCACAGATGAGGGCTTCTCTTACGCCCGCCACCGTCGTAGCGACTTTATCTGCCATAACCAGGGCTGCCACGCCTGCCACATGGGGCGCAGCCATAGACGTACCAGACAGATAAGCGTAGGTACTGTTTGGGTAAGTGCTTAAAATGTCTATGCCGGGCGCAGACAACGTAATCTTATCGTTGCGGTTATAGTTACTTGTGTCGCCCGCAGAATTGCCGCTAACGTCGTGGGCTGCCACACTAATCACGCCGGGATAAGACGCAGGATAGAAATACGATGACAACAAAGGGTTGGGTTGACAGCGTGTATGGTCATTGCCCGCAGAAGCCACCACCACTACCTCCCGTGAGAGCGCATATTCGACAGCAGCTTGCTCGCTGATGGAGGGTAAACAACTGCCCAAACTAAGATTAATGACCTTTGCGCCCTTGTCTACGGCGTATACAATACCCGCCGCAACGCTAAAGTTATCTCCAGATCCCAAATCGTCTAAGACCTTCACGGGTAAAATTTTTGACCTAAAGGCAATGCCTGCAATACCAATGGCGTTATTGGTTTTAGCAGCAATCACGCCAGCAACGTGCGTTCCGTGTCCATCAATATCATTTGTGTTGTTGTTGTCGTCAATAAAGTTCCAGCCCGCCAGCACCTGCCCCGAAAGGTCGGGGTGGGCGGCTTGCACACCTGTATCCAGCACGGCAACCGTAATGCCATTGCCGTCTTGCGTGGCAATCGCCCACGCGCCACTATCACCCCTTAAAAAGGCACCCCCGGACCCAAAATCATACAGTCCCCACTGCTCACTACCATTAAAGCGAGCATCATTAGGAGTAAACGTTAGATAGCGTGGGGTAAGCGGTTCTATACCCGTCACGTTAGCAATGCGTGCATTAGACGAGGCTTGCACACGGTCATAAGCGGCGCGAGGTGTGGTCTCATCCAATGTAACAAGGCGCACGCGCAACGCACCAATCGCGGGAATACGGCTCACTTCTACGGCGTTTAATGCCTGTAGAATGGCTTGGATGGCTTCCTCACTGGCGTTAGGGTCATACTTCACAATAAATTCGTTCCCGTCGGCTTCTGTGGGCGTTTCTGGCGCAACCACTGTGGGCGTTTCGGTCATTTCCTCTTCTAAGAGCGGTTCTTCTGTCACTTCGGGTTCGGGCGTTAGCTCTCCTTCAGGTTCTACGATTGGCGTAGTCTCTGGCAGAGGCGTTTCGGTTGGTATGTCCGTAGGAAGTGGTGTTTCGGTTGGTACGCCAGTAGGAAGCGGCGTTTCGGTTGGTACGCCAGTAGGAAGCGGCGTTTCGGTTGGTACTTCTGTTGGTGGGTCTTGTGCATCGGGCGTGGTTTCTTGTGCCAAAGACATTGGCGCAACGACCAGCACAAGAAGCGTCAACACGAAGAAGAGGAAGCGAAATTTCATGAGAGTGTCCTTATAATCAAAGGTTCGCGACGTGTATATAAAGCAATGATAAGCGAAAAGCTTAGTTTTAAAAATAATCTTACGGCACAATTTGTAAAAAGGCATAAAAAAGGTGGGGAATCATAGGGGAAAGAGGGGGCAGTTTTATTAAGCCTGCCCCCTGCGTTATATTGCTATTGGCGTGGAACGTAGTCCGTCCAATTGCTGTTAATCACCACATCTGCTGCCTTTGCTTCGCGCAGGTCGGCAATCCATTGGCTATAAGCAGCTTGTGCAGCCGTGTTTAGTTCATCGCCTTCAACAAGGCGATTTTCACGGGCGCGAACTTGGATGATGTGATACCCAAACTCGGTTTGGATAGGCGCACTAATTTCACCCAAAGGCAGGCTTAGGGTAGCATCACGGAAGGCTTCCACATAGGTGCCGGCAGTTGCCCAGTCTAGTTCACCACCCGCAGCACCCGACCCCGTATCTTGGGACAAAGCGCGTGCCAAATCGGCGAAAGATTCGCCGTTGTTCAGGGCTTCGATAATGTCTAGGGCTTGTGCTTCGGTTTCTACTAAAATGTGACGGGCGTTTACAAACGGTACAGTGTTCCCCTCACTCAACAAAGACAGCCCAACGGCGCGTTGCAAGGCTTGGCGTTCAAAGTAAGCATCAATCACGCTGTCGCTAATGATAGCCGATTGGCGCAAGCCACTACGATATTCACGCACATTTTCCTCAAAGGCAGTACGGCGTTCTTCTTGGCTTTGGGTAGGAATAGCCGTGGGAGTTATTGTGGGTTCTAGGGCTTCGGTCGCTTCGGCAGTGGTTTCTTCGGTCATTTCTGCGGTTGCTTCGGGGGCTGTGGTGGGCGTCGCCGTTGGCAAGGGTGTCGAGCTAGGCGTTGGCGACACAAACGGCGTGGGTGTTTCTGTAGGTACGTTTGTCGCGGTGGGTTCTAGCCCAATCGCAGCCACTTGTGTGGGGTCGTAGCTAAAGAATTGGTTCACGCGAGCTTGTACATCATCTTCGCTAACGGTAACGTTTAGTGTTGCTGCCTCTTGTGCGGTGAGAATGTCATTCACCATGTCATCCAATACACGCTGTCCTAGTTGGTCGGGGAACTGTAGTTCGTTGTACCAAATAGAATAAGGAGGTTGTTGTAAGAATTGGTTGGGGTCTACCCCAAAGGCTTGCGCCTGTGCAAACAAGTTATTGATGTCTTGCGTAAGGCGCGTGCGTTCAAAACGAATACGCTCACGGAATTGGACAACTGTGATATTTTCGCCCCCCACCGTTGCAACCGTCTGAGCAGGTACAATCACTTGGTCGTAAAATAGAGAAATACCCACCACTACCACAATAATTACTGCCAAAGCCGATACGCCACGTACAATAAGGCGGTTAAGGGCTGCTTCACGCTCTACGCGCGCGGTGGGGTTGCCAAGTAGGCGGTCTAACCAGCTATTAGACTCTTTATTCTTATCACCATCGGGAATTATGCGCCGTTTGTCGGGCATCCCTGTGGTTTGGCGTTTGCTCATAAAAATGCTCCTATCCTAGTAAACCTAAACAAAGGGCATAATCGTTTGAGTATGCCCTTCGCAGTGTGTGAATTAGTCAGTGGTATCTACATAAGGTAGCAAAGCCAAGTGACGCGCACGCTTAATTTCACGAGCAAGCTCACGTTGGCAACGAGCGCAACAACCACTTTGGCGACGGGGCTTAATTTTACCAGTTTCGCCAATGTAACGCTTGAGGGTGTCTACATCTTTGTAATCAAAACACCTGCCTTCGGGGCAATATACAGTACGTTGGCGTGAGCCACGGTCACCACGGCGACCACCGCCACCACCACCGCCGCCTTCGCGCTCGCCACGACCTTCACCACCACCACCACCGCCCCCACGGAAGGGGCGACGGCGACGTTCGCCACCGTCTTCAGAATCATTTACTTCTTCAAAATCAGCCATTGTCTTTTTATCTCCATCGGGTGGCTATGTTACGCTAAAAAGCGTAGTCATCAGAATTGTCATCAGGTATTTCAGTGGTGTGGGTGCTATCGCCACCGTGTCTGTCGCTCAAGATAATCATCTCATTGGCAACTAGCTCGGTGCGGAAGTGTTTTTTGCCACTATCATCTTCCCAACCGCGTGTTTGTAGCCTTCCCTCAATATAAACTTGCTGTCCTTTTGAGAGGTGAGACTTACAAATTTCGGCTAGGTTTCCCCACGCCACCACGTTAAACCACTCGGTTTCTTCGTGGCGTTCCCCTTCTGAAGATGTCCAGGAACGACTGGTTGCCACACTAAAACTGGTGACAGGTCGCCCGCTGGGGGTATAACGCATTTCGGGGTCGCGCCCTACAAAACCGATAATCATCACTTTATTTAATCCGCGTGCCATAATGACCCTTCCCTAACATAGCAATCCTATTATTAAGCCCAACGTCATTATATACCGCGTTTTCAAACTTTACGCAGGTTTTTCTTTTTCTTCTTCAGCACGAATGACCAAATAGCGCAGCAAATTGGTAGAGAGATTAAGGTTAATTTCTAGCTCTCTGACGTGCGAGGGGTCAATATCAGCAAAAATAAGGACGTAAACGCCATCACGTTGCCCGTCAATTTCATAGGCGAGTTTACGGCGACCAAGCGAGGTACGGTCTACTTTGTTCACTTTGCCAAAGGCTTCGTCAGCGTTGTTGTTGGCTTCAATCCAGCCGACGACTTGGTCAATGGTTTGTTGTGTTTCTTCGTCATTCGAGAGAATGCGTACAACAATAGTTACTTCATAGGGGCGTTTCATGGGGTATGAGTTTCTCCTTTCCCCGGATAAAGCCTCTTTTGTGCAGGGCGCACAGTAGAAGCGGAAAGAACAGCAGTTTTCTTTTTTAAGCCTTTTGATATTAGCGGATAAGGCGTGTTTTTTCAATGGCGGATGCGTCGCGTTCATCTGAACCTTGTAATAAGGGTGAAGATTGTGCGCTGGCTAAAACCAGCCGTGAACTGGCAATGCACAACGAAACCGTTATCCAAAACGCCGTAATGGATGCCTGAAAGTCTAGCCTAAAGTAATACAAATCGGCAAAGGCATTCGTCAGTGCCACCAGCAAAGCCACGTGATACCCTAAGTGAATCGCTTCTAGTTGTGGGTCGTTTTTAGCACTGCGCCACGCCGAAGCCCCATACAAAAAGACGGCAATCATTGCACTTAAAAACAGCACCACGCCCGTTACGCCTATCTGATTTGCCATAATCAGGTACATATTCGCCACGTCCGTATACAAATTGGCAAAGGGTGTCCCCGTAAAGCCAATGCCCGTTAGCGGATACGCGCTAATCAGTTCTAGGGCATCTGTCCACTCACCAATTCTCATTTGGGTAGAAATATCCGCGCCCTGCAACGCCTCTACAATGCGCCCGATGTAGCGTTGTGTGGGCGGTAACAGCAAAAACGAGATGCCCACTAAAATAAGGGCGGGCAAATACCTTCGATACCGCGAAATAACAATCACAAACATGCCTATCGCCAACGCTAAAAACGAAGCCCGCGAGGACGTAAGCAATAACGCCAATGCCACCGCGCCAAACACACTATACGTTAGCCAGCGTTGCTTAATGAGGGGACGTTGGGCAAAAAGCTGTGGGGCAATCATGCCCGCCCCCAACGCCAAAATACCGCCCAGCGTGTTGGGGTCTACCCATGTACCAATGGCGCGTTCACCCTGCGCGGGGTCATCTTCAATATAGCGCACCACGCCCCCATCAGGGTAGCCAATGCGTGATAAGCGCACTAAAAGCGATTCTGTTAGCGTGTCGGGAAGCAAAAAGAGCGTTATCGCAATCAACGCCTGCGCCCCAATAAACACAAACACCACAAATACAAACCGCCGTAAAATTTTTGTTTCGCGTAGCACATCCACCAAAATAAAGGTCAAGCCCACCGTCAGCAACATGACAAGAAAGTCGCGGAGTTTTGTAAGATCAGGCATGCCATACTGAAAGCCTAGCACAAAGGCAAACACCAACCACATCATATACAGCGCAATCACAGGGTGAACCGCCGTAAACAAGAAACCGCGCCGTTTGCCGTTCATCCACTCTATTAAATACACCAGCAAAAACGCCCCCAACATCAGGTCAATGAGTGTGGGTGTAAAGCCTATCTTGAAGGGCAATGTGCCAAACGGCAACAAAATCACCATGCCCACAATGCCGTATAAGGCAATTCGCAGGTCGGTTAGCACTGTTAGCCCCACCAGCACCGCCAAAATGCCCGCTAGGGTAGGGATTGCGCCCACTGTCGCCAGCCCCAAGCCCACCAAGCCCCCCATCACACCCAAAGACAGCCCAATGAGAATGGCATACAGGCGTTTGTCCAGCGTCATAATCCAATGTTGTACGGCTCTTGATGCGTTCATCTTGCCCACTTTCTTAACAGCGTTATTGTTTCTAGTATAGCCAGCACGCCCCAACTAAGAAGGCTGAATATCGCGTTAAGCGTGTAAAACACCCACACATCAAGTCCGATAAAGGCATGTTACGCCCTATCGTCACTATGTTTTGTGGGTAGTAGATGTGCTAAACTTTGCGCTATTGAGTACCCAAAAACAAGAAAGTATGGGAATATATGAAGGGTTTTTCTAAGGGGTGGCGTTGGGACGTGCTGGCAGTCACGCTGTTGGTCATCTTATGGGGCATCTTCTTTTGGCGATTACTTACGCCACGCGCCGCCGACCAAATATCATTTGATAAAGGTGACTTTAGCGGTCATTACATCCCGTTTTCGGCTTACTTACACAACAACCTCACAGATGGCTCAATTCCTCTCTGGAATCATTATAACAATGGCGGTTTTCCATTTGCAGGCGATAACCAATCTTCTATTTACTACTTTCCCAAGTGGATTACGTCCATCTTGATACAAACATTCGGCGATGGCTATACGTACCATGCCCTAGAACTAGAAGCCCTCTTTCATATTTTGTTTTACACATTGGCGTTTTATGCCTTCTTACGGCGGCTGACCTTAGAGCATCATGCCAGCTATTTTGGGGCGTTCTTCGGCGCAATTGTGGCGGGCTATAGCGGTTACATGAGTGGATATCCGCCCTTACAAGTGCAAGTAATGTCGTCGGGGGTATGGATGCCCCTAGTGTTATTAGGCATTTTAGAAGCCACGCGCACGCCCAAATTATCATGGCTTGGCATTATATTGGGGGCATTTGCGCTCGGCAACGCATGGATAGCAGGACACCCCCAAACCACCTGGTTTATGAGCTATTTGGCGGTGGCGTGGCTGTGGTATCGCCTATACCTACAAAAAAGCCCTGCGCGTGATTATCTATTAGGGGCATTTGCATTAGGGGCAATCACGTTTGGCATTACGGCGGTGTCGTTTTTGCCGGCGTATGAATACTCTAGCCGTTCCGCCCGCGCGGATATGGGCTTCGATTCAAAGAGTAGTGGTTTCCCTTACCAAGACCTCATTCAGTTGGTGTTGCCTCACATTGTTAGCCTGTTTTCGCCCCTTTACATTGGCATTTCTACGCTGGCGGTTGTGTTCGTTGGGGTGAAACACCACAAAGGCACACGCTTTTGGTTTTGGGTGTTGCTATTTGGCTTGCTCTTCAGCTTTGGTAGTGCCAGCGCACTGTATCAAGGGCTGTATAATGTGCTACCGGGCTTAACCGTCTTTAGGGGGCAAGAACGCGCCATTTATATCAGCAGTATCGCCGTGAGCATTATTGCAGCTTATGGCGTTTTGGTGGCTTATGACCAACGCGACACGCTAAAGCGCGGTGCATGGGTGCTTTTAGCCATTACGGGCGTGTTGGCAAGCGTGATGAGCGTTTTGTGGCTGGCGCAGGGGCAAGCCTTTGCCGAAATAGTAAACATAGCGTGGTTTGTCTTGCTCATGAGCGGGCTGTTTCTGGGGCTGGTGATTGGCGTTTCGCAAACCCTCTCGCGCCCTCTATGGGCAACGGGCTTAATTGCGCTATTGGTGTTTGATGTCTTTAGCCTCTTTATGTTTGCGCGGTCTAACTACGACTACAATCCCCCAACCCAACAACTAAGTATCACTGTACCAGACCGTTTGCGCGTGGTTGCAGACGATGAAAATGAGGGGCAACCCTTCCGTGTAGACGGCTACAGAGGGCTACAAGAGGATTACGGTTCACTGTATGGCATTATGGACATGCGAGGCATTAGCTCGCTCATTTTGGGGAGTGTAGACAAAATCGTTAATCGCAACTACGTTTCCAATTCACTGGCGTGGGAAGTATATGCCGTAAAGTATATCTTTAACGAAAATGTCATTATTACTTCTGTCGCCACAGAACTCATCGGCGAAGGGCAAGATTACTTTGGTAAATACTATCTGCACCGCGTACTAGACCCACGCCCATTTGCCCAATTGGTATACGATGTGGCGGTGGTGGATGGTGATGAGTTTGCGTTAGCACTGCTAAGCGACCCCAATTTTAACCGCCGTGATTCGCTTGCGCTTCATGCAGAAGTACCCATTGATTTGCCCGAAGAAGCCCCCGAAGGCGCAAGTGCGCGTGTAACAGAATTTTTACCCGAGCGCATTGTCGTTAGCGTCAATACGCCCGAAAATGCCATGCTATCGCTGTCTCATAACGACTATCCGGGCTGGGTAGCCACCCTAGACGGTGAGCGTGTACCTATCTATCGCGCGAATGGTGGGCTAACGGCGGTTGCTATCCCGTCGGGTGAACATGAGCTGGTGCTAGTCTATGACCCATTATCGTTCAAAATAGGGTTTGCCATGAGCCTTGTCACGTGGTTGGGTGTAGCGGGGTACGTATTATATGCAGCCCTGCGCTCACGCCGTCAGGCGCAAGTAGTGGCGCATTCCGTATAAAAACCGTCAAGGGTTGTTCATTAGGTAATGGGCAACCCCGTTTTCAGCACTTGCCAATAGGCTTTAACGCGCTCACAGCGTAGCTCACGCTTATGCCCTATTGCCCACTTTGCGCCTTCTATGAGCAATTGCACACCATAGCTCATCAATAAGAACACCCGTAAAGCAAATGCAACAATTACCCCGTGATGCTTGTGAAAGTAACGCAATTTGCTTTCTTGAAAGTGAATATGCTTTCTTGCGCCAATTTGCTCGCTACTTTTGCCCCCATGATGCACAATTTGTGCTGTGCCTAAAAACACCACACGCCAATCTTTGCTTTTGGCACGCTTGCACCAATCTAGCTCCTCACAATACATCACGAAGCCTTCGTCTAGCCCGCCAATTTGCTCGTAAATGCGGCGGCGTGCCATCAACGCGGACCCCTGTACCCAGTCCACATCCAGCACCGCATTATCAGGCGCATCTTGCACATAAAACGCCTGTAATAGCCGCTTGGGGGCATAGGGCTGAAGCCACGTACTTTCAAAGAAGCCCGTAAGGGGGGTGGGGAACAAACGCCGTGAGGATTGTGTGGTTAGGTCTGTGTTTAGGGTATGAGGTCCCACAATGCCCACAGTGGGGTTAGCGACAAGATAACTTATCATATCGCCTAGTGCATCCCCAATAATTTCGGTGTCGGGGTTTAGCAACAGCATATAATGCGCTTGCGCCTGTGCCAAGCCGATGTTGTTGCCTTTGGTATAGCCCACGTTCTCGCTTTGGGCAAAAAGTCGCACCTGCGGAAAGTCTTTTTCTAGCCGTAAAACCGTATGGTCACTACTAGCAGAATCGACTACAATCACCTCAAATGTAAATTTATGAGGCGCGTTATAAATGCTGTTTAGGCACGCCACCAGCAACGCTTCTACATTCCAACTGACAATAATAATAGAGAGGTCAAGCATCACACCGTCCTAAAGTTCGCCTGTTCTTAATTGCGCGTCCACGCCTCTAAAGGCAACGACAGCCGCCACAGTAGGATACCACAACGCCCCCACCGCCCCAAAGCCAATCTCCATCAACCATAGCTGGCTAAATTGTGGAAAGAACGCCAATTGAACCAGAGGCAACACATACGCCACGCCCACCGCCAAGCCAAAGCACGCCATCGCCAAGACCACCCAAAGGGGGGAAATGGGGTGTGGTGGCAAATAGTCGTCCAAGAGTGTGCGTCCTTTGTCACTTCGGCGAAACCACAGTACCGCCCAAGACACGATAATTAACAACACAATCGGCACAAGCGCGCCCGTGTTTAGCGTGCCATCTAGCCCACGCAAAAGCAAATAAGCAAACCCTATTGCAATCACAATTAGCCAACCGACACGCCCCATCATCAAAGACGATGGCTCTAGGGTTGCAAGGCGTGATGGGACAACGCGCACCGCACCCCATAGTAAGAGTGCAGGCAATAAACCGCCCAACGCCAGAAAAAACATTTCTGTTGGGGAAACGGGGGCAAATAAGCCTCCCAGTTCGGGCATCCAGCGCATCCACACGCCCCAATAAAACCCGTTCCACACCGAAGCCCCCACCAAAATAAGCAGGGCGCGCCTGTTATTGCCCCCAATGAGTACTAAAAACACGCCAAACATCTCAATTCCCACCAAGCCATGCCCCCCAAGAACGCGCGTTAAAAGCGTGCGAGGCAAGTCATTTAGGGTGCTTTGAGGGGCAAGCAACGCCCCCACCAAAAGCGCATAAATGGCGATGAGAGCCATGCTGTCGTACACATCACGGATGCGATAGCGCGAGGCAAGGTCTAATATCAGGCATGCCAGCACGCCATACCCCACCAAGCGCAACACCCATTCATGCAGGGGGCGAGAGGGCGCATCTAGCCACAGCAGCACATCCGACCCCCAAAAGAACAACGCTCCCAACAGGAGGCGCATCATCCATACAGGCAAAAAGTGTGTCATGGGCAATTATCGCGGAATACGGAGGACTTGCCCCACATATACCACATTAAGGTTTAAGATACCGTTGGCTTGGGCAATGGCATAAACGTTCACCCGCGCCCGTGATGCAATCGCAAACAGGTTATCGCCATAAACCACCGTGTAGCTTGTGCCGTTAATGGGCGCAGTGCGCGCAGGCGGTTGGCTGATGATGGGTCCCCCAGTGGCAGGCGGTGGTGTGGTAGGCGCAACCACCACAGGCTGAACGGTTGTCCCCGCGACAGGAATGGTAATCACTTGCCATGCATAAATAATGTTCGCGTTGGCAATACGGTTTACCGATGCCAATACTTGCCATGTTGTGCCATAGCGTTCTGCAATAATTCTTAGGGTTTCGCCCGTGTTTACCGTGTGAGTACGCGCATAGTTTACAGGTCCTCCAGTGGCAGGCAACGTTAGCACTTGCCCCACGCCCACAGGCACACCCGCCACTAAATTATTAGTGGCACGTAAGGCTTCTACGGTAGTATTAAAGCGTTGGGCAATATAGGTGAGGTTATCC
>Ga0163144_10013894_pt1 | contig 16753 bp, 8 predicted proteins | sample OliLak19BULKMAT1_FD_123175 | JGI IMG/M metagenome (GOLD analysis project Ga0163144, IMG submission 123175) | Freshwater microbial mat bacterial communities from Lake Vanda, McMurdo Dry Valleys, Antarctica - Oligotrophic Lake LV.19.BULKMAT1 | ecosystem: Environmental > Aquatic > Freshwater > Lake... | reverse complement strand
TATAGCCGTTGCTGTTGGAGGCGATGGTACAATTAATCAGGTAGCACAGGCAGTTGTGAATACAAACACAGCATTAGGGATAATTCCGATGGGATCAGGAAATGGATTTGCAAGGCATTTGGGAATCCCATTAAACACAAAGAAAGCTCTTGATATTATTTTAAACGGAAAACAAATTGAAATTGACAGCGGGCAAATAGATGGTCATTTATTTTTGTGTACTTGTGGAGTAGGTTTTGACGCACTTATAGGCAATCTTTTTGCGACAAGTAAATCGAGAGGGTTCTTTACCTACTGTAAATTAACTCTTGGAGCATTAAAAAATTATAGGCCTGAAGAGTATGAAATTACTATTGATGATAAACCAATACACGAAAAAGCTTTTTTGGTTACAATTGCCAATGCTTCACAATACGGTAACAATGCGTATATCGCCCCAACAGCTAAAATTAATGATGGTATACTCAACGTAACCCTTATTAAACAATTTCCCTTTTGGAAAATTCCTTCCATTGCCATTAAAATGTTCAATAAAAAAATAGCCTCTTCTTCTTATGTAAATACATATCAAGCCAAAAAAGTAATTCTACAAAGAAAACAACCCGGGCCTTTGCATTATGATGGAGAACCATTGAGTGGAAAGCGGACAGTCTTTGCTGAAATATTTTCCAAATCCTTGAAGGTTGTTGTAGACGGAAAGAATAATTATCTAAGAGATAATTAATGACTTACAACAACTTTCTGCATAAAATGTCCATCATCCGTTGTTGCCTTTAAAAAATAAACTCCATTTTCATAATTTCCCAGATCAAAATTTATTGATTTGGAATTTTCGTGAGCATTCATGTAAACTTGCTCCCCAGAAATGCTATATATTGCTAATTCTCTAATAATTTTTTCAGATGCTATTGAAAAAAATCCAGATGATGGATTAGGGTATACTTGCACTGCAATATCCAGCAGTGCATGGATGCCTGCAACAATTGTACCCACTAACTTAACGCTACATGTAGTACCATTCAAATATCCTTTTAGAGTATTTAAATCAGAGCTAAGCATTTGGGCAGTTAACATATTAAAACGAATTTTTACTAATGGAGTTGCATTTGCATACTGTGTAAGACTGTTCGATGTGAATCGTATCGTAGAATCATTTGTGTTATAATAAGAAAGTACCTGCATATATCCCGTTTGATTTAAAATAGTATCGTATAAAAGATTAGCATGATTATATCTCAAAGAGAAGTCAAGTGCATTAATCGTATCATCGGTTAAAATAAATACAGGAAATTCAACATCAGTACCAACAATCGTTGCCTGAGTTAAATCAAAAACAACAGTATCGGAAGCATTAATCGTTGTTAAGCCCGGTAACGGTCCTGGGCTGACGGCATGTTGTGCGGATAATCTATTATATATAATGCTTAAAAGCGTAATTAATATTATTGGTAAGAACTTTTTCATTTTAATGATTTTACATCCAAAGTAACCATTGGGATTAAGCAGAATGTAATTTTCAAATTATTTTTTCGTGAATCAATTGTTAATTTAATTTAAACCGTTCAAAGACTCCTTCTCCGGTAGTGCAGGGGATTCCTCTGCCCTTTTCTTTCCCGGTGCTATAAGCACCGATACTTCAAACCCACCCCTCCCATTGCTGTACAATTTTTGATAAGAAGTATTAATGTCATAACTCAGTCTGTAAATATTGTTTTTTTGTTTCAGACCTAAATGCAAAATAACAGCATCTTTATTTCTCCATGCCAAACCAAGCAAAGGCTCATAATCCGTTCCTTCCAACTTATAATATCCAACTACCTGAAGGTTAAGCTCATTTGCCTTTGCCTGGTTCATATACAACAACTGACTTTGAATTTTAATACCCGTACCAATTACATTCTCACATCCACCATGAACAACATATCGAATTGGCGTTTTATATGTTTCTCCAAAAAAAGATTTGTTAGCCTGTGTAATATGATAAATAGCAAGCCCTCCAAATGGGAAATATTTTTTTGAGGCATCAATACATTTATAAAACACTCCCATGTTGGCATCAAAACGAAAATAACTTTCCTTTTTAAAATTTTCATTGGTAGACAAGCTTCTGTCAAATCCATCTAAAGAACTGGGTGAATATTGGGAATCATAAACAAAATCTGCAGGATAAATACTTTTTTGTAAAATACCCATCTGTAATCCTACAGAAAGATTATGCTTATCCGCGCCATTTGTTGACTCATGAATAATCCTATAAGCAGTTGACAACATAAAATTAAACGTATTGAAAGAGCCATTTACAGTTCTGTCATTCACAATAAATTCTCCAATAGAAAATTTATTATTGATGGGTTTATCCAATGCTGCTGCAAATGTAGTATTGGAACCTCCGAGATATTTCCCTCCTTGCTCACGATAATTTACAACGGCTCTGTAATTCCAGTCCAGATCAAAACGCATTCCGGTTAAAGCTGGATTAAGGTAAATCGGATTTGCATCATAATGCGATAAATGAAAATCTTGCGCTACAATCCTCCAATGAAAAAACACCAACGTGAAAACAAAAAATATTTTGAATAAACTCCTTTTCATTATCGTATAAGATTTATAACTCCATGCATATCAACTGTTGAGCTATCAGCTGCTATTCCCTTTAATATATATGCATACAATCCTTCCGGTTGTGCTACCGAATTATATTTTCCATCCCAACCAACTGTTTGTGAAGAAGAAATAAATACCTGATTACCCCATTCATTAAAAATTCTTAATTCCATTTCCCGCAATGGCCCCCCTTTTACCAATAACACATCATTTGCATCATCGCCATTCGGAGTAAACGCACTTGGCATTGCTATTAAAAGAGGGATTAATACTTTAATCGTATCACAATAAACGTCCGTACAGCCTGCGGAGTCTGTAATCGTCAAACAAATTTTGTATATTCCCTCTCCCGGAAATGTATGTGTTGGATTTTTTTGATACGTAAATGTACTGTCACCAAAATTCCATAAAGAAGTTTTTTCTCCATTCGATAAATTAGAAAAAGAAATCGTTGCATTGGGCAAAATAACTGAATCAGGAATAGCAACAAAAAAAGCCGTTGGTCCTTTTGCAGTTATTGAACCTGGTTTAGTTAGTGAATCTGAACAGCCTACTGATGTTGTAACAATATGTTTTATACTAAAATTGCCATTGGCAATATAAGTATGTGTAGCATTTACCGTTGTTGCGGTTCCTGCATCCCCGAAACTCCAAAAGTAAGTTGATCCCGAAGATGTAACTGAAGAGTCGGTAAAGTATGCAGTCAATGGCAAACATCCTGTTAAGTTTGATCCTCCAAATTTCACAATAGGCTTGTCCTGAATTATTATAATCTTCGATATGCTGTCAGTGCATCCATGATCGGATGTTACTTTTAAACTTACTGTATATGTTCCTGAAGTTGAATAAGAATATGCGGGACTTTGTTGTGAACTAGAATTTCCATCTCCCAAAATCCAAGTCCATGTAGAAATCGTTCCTGATATAATTGAAGAGCTGTCTTGAAAATTTATAGTTGATCCTACACAGCCATTTGATGCATTAAACTTTGCCAACGGAGAATCATAAATGAAAATGTAAGCAGGCTTTGTCAATGAATCTTTACAACCTGCGGACGTAGTAACTATATGTTTAACTGCGTAAATGCCGCTATTTAAATAAGTATGAGATGGACTTTGCATGGCTGAAGTATTTGTATCACCAAAGCTCCAATAATAGGTTGATCCGATTGGAGTAATGGAAGAATCCGTAAACTGAACATTCAGCAAAGAACATCCTGTTAAATTATCAGCACCAAATTTCACAATAGGCTTACTCTCAATAACAATTGTTTTTGCAAGACTGTCGGAACAACCGGAATTTGTTTTAATTTTTAAACTAACAGTATAAGTTCCTGCAACAGAATATGAATAAGATGGATTTTGTAACAGGCTTGTATTTCCGTCACCGAAATACCATTTCCAGTAGTTTATCGTTCCTGCTGAACTTGTTGAGCTATCTGAAAAATTAACTATCGATCCTGCGCATGCATTCTGTACTCCGAAATTTGCATCGGGAATTGTAAGGGTTACGTTATTAATAATTGTTGAAGTACATCCTGAATCAGATGTTGCAAATAAAGTAACAGGATATGTTCCACTTGTTTGATAAGAATGCACAGGGTTTTGCAATGCACTCGAATCACTGTCACCAAATCTCCATAACCATGAAGTAATCGAGCCAGAGGAAATAGATGAATTGTCAATAAAAGTTGCTGAGCTTATACTACAATTAGTTGAATACGTAAAACTCGAAATCGGGGAAACATTTACATTAATAGATTTAACGCTTGTATCCGGACAACCAGAATTAGAAGTAACGAGTAACGTAACTGTGTATACTCCTGTATTAGTATACGAAGTAATGGGGTTTTGTAGTGTTGAAGCATTTCCATCACCAAAATTCCAGGACCAGGCAGTTATCGTTCCTCCTGTGATAGAAGACATGTCATTAAATATTGTATTTACTCCTGAGCAAGCCGAACTATTTGTAAAATTAGCATCGGGAGTATAATTGGGAAGATTGGTTATTTTGTAACTGCATGGATCACCATTAAGATAAACTGTTATTGTATTAAAATCAGCTGCGGTAATTTTTTTACAAGGTGCCGAAAGATGGAAACGAAGAGAAACAAGTTTAGTATTATGCTCAACCGGAGTTAAACTGCTTGACGTAAACCTTAGCTTACGATCTATTGTATTAAAATTTATTAAAGCGAAGAGATATGTTTTGAAATTAAACATTGTATCATAAGTCAATACGGATTCATTGAATTTAAAAGAGAAATCTACAGCGTAAATAGTATCGTTGGTAGAAATTGAAACAGGGATGTCAATCGTTGTACTATTTACAAGCACCGCATTTGATAAATCAAAAATAACGGAGTCACTTGTATTAATAGTTTGTAATGCATGTGGGGAAGGATGTCCAAGATCATTGTTGATTGTAACAGCTTTGGCAATTGGCAACAACCCAAAAAATATTATAAGTAAATAAAAAAATATCTTTTTCACTTTTGAAATTATCAGGCAATCTTACATGAATTAATCAAACTGAAGGCTTCTGAATAATGAAATTTATATGAAGGTTATGTTAAAAAAAACTCCCCCGGAAATCCGGGGGAGTTTTCCATTTAGATTTTAATTATTAGTGACTAACAACTACTCTACGTATTGCTACGAAGTTTTCGTTGTAAACTTTCACTATATACACACCATTTGCAAGATTTTGGATTCCAATTTCTTGTTTTTGATTAGCATATACATTTAACTGTACAAATATTTGTTTACCAGTTGCATCTAATATTTGAACGTATGAATTTTCATCAGCTGTTACGTTCAATACATCTTTTGCTGGATTAGGATAAATATTTATTTGATTTGTGTTACCACTGATATCAGTAGTACCAGTTGCAGCTCCTAAGAATTCAACATTTACTTTATCACCATTCAGGTAAGCAGCTGTTGAAATAAAATCAGCAACGCTAACCTGAGCTACATTCATAGAAAAGCGTACTGATACTTGTGATTTAGTTAAATCATAGTTCTGTAAGCTGTTCGAAGTGAAACGCAGTGTGTTATCACCTGAGTTATAATTTGCAAGTGATTGTAGATAAGTAGTGTTATCTATGATCGAGTTGTACACAATGTTGTTTTCGTTTGTTATCATTGCGAAGTCTAATGCATTTACCGGATTCGCAGATACAATTGAAACAGGAACATCAATATAGTTACCAAACGTAACTGCATGAGCCACATCAAAAACAACTTTATCATTTCCGCCTTGTTTAAATGAATTTGGACCACCATTTACAGAAGCATAATTTCCGTTGATGTCTCCAACCAATATACCTCTATATGTTTCGCTAGAAATCAAAGGACAAGTAGCAAAATCAGCTACAGGAACTTCTAAACAGAAAGGAATAACAGGTACACGTGATTTAGAAAACCCAATTCCATCATTTCCGGGATAAGTGCCAGAGATTACATAAGAAGGATCTGAACTTACGCTTGTAGAATCTATCCATTTCCAATCTTTTGACGGACGGCCATCAGAAACACCTTGAGCATTATAGTTCCAAGCTTGTTTAAATTCAGGAATCATTAATACTGCTCTTTGGTTAATTTGAGAAACGTCACCTGCGCTTACTGCACCATCTAAGTTTACGTCCATTGCAAGCATTTGGTATGCTGAAGGAATAAAGCTCGCATCGTTAACCAACACTTTACGAACTAAGAAAGCATCAAAACCGTTAACTACCGGCTGAACATCAGTTCCAGAAAGAATATCTTTCTCCAAATTGATATCAAGTCCATTATTCAGGCTGTATACAAAATTACCTGATAAGTCTGGTTGAACAGCTGTTGCAGACTGATTATTGCAAGTAACATTGTTACCGTAAATATTTGTAGCTACATAATCATTTGGATTAGCAGAGTTGTATTTAATCGGGCTGTTGTCTGACCAGAATTTAAGTGATCCATTGAATACAGTATCTCTGTATGTTGTATAGTCACCTGATTGAACAAGTTTCGCAGAAACACCTACGAAATAACTTTCCTGTAATGAAGAAACATCAATTGTAGTATTGTCAACTGAGTTAAATCCTGCCGTTTTGTTAAACTCAACACAGAAAAGATTTCCTATTCCGTAGAAGTTTGCATTTCCGGGAGCAGATGAGTTAAAATAAATTGAAATGTTCATCAATCCATTTGCTCCATCGATACTATTTACAACATCTACCCAAGTTGGATTAATCAATGTGTTAAAAACAGTAACGTTTCCTGTTGGAGTTACTTTGGCATTATCATAGTTCAATACAACGTCATACCCAATAACATTCGCTACTGTATCCATTGCTTTAACTGGAATGCAGAAACTATTTGGAAGACATGTTGCAACTGTACTAACAACTTTATAAGGTAACGCATTAGGATCAGCAACATCAATTAAAACACCAGCAGAAGTTGTGATAGTACTTTTATCGTCAGTTGCCTTAGCTGTTAAATTTGCTGAACCAATAACGCTTACCCAATCAACGCTATATGGGGCGCTATTGTCAATTCCAATTGAACCACCGTTAACGAAGAACTCAACCTGAGTCACTGTTCCGTCCGGATCGTTTGCATTAGCAGTAATTGTTACAACCTGAGGAGCAGTAAATGCAGAGCCTGTAGTTGGAGCAGTAATGCTAACTGAAGGAGGAATATTAGCGGCAACTGTAATTGAAGCAGGCGAAGAAGTAGTTTGTGCTGTTCTGTCATCTGTTGCTTTTGCAGTTAAACTTGATACGCCTAATACTGCGGTCCAGTTCATTGTATATGGAGCGCTGTTATCTGTGCCTATTGAGCCTCCGTTAACAAAAAACTCTACGGAAGAAATTGTTCCGTCAACATCACCTGCAGTAGCAGAAATAGTAACATTGTCGCCAACAACTGCTGTTGAAGGTGCACTTACACTAACTGTAGGAGCTGTATTGTTTCCAACAATAATAGCAACAACTGTAGATGTTTTTACAGCACCTTGGTTATCCGTTGCCTTTGCAGTAAGAGAGTGAGTTCCAACTGCACTTGTATAGGCTGCAGTATAAGGAGCAACATTGTCTGTACCGATTGATGATCCATCAACAAAAAATTGAACCGAAGAAACTGTTCCGTCAGTATCAGATGCTGTAGCAGTAATGTTAACAATATCGCCTGTTACAAATTGTGCACCATTTGCCGGTGAAGTAATATTTACTTTCGGAGTCTGATTTGGTGCAAGTCTCAAGCTTGGAATTGAAATTTCAGCTCCAACAGGATTTCTTGCAACATAATTTTGTGTCCCACCAGAAGGAGTTCCAATCTGAATATTTAATTCAAATCCGAAAACACCATCAGTAGTAAACTGACCAATCAACACTCTATTAGTAGATGTTGGTCCTGTAGATCCATTAAGTGAAGCAATAGAACCGTTTGTTGTTAGAAACAAACTTCCTTGCTGACTTGTTGCATCAAATACATTGAGCTCAGAGGTAAGACCAACAAAACTAACTGCTTCAGGTGTACCTGCTGTCATACCATCTTGTGAGCCTGCGCCATTTATTGGTATACCAGCTGAAGTATCTGCATTTAGTAACATTCCATCGGCGTTACCTATTGAACCGTCTGTATCCTCTGTTTTAAGAACTCCCATTTTTCCTGCGGCAGTTGCGCCAACAGAAAACCAGGAATCAATCATAACAGAGTTTTTTCTTGTATTGACAACACTGATGCCATTTGGATTTGTAGCACCTCTGTCTTCGTTATTGAAGAATGTTGTACTTGTCGAAATAGTTAATGTGTGTGTTGAAATTCCGTAAAGTGCCTGGAATTTATAATTCGGAAGTAAATCCGCGTAAACCCTATATGTAACCGAACCGGCGGGCAGTGTACCTACACTACCTGTGGCATCAGCGGCATTGGAAACATAGTATTTTTCAACTATGATATTCTCTAATCCATTTTGTCCTTGGGCAAAGGCTGTTAGCATAAGCATTCCTAGGCCCATTATTATTTTTTTCATTATTTTTGTTTTTAGTGTTTAGTTTAATTGGGTTGGAAACCTGTAAGAGAGGTTTCCAACCCTTTTTAATTTTAGTGACAAGATTGGTTAAACTGACCTAATAATTGTAAGAAGTCAACATTGTTTGTTGTTCCATCACCGTTAATATCAGTAGGACATGGAACAAGTCCTGTTGTTATGCCTAACATAGATGCATATGAATAATCTGATAACCAGTTTTTGCCAGTAGCAGAAAATGCACCTTTGTAAGGAGCAGGTGAAAAGAATCCATCTACAGGAGCTGTAGTTGTGGTAGATAGCGCAGGATTAGGGGTAGCATCATACAGATTCGAAACTGTATTGTTGCTTGTATTCATTGCGTAGATAGGATCGAAACCTGCAAGGGTTAATGATTTGGTATTTAAATCTGTATTAAATTTAGTTGTATCAGATCCTACTATTCCTGTAAGAACACGGTTATGAGCTAACGGATAACCGCCCATCGCAGTTCTTCTTATGTTATTCCAAGCATTACTGTTAGATTTTAAGAAACCACTATTCCAGTTTGCGTAAACGTTTCCTGTACCTGAAGTTTGTCTTGTGTCAAAACCGTAAGCCCAATTAGAGAATACAGAATTGTAAACTTCGCCTTCTGTTCCGTCTTTAGCCATCCAAGCAGCATGACCACTATTATCAGAAGCTAGGTTAGTGCTATAGTTACCAATTAAAGTCATGTTGTAAATTATTGGGTCTGAATCAGGTGTAGCACCTGTTGAGCTGTTATCCCAAGTATCTGCCTCAATACCATTATCTGCAGTATTAGAAGTTGTACTATCTGGAGCAAGACCAAATGCGAATTGAATTTTCCCTGAGTAACCTTGATCCCAGTCATACATATCATCAGCGCCAAACATACAAGCAACATACTTTACGTTTACAGTTCCTCCAAAAAATTCAATACCATCATCGTCAGAAGAAATAACTTCAATATTTTCAATTGTTGTTCCTCTTCCAATAGACGCTAATGTGATACCATTCAACTCATTTCCTGTAGAGATAATTGCACCCGCATGTCTTACAGAAACATATTTCAATATACCTGAGTTGTCATTATCGTCCGTCATCCCCGGAGGATTTCCGTAATGGTTTCTTGGATTAGCAGAAACCCATCCTTCGCAATAACCAACACCGTCAGAAATAGCTTGTTTACCAACAGCTGGAGGACCGTTTACTGCAAGGGTTAAGTTATTTTTAGCCCTACCCATGATTACTAATCCACCCCAGTCTCCTCTGCGAGAAACTCCATAAGTTCCATCCATAGGATCATTTATTCCTGTAAAAACTATTTGGCAATCTGGAGATCCTGCAGCAATAATTTTTGCACCTCTCGACACAATAAGTGCGCTGGCACTATCAGGAGTAGCATATTTTCTCCCTTTAATTAATGTTCCCGGCTCTATTGTTATTGTTTTTAAAGTATCTACATAATATCTTCTGTCTAATACCCAGATTTTATCACAAGTAAGCACTGTGTTTGATGAAGTAAGAACTGACTCATTAAGACCACCAACGGGCGTATGACCTAAAGTAGAAATACTTACCACTGGTCTTGAACCAACAGGAGGACATCCACACGCAGCACCCAAGCCTGTTTGAGCAAAGCTTGGCACATAAGCTGCAACAGATATGGCTGCAGTTGCGACTAATCTCGAAATTGTTTTCATTTTCATTTTTTGTTTTTGAATTTTTATTTTTTAGTCCATCACTATTAATGAACGGTGCAAATGTCTACTAAAGAAGTTTCCTTAAGAGTATTATTGGCTTATCAAATCTTTATTTATAAGTACACTTTAGGTTATGAGAACCGCAGTATTAATTACAATAACTTAACGAATGGGTATAGGTAAATTCGGAATGTTAATATTGGCTATAAGAAAAGTAAAGACTAAGGCTGATATCTGAGATTTTTTTTTCTGAATCAAATAAGGAACATTAACTAATTGCTACGAAGAAAAATCCAATAGAATAATTGCAATGAAAAAAAAGAACTGTCACAAGAATATTTTTGTTAGTCTTTAACGCAGCGAACACTGAACCCATAAGTTTTTGGCCCGTAGAATCTAAACACATCTGTTTTTTTATAATCAAGGTAACGATACCATGCCTGGTCATAACCGACATTGTCAGTAGCTGACCACCAAAACCCCATTGATTGCAAATCCAACGGAGAGCCCCAAATACCATTAAACATTCTGCAGTTACCCGCCAATGCAGAAAAGCCACTTTCATTTGTAGGTAAAATATTATTATAAAGAACCCATTCTTGCTGCCCCGTACTTTTTAACTTTTGAGCTTCGTTCGATCCTCTCCAGTTTACTTTTTCCAAGTCAAAGTCACTCATGCCAAGATGCTTTTCCAGCATTTTCCATTCTGCATCTGTTGGAATATGCCAACCTTCAGGTGCAATACTATTTGCATTATTTACAGCATACCAATTGTAAAGGCCGCCTGTAACATTAATATTATTTGCGATATTGTCAAAAGTGCAATAAGAGCCAACTGTAGAATTTTTCCATACAGTATCCTCCGTTACGAATTGAATAGGATCACCGTTTCTATATTTTGTAGCTCGCAGGTTTTCAGTCATCCACCATTGATCTCCGATCTTAATGGTTTCATAAACATGTCCCTCATTGTCGCTTACTGTACCTGTTTCCTGTACTGGAACAGGAGGTTCTTCATCTTTACATGCCGCAAAAGGAATTACATAAAATGTAATTAACAGAACCAACAGAAATGAAACTCTGTTTGTTCGTTTTACATATACCTTACGTTGAACATTTATTTTCAAGAAAATAATTTTAATTTTTAATGAATTTTTTTGTCACACAATTACCTTCAGTTGTCAGTCGAAAGTCATAAAGGCCGGTGGCAAGTAATGAGATGTTAAGCTGCTCATGTAATACATCACTTGCCTCTGATGTTTTTTCCATAACCACTCGCCCAACGGAATCAAATATTTCATATTTATATTCCTTTCTTCCATTCAAAGAAATTTGCACATCGAGTTGATCCTGTGCAGGATTTGGGAAAAGTTTCAATTCTGTTAAAGAATTATTGTCATTAATACTTAACGTTGGGCAAACTACGCTTATGTCTCTATTCTGACAATTACCCGGATAGCAACAAAAATTTGGCAAGAATATATTTGCAGCCGGATCATAGTTGCATGCCAATGGATCCGTACATCCATAAATCTTCAATGTTTTACATGAATCTAAAAGTAAACAGGCATAGTTTGGGTTATATTGAAGATATCGGTTATCAGTACAGCCACACACAGGAGGATATTTTAAAAAGGGACTCAATACTTCATCAGTTAACAGAGTGCCTCCATCTGCAACATATCTAACAATTTTTGTTTGTGGGCCATTGGGTTCTTCCAATTCAATATTTAACTCAAATGATATTTCTCCTTTGGTAGTTAATTGTGCAATTAATACTTGATTGCTGTCCGCATTAATTCCCACAGTTCCCGAATTCTGCAGTCCTGCATTATTGCTTATGAATTGATAGCCCTTTACAATTGAACCAAAAATTGTAGAGTCATCTCCCGTCACAACATCTTTAATACCATAACTCGCCCACGATGTTGTTGCGGAGTCCATTGTAAAGCCATCTGAAATTTTTATAGGAATCCCCGCCGATACATCATTGTTAACTAACAGTCCTCCGGCAATAACCGCACTACCACCATCATTAAAGCCTCCACCAACGAAAGAACTGTCAGTATCTTGAGCTTTAATAATTCCAAAATAAGCATTGGCGCCTATATTCTTTGAGGTTTGGCCAAGAGTAAGCCACGTATCCAATGCAACGGTATTATCTCCGTACCAGCTTTTACTAAATTCATTTCCAAAACTTTTTCCCCTATCTATATTATTGAAGAATATAGAATCACTTTTTATTTTCAATGTATGATTTATATCTCCATAAATTTTTTTGAGCTTACAACCCGGTTTTAAATCAAGGTATACACGATATGTTTTTGACCCAGCCGGTAATCCACCTCCTAATGTATCGGTAGCATCATTTGCATCAGAAACATAATATGTTTCAACAACAACCCTTTCTATTTGAGAAAACGAAGTAATGTAGAAAATAAATATAAATATGCTAATCAATGCAATTTTCATTCCATCAAATTTTGTATTGTAAACTCAAAATGTAATTAGTGCCATACTTGAACTTATCGTAATCTGAAAGCCATTTTCCATCACGTCGATATGTTCTTCTGACAGGAGCTCCTAAAACATCTCTTATAGTGAGACTGAGGTTAAAATGTTTTCCTAATTTTTTTGTTCCTTTTAAATCTATTACATGCCGTGGATGTTCATACACATCCGGAGTTATTAGAAAGCCCGGAATTACAAGTTTTGGCCCTTGAACATTATAACTTAAAGTGGTAGTTAAACCAATACTATCCGCCTTATAAGAGAACATCGTATTTATAACGTAGGGTGCCTGACCAAACATAGTACGTGAAACATGAAACTGAAAAGGTCCACGCTCAAGATTTCCTACATCATCAACCTGTATACCATATTGATCAAAAGAAGAACGGGAATTTACAACTGAAATATTGGCTCTTATTTCGAAAATCTTTTTAATGACTTTTTTTCCTTCTACTTCAATTCCTTTTACAAACGAGTTATCCACGTTTTGCCAAGTGTATCCTCCGGCATTTATTAACTCAATATGATTTTTGAAGTCCTTGTAAAATAAACTGAGCGAAACATTATCGCCGGTTTTAAAATAAGTTTCCAACCGTAAATCATAATTATTTACATCAACTACTTTTAATTTTGGATTACCAATAACACTAGCTCTCAACTCATAGTCATACGCAAAAAAGCTGGATAACTCTCGTATACTTGGACGAGCAACAGTGCGACCATAATTTACACGCAAGTTAATTGGCTGAGCTTCATCCTTTCTTAATTTGTATATTAAGCTAACACTAGGCAAATAGTTTGTTTTTACTAACTCTGCAGGGTAAACAAAGTTTCTTCTGGGATCTTCTGAACTATAACCAAGTGTATCGTATTTCAATGCATCGGTATGCGTAAAAGCCTTTTCCATTCGCACTCCTCCAGAAACTCTTAGGCGAGTAATCAAAGCATAATCAGCCATCATAAAGGCTGAAGTAATATTATTCCTACCCACATTGTGATCCCATGAGCGACCAGCTTCAAGATAATTCAAATCCAATGCATGATAATACGTTCCGTTAAATGTACCGGTTTGGACTCCAAAATTTTCTAACGACAAATATTGTTCGATATTCCCATCGAAGTTTCTACTGTTTCCGGTAAGATTTACTGAGTATTGGTATTGATCCGATTTACGTGACATATGTTGATAGGCACCACCAAATTTAAATTTGCGTGTTAATCCGGCTTTTTTTCCAAGAGGAATTTCAGCTGTTATGCGAGAATCGAAAAGGTTTTCGGTTAACTCTCTATAAAAACGCTGAACAGGATTTCCTCCACCAATTGTATAGTCACCGGCTTGAGTTTTTAAATACGCTAGATTTTTGAAATCGGGAGCACTACTTTTCCCTCTGGTATATGATGCATTTGCTTCTACTTTAATTTTAGGTTTTGAAAAATAGTGTTCAGATTTATATTGATAAACCATTTGGCGACGTTGCTCATAAAACTGATTAATAAAATAAAGCGTATCATCAGAATCCAAAAATCCGCTTGATGATCCCGATCTTACGCTATTTGTTCCGATGAAATTTGGCATAAATAAGAATGACATGGTATGATTGGAATTAAACTTATAAGCCACGTTTAACAACGCACTCCAACCATACATTTCAACCGTATTTTTTTGTTTTGTAACAGAAAAAACAGTTGCCGTATCCGAAATAGGATCTACTATAATCCTGTTTGCACTAGAATGAGCATCAAAATGATTTCCATTACTATAACGAAACCCTGCAATGAAGCCAAGCGGCTTACCAAACAATTTTGTTTGATTCCCAATACTAAAACTCTGACTGAAATTTAATAAAGTGCTCCGTGTTTTTGTGTTCCAATTATTTGGAAGTGACTGTCCAAAATCAACAGTCTTTCTATTTAAAATATCAAATGCTTCCAGCTTGAGTGTTTCATTATATTTCACAGTTGCGGCAGCAACAGCATTCTCATCCCCTAGTTGACTATTTTCTAAAAGGTTCAATTGAACTAATCCGAGATTAAAAAAAGTCGTGTTCCATGAATTGGGAGTTACCCCCATAGTGTTAAAATAATCACCTAAACCCAAGGCAGTCATTTCCTGGTATTGAGTTGGTTCAAGCCTGGGAACAGAATAGGTTGAATGATCAATACTCCTGAAATTATTATCATAAGCCATCCAATCTGTTGAACTATGTTCGGAGGATAAAATTTTTCTAAACGAACTATTGTAGTTATATCCAAATGAACTTTCAACCGAAACATTTAATTTATCAGGATAATCTTTTGTTTCAACTGATAGGTATGCACCAGTCCAGTTTCCGGGCAAATCCGGGCTTGCGGTTTTAGTAATAATAATATTATCAATAAGGCTGGAAGGAATAAGATCAAGTTTAATATTATTTGTGAATGGATCCAATGTTGGAATGCGAGAGCCGTTAATTGTTGTTTTAACATATCGGTCACCAATTCCTCTTACAGTTATAAAACCACCACTATTGGTTGACACCCCGGGGATACGCGCCACCGCAGCACCAACGTTTGCATCACCGGTCTTTTTTATTGTTTCGGAAGAGATATAATCAATAGAGGCTGATGAATTCATTTTCATCTTCTCCATGTAGTAATCATTTGCTTTTATTGCATTTGATGTAATCTCCACTTCATTGATCTCGTGGGATTCAGGCATCATAACAAAATTTCTATCTAGTACCCCCTTGGTCGGTATAATATTTTCTTCAATGGTATTAAATCCAATGAAAGAAATAATTAACGTTTGAGAAGAAGAATCAGCTATTTTAAGAGAGTAATTACCATCAAAATCTGTTACTGTTCCTATCCCTCGATTGGACTTAAGAACAATTGTAACTCCAATTAATGTTTCTCCGGTTCCATCAGTAATTTTTCCTCTTACAATTGTTTGGGCAGCTATAGAAGAAATCATTAACAATAAAATGAATACTAAAGCTAACTTCTTCATGTTCAACCTTGTCACTAAATTGGGAGCATCTGCAAATTTATTTTTTTACAGATGCTCCTATATTAGATGTAATAACCTGTGATTACTTTTTAATTATAGTTTGCGTTGATACCGTTTCGTCAAATGAGAAAACTACTAAATACTGTCCGCTTGCAAACTGCGTCATGTCAATAGTTTCAATATGTTTTCCCGTCAAACTTCCTATCTCTCTATATTGTTTGCGATACATAACATCTCCCTGAATATTATAAATAGCATAATGATTTGATTTACTCGGTTGAGTCGCTGTGATTTCAATGTTTACAAAATCACTTACAGGATTAGGATACAAAGTAATTACAGGAGCCGAGCCATTTTCCTCAATTCCGGAACCGCCGCCAGTTGTAACAGTAATAGTAACTACCGAAGAAGTTGCTTGTGCGCTCATATCATCATATGCTATAGCTGTTATACTATGAGTACCAACTACACTTGTCCAATTGATTTGGTATGGCGAAGAAAGATCGCTGCCAATATAATTCGCATCAATATAAAATTGAACAGAGTCGATTGAGCCATCAAAATCCCCTGCTGTTGCCGCAATGTTAACAATATTACCAGCAGTAACAGTTGTACCAGATACCGGTGCGGTAACAGTAACTGTTGGAGAATAATTAGGAATAATCAGCGAGTCCATACAAAAGGCACAAAGAATTTCTGATCCAACAGCATTTTTTGAAACGTACTGTTGTGTTCCTCCAAGTGGCGTTCCAATTTGAATGTTCAACTGATATGCAAAATTTCCATCAGTTGTAATTTGTGCGATCAAAACAATATTTGAAGTATCCAATCCAACAGAACCATTGAGTGATGCCCATGATCCATTGTAAGTTGAAAATACTGAACCTACTGTTGAGCCGTCTCCAAACACAGCCACCTCGGTACT
>Ga0163144_10013892_pt1 | contig 16754 bp, 8 predicted proteins | sample OliLak19BULKMAT1_FD_123175 | JGI IMG/M metagenome (GOLD analysis project Ga0163144, IMG submission 123175) | Freshwater microbial mat bacterial communities from Lake Vanda, McMurdo Dry Valleys, Antarctica - Oligotrophic Lake LV.19.BULKMAT1 | ecosystem: Environmental > Aquatic > Freshwater > Lake... | reverse complement strand
CACCACCAACGGCGCGGGGGTTTCGCTCGTGGCCGACAAGGGCCGGAAGAGGTCCGCCGTCACCCACTGGCCATTCTGCGTCGGCAGCGTGATTTCCGTGACCCTCACCCGACCCGACGACGACTGCACCCGCGAGGCGAGGAAACACGCCACGACAATGACCGCGAGGCAGGCGGCAAGCATCCTGCGTTCGAACGGAGCTGCGCTTGGGGAGAGTCAGGAAGGCCGGGGACCGTGCTCATGGAACTGCGGGAGGAAGTGGAATCAGGCACGGGCAGACATTTCAGCGAGCCCCGACCGAGGAGAGGAGTGAAGCTTGGACGGTGCGCGCCGTCGCAAGCAATGAATGGGGAGGTTTGCCCTGACGGGCAACGGACCCAAGGTTCATCGGCCGCGCCCGCACGATCGAAGCCAACTCACGGCCGGATCGCTTCAACGAAGAGGAGCTTGCCCGCGCGTACCGTGATGATCGACGCCTCTTTGTCGGCATCTCGCTGGGCGTTGATCGTCGTGCGCCCCGTCGCACCCGGAAAGTCGCGGGTGGCGGCGAGAGCCTGTTTCAGCGCGACTTTTTCCGTCGTGCCGGCGCGACGCGCGGCATCCGCCACCATCCGGACCGCATCGTAGGTGAGCGCCGCAAGCCCGTTGGGAAGCGTGCCATGACGCTCCTGGTACGCGGCCACGAACCCGCGCGGGGCTTCCTGCGTGCTCTCAATCGCGAAGTGGGTCGAGTAGTAGGTCCCCTCGAGCGCCTCACCGCCAATTTCCAGCAACTGCGGAGCCTCAAAGCCGTCACCGCCAAGAAGGGTTGCCGTCAGCCCTAGTTCCTTCGCCTGTCGCGCGACCAAGCCGGCCGCCACGTAGTAACCCGGAAGGAACAGCGCATCGGGGTTGGTCGCGCGAATGGCGGTCAGTTGCGCCCGAAAATCCGTCTCCGCACCCGCATATTTATGGGAGGCGACAATCTCTCCGCCAAGTTGCGTGAAGGTCCTCGCAAAGTAGTCCGCCAGGCCGACCGAGTAGGGCGAGGTGGAATCGATCAGCAGCGCCGCCCGCGACCGCATCAGGCGGCGACGTGCAAAGGCGGCGATCACCTCGCCTTGGAAGGGATCGATGAAACAGACGCGAAAAATCGCGTCACCCACTTGGGTCACCTTCGGGCTGGTGGACGCTGGCGTGATCAGTGGAATCCCCGCCGCCTGCGCCACCGGTGCCGCCTCGAGGGTGCGCGCCGAGGAACACTCGCCGATCAGCGCGATGACCCGGTCGCGGGAGATCAGTTTCTTCGCCGCCGTGGCCGACTCCCCCGGGGCCGACCGGTTGTCTTCAACGACGAGCTCGACCGGACGGCCAAGGATGCCGCCCGCCGCGTTCAACTCGTTGACGGCGAGCCGGGCACCCCGCAGCGACGCTTCCCCGAACGATGCATCGCGTCCGGTGACCGACATGAAGAAACCGATTTTGACGGGCTCCGCGGAGGAGGCCGAGGCCGCGGGGGCCCCGACGCAGAGCAGCAAGCTGAGGAGTCTGCAGGACATGCCTGAACCGATGAACACGTGCGGCCGAAGGAGCAATCCCGGTGAACCTTCAGGCGCAAACTGTGTCGCCTCAGTCTTCCGCGTTCGTCATCGCGATGCCAATCCCCGCGGCCTCAGCGAGGCCGCCTACAACGGCCTAACGTTGCCGCCCCTGCGCGAACGCGGGAAGGCCGCGCGGTATGGGGATCGCACGGGCTGCAATTGCACGGATCCGACAGGCGGGACCGAGGGTCCCGTCGCGGCCTCAACGAGGCCACCTACAACGGAAGCGCGGCGAGCCAAGCGTGAAATTCGCCGGCTTCAAACTTCATCCGGCGAGCGAGTCCTCGCCGACTGTCGTTCTGGTGCCCGCATGGTCGCGCCCAGCCGCGCTTCACGACTCCAAGCGAACCCCAGAGGCGGACGTTCAGCTCGGCTCCATCCACCGCCCGGAAAACAACAACATGCGCGGCCAGGGTGGCACGCCGGTTTCGTTGCTATTGAGCTGGCTCACCACGAGATCGACCGCGTTCGCCGCAATCGTGTCGTAAGACTGGTCGACGCCACCCATCGCTGGCACCGTCGGAACCCAATGCAGGTTGATGATCGGCATCTCCGGTGCCACGCTGGTATCCATTGCCCGCAGTTTTTCGATGATCGTGTGGGCACTCACCACCAGCGCATCGGGCCGGCACGTCTTGATCCGACGCGCGACGGCGCGGCGATCTTCCGGCAATTCGATCCACAACAACTCGCCGGCCTCCGAACGGCTCGGGTGAAACACCGTAAACGCCGCTTCCCAGGCGCGCCGCGCCCGCTCGTTCACATCTGCCTCAAGGATCGCCATCGGCCGCCGGCACCCAACGGCGGCCAGTCGTTCCAGCGCCATCCGCATCGCCATGTAGTGGTGATGTCCCGCGTGATGGAGCTCGGGATTCCAGCGCGCGCTGCCGATCACCGCAGGCGCGAAGCAAGCCCACTCAAAATCCAGCGTCACTTCGGCTTCGTGCATGACCGGCGACAACAGCATCCCGACGATCCCCCGCGACTTTATCACCTGAGAGAGCCGCCGGTCGTTCATGCCACGCTCGAATGTCCAGAACTGCTCCAACCCATAGCCCAAGGCCTCGGCACGCGTCTTTGCTCCGAGGAAAACCCGCTGGAGAAATGGATCCTTCGTCGACTCGGTCCGCGGCGTATGCACCCATACGAAAGCGATGCGTTCGCCTTCCGCCACCGGACGTGACCTTCGGATGTGGGACATCAAGGCGGAGAACCGCGGATTCGGCCGGTAGCCCAATTGTTCAGCGACCGTCTGCACCTGCTTCCGCGTCTCCGGCCGGATCCGTGGATCGTCCCGCAGCGCATATGAAACCGTGGCCAGACTGCAGCCGGCGGCACGGGCGATTTGTTGCAGCGTAATCACGGCGAGGGAACGTTGGCTGCGGTCAATTCATTCGCCCGCAACGACGAAAGCAATCCCAGGAATTGAAGGGTTTCAACGAAACAACGGTGGCTTCCGTATTGGCCATGACCAGATCCTTCGTGGGTTTCCAACCCTCAGGCCAGCCCAAACCTCGGCCGCCGCAGGCAACCGGCGGAGTCCAATTTTCCCTCAACGACTATGAAGCTCCATAGCTATTTGAAAATCATTGTGTCAGATGGACTGCCGGCTTTTTCACAGTGCGGTGGCACTGAATCATCATCAAGGGACCCGGACTTGAAATCGTGGTATCGCCAGCCAGCGCAGACTTGGGAGGAAGCTTTGCCGGTCGGCAATGGGCGTATCGGTGCGATGTTTTCGGTGATCCCATGCACGAGCATCTGTAATTGAACCACAGCCATGAGGACCGTAGTGATCATGTGCTCACTTTTCCCGCAGACGCGCATGGACGTCAACTTAAGGAGATCGGAGGAGACGACTCCCGCCGTTGTAGGCGGCCTCGCTGAGGCCGCGACGGGACCGCCCAGGTCTCGCCTCCGTCCTCTGGATTGTCCTCGCGATGCCCATCCCCTCGGTCCCGCGTACGCGGGACCGCCAACAACTGCACCCCTTGGATCAGGCTTAAGTTGACGCCTATGCCCGGACGCGGGACAGCTCTGTCACGTTGCGACCGCGCGATCACGTATGCTCCCCTCCCTCCACTCTCTTCACACCCACCTTGGCACCGCTTTCTTTCTCGTCGCGACCGTCGTCGCCGGAGCGGAGGAGCTGTTCGATTTCGGCCCTTCGTTTGCTGCGACGCAGTTGACCACGCGTGGCACGACGGTTGCGGTGGAGGACCGCGCCTTGGAGATCCAGGGCTCCTTGCCGGCCTCTGAGGGCAGCGTGGTCTTTCCCCTGCCGGAGAATGCGCGGGATCTTTCGCGTTTTCGCTTTGTCGAAGCCGACCTCGAAAACACGGGCGATCAGCCCCTGCGTTTCACCTTTTGGGCGCTCTCGGGGCACGGTTGGGGCGGTGTCAGCACCTACACGGCCGAGGGTGGCCCCTCCGCCGGGCGCGAGACGCTCGCCCCCGGGCAGCGCGGCACGTACAAGATCGACCTGCACGCCCGCTATCCCGGCAAGGACGTGTACACCCCGGCGACGAACCCGGCCTCGATCCGGTGGCTGGAACTGGTTGTCGGCGACAATCGAACGTCCCCCTCGCTCCGGGTGTGGAGCATCCGCGCGACCGGCGAGGGTCCGACACCTGCGTCCGGAATTTCGCGGCGCGTGCTTGTCCCTCATGTATCCAACGATTCCCCCGCTCCTGGGTGCCGCGTCCAGCAGCAGTTGACGGGTTGGGAGAAAACCGGCGTCACCCATGTGCTGACGCTGCCCCGTGAGTGGCAGCCGGCCGGCAAGTACCCGATCATTGTCGAATACACCGGCAATGTCTTTTATCACAAATTCTGTCATTCGACCGGCCTCACGGAGCAGGGAAACCTGGCCTATGGCCTCGCGCGCGGCGAAACGTTCATCTGCCTCAATCTTCCGTTCATCAGCGAGGACGGACAGCGCGAGCAGCGTGACGGGTGGGGCAGCATCGACCAGACCGCAGACTACTGCATCGAGGCCGTTCGCTTCGTCTGCGAACACTATGGCGGCGATGCCGGGGCGGTGTTCTTTGTCGGCTTTTCGCGCGGCGAGTACGCGGCCAATTATCTGGCGCTGCGCAACGAGCGCATCGCGGCGTTGTGGCTGGCATTCGTTGGCACGAATCCAGGCCGGCCCTGGCGTCCCTCCGATGGCGCCGGCTGGAAGAACGCCGGCATCGGCTGGGATGAACGGGCCACCCGACTGCAAGGGCGGCCTTGGTTCGCGGTGCCGCCCAACCTTGGACCCGGGGTGCATGTCGATGTGGAATATCTTGAGGACCGCCCGTCGACGCTGGCGACCCGCACCTGGATGCAGGAAGTTCTCGCCCAACGGTCCAGTCATCGGTCCATCGTGGACAAGGACTCCAGCCCGACGGTCAATGCCTCGGCGCAACCGAAGATTCAGCCGTGACGCACCGGGCGCTCCTGTCGGTCGTTAAGTTGATGGGCTTAAAATCTTTGCGGAGACTGCGAGGCTCCCGATTGAAGGGTTTCAAAAACAACGCGGTCGCGTCCTCCTCCCCAAGGTCCACAATGCCGGTTCTGCCCTGTTCCGTATAACCTCTGCCCTGTTGTTGCCTGACGAAACCACTACCCAAATGGAAACCCTAAACTTTGCCCGAAGATTTCTGCTCCTGGCGGCCCTCATGCCCGCCGCTGGCGCGCTCGCCCAGAGTGAACCGAGACGCGTTTCGGAAGATGTTCTCGTGCTGCCGGAGTTTAGCGTCAGCACGGCCAAGGACGACAGCTTCGTGGCCACCGAGAGCACCTCGGGCACCCGCGTCGTGACTGACATCATCAATCTGCCGTTCTCGGTCTCGGTCCTGACCGAGGACTTTATAAGGGAGTTCCAATTGTTCGACCTCGACCAGCAGGCGCCGTTCATCTCCGGCATGGCGGCGGGTGACCCCGCCCAAGGAGGAGGCGGAGGCACGCGATTACGCGGCTTTGTCGTTCCTTATTTCCGCAATGGCTTTGCGCGTTCGCAGGCGCCCGACTCAAACAGCATTGCGCGCACCGAAGTCATCAAGGGGCCCCAGTCTGCGATCTACGGTCGCGTCTCCCCAGGTGGTGTCGTCAACTACATTTCCAAGAAACCAGGGACGAAGTTCGCTTCGGGCTTGAGCGCCGTCACCGGTTCCTACGACTACCAACGCATAGCGGGCGACATCACCGGGCCGATCATTCCGGGCAAGCTCTTCTATCGCGTCGACGCCGCCTACTACGATTTCGAGCGACCCACGGATTTCTGGTACAACCGCACGACCAACCTCTCCGGCTCCGTCGCCTACAAGCTCTCGCCGAACACGCAACTCACCCTCGAGCACGAATACACCAACCGCGTCATGCAGGGCGGTCAGGCCTTCACCCGGTGGACGCGGATCAGCGGCACCCAGACGATCACGGAAGGCTCAGTCTTCTACATGCCCGACCAGGCCCTTGGTGACCGACTGGCCCGGTACGCCGTCAACGGGGCCCACAACATGGTCAAACGCCTGTCGAACGCCAGCTACCTCACGCTGGAGCACCGGATCAACCCGGACCTGAGTCTGCGTGCCAATGTTGCCTACACCGCCCGGGAGTACCGGAAGGACGGCACCTCGACGCCGGCCACCTGGGCGACCAATCCCACCGCGGCGCGACAGACCGTGCTGACTACGCTCGCCGGTACGTGGCTCGACATCACGCGCGGCATCTGGACGGGCGACCGGGCCGGCGCGTATCAGGCAATTGACTATGAGGAAAAGGGGGCACAGATCGACCTGACGAAAAAGTGGAACACCCGGCTCAAGCAGCGGACGCTGTTCACCTTTGACACGTTCTACAACGACCAGGCCACGAACACCTACGCGCTCAGCGGTACCGCGCTGAACACCGCGCTGAACGCCCTCGGTTACACGACCACGGCCCAGCTCAACGCCTGGAAGAACCCCGATCCGTTCAATCCCTCCGTGTCCGGTTACTACGTCAATCCAGCGTTCAACCCGGCGACCTGGAGTCTGGCGGCCTCGAAATTCGACCGGTTCTTTTATGGCAGCCTGCTCAATCACACGATCGAGATGATGGACGGCCGGCTTTTCCTGACCGGTTCCGCGCGCCAGGACTGGGCCGAATACACCGTCAACACGACTGAGGGCAAAGCGGACAAGTTCACCTACAGTGCGGGTGCCAACTACCGGGTGCTTGAACGCCGGCTGGTGGCCTACGCCAACGTCGCCAGCGGTTTCAACCCGTCACCGCAATTCGACGCCAACACCGGCGAGCTGCTGGGCAACCTGGAATCCTTCGGTGGCGAGGTCGGGCTCAAGGGTGCGCTGATGGAAGACCGCTTTTCCTACACGGTGGCGGCCTTCAACGTCGAGCAGGAGAACGAAGTCACCGAAAATCCAGCCAACCCCGGCGGCACCGACCTCTCCCTCCCGCGCTCCATCCCCGGGGCGGGCACCCGTGCGCGCGGCCTGAGCGTGGATGTTGGCGGCAAGGTGACTGACAATCTGACGATGCTGGCAAACATGGCATGGACCGATGTTCGCATCGTGAAGCACGCCACCCTGCCCAGTCTCATCGACACCCGTCCGACCGGCACGCAGGCCATGCCCCCGCGCACCTACTCGTTCGCCGCGCGCTACAATTTCCGGGAAGGCGTCCTGCGCGGGATGCGTCTGGGCCTGACTTACCAGTTTGCAAAGGAACACCTGCGGATTGCCCCGACCGCCAACGCCACCGGAACGGCGATTTCGGTGCCGTACTTCAACCGAACCGTGGATGAGTGGAGCGCGGTCGTCGGCTACGCTTTCAAGCGGTTCAACAATGGCACGCGTCTCGATCTGTCGATGAATGTGAACAACCTCTTCGATGAAAAAGCGATGACGGTTGCCGCCTACTACCCGGAGGGGCGCACCGTGCGCTTCACCGCGGGTCTGCGCTTCTGATTTCAACCCGCCGGCGATCATGCAGGCCTGGACCATACTCCAGGCACCATGGCTTGCCGGCGGTTTAACTTCGCCACGCCCTGCGCCTTCCGTCCGAATCCAGGGGCCGGCACATTCTGGGTTTCCCCCCGCCCATCTGAATCATCCTCGCGAGTTGAACCCTCAATCGGCCCCGGTCCAAACCGACTCATGCACCCCACGCGCGCTTCCTCCATCAAAATGACGCCCGTTCGCCCATAGCACCGTCAGATGGCGGCCGCTCTGCGCATGGGTCTCTTCAGTGCGACGCTCTTTCTTGGCGTGGCCGGAGTGGGTGCCGAAAACGCGACGCGCAAGAACGTCCAATTCCAGCCGGGGCAGCCGTGGCTCGATGCGCAGGGCACGCTCCTCAACGCACACGGTTTCTGCCTGCTGGATTTCGGTGGCCGCCACTATTGGTATGGTGCGCACAAGATCGCGGGCAAAACCGAGGCCGAAAAAAACGAGGACGGGGTCCGCTGTTACGTCAGTGATGATCTGCTCAACTGGCAGGATGTCGGGCTCGTGCTGTCCGTCTTCGCGCCGGGCGCGCACTCCGACTTGGCCGACGCCTCCATTCTCGACCGGCCCAAAGTGATCTACCACGCCGCCACCCAGAAGTTCATCCTTTATTTCAAGCTCTACCCACCCAAGTCGCAGGGCGGAAAAACCGGCACGGACTACGCCTATGTTGGAGTCGCGACCGCCACGCAGCCCACGGGACCATTTAACTACCAAGGCCGCTTTCTCGGCGGCAACAGCTCGAACGGCACGGGTGATTTCTCAATCTTTTCGGACACCGACGGGTCGGTTTACCACATTGCCGTGCGCAAGCCGGATAAAGCGCAGGTGTGCGGCCGCTTGTCCGAGGATGGTTTGCGGCCAGCCGGTGACTACGTGGAGCTCGCCGGAATCACCCGCTCGACCGAGGCCCCCGCCCTGTTCCGTCGCGGGAGCAAGGTGTACTTCCTCGGCTCCGGCAGCAGCGGCTGGGCACCCAACGCCGCCCGCATGTTCATGGCGGATCAGGTCACCGGCCGCTATCAGGATCTCGGCAATCCCTGCCGCGGGGTGAATCCCCACAACCTTCTCGGTCCGGAGAAGACCTTTGGTGGACAGAGTACGTTTGTCTATCCCGTCGCTGGAAGATGTGACGCCTGGATTGCCATGTTCGATATCAACCAGCCGAAGGATCCCATCGATTCTGGTTACATCTGGCTGCCCATCCAATTCGAGGACGACCGCCCCGTGATCCGCTGGCGCGACCAATGGGACTTGTCGGTTTTCCCCAAGGGATAACCACAAGACCCATCTCCCCGTCCCCTCCGCCGTGCGCACCCCGTTGTAGGCGGCCTCAGCGAGGCCGCCTACAACGGAGGCGTGGTCGCGGGACGGAATCAATCGAGAGCAATCAATCGAGCGGGTCAGGTCCTGCGTTTATCCTACGACCCTAAAATCGATCTTGGTGCTGGCCTGCGCCATGCCTCTGAACTACAAAAACCCGCGTCCTCTGCCGAAGCCCTTTTTTCCCGATCCCGGCACACTGTCTCCAATGCCCCGCCTCTGTCTCCCTGTTATCGCCGGTGTCTTGCTGGCTGCCGCCTTGCCTGCCCGCACCGCCACGGCGGCACCTCTCGAATTCAATCGCGACATCCGCCCGATCCTCTCGGAAAACTGCTACCACTGCCACGGGCAGGACGCCTCCCATCGCGAGGGCAAACTCCGGCTCGATGAATCCGACAGCGCCACCCGCGACCGCGGAGGCTACGCCGCCATCTCCCCCGGCAAACCCGAAGACAGCGAACTGATCCTGCGCCTGATCTCGACCGACGACGAGGAGCGCATGCCGCCGGCCGACTCCAACAAACACGTCACCGCCGCTCAAATCCAAACGCTCCGCCAATGGATTGCCGAGGGCGCGGTTTACCAGAAGCACTGGGCCTTCACCGTTCCGCAGCACGCCGCCCTGCCCTCCACGCGGCAGGAATCCTGGGCCCGCCACCCGCTCGACCGCTTCGTCCTCGCCCACCTCGAACGCGAGGGGCTTGCACCTTCAGCCGAGGCCGCCCCCGAAACGTGGCTTCGACGCGCCAGCTTCGATCTCACCGGCCTGCCGCCCACCCCCGCGGAGCTCGATGATTTTGCCGCCGATGTCGCCCGCCGGGGTGAACCGGCCTACGGCGCGGCCGTCGTCCGGCTGCTCGCCTCCCCGCATTTCGGCGAACGCCTCGCCATCGACTGGCTCGACGCCGCCCGCTACGCCGACTCCCACGGTTTCAACAACGACTCCACCCGGACGATGTGGCGCTGGCGTGACTGGGTGATCGAGGCCTTCAACGCCAACCAGCCCTACGACCGCTTCATCACCGAACAACTCGCCGGCGACCTCCTCCCCCACCCGACGCTCAAACAACGCATCGCCACCGGATTCGGCCGCAACCACGTGATCAATTCGGAAGGCGGAATCATCGATGAGGAATACCGCGTAGAATACGTCGCCGACCGCGTGCGCACCCTCAGCACCGCCTGGCTGGGCCTGACCATGGAGTGCGCGCGTTGCCACGACCACAAGTTCGACCCAATCCAGCAACGCGACTACTACCGGTTGTTCGCCTTCTTCAACAATGTGCCCGAACTCGGAGAGGACGGTCGAGTGGCCAACGCCATCCCCCTGATTCCCGCCCCGACGGACGCACAGCAGGTCTCCCTCGCCGCCCAGGAAAAATCCCTCGCCACCCTTGACGCCACCCTGCGGGGACCCCGCAAATCCTGGCGTTGGCGGAAGTCCTTGCGCCCTCAGGTCGAAGCGATCGCCGCATCGGCCCGCACCGCCATCGGTGGCGATGCCGGGGTGGACTTGCTGCCCCCGCGGGACCCCGCCGCGACCGCGGGTGTAACCGGGCCCGCCTGGCGTTCGACCCCACTCGCCAGCGGAGCGACGACGCCCGCGCCCGGCTTGCTCGCAGGCGCAGCGCCCGCGCCCGGCCCCGGGCCCAAAATCACCGGGGAACAACTGGACTTCGCCGGCAAGGAGGGCGTGACCCTCTCGCTCTGGCTCCGCCCGGACGCGGACAATCCGGGCGATGTCGCCCTGCTCTCCTCCCTCAACCACGTCGGCTCGAAAGCGGATGCGCAATACGGCCGCGGCCGCGAAATCCGCCTGATCGACGGTGAGGTGGAAGTGCGACTGAGCGAACGCCTGCCGGCTTACGCAATCATCGTACGTTCCAAAGGCGCGGCGATCCGACCGGAAACCTGGCGGCACGTCACGGTGATCTACGCCGGTGGCAAGGTCGCGGCGGCCGTGCGCATTTTTGTGGACGGGACGGAAATGGCGACCGAGGCCCTCTACAACGGATTGCCCGGCGAACCGCCGAAACGCGAGTTTCTGATCGGCGCCGACAATGCGCCCGAAGGCGTCCGCTGGCGCGGTGCCATTGACGGCATGCGCAGTTTTCCGCGGGCACTCGATGCCGCGGCCGTTCGCTCCCGCTTTCACGCCGAGGCACTGCCCCTCGCACTCGGCATTCTCGAACGCACTCCGCGCGATCCCTTGGCCACCACCTGGGTGCGCGAGGCCCTGCTGGCCGAACGCAAGGATACCCGCCTCGCCCACGGCGAACGCACCGCCCTCTGGGAAAACCACCTCGCCCTGCACCGCAGCCTGCCGACCGCGATGGTCATGGAGGAGCTGCCGCAGCCGCGACCCACCTTCGTGCTCAACCGGGGCAACTACGATGCTCACGGCGAGCCCGTGGAAGCGGGGGTGCCCGAGGCGCTGATCGCTCCTTGGCCGGCCGGCGCGCCCCGCAACCGTCTCGGACTGGCCCAATGGCTGACCCAGCCGGCACATCCACTGACGTCGCGCGTCGTCGTCAACCGGTTCTGGGCCCAGCTCTTCGGCACCGGACTGGTCAAGACGCTCGAGGATTTCGGTTCGCAGAGCGAGTGGCCGAGCCACCCCGAAGTGCTCGACTGGCTGGCGCGCGACTTCGTCGACGGCGGCTGGAACATCAAGGCTCTGCTGCGCTCGCTCGTGCTCTCCGCCACCTACCGCCAAACCAGCTCGGCGGCGCCGGCGCTGATCGCCCGCGACCCCGAGAACCGCCTGCTCGCGCGCGGCCCGCGCCTCCGTCTGCCCGCCGAGTTGCTCCGCGATCAGGCCCTGGCGGTCTCCGGCCTGCTCACCCGGCAGCTCGGCGGCCCGAGCGTGTTCCCCTACCAGCCTGAAAAACTCTACGCGGGCCTCGTGGTCGGGGCCAACTACCCCGGCACCACCTGGACACAAAGCACCGGCGACGATCTGTACCGGAGAAGTCTCTACACTTTCTGGAAGCGCACCGTGCCGCACCCGGCCATGCTGACCTTCGACGCCCCCGACCGCGAGGTCTGCATCGTGCGTCGCTCCCGCACCAATACACCGCTGCAGGCACTCGCGCTCTGGAACGAGCCGGGCTACGTCGAGGCCGCCCGCCACCTCGGGGCCCGCCTGCTGCGCGAGGGAGGGGCGGGCGACTCCGACCGGGTGGCGTTCGCCTTCCGCCTCGCGACCGGCCGCCGGCCCGATTCGGCCGAGGCCCGTGTGCTCACCCAGGCGCTCGGGCGTCTGCGGGATGACTTCTCCGCCCATCCCGACGATGCCCGCGCACTCATCGCGGTCGGCGCGTCACCGGTGGATACATCCCTCCCGCCCGCCGAGCTCGCCGCCGCGACCAGCGTCGCCAGCATGATCCTCAGTCTCGACGAAACCCTCACCAAGAACTGATCCCCCATGTCCTGCCACCGTTACGAAGCGCTTCACTCCCGGCGCGATTTTCTGGCCAAGACGGGACTCGGGCTCGGCACCGCCGCCCTCGCCCAGCTCCTCGGACGCGATGCGTTCGCCGCCCTCGCCTCACCGCCATCGGCCGCCCCGGCGGTGACGGCGTCCGGAGCAATCGGCGGACTGCCGGGCCTGCCGCACTTTGCCCCGAAGGCCAAACGTGTGATCTGCCTTTTCCAGTCAGGCGGTCCGTCCCACCTCGATCTCTTCGACGACAAACCGGTGCTGCGCGAGCGGTTCAACGAGGACCTGCCTGATTCCGTGCGTCGCGGCCAGCGCATCACCGGCATGGTCGCCTCGCAGGCCCGGCTGGCGGTGCAGCCCAGCCGGTTCACGTTCCAGCCAGGAGGGCGCAGCGGCACGCTGATCAGCGACCTGCTGCCCCACACGCGCGGGATCGTCGACGACATCTGCGTGATCCGCTCGATGCACACCGAGGCCATCAACCACGACCCCGCGATCACGTTTTTCCAGAGCGGGAGCCAGCAGCCGGGTCGCCCCAGCATGGGATCGTGGATCGACTATGGCCTCGGACGGCTGAGCGAGAACCTGCCCTCCTTCGTGGTCTTCGTCTCGGTCAACAAGAAGAACTCCGGTCAAGGCCTGCTCTCCCGCTTGTGGGGAAACGGTTTTCTTCCCAGCCAGCATCAGGGCGTGCAGTTCCGCGGCGCGGGCGAACCGGTGCTCTACCTCAACGATGCGCCTGGGATCACGCGCGAGCGTCGCCGCTTCATGCTCGATGGCATCGCCGAGCTCAATCGCCAGCAGCTCGCGCAGAGCGGCGATCCGGAGGTCGAGACCCGGATCGCGCAGTACGAAATGGCCTACCGGATGCAGCGCAGCGTGCCCGATCTGATGGAGTTGTCCGGCGAGTCGGCCGCGACCCTCGAGAGTTACGGCCCCGACGTGAACGAGCCGGGCTCGTTTGCCCGCAACTGCCTGATCGCCCGCCGGCTGGCGGAGCGCGGGGTGCGCTTCATCCAGCTCTATCATCGCGACTGGGACCATCATGGCACGCTCCACGAGCGGCTGCCGGACATGGCCCGCGACGTCGATCAGGCAAGCGCCGCCCTGGTCAAGGATCTCAAGCAACGCGGCCTGCTCGACGAGACGCTGGTCATCTGGGGCGGTGAATTCGGCCGCACGCCCTACGCGCAAGGCGAGGCGAACCGCGAAAAGTATGGGCGTGACCACCACGGCAAGGCCTTTTCGATCTGGATGGCCGGCGGCGGGGTGAAGGCCGGCGTAACCCACGGCTCGACGGATGACTTTGGTTTCAACGTCGTCGAGAACCCGGTCCACGTCCACGACCTGCAGGCGACGATTCTCCACTGCCTCGGCATCGACCACAGCCGCCTGACCTACCGATTCCAAGGCCGCCAGTACCGCCTGACCGATGTGCACGGCAAGGTGGTGAACGCGATCTTGTCGTAAAAGCCGCCGATCGACCCCGGTGGGGGGCCCTCTCAATTTGCTGACAATCGCCGGGCTTTCCGAAGACGACCTGCGCGGCGTTGTCTTGAATGTGTCCCTTGCCGAGTTCGACCACAATTCCGGCATCCTGAGCGCTCGGCCGGGGATTTTGGGTTGATGCCGGCTCCCACGGCACAATAATCGGCGACTCACCTTGCGCAGCCGTGCGCTCGCGTGTTCGAAAGCCGGTCCCGGTTATGGAAATACTCGACGCAACCACCCCCTGCACGCCCTTCGAAACCGGCGGGGCTGCATCCTGTCGGCGGCACGTGCAAAGGCCCCCCTCGTTTCGCCAACCCATCGCGCCATGGACGGAATTGGACTGATCCAGGATCTCGCGATCGTGCTTCTGGCGGCCGGCATTGCCGGCACGCTTTGCCGTCGGTTGGGACTTTCCGTGATCGTCGGCTACCTGATTGCGGGCACGATCATCGGACCGTTCACGCCGCCGTTTTCCTTGATTCAGGATGTGGATCGCATCCAGACGCTGTCCCAAATCGGGCTGGTGTTTCTCATGTTCGCGATCGGCCTGGGGCTGAGCCTGGGCAAGCTGGGGCGGATGGGCTGGCCAACCCTCGCGGCCACCGGGCTCGGCGCGCTCTTTGTCCTGATGCTCACGAACATGCTGGGGCGGGCGCTTGGCTGGAGCGGGAGCCAGTCGCTCTTCATCGCCGGCATGTTCATGTGCTCGAGCTCCGCGGTCATCGCCAAGATCGCTGCCGAGCTGAACCTGACTCACGAGCGCACCGGCCAGCTCGCGATCGGCGTGACGGTGCTGGAAGACATTGTGGCCGTCATCATGCTCACGATCCTCGGCTCGCACGTCCGGGGCGGTGGCGGAGAAACGGTCAGCACGGTGCTCACCACGATGAGCGCGTTCGTCGTATTGCTGGTGGGAGCCGGTCTGTTCATGGTACCGCGCCTGATGCGCCGGCTCGAAGCGCGAGCCGAGCCCGAACTCCAGACGATCATCGTGGCAGGCGTCCTGTTCCTCCTCTCCCTGATCGCGGTCAGGGCCGGCTATTCGCTGGCGCTCGGGGCATTTCTGCTCGGCGCGATCGTCGCAGAGATCCCGCAAAAGGTCTCCGTGGAAAGAGCCTTCACCGGCATGCGCGACCTTTTCAGCAGCGTTTTCTTCGTATCGATCGGCATGATGATCGACCCGAAACTCATCCTCCCGGTGTGGCCGCTGACGCTGGGGCTCGTGGTGTTCGTGCTCGTCGGCCGCTCGCTCGCCACCGGGCTCGCACTCATCCTCACCGGCACGCGACCGCACGACGCCCGACGCGCCGGCTTGCTGCTGCTGCCGCTCGGCGAGTTCACCTACATCATCGCACAACTTGGCGTGAGCGCCGCGGTGCTGCCGAAGAACTATTATCCCATGGCCGTCGGGGTCTCGATCCTCACGGTGCTGATCGTTCCGCTGATCAACCGCCATGCGGAGCCGATTCTCCGCCTGGCTGAACGGGTTGAGCCCAGATGGCTTCACCGGGCTCTCGAAGCCTATCATGGCTGGATCGAACAGGTGCAGTCACAGCCGACAAAGTCCATCGCCTGGAAACTGATCCGCGGGCGGCTCGTGCAGACCGGGGTTGAACTCCTCTTCGTCACCGGCGTCATGATTTTTTCACCACAGTTGCTCAGCCTGCTTTGGGAGAACACCACGGCCTTTGGCACCGAGTCGCGCACGCTTGGCTGGGTGTTCTGGGGCGTCATCGCGATCGTGGTGCTGATCCCGCTGGTGGCCGTCTGGCGCAATCTCGCCGCAATCTCGATGATCATCGGCGAAACCGTTGGCAACGCCACGCGGCTCCCCGCCGCGGTCGTCCGTAATGCGCTCACCGGAATCATCACCGTCGCATTGGGAATGTGGCTCTATGCGCTGGTGCCTTTCGACCAGCTTGGTCTGTGGGGCTGGCTCGTCATCGGGACCGCGGCGACGATCGTGGTCGCGGTCTTCTCCAACAAACTCATCTACTGGCACAGTCAGTGGCAGTCTTCGGTTCGGGATGTGCTCGCCGAGGATCCTCACGCAGTCACGGAAGCCGCCGCCAACGCGGCGCGCGGCAAGCGGCTCCATGACCTCGGGCAATGGGATCTGCACCTGAGCGACGCGATCGTTCCGGACGCCGCAAGCTACAGCGGTGACACCCTCGCCCAGCTCTCCATCCCCTCGCGGTTCGGCTGCGCCGTGCTCGAGGTGGAACGAAACGGTCATGTGATCACCGCGATTCGACCCGATCTGCGGATCTATCCCGGCGACAAGATCCTGCTGCTCGGCCAGGAGGGGGAATTGAAGGCCGCCCGTGACTTTTTCCTTCGCGTCCGGACCGGGGATGACCAAGCGGACGAGTTTCGCGGTTCCATCCTCGAAACCTCCCTCATACCCGCAGGGCCCAACGCGGGACGCACACTCGCGGAACTCAAGCTGGCCCAATTGACCGGCGTGCGGGTGGTGGGGATCGAACGCGGCGGGCACAAAATCATTGCCCCCTCCGGCGAGGAACACCTCGAGGCCGGGGACAACGTGCTCGTCGCAGGCACGCTGGCCGAAATCGGCGTGTTCCGACGGTGGCTCACCCAAGGATCAGCCACCGCGGCCCCCTCGCCTCCCCGGCCCACCTAGCCCTGCGCTTGCCCCGAATCTTCGCGATAGCGCTTTGGGGGATGAGGTTTAGCTTTGAATGCGTTCCTGAGCGACGTGATTTGCACCATGGCTTCGAATGTGACGTATTCTTTCTCCAAACACTCGAATCCGGGATGACCGTCTCACTTGCGGTTCAGATACCCACCGAGTTTGGCGATCGTTGTAATGGATTCACCGAGCGAGGGCGTTTTTTTGAGTGAGCAGCTCGATCACTTCGATTTCGTCGGGATTGAACAGTTCGTCGGCGGGTAGCTCCGGCATTT
>Ga0163144_10013891_pt1 | contig 16755 bp, 12 predicted proteins | sample OliLak19BULKMAT1_FD_123175 | JGI IMG/M metagenome (GOLD analysis project Ga0163144, IMG submission 123175) | Freshwater microbial mat bacterial communities from Lake Vanda, McMurdo Dry Valleys, Antarctica - Oligotrophic Lake LV.19.BULKMAT1 | ecosystem: Environmental > Aquatic > Freshwater >... | reverse complement strand
CCGCCGCCACCACCGCCACCACCACCGCCGCCACCGCCACCGCCACCCCCTCCTCCTCCGCCGCCACCGAGCAGCAACGATGAGTTGGCTGGGGTGATCCAGCCGCCGCGCTTCACAGACTCGGTTCAGCCGGAAGTGTTCGATCTGCGCGTGTTGCAGAAGTTGTCTATCAACGGGCGCGGCCCGTCCAGCGATGAGGCTGTGGCCTCGCTTATTGGTCGGTACATGTACAACGACATGCCCGCCAGCACGGAGGGCTTTGGTGCCGACCGCACGTACGCGGCGACCCGCGCCAACCACAAGACCATGAGCCGCGTCGCCGGCAACTTCGACAGCATCTTTGGCGCCAACGATACCCCGCAGACCGCGGCCATAGCAGCGGCCCTCGCGGCCTCCTCACAACGCTACTTCAGCCTCAACGAAGCGACCGAGCCAGACCCGGGGGCATTCCGCACGTTCCTGGAGCAGTCGCCAGCCGAAGCGCAGACGCTCGCGTATATCCGCAACCTCGAGTCGTTGCTTGCCGACCTGAAGGGCCTGGGGTTGACCGCCGTTGAGTATCGCCAGACCCGCAATCGGATTCTGAGCGCCGTAGCGCCACAGGGCGGTCTGACGGTGGACCAGTTGGCCAGGGCAATCGAGCGGCCGCGCGGCGGCGTCTGAGCCGCAGCCGCGCCACGTACAACCAGCCCGGCGGAGCGCCATCCGCCGGGCTGTGGCGCATCGTCGGGCAGGGGTCCCGTGCCGGGGTTCGGCGTGGTCGTTCGGTCACAATCCCGGGAGACAATCGCAAACAGGGGGTTGCGGGCCACATCCCGCACCGGGGTTGTGCCCGACCACCCACCCTTGGTATCCTGCCCCTGCTGCCCCGGCGCGCGCCGGGGATCACAGACCCGCTTAATAAGGAGTCACTGATGAACAAGAACCTGTCGAGAGCCCTGATGATGACCTTCGCCGCCGCGTTGGTCACCGTCACCGTCGGCGCCGCGGCGTCATTCGCCGCCGGTCCGTCGCGCAACTGCCTGGATGTGTGGCAGCCCGTCATCTGCAGCAACGGGGTTGTGTACAGCAACGCGTGCTATGCCGCGCGGGCCGGGGCGACCGGTTGCGTCCCCTGGGGCGGCGACGACATCTGATCGCACATGTCAAAGCCGACAAGACGCCCGGGCCCAAGCCGCCCGGGCGTTTTTCGTTCCTGGCCTTGCCCCAAAGGCCCAATGTCTTCCCCTCTAAAACCTCTTGTGCACCGGCCGACCCTCAGGCTCCCTGAATCCCATGATCGCCCGCGCAAGCCCCAGGTCTGCCGGCAGCGTGATTTTGATGTTGCGGGCTTCGCCTTCGACCACCACGATCCGCTCACCAATTCGCTCCACGAGTCCGGCATCGTCCGTGCTCGCAAGGTTCTTCTGGCCATAGGCCCGCTTCAGGAGCGAAGCCTCGAAGACCTGCGGCGTCTGCACGAGGACCAGTCCAGCACGATCCAGTGTCTCGTTCACAACCTGCAACGGCTTGCGCGACTCGCTGGTCTCGCCCAGGATTGCGGCCACATCCTCATCCCCACCCATCGCCTCGCCGGTATCGATCACCCGCTTCACCGTGTCGCTGACGGCGATGGCCGGCACAACGGCACGGTGGCGCCCGACCGCTCCAAAGAGCCGGTCGAGCAGTTCCTGTGAGGTGCAGGGGCGAGCGGCGTCGTGAACGGCAATGTGGGTGCAGTCATCCGGCACCAGCGCGAGCCCCCTCAGCACCGTTTCGTACCTCTGGCTCGCCCCGCCCGCGCACAGCCTGGCACCCATGAGCCCCATCCGGTCGCCATACCGCTCCTGGAACTCCTTGAACGCGGCATCCTCACCCGGCCCCGCGACGATGATCGTGCCCACCAAGTCATGTTTGGTGAACAACTCCACGGTCCGCTGCAAGACCGGCTTTCCGCCCAGGTCCTCATCCAGTTTGGAGCGCAGTCCACCCGCTGAAAGGTACCGGCTCGAAGCCCCAGCCGCGGGAATGATGACGGCAATCTTCATGGGGGAAGTCTAGAAAGACGGAAGTCGGGAAGGCGGGAAGTCACGGAGTCACGGAGTCACGGAGTCACGGAGCCACGGAGTCACGGAGTCACGGAGTCGGGAAGACACGATGGGGGCGCTTCGTGACTTTCCTGCTGACTTCGCGACTTCGTGACTCTCTTCCTGACTTCGTGACTTTCCTCCTGACTTCGCGACTTCCTCCCCCCTATACTCACCCGTTCTTTGACAACTGGGGCCGAACCGGATTCGACCGGGCAGGGAAGGTACGACGTGGCGCGTCGAGGAGCATGCTGGCCTCGTAAAAAGCATGCACAATATTAATTGCTAACAGCAATTACGCTCTCGCGGCCTAATTAGGCTGCGCGGGCCCCGCTGAACGCCTGATACAGCGGGGCTCGAAAAACATCAGGCTGGTTGGCGCTCGCCGCCCGCAGGGGCGCTGATGAGAAAACTCTGGGGGCTGGACCATCGCGGAGACTGTTGGTGGCCGACGCGATGGTCAAGATCAAACCACCAGACACACGCGTAGAAGCGGCGTACTGACTGTCACGGGACGGGGGTTCAATTCCCCCCGGCTCCATTTACAGCGACTTGGCCATCTCCACGCGCGGCGACAAGGGACCGTGGTCGGGGGGTGTGCGCGGCGAGGGTGGTGGCGTGGGCCCCGCGGCGGATGCCGATACAGGCCCGACGGGCGAGCGAGTGTCTGAAGTTGCGGTAGGAACGGTGGACACTCCGCGCGGGCCGCGGGTCGTGCGGCTGTCTGTCGCCATATCAGCCGTCCACGGTCGGCCTTTCGCGAACTACAGCATCTGCGCTCGCTCCCACGAGCGTCGATCGGCGGCGGTGTCGAACCGCCGCCCGCACTCCGGGCACTGGCCCGTGTCGCCCAAACCGTCGAGGTTGTACACGCAACCCACGCACGCACGCCCGGACGCGGCTCGCACAGCCCGCTTGATCCGGGCCGTGCGCCGGCGCGAGTACCAGATCGCCCCGAACGTCGTTGTCACAATCGAGATCGGGATCGCCGGGAGGGCCCACACGGGCGAGAGCCATGGGAACAGGCGCCTCAGCAGGAAAGGGGCCGCAACTGCGCCCAGAGCGGTGCACACGAACACCGCCGCGATCCAGACCTCGTACCGCCGCAGCGCCGGTGGGCGCGGGGCGAAGGGCTCGGAGGGTTGGGAGGTCACGGGGCAATGATATCGCGCGTGCGTGGCGCGATCAGTCGGCGGGCAGCAGGGGCGGTGGTCGGAGGTGTGCGCGGCGACAGTGTCGGCGTGAGCGCAGAATGGGGGATTTATCCGCTGTGGGTTCATCTGAGCCTCACGCGCATCATGAACCATTCAGAGTGCACTGCGCTCTCGCTCGCGCCGCGCCGTTGCGCCACCTCCAACCAAAGGGCTCCACCATGTCGCACGAACTGCCCTCCAAAGAAACGATTGACCGCATGAAGATCTGCGGTGAGTGCGCCAGCCTCTGCTCGCAGTGCGGCTTCCACTGCCTGCACATGGGCGGCCCGCACGCCTCCCCCGAGCATCAGGGCATCGTGCGCGACTGCGCCGAGATCTGCGGCACCGCCGCCTGCTTCATGTCCCGCAACTCGCACCACGCGGCCCACATCTGCCAGGAGTGCGTGGACATCTGCAACGAGTGCGCCGAGTCGTGCGACAAACTCGCCAAGGGCGATGCGATGATGAGTCAGTGCGCCGAGCTATGCCGCAAGTGCGCCAAGGCCTGTGAGAAGATGGCCGGCGCGGCCGTCTAATACGGTTTCGGCCCGTCCTCCCTCGCCCATCACCTCGGCACGGGTCTGCGCTCGCGCCGAGTCTTTGAGCTTGCCCAAGTCGCTCCGCCGGAGCGTCTGGACGACATCACCGGTGCCCGAAGCACCCCCTGCAAGGAATCTCCCATGACTGGTCGAAACATTGTCGCGTCCCTTCTCTGTACCGCCACCATCGCCGCCGCCGGGTTCGCGGTGTATACCCCGGCCGCGTTCGGCCAGCCCACCGAGAAACACAGCATGACCGCCATGACGAGCGACCAGCGCGAACACTGCATGAAGATGAGCACCGCGTGCGCTGCGGCCTGTGGCAAGGCCAGCGAGTACTGCACGAAGATGGCGAAGGACGGCAAGGGCGGGCACGCCGCGATGGCGGCGCTGACTTCCGACTGCGGGGCCTGTTGCGCCTCGTGCATGTCGTTCGTCAGCCGGAACAGCCAGCTCTCCCCCGCCATGGCCGAGTGCTGCGCCAAGTGCTGCGACCAAACCGCCACGGAATGCGATAAGATCGGCGGTGAAGAGATGAAGGCGTGCGCCAAGGCCTGCCGCGAGTGCGCCGCCGCGTGCCGCGCGATGGGCAAGTAAGTCGGTTGAACCAGAGCGTAAGATGCACAGCGATGGCGGCCGGGCGCCGTATGAGCGCCGGCCGCCCGCGGTGATCTCCTGGCAAACGCTGCTGGTACCGAGGCGGGCAAGACGGCGTACTACGCCTTGCGCTGGATGAGCACGCGCGGGGAAAAGGGGCCGTGGAGCGAGACCGCCAGCGCGACAGTCGCGGCGTAGACCCTTCAGCGCTGCGGGACTGATCGCGGTAAGGCGCCCGCGACCATTGCTCGCTGTGCCCGCTTCCACTTCCACTCTTCAACCGCACAGAACACGCACGGCACGATGAAGAGCGTGATCAGGCTGATGGCCATGCCGCCCACGGACGGGATCGCCATCGGCTGCATCACGTCCGCGCCGCGCCCTGTGGCCCAGAAGATGGGCATGAGGGCGAACACGGTCGTGGCGATCGTCATGAGGCACGGGCGGATGCGCTTGAGCCCCGCGTCGATCACCGCCGCGCGGATCTCGGCGGTCGATGTGAACGTGCGGCCCTTGAAGACACCTTCGAGGTATGTGCCGATCACCACGCCGTCGTCATCCACCACGCCGAAGAGCACCAGGAACCCCACCCATACGGCCACCGAGAGGTTTACGCCCCACAGCGCGAGCATGATGAAGCCCCCCGAGGCCGAGACCAGCACGCCGAAGAAAATGATCGGGGCGATCCACCAGCGCTGGAAGCCCAGGTAGAGCATCACGAACATGATGGAGAGCGTGATGGGGACCAGCACCTGCATCCGCTTGGTGGCGCGGACCTGGTTCTCGAACTGGCCGGACCACTCCCAGTAGTACCCCGGTGGGAGCGTGAGCCGGCCGTCCTTGAGGGCCTGTTGCAGTACGCGCTCGGCGTCCTGCACCACCGAGACCTCATCGCGGTCGCGGGTGTTCATGGTGACGTAGCCGACTAGCAAGCCGCGCTCGCCCTTGATCTCCTGCGGGCCCAGGACGGTGGAAATGTCGGCGAGTTGGGCCAGCGGCACCTGCGCGCCGGTGGAAGAAGGGACGTTGACCCGCTGGATGGCCTCGATGTCCTCGCGGAAGTCGCGGGCCAGGCGGATGCGGATGGGGTAGCGCTCGCGGCCCTCGACCGACTCCATGAGGTTCATGCCGCCCAGGGACATCTCGATGACATCCTGCACATCGCGGATGTTGACGCCGTAGCGGGCGATGCGCTCGCGGTCGATGTCGATCTGAATGTAGGGCTTGCCGACGATGCGGTCGGCCACGATGTCGGTGGCGCCCGGAACCTCGCGGAGAAACTGCTCGACCTGCAGGCCAATCCTCTCGATCTCGCGGAGGTCGCTGCCGTAGATCTTGACGCCCATCATGGCCCGGAAGCCGGTCTGGAGCATGACCAGGCGGGTCTGGATCGGCTGGAGCCAGGTGGGCAGCACCCCGGGGATGGCGGTGCGCTCCTGGAGTTCGGCGAGGATCTCCTGCTTGGTGATGCGGCGCTCCTCGGGCCAGACCCACGAGAGCGGCGTTCGGAAGAGGCCGGGCCAACCGGAGAAGAAGCGCTCGACCTTCCTGGTGCGCCACTGGCCCTCGGGCTTGAGGATGACGATCGACTCCATCATGCCGATGGGCGCGGGGTCCAGGGCAGAGTCAGCCCGCCCGATCTTGCCGACGACGCTCTCGACCTCGGGGATGCTCGCGATCGCCAGGTCCTGCTTGCTGTTCACCTCCACGGCCTGGGAGAGCGAGGCCTGCGGCAGCAGCGAGGGCATATAGAGCAGCGACCCCTCATCCAGCGGCGGCATAAACTCGCGCCCCAGACCGGGAAGGATGCGGCCCTCTTTGATGACGGCAAGGCCCGCAGCGGTCTCGGCGGTGCGCTCGGCGGGGTCCTGCCGCCGCCACAGAAGGCGCGTGTGCTGGTTGCCGCCGGAGTCGCGGACGGTCTGCCAGCGGAGTTGGTCAAGTTCGAGCAGCGGGCGTGACAGGTCCGCCGTCTTGTCGGCGTACATGAGCGTTTTCAGTTCCGGCGAGGCCTTCTCGCTCGCAAGCATGTTGACGGTCCACTCGACGGGCAGCAGCATGCGGTGGATGCCCAGCCACACCGAGAGGCCGGCGAACAGGATGAGGACCGGCGCGACCATGAACGTCTTCTTGTGCCCCAGGATCCAGTGGAGCGTCGGTACGTAGGCCCGCGCGATGGCCCGCGACACCGGGTTGCGGTCCAGCGGGACGAACCGCTCGCGGGTCATGCGCACGACGCAGAGCGCCACCCCCACGCCGACGGCGATGGAGACCAGCCACCCGCGGTCGTGACCGCCGGCGAGTCCCCACATGAACGCGAAGTGGGTGGCGACCATGGCGAGCACGCCGATCGTGGCCGCGACCAGCAGCGTGACGTGGTGCCGCCACTGCACGGGCCGGAAGAGCAGGTAGCACAGGAACGGCACCACCGTGAGCGCCAGCACGACCGAAGATCCGATCGCGAAGGTCTTGGCAAAGGCCAGGGGCTGGAACATCTTCCCTTCCTGGCCGGTGAGGAAGAAGACGGGGATGAAGGAGACGATGGTGTTGGTGACGGCGGTGATGATTGCGCCGCTGACCTCGGTCGCGCCCTCGTAGACGATGCCGAAGTGACCCTTCTCCCGCTTCTCCTCGTCCGTGGCGGAGGCGAGCCGCCGGTAGATGTTCTCGGTCATGATGATGCCCATGTCGGCCACATCGCCGATGGCGATCGCCAGGCCCGCCAGGGACATGATGTTGCTGTCGATGCCCAGCGCGTACATCAGGATGAACGAGCCGGCCAGCGCGAGCGGGAGCGTGGGGAGGACCGTCACCGTGGTCCGCAGGTGCATCAGGAAGAAGACCACGACCAGGCTCGCGATGATCGCCTCCTCAAAGAGTGCCTCCTTGAGCGTGTCGATGGTCTCCCGAACGATGGTGGTGCGGTCGTAGAAGGGCACAAGGCGGACCTTCGAGGTGCGCCCGTCGGCCAGCACCTTGCTTGGCAGCCCGGCCTCAAGCTGGGCGATCTTGTCCTTCACGCGGGCAACGACCTCACGCGGGTTCTCGCCGTAGCGCATGAGCACGACACCGCCCACGGCCTCGACACCGCCCTTGTCCAGCGCCCCGCGCCGGAAGTCCGGCCCGAGTTGCACCGTGGCGACGCTCTTGAGGAAAAGGGGTGTGCCCCCCTCCTGACGGATCACGACCCGTTCAAGGTCATCGATCGACTTGATGAACCCCAGGCCGCGGATGAAAAACTCCACGCCGCTCCGCTCGACCACCTTGGCGCCGACGTCGACGTTGCTCTTGAGGACGGCGTCGTAGACGTCCATCATCGTGACGCGGTGGGCGCGCATCTTGTCGGGGTGCAGATCGATCTGGTACTGCTTGACGAACCCGCCGATGCCCGCGACCTCGCTGACGCCCGGGACGGACTGCACCTGGTAGCGCACGTACCAGTCCTGGATCGAGCGCAGTTCGGCGAGGTCGAAGCCCTCTCCCTCGACGGTGTACCAGTAGACCTGCCCCAGTGCGGTCGCGTCCGGCCCGAGCACGGGCGTGACTCCCGCGGGCAGGCGCTGCTGGGCGACGTTCATGCGCTCCAGCACGCGCGACCGGGCCCAGTAGTAGTCGGCGCTGTCCTCGAAGATCACGAAGACCATGGAGAAGCCGAAGCCCGACATGGAACGGATCGACTTGACCCCCGGTGTCCCCGTCAGGCTCGTGGTCAGCGGGTAGGTGACCTGGTCATCGACGTCCTGCGGGCTGCGACCCTCCCAGTCGGCGTAGACAATGACCTGCTTCTCGCCGATGTCGGGGATGGCGTCCACGGGCGTGCGCGTGACCGCCCAGAAGCCCGCCGCGCACACGCCCATGATGATCAGGAGCATCAGGAACGTGCTCTTCATGCACCAGCGGATGATGGCATTGACCATGAGGCGGAACTCCGTTCAGTGCTTGTGGCCGGTCGGTGCCTGGGGAATCGGCACCGCGGGATCGCTCGCGGGCGTCGCCGAGTCGGCGGGTGCCGCCGGATCGGCGTGCTCGTGGCCCATCGATGCGTGCAGGCCGCCGGGGTAGAAGAGGCTCGGGTGGCCGGTCACCTGGAACTGGCTGTCGATGAGGAAGTTGCCGCGCGTCACCACCCGTTCCCCGGCGGTGAGGCCCGCCAGCACCGCGAAGTACGTGCCCGCGCGCGGCCCGAGCGTGAGTTCCCTGGGCTCGAATAGCCCGCGCGCCCGTTCGACATACACGATCTGGCGGGTGCCGCTGTCCAGTACCGCCGACGCCGGCACGGAAAGGACGCCGCTCCCGCCGAAAGCGTTCGCCTCGGGGGCCGCCACTTTCGTGAGCTTCATGTTGCACACCGGGCATCGCCCGGGCTGGTCATAGGTCTTCTCGCCCTCGCACTTCATCGGGCAGAAGTACCTCGTTGCGGTCGGTCCAGGGGTTGGAGCCGGGGCGGCAGTCCCTTGCGGAGCGCCGGGGGGCTCCGGCGGCTCGCCCGGGATCCTTTCGAGCGGCATCTGGCAGATCGGGCAAGAGCCCCCCGCGTCCGCCAGCACCTGCGGGTGCATGGGGCACGAGAAGCGACCCTCCACGCCCGTCGGCGCGGCATGCCCCCGCTCCGTCAGCACCGCATCGACTACCGCCGTGACAAACATCCCCGGTTTCAGGGCGTGGTCCTTGTTGTCCACATGCACCGGGACCCGGATGGTCCTCGTCAGGTCGTTGACGACGGGCTGCACAAAGGTGACCAGCCCCTCCAGGGTCCGCCCCGGAACGGCTTGGGCGGTGAGCCGCACCCGCTGCCCGTAGCGGACCCACGGGAGGTCATACTCGTAAATCTCAAGGTACACCCACACGGTGTCGAGGTTGGCGATCCGGTAGAGCGCATCGCCGGCCTTGAACGCGGCGTTCTCGACAATCCCCTTCTCGATCACCGTGCCGCTGATGGGCGAGTAGAGCGTCACGCGGTCGGTGGGCTGCTTCTTCTCGACGAGGTCGGCGACCTGCTCATCGGTCAGCCCCAGCAGCCGCAGCCTGGTCTTCGCGACCCCGGCGATCGCCTCGCCTCCGCCGGATTGCAGGGCGATCAGCAGTTCCTGCTGTGCCACCAGCAGTTCCGGGCTGTAGACCTCCGCCAGGTGGTCACCCTTGCGGATCTCGGTCCCGGTAAAGTTCACGAAAAGCCGCTCGGCGTAGCCATCGACCCGCGGCGTAATGGTTGCGAGCGACGATTCGTTGTACTCGACCCGCCCGAAGGCCCGCAGTTCGCGCGCCAGTGGTCTGCGCTCGACGGCGACGGTCTCTACGCTGGCCATCGCGAGCGCGTGCTCCGAGAGCTGGAGCGAAGGAACCTCGCCCGCGCCCGTCGTGGCCGACGCCGCCGGGATCAGCGGCATCTCGCAGATCGGGCAGTTGCCCGGCTGGTCCAGGCGCACCTGCGGGTGCATCGAGCACGTGTAGACCTGCTTGCCCTGGGGCGTGGCGGCTGCACCCGCCGGCGCGGGACCGCCCCGCGGCGATGAACGCCCGAGGTAGTACCCCGCGCCGGCCGCGACCACGGCCACCAACGCGACGATGGCGAGAAGGACGGTGGTGCGATTCATGGAGTGGGCTCCTTGGCTTGGATCGGAACGGTCTCGGGAAGCAACGGCGCGCCTTCCGGCGGGGTGCCCGCAATCTGGAGCGAAATCGACGCGAGGGTGAGTTCCCGCTGTGCGCGGGCCTCGACCAAGGACAGGTCGAACGCAAGCAGTTGCCGCTCGGCTTCGATCACATCCAGGAAAGTCGAACGGCCCGCCGCGTACCCCGAGCGGGCGGCCTCGAGCGATTGTCGCGCCTTGGGCAGCAGCGTCGTTCCGTACAGTTCGGTGTTGCGGGCGCTCTCCCGGTACATGTAGAGCATGGACGCCAGGTCCGCCGCGAGTTGGACCTGCTCGGCCGACAGCCCCGCCTCCGACGACCGCCTCTCGGCCTGGGCGGCCGCGATCTCCGCGGCGATCTTGTCGCGCCAGATGGGCAGCGTCATGCTCGCCGTGGGCCGCCACAGCACCGGGCTGGCCTTCACGTCGGCTTCGATGCCGACCGAGAAGTCGGGCACCCGGCTGGTGCGCGCCAAGTTCAACATCGCTTCGGCGCGCCGGACCTCGGCCCCCATCTGCTCAAGGCGCGGGTTGTGGGACGTGGCGAGGGATAGGACTTCGTCCGCGGAGGGCGGCTGGGGCCCGGGCTCAAAGGTGGTGGGGAAGGGAATCTCGGCGTCCGCCCCCAGCCCCAGCGCCGCCCGGAACTCGGCCCGCAGCACGCTCCTGGAGTCTTCAAGGTTGGCGATCTGAGTCGCGACCTGCTCACGTTCGATCTCGGCGCGGAGCACATCCTGTATCGTGCCCCGGCCGGCCGCGACCATCTGCCGGGAGAGGTTCTCCAGGTCGCCCAGCAGCGAGATCGTCTCTCGCTGGACCCGGATCGTGTCCTCCAGGAAGTGCATCCGGTAGTACGAGGACTTGAGCGAGAACGCGGCCCCGAGCACCTCGCCCTTGAACGCGAAGTACCCGACCCGCGACCCGCCCGCCGCGGCATCGCCCGCGGCCCGCAGCCTGCCCGGGCCAGGCAGGTCGATCATTAGACCGGGCATCAGGGTCTCGACCACGCTGGTGATGTCGGCTTCGAACGTGAGGCGCGGATCGGGGAGCGAACGAGCGCCCGTAATCCGCTCCACCGACGCGGCCCACGCGTAGTACGCCGCCTCCACCCGCGGGTTGTTGAGCATCGCGTACCGCAGGTAGTCCGCCAGCGGAGACTCGGGCGCCAAGACCGGCAACGCGGGCTTGGCGTCGCCCGGGCGATAGATGGAGCGCACAGCCGCAACGTCGGATCGTGCCTGGCGCTCCGAGGTGATGGGGGTGCCGGCGCAGGCCCCGAGCACCGCGAGCGGAAGGATCACGCCCACGACACCGGCGGCAAGCCGCCGGTGTCGCGATGATTGGAAGGGGTTGATTCGTTCCGTCATAGCAAGGACCTCCCGGGTCAAGCCCCTCCCGGCCGGCGTCGGCGCGCCGGCGAGGGCGATGGGCCTACTTGTGATCGTGCCCGGAACCGCCGGCGCCCTGCCCCTGGCCCGCATCGGGCGAGTGGACGGGCGAGCCCGGTTCCGCCTTCTTTTCCGCGCGGCTGGACCAGTGCAGGTGGGCGATCTTGGGCGAGCCGTTTTCATCCACGATCACGTAGGTCACAGCCGCGAGGAACGTGCGCGGGGCGTCGGGGTGGTTGGGCGTGGGGACCAGGAACGACCCGGTCTGGGTCACGATCGAGGTCGAGCCGAACGCCTGCTCCTTCTCCGAAGCCACGGCAAGCGTGAACCCCGGCATCTCCGCGAGTTCGGGAATCAGGTGATGGTCGCGATAGGTTTCCCATGCACCCTCGTCGCCGGCGTTCTCCAGGACCGTGGCGCGGCCTTTGTCTAGAAATAGAGCATTGAGGGCCTTGGCGTCGGACTTGTTGCACGCGTCGAGGTAGGCCCGTGCGGTCCTGGTCGCGGGTGTGGCCGGCGGGCCGACGGGACTTGGCGTGTTGTGCTGTTTGTTCCCTGCTTCGGGGACGTACTTGACCAGGAACGCGAGCCTCTCCGACTCGGGCTTGGCGTCCCACGTGGTATCACAGCCGGGGCAGCAGAAGCCGATGGCATGACCCCTGAACTCGCGGGTGGGGGTCTCCTTGTCAACCTCATGCCCCTTAATGGGGCAAACGTCGTTGACAGGTTCGGCGGCGGGTACCGCGCCGAAAAGCGTGGAAGCAGACAGAACGATTGAGGACAGAATGAGCCCGGGCATGAGAAGACTCCTGAGTGAACTGGAAAGTGTGGAAGCAGCAGCAGCGAGCGAGTCATGGACGGTCCCGCCTGCTTCGTGTGCCATCACAGCGCCAAGACGGCCATGCATGGAAGCACGCGATGGGGGATCAGTGTGTTGTCGGGTGGATCGTGGGCACGCATCGCCCGCGCTGGGAACGCGGGCGGTGACCGGCCTGCGCCGGGCGCGGCAGGTCTACACGATCAGCGCGCAATGCTGGCGCAGGAGTGATGTCGCGGGTTGTAATGCGCCCGCGAACAACTCCGGGGAAGCACTCCGGAGCGCGGGGGCGACCGATTGAACGGACCAGACCATCGGCAGGAGCGCGATCAGCAGGGCCGGCTCAAGGGATTGGTCAGCCGTAACCACCTTCGGCGCTGGTCTGGAATGCGAGCCGCAGGCGCAGCCCCCGTCATGATCGTTGCACGGGGTCAAGGGCCGTTGATCGCCGCCCCCACCCCGGCCACCCTCGCCCTCCTGATCGCAGCAGTTGCGGCCGTCGCGCTGTGTGACCAGGGCTTGCCCGGTGTCGGGCGGCCCGTCCGCGCATGGGCCCGCGCCCGCACCCGGTGAACAGCAGCACAACGGCAACCACACCGCCAGCCAGGCGGTGAGACCGAATCGGAGTATGCCGTAGCGTGACATCTGGTGAGTGAAATACTAGTCCCGCTCAGGGAACCGGCCAACTCGTATTGCCCGCAGCGTTTCTCGTGGTACTCTCGGGCGTCTGTTCTCTCAAACCAAGAGGAGTTGTGAATGTTGACCCATGCGCGACGGCTGGTCGGTCTATTACCGGGCGTGGCCGCCTCACTGAGTCTTGGGGTCCTCGCCGGCCCTGCCGCGGCTCAGCCCTATGCCCAGCAGGGGATCGACCTGCTCTCCCAGATTCCCCTCTCCGGGTTCGCCGCCCCCGTGCCCGCCAATGGCAACGATTGCTGGGGGTACGTCTCTCCAACGGGGCGCGAGTATGCCTTGATGGGCCTCACCAACCAGGTAGCCTTCGTCGACATCACCAACCCCGGCACCCCGGTCATTGTCACGCAGGTCGCTCACTCCAGCAGCAGCTGGTGCGGTATCAAGGTGTACCAGCGCTTCGCCTACACGGTGAACGAGACCGGAGGGGGCATTCAGGTGATCGACATGCAGAACATCGACACGGGGTCGGTGTCGCTGGTCACTTCCATCACCGCCAACGGGATGAGCGACGCCCACACCCTGGCCGTGAACCCCGTCAGCGGCTACCTCTACGCGGCCGGCTCTTCCGTCACCGGCGCGGCCGGCGGGCTGGTGGCCTGGTCGCTCGCCAACCCGGCGGCGCCGGTGCAGGCCGGCATCTGGAGCGGCCACTACGTGCACGAGGCCCAGGTTGTCTCCTACACCTCCGGCCCGTACGCCGGGCGCGAGATTGCGTTCTGCTGCGATGAAGAGGCCGGGATGCACATCGTCGATGTGACCAACAAGGCCAACATGTTCCTGGTTTCCACCGCGACCTACCCGGGCGTGCGGTACTGCCACCAAGCCTGGCTCAGCGACGACAAGCGCTACATCTACATCAACGACGAACTCGACGGCCCCGCCCAGGGTGTCCCGTCCACATACACACGCATCTTTGATGTCTCCAACATCAACGCCCCCGCCCTGGTTGGCGGCTTTTCCAGCAGCGCGAGCGGCTCCATCGACCACAATCTCTACGTCCGCGGTCGCTATATCTACGAAGCCAACTACCGCAGCGGGCTTCGGGTCTTCGATGCCATCAACCCCACCAGCCCCGTCGAGGTGGCCTGGATCGACACCTACCCCGAGGACGACGCCGCGGACTTTGATGGGCCGTGGAGCAACTACCCCTTCTTTCCGAGCCAGAACATCATCATCAGCGACATCAACCGCGGGATGTTTGTGGTCCGGCTCAACCTGAACTACCTGACGTTCAGTTTTCCCGGGGGGTTGCCGACGCAAGTCCAGCCCGGTGTCCCGACACCCGTGACGGTCGCGGTCGGCTCCGTGGGAACACCCCTGAACCCCGCCACCGTTACGCTTCACTCGCGCATCGGCGGGGCGTCGTTTACGTCCGCACCGATGACCTCCATCGGCGGCAATCAGTTCCGCGCCAACCTGCCGGGAACCCCGTGCGGGAGCACCGTGGACTTCTACATCACGGCTTCCGACACCGCATCCTCCTCATTCTCCGACCCCAAGCTGGCTCCCACGAAGTTCAACTCCGCCCTGGCGTTCTCGGGCACCATCACCGTTGCCGCGTACGACATGGAAACCGCCTCGGGCTGGACCTCCGGCGCGGTCGGCGACACCGCGACAGCCGGGGCGTGGGAGCGTGGCGACCCCGAGCCCACCACCGCGCAGCCGGGGGATGACCATACCCAGGCCCCCGGCGTCAACTGCTGGATCACCGGCCGGGCTGCGGGCGCGGGGGCTGGGTCCTTCGACGTGGATGGTGGCAGGACAACCCTGCTCTCGCCCATCATCAACCTGGCGGGGGCGGATGTGGGCACGCGGATCGGCTACTGGCGCTGGTACTCCAACAGCGCCGGCGCCACCCCGAACACGGACATCTTCACCGTTGATATCTCCAACAACGGTGGGGGCTCATGGAGCAATGTTGAAGTCGTGGGGCCGACAGGCAACCAGGTCAGCGGCGGCTGGTACTTCCACGATTTCATCGTCGCCGGCGTCCTAGCCCCGACCGGGTCGATGCGGTTGCGGTTCATCGCCGCCGATGATGGGGCCGGCTCACTGGTCGAAGCCGCGGTGGATGATGTGACCGTCTTCTACTATGACTGCACCACCCCGTGCGGTTCGGCCGACTTTGACGGCGACGGCGATACCGGGACCGACCTGGACATAGAGGCCTTCTTCGCGTGCCTGGGCGGCTCCTGCTGCGCTACTTGCGGCTCGGCCGACTTTGACGGCGATGGCGATGTGGGCACCGACCTGGATATCGAGTCCTTCTTCCGCGTGCTGGGCGGGGGGGTGTGCTGAGCGTCAACGGCGACGCGGCCGCGCGAGGGCGCCAAGGCTCAGCAGCGGCAGCGAGAGGGCGGCGCCGGTCGGGAGCGGGATGACCGTTCCTAAAGGGAGCAGGTCGAGCGTGTAGGTGCCGGCAAGTTCCTGAGACGCCTGCTCGCCCGGGCCGGTGCCGGCGCGGCCGCTCAGCGGGATACGAATGTTGTATAGACCAGCCGCCAGAATGTTCCCGTTGATCCCCCCGGGCTCGCCCGAAACTGTCTCGATGTCGATGATGCCAAAGTCGCCGGTGGAGACCTCGGTGAACATCATCGGGTCATCCAGGGTGATAAACAAACTGACGATAACGCTCGTCTGGATAAAGCCCGTCGCGGGTGACGTGACGCTGAACTCGGACCTGTTCGTTGCGGTATAGAAAAGCCGCGACCCCGGCAGGAACGACTCACTGATGGTCGCCTCGAACTCGCCTTGAGCCAAGACGCCGGGAAAACCCAGGATCCCCCCGCCGGTCTGACCGCTCACGGACGTCGGGCTGGCGCTCGACGTTGACGTGGCGCCACCAAGGATGGGGCTCATCGGGCCAGCACCGTCGGGGTCCACTTGTGAGAAGATGGTGCCGTTGACACTGGTACGCCCGGGAGCGTGGTCGAACACCGGGCCGCCGGAGGCGCTGGCCACGAATAGGAAACTCATTCCGACACACGGCGTGACTGATAACTGCACAAGTACCTCCTTCAACGACCACCGCTCCGCGGCAAGTCCTTCGAGCGCATTCCAGATAACTACCCTATCGAGGGGACAGTCTCGGTTCAATGTTCTTTTCTGTGAATTTCTGGAATTCAAGCCGCGTTCTCGCTGGGCAATGCACACTGCGGACATTGCTCAGACCGTCGTATTCGTCCAACCACGCCGAACACAAACTCGTCAACCGCCTTGTACGAACCGTCGGTACCTGTGAAGGCGAAAGGGGCAATGGGAGCCCCGGTGCTGATTCCGGTCACGGCCTCGAAGTCCGGGGGACGCAGGGCGGGGTCGGCGGTCTCCCTCCAGCCGATTAGGATGCTGGTCCAGAAGGTTCCAAAGTCGCTGCCGCCGGAGATGGCCAGCACATCGATGTCGGGAGGGGTGCGCGCGCCGAGGCGATCTCGTCCCACATGCGGCCAATGCCGCTGACCAGCCTTTCGATCATCCCGCGGAACTCTTGACCGGCCCGGTCGTGGTCCTGCCGCTCCAACTCCTGAAGATCTGCCTCGGTCGGGACCTTGCGGGATGGGAACGAACACCCTGCATCGCACGAGCCGAGCAGAGTCCCGGCGATACCCAGGATCGCGAGGGGGTTTCGTATGAGGGGGTGAGGAATCACACAATCCGCGGCACTTGTTGGCGTCATTCCCTTTAGACCGGCCTCTAATACCAATCACGAGTTATTCTCGCGCGTGAGCCACGGGGCGGCACAGAGAGACTTGAAGCGATCCTGATCGACCGAGTTCCATGCGTCTATCGCTGCCTGGTCGAGTTCCCGTTGGTTGGCGAAGACGCGGTTGCT
>Ga0163144_10013890_pt1 | contig 16756 bp, 15 predicted proteins | sample OliLak19BULKMAT1_FD_123175 | JGI IMG/M metagenome (GOLD analysis project Ga0163144, IMG submission 123175) | Freshwater microbial mat bacterial communities from Lake Vanda, McMurdo Dry Valleys, Antarctica - Oligotrophic Lake LV.19.BULKMAT1 | ecosystem: Environmental > Aquatic > Freshwater >... | reverse complement strand
ATCTATTGCTACCCCTCGCTCGATGCTCCTGCCCTTGATTGCGGCGGCGAAAGACTTGCGCGCAAGATCGATGGGCTTCTCGCGGGCCTGCCAGAGTATTCGGACGAGCGGGACCAATTGTCTGTCGCGCTTTACGGCGAAGTTCAGGTCCTCAGCATCGACGGGGACGGGCGCATCGTCATTCCTGAGGGCCTGCGCGCGCACGCCGGTCTCCGGGGCCAAATTACGTTTGTCGGCCTTGGTGATAAATTCCAAATGTGGGACCCCGACGCCTTCGAGGCCCGACGTGCGCTAGCCCGCGCGAAGGTGCAGGAACATCGCAAGCTGTTTGCTGGTGGCGGGGGCGTGTAGGGCTGGCGTGTGCGGTGTGTAGAAGGTGGGCGTGGGGGCTGGTCGGCGTACCCACATTTATATGTTATGCTCGCCCTAACCGAAATCATGTTTGGCCACAGCCATGCCCCACCCGCGCATATCCGTTGATCCGACTGTCATGGTTGGAAAGCCGTGCATTAGCGGCACGCGGATAACGGTCGAACTTATTCTGCGCTGGCTCGCGGCGGGCCGTACTCGCGCCGAATTGCTGGAAGCCTACCCGCATATAAGTGATGACGACGTCGAGGCAGCACTGACGTTTGCTGCCGATGAAGTCGGCACACCCCGGACAGCTGCTGCCGAATGATCCAGGTCCTGGCGGACGAAAATGTACCGCTTCCGGTGATCGAACATCTGCGTACCGCTGGGATCACGGTGATTTCGATCGCTCATTCCAATGCAGGCATCGACGATCCCGCAGTCGCCGCCCAAGCCCGGCTCCATGGCGTAGTTTTGGTCACGCATGATCGTGACTTTGGCGAACTGGTCGTGCGGTTTGGCGCACCCGTGTTGGGCGTCGTTTTACTACAGACCGAACGACTGTCTCTTGAACTGCAAGCTGCCAGGGTCGTCGCGTGTCTGACGAACCCGCAAGAAGACTGGGATGGTTACTTCTCGGTGATCGAACCGGGCCGGATCAGACGCCGCCCTCTGACTGGCGGATTGTGAGCTCCCGCGCCAATCCTCACCCCCGTCGTAGCGCGACCACCGCGAACCACGCATTCGGGTCGGTCCAGGTTTGTTCGACCGTGAGGCCGGCGGACGCGGCGAGTGTGGTGAAACCGTCGCGCGCGTATTTGTAAGAGTTTTCGGTATGGATACTTTCGCCAGCCACAAAATCAAACGTGCGCCCCAGTATGCGGACCCGCTGGGCCGATTTCGCAACGAGGTGCATTTCCACGCGGTGCTCGGCCATGTCGTAGCGCACGCGGTGCTCGAAAGCGGAGAGATCGAAGGTGCCGTCGAGTTCGCGGTTGATGCGGGTCAGCAGGTTGAGGTTGAACGCCGCCGTGACGCTCGCCGCGTCATCGTAGGCTGGCAGCAACACATCGAGGCTCTTGCGCAAATCGATGCCGACCAGAATGATGCCGTCGATCGTCGACAATCGCGCAAAGCGGGACAACAAGGCGCGGGCTGCCACTGGCTCGAAATTGCCGAGCGTGGAGCCAGGGAAAAACACGTGCCGCCGCTTGCCGGGAAGCGCGTGGGGAAGCGTGTCGATGCGGGTGAAGTCGCCGGTTTCCGAGGTGACCACAAGGCCTGGAAATTGCGCGCGCAGGCGGTTGGCGGCGGCATCGACTGCGGTCGGCGAGATCTCGACGGCGAGATACTGCGCTGGCCGCTCCATGGCGCCGAGTACGATGGCGGTTTTGAGCGACGACCCGGAGCCCGGCTCGACCAGCACGGCGTCCGGTCCGAGCAGCTGACCGATCTCGCTGGCGTGGGCCTCAAGTATGCCGATCTCGGTGCGCGTTGGGTAGTACTCGGGCAGTTCGGTGATCGCTTCGAACAGCTCGCTCCCGCGCTCATCGTAAAACCACTGGGGCGGTACAGATTTACGTGGCCGCGCAAGTCCGGTCAGCACGTCGTGCGCAAACGGCGATAGATGTTCGCTGCTCTGAGACGGGGTCGCTGCCCGATATTTCAATACGTTTGGGGTCGTCATATATCCTCCGCGAGCCGGAGGCCCATGAATTGCCAGCGCTGGTGGGGGTAGAAAAAGTTGCGGTAGCTCGCGCGCGAATGGCCGTCGGGCGTGACGCAGGACGCGCCGCGCAGCACATACTGGCCGTTCATGAACTTGCCGTTGTATTCGCCGAGCGCGCCTTCGACCGGGCGGTAACCGGGGTAGGAGACGAACGGGCTCGCCGTCCATTCCCAAACGTCGCCAAACATGGCGAGCAGGCCACCGCGTCCGTCGTCTGCCGTCGGCCGCGGCCGCAATTCGCGGCGGCCTAAGGTATTGCCCGTCATACTGCTTTCGGCAGCTAAACCCCGTGCGGCGACTTCCCATTCGGCTTCGAGTGGCAGGCGCTTGCCGGCCCAGCGCGCGAAGGCGTCGGCCTCGAAAAAGCTGACGTGGCTAACGGGCGCGTCGAGTTCGATCGCGATCCGTCCGCGCAGGGTCATCTGATGCCAACTATCATCGATCCGTTCCCAGTATCCCGGTGCTTGCCAGCCCTGGCGCTGAACCGTGGCCCAGCCGTCTGACAACCAGTGACCCGGCGTGTCGTAACCGCCGTTGTCAATGAATTGCAGCCACTCGCGGTTGGTAACCGGCCGCCGCGCCAGCTTGAACGGGCGGAGCAGCACGTCGTGGCGCGGCCCCTCGCAATCGAAATGAAACGCGCCACCGGCGTGGCCGATCTGCTGAATGCCGCCGTCGAACGCGACGGTCTCGCCGGAGTTGACGGCGACGGCCGAGCCATTGCCGCAGTATTGCGAGTAGGCTGGCCGCAGCGGCTGTGCGGCAAACAACGCGAGGATGTCGGTCACCAACAGTTCTTGATGCTGTTGCTCGTGATTGATGCCGATCTCGATCAGGTCTGCGAGTGCGGGATCCGCGAGCCGTCCACTACCGCATAGCGCTGTGAGCGCCTCGTCGACATGTGCGCGGTAGGCCCGCACCATGGCCCCCGTCGGCCGCGTCAGTACGCCGCGAAGTGGGCGTGGGTGCCGGGCGCCGGCGGCGTTGTAATAGGAGTTGAAGCAGTAGGCGAAGTCGTCGTTGAACACGCGGTAGCCGGGCAAGTGCGGGCGCAGCACGAACGTCTCATAGAACCACGTCGTGTGTGCCAAGTGCCATTTCGCCGGGCTCGCGTCTTCCATGGCCTGGACGACCATGTCTTCGTCGGTCAACGGTGCGACGAGATCTTTCGACAGCTGCCGCGACGCCGTCAGTGCACCAGCAAGACTGTCGAGCCGCATCTCTGCCGAGCCGTGATGCGCGTTGTGGACGGACGTTCGCTGTTGCATCGTGCTGTCTTATCTCGGGTTCGGTTTGCGTACTTGGCATAGCCGAGGCCAAGCCGGAATTTGGCGGGTCATGGTTGGGGCTGATTATGGCGGTTTCAACATGACCAGTTCGACGTCCCGCAATGGCCGCGAACGGTTGGTGGAGGGGCCTTATGGTTTTGCTGCGGCGATCAGGGTTCGACGGTTACGCCCTTCCAGAAGGCGATATAGCCTGCGATATTCCGCGCGTCCGCTGACGGCGACGGGTAGCTCCAAGCGGCAGCAGAATTGACGTCGTCACCGGACAACACGTCAAAATAGCGTGCGGTTCCTTTCCAGTGGCAGACGCTGGTTTTGCTGTTGTCTTTGAGTGCGGCTGAATCCACCGACTGTGGCGGGAAGTAATGGTTGCCTTCGACCACGATCGTCTGGTCACTTTCAGCGATCGTACGGCCGTTCCAAATCGCGCGCATGGATGTTGCTCCCTTGCTTCGTGCCGTTCTACCGACGTGACGGCGCACCCGTTGCACCGATCAGTTCGCGACGGAAACGAAAACGTTTCACCGCCGCAGCTGCCTGCTTCAGTCGTAATTCGATCATCGAAACCTACGTGTGAGTAACGTCACGGACATGACATCGGATGAGAACGAGCGCGGGGTACTTGGATCAGGTACCAGTATGGGTCGGCGAAATGGGCACCGCGCGGGTTATGGCACGGGTTTCGGCACGGGTTTCGGCACGGGTTTCGGCACGGGGCATGTCCCGGTCCTGCTGGCCGAGGTGCTAGAGGCGCTTGCCCCAGCCGACGGCGACATCATCGTCGATGGAACGTTCGGGGCTGGTGGATACACATCGGCAATTCTCGACCGGGCCGATTGCCGCGTCGTGGCGTTCGACCGCGACATCACGGCTGTTCGCGCGGGCGCTGCTGTTTGCGCGCGTTTTGGCGACCGGCTGCGGCTGATCAACCAACCGTTCGGCGAGATGGATCGGCACGTCCGCAGTGTGTTGATGCAGGACGGGAATGCGCCGGATGGGCCGGGCGGGGATGGGCCAGGCGGGGATGGGCCAGGCGGGGATGGGCCAGGCGGGGATGGGCCGCTTGTCGACGGGGTTGTTCTCGATATCGGCGTGTCATCGATGCAGATCGACCAGCCGGAGCGCGGGTTCTCGTTCCAACACGACGGGCCGCTCGACATGCGCATGTCGACGCCGCTCGATCCGGCTTCCGGGCTGTCATCCCAGATGGGGCCTGGAATTGGTCCGTCGGCGGCGGACTACCTTGCCAGCGCCGACGAAGACGACATCGCGCGGGTGCTTTTTGAGTATGGCGAGGAGCGAAAATCGCGCCTGATCGCGCGCGCTATCGTGCACGACCGCGTGACAACGCCTTTCACCTCGACGCGGCAACTGGCGGGCCTCGTGTCGCGCTTGCTCGGCGGGCGCGGCGAAGACGGTCGGCACCCGGCGACGCGGACGTTCCAGGCGTTGCGTATCCACGTCAACGACGAGCTTGGCGAACTCGAGCGCGGGCTCGTTGCGGCCGAGCGCCTGTTGAAACCCGGCGGGCGTCTCATCGTGGTCACGTTCCACTCGCTGGAGGACCGCATCGTCAAACGGTTCCTGCTCGAGCGATCAGGCCGGGCGCCTGCGGGATCGCGACATTTGCCGCCTCAAAATGAATCAGACCGGGGAAAAAGTTTCCGAATTGTTAACCAGCGGCCGTTAACGTCTTCTCAACCAGAGCTCGATGCCAACCCGCGCGCGCGGTCGGCACGGCTCAGGGCCGCCGTCAGAACCGGGGCGCCACCGTATCGCGTCCCGTAATGGACACCGGCGGCACTTCAGATGGAGCTGCCTGCCATGAACATCCTCACATTCATTGCCGTTTTCCTGGTGCTGGCCAGCGCCACGGCGCTTTATGCGCTGTCGTACGACACGCGGCAGATCGAGGCGCGGGTTCGATCAGCCGAGCGCACGGCCGAGCGGATACGCGGCGAGATCGCGATTTTGCGGGCCGAGCGGGCCTATCTGGCGCGGCCGGAGCGCATCGAGCCGGTCGCCCGCGCCATGGGTTTGCGGCCGATCGAACGCGGACAGATCGCTGGTCCGTCTCACGCGGCTGCGCCGCAAACGGCCCCTGTCCAGGCCAACGCTGTCTCGACTCAAGCTACTGCGGGACTGGTTGTGACAACGGTCGGCTCGCCGGTGCGTTGAGTGTTCCAGAGTTGCCGTCCGGGAGGCGCCCGTGCTGATTTTCGTCGACAAGCCCGATTTTTCATCTGACCCCGCATTGTCGGCCACGCGGCCCCACCTTGCGAATCCGCCGGCTCGGCTGCAGGCGCTGGTGACGTTGTTGATTTTGACCACGGTGTTCGGGACCATCGCTGCGCAACTCGTCCGGCTCGGGCAGCGCGGCGATGCGATGATCCCGATCGCGATGGCCGACCCAGTGACGGTGACCCACTCGCGACCGGATATTGTCGATCGCAACGGACGGCTGCTGGCTACCGACGTCGAGGTCCATTCGCTGTACGTTGACCCGGCGCGTGTCCTTGACCGTGACGAACTGGTCGAGAAGCTCGGCTCGGTGCTGGACGGCCTGGACGAAGACGGATTGCGGCGCGAACTTGCCGACCGCAACCGGCGCTTCCTGTGGATCCGCCGTGGCTTGGCGCCGCGCGTGGCGCAGGCCGTGCACGATCTTGGACTGCCGGGACTTGCGTTCCGGAAGGAACTGAGGCGGGCCTATCCGCAAGGGCGACTTGCGGGGCATATTCTAGGCGCGGTGAACGCCGATAACCGGGGTATTTCCGGCATCGAGCGGCACATCGACGAGACCACGGGTATCGACGCGGTGCAGGCCGCGCGCCCGCCCGAGCGGCCGCCATTGCGGTTGTCGATCGAGGTCGCGGCGCAGGCTGGCCTCGAGTACGAGCTGGCCGACACCATGGCGCGCCTGGACGCAGCGGGGACGGCCGGCGCGATATTGGACGTCGTAACGGGCGAGATCGTCGCAGCCGCGTCGCTGCCGTCGGTCGAGCCAGGCCGGGCAGGCGAGGCGGTCGATCCAACCCACCGCGACCGGCTGCAGGGCGGCACGTACGAGATCGGATCGATCATGAAGGCGTTCACCATCGCCATGGCGCTCGACGGTGGCGGGAAAGCGCTCGACACGATCTTGGATGTTCGAACACCGATCGAAGTTGGCCGCTACACGATCAAGGATTTACACCCTGCCGGCCGACCGCTGACGGTCTCTGAAATTTTCACGCTATCGTCCAATGTCGGCAGCGCGATGCTGGCGCTGGATGCCGGGACGTCCCAACAACAAATGTTTCTTGCCCGCGCCGGTCTTCTGTCTGGACTGCGCACCGAAGCGGGGCCGGTTGCTCCGCCACAGATCCCGGCGCGATGGGATAAAATCGAGACGATCACCATCTCCTACGGTCATGGCGTGGCTGTCGCACCGCTACAGTTTCTTGCGGCAGGGGCCGCCCTCGTCAACGGTGGCTTCGCGGTCGCGCCGACGTACCTGCGCGGGTCTCGTGCCGAAACGGCAACGGCGACGCCGGAAGGCCGCAACCGGGTTATCAGCGCGACTACAAGCGCAGCGATCCGCAAGCTGATGCGGCTCAACGTTACCGAGCCGTCCGGGACCGGGCGTCGCGCCGAGGTTTCCGGGATGGAAATTGGCGGCAAGACCGGCACGGCGGATGTTCCCGGCCCGAGGGGCTACAAGTCAGGCCGGGTCATCTCGTCGTTCTTTGCCGCGTTCCCGATGGGAGCGCCACGGTATGCCGCACTGATCACGGTGTTCGAGCCTAAGCCGAAGGCAGAGACTGGAGGTAAAGTGCTGGCTGGCGTAACCGCGGCACCGGCGGCAGGACGGATCTTGGCCCGGCTTGGCCCGATACTCGAGCGATAGGCGGCGGGTCAGCCTGGGTCCGGCGTCCGCCTTAATGTCATTTTTCGTTTCATTTTAAAACGTTACGGGTTACGCTTGCGACTACAGAGCATTGCGTTTCCAGGTCAAACCCGTGAAAATGCCTCCCACCTCATCCCGCCCGGCGGCACAGCAAACACACGCACGCAGACCGCGCGATCTGCGCGGCGACCGCGAGCGTGGGTTGACCGGGCTCGCAAGGCATATCGAGCGGCAGCAAGCCCGGGCCGATCAGCGCGCGCGGAAAGCGTCTGCCCGCCTTAAGCCAGCGTTCCAGATGACGCGGTTCGTCAGTTTGACCGTCTATCCGGTGGGGGTGCCGCTACTGGCCGACGGTGACCCGGCGCTGAACGCAAACGAGTTGGTTGTCGCCACGGACGCGGCCACCGAGGGCATAGACCGGCAACCTGTACTGGCGCGGACGGTTGCCGCACTCCGCGCGATGAACGAAGGGATCAACGGAACGCGGCCCAAGCCGTCGGCGATGGCACGCCGTAAGCGACCGACCGTCGGACCGGCGCGACGTGTCGCCCGCGCTGTCGTCCAGACCGCTGATCGTTTCGGCGGCGACGGTCAGAGCTTATTGCTGCTGACCGTGCCGATCTTGGCCATGCTGATTGCGTTCGGCACATCCGAAAACCTGCGTCCGGGCCGTCGCATCCCCGAGCCGCTAGCCCCGGTCGCGCTGGCCGTTCCAGAAAGCCCGGCTCCGTTCGTTATTGCTGCTAACCCGGTACCGGACGCCATGACGGCGGGACCAGCCGTATCTATCCGGGCTGCCGAGGTAGGCCCGGCTGTTCAGTCCAGCGCGAGTGAAGCCCCGTCGGCCGCGCAGCCGGGCCTCGTTGCCGTCGAGCCAGTGGCGCCACCTCGGACGCTGGCTGATCGCGCCGCCGCTCCGTTCGATGTTGCAGCGTTAGCGCCAATGCCGAAGACTGTTCCGTCGCGCGTTTTCACCGAACCGGTCGAAGATGTCCCTGAGCCGGTGGGAGACGCGATCCCGCTGCCGGGCCAGACCCTTGGAAGACCCGCCGCCCAGGCCGCGCACTGTAAGGCGGCTCCGGATTTGATGCTGACCTCGGCGCAACGGGCCGACCCGCTCCGGCTGCCGCCCGTCCCACCGCTGCGCGAAATCGGCCCGGCGCTGGCCGCCGCCGCGCGTGCACAGGCGCAGGACCTTGTCGTTTACGACGAACGCTACCGGCGCATTGCCTACCCGATGGGCGACGTCAGCCCGTTCTACGGTGTTTGCACCGACGTCGTGATCCGTGCCTACCGCGCGATCGGCATCGATTTGCAATACGCCGTCGAGGCGAGCGGCATGGGTACCGATACCAACGTCGACCACCGCCGCACCGAAACGCTGCGGCGGTTTTTCACCCGTCATGGCGAGAGCTTGCCGGTCTCGACCTTCGCCGAGGACTACCGGCCGGGCGATATCGTCACCTATTATCGGCCCCAGAACTCGGGCTCCCGTTCACATATCGCGGTCGTGAGCGATGTTGTCGCTCCATCCGGCCGGTACATGATCGTGCACAATCGCGGGTGGGGACCGCAAATCGAAGATGGATTGTTCGTTGACGAGATCACCGGACATTATCGCTACACCGGCTCGGGGCCGTCGCGACCGCCAGAAACTCTCCTGGTGGCCCGTGCGCCGACACAAAGCGTGGTGAGGACGCCGATTTTCGCGGTCATTGCGCGGACGCCGCCGGCTCAATCGACGGCTCAACCCGGCGCTGAATTAGCGATCGCCTCGCCGTCCGGCGGCAAGCTGGCCCGTGCGCCATTGCCGGTCGAAACGCGGACACGATCGGTTGCGCAAGCTCGTCTGACAGTTGGGCGGCTACCGGTGGCGGTCCCCGCACCGACCGCCACGCGCGTCGTGCAACGTAGGGCGCCGCGCGTGGCCGAGACGGGCATCCGGACCGACTTCGGCCTCGGTCGCTGACATCAAGCTCGGATGCTTAGCAAAACGGGCGCGCCAGCTGGCACGCCCGTCATTCGACCTTGTCGTTGTCTGGCTTGATTCAGGCAGCCTTGACGTCGTCGTCGCCGGCCGGGACTTCGCTGGCGGCGGCGCGGCCCTTCGCGCTCTTCGACAGGATCTCGGTGATCCGCTGGACCGCGCCGCGCTCGTCGAGACGTTCGACGATTGCAACTTCGCGGGCCATCCGCTCCAGCGCATTTTCATAGAGCTGGCGCTCGGAGTAGGACTGCTCGGGCTGCGCTTCTGAGCGGTACAAGTCGCGGACGACCTCGGCAATCGCGGTCAAATTGCCCGAGTTGATCTTGGCGACGTATTCCTGGGCACGGCGGCTCCACATCGTACGTTTGATGCGGGCGCGGCCTTTCAGCGTTTCGAGAGCGCGTTTGACCGTAGCGTCGTCGGCAATTTTGCGCATGCCGACGGACGGGACCTTACCCATCGGTACGCGCAGGACGAGACGCTCTTTCTCGAACTCGATCTTGAAGAGTTCGAGCTTCATGCCCGCGATCTCTTCTTCTTCGATGGCGATCACTTTACCCACGCCTTGGGTCGGGTAGACGACGTATTCGTTGATCTTGAACAGCAGCTTGTCGAATTTTTTCTCCGCTGCCGGAGCTGCTGCGGGCTTTGGTGCAGCCTTCGCAGCGGGCGGCGCGGCGGCGGCTGGAGCCGGTCCGGTGATTTTCGGTCCCTGCGCCTTTTCGGCGGCAAGTACAGGACGTTGTTGACCAACCGCCGGTTTCGGCAAAGGCTTAGCGGCAGCTGAAACGGACGCCGGGCTCGGGGCCTTGACCTGCGGTGTCGGCTTCACGGCAGATTTCGCGGCAGCCTGCACCGGGGCCTTGGAGCCCGTTTTTGCCGAGGTTTTGGCGGCTTGCGCTGGAGCTTTGGCTGATCCCGCTTTCGCAGCACCCGGCTTGCCGGACTGAGATTTGATCGCGTGAGCCGTGGTGTCCTGCGGCGGCTTTGCCGACACGGTTTTACCAACTTCCGCCTTCGAATGCGCCGACTTCGGCGACGACTTTGAAAGACCAGCTACTGCGGGCTTGGCAGACGCCTTGTTGGCAGCTACACGGGTAACAGGTCGAGAGGCGGCTGCTTTGGCCGGGACAACTTTCGAGGACTTGGATTTCACGACATCGCTGATCTTGGCATCGCCACGCAATTTGGTGTTTGATGTCTTGCTAGCTTTGGAACCCAGAGTTGACGGTTTTTTCTGAGCCATAAGCATCTCACTTTTCATCTTGTACTACTCAGGACGGGTTGCGCCCGGCCAACGCTCCAACGGCTGCCGCCGTTGGCCTGCCACAGCCCCAGGTTGCTCCCGCCTGGGTAACGCGTTTCCTCGTGTGACGGCCTGCCCGGGCGCCAGCCCAGGCTAAACGCCAGAGATCACAGACCGTCGGCCATGCCTGATCAACGAAGAACCGCTGAGCGTTGGACAATGAAGTAGAGCTCCAGCGATCCAAGTTCCGCCGAAGTTCTACTATGTTCCAGTTTTATGCGTGGCGTCCGATCACGATGCGAGAATAACACAAAGCGCGAAGAAACAGAAGAGCTCACCTTAGGCGCTGTCATCTCGCCGTTAAAATTGGCGCAACAAGGTTTCATCGACGCCCCGAAATACGGGCACCTCAAAAAAAGCAACGAGTCTTCATGTCACAGCTGGTGAACTTAGCTATCGTGCTCCGCGGTAAATAATTAATCTCCGCTGCCCGGCTCGGGAGAGAAATACTTCTCCATCTTGGACTTCTCGTCGCGATACGTCTCGGCGTCACCCGGCGATGGTTTCTTTTGCGTCAGGTTCGGCCAGCTTTCCGAATACTTGCGGTTGAGTTCCAGCCACGTTTCGAGGCCCGGTTCCGTGTCTGGCTTGATCGCGTCAACTGGGCACTCAGGCTCACAGACGCCGCAGTCGATGCACTCGTCGGGATGGATGACGAGCATGTTCGCGCCTTCGTAGAAGCAGTCGACCGGGCACACCTCGACGCAGTCGGTGAATTTGCATTTGATGCAGCTATCAGTGACGACGTAGGTCATTCCGGTCTCTCGAACTCCAGAGTGTGTGCCATCGGCTTACGGTGATTGGCCATCGCGGGCTTGTGGCGGGTTGTCGCATTTGGGGCGCGGTGCGGAGATTGTTGCCGGTGTGCCGATGCCACGCAGACACTCGCCACGCCGTTGTCAGACTGTCAATCTCGCATGACAGGTGACGTCATGTCGAACGGTACTTGAGGCGGTCCATCAAACGCCGGTCACGTTTGGTGGGGCGACCGGTGCCGGCCTCGCGGCGCGCGGCTTGGCCCGCCTTGAGTATGGCGGCGTCGCTCGGGTCGGGCTTTGGGGGCGGGGGCGAAAGGTCCTCGTACAGTTTCGCTGCAGCTGCCGCATCGCCACGCCGAGCCGCGAAGGCCGCAATTTTGAGCGTCTTTACGCCTTCGCGCAAGACGATGACCACGACGTCGCCGACCTTCACGGCATAGCCCGGTTTGTCGACCCGGTTGGTATTGACGCGGACATGGCCCGCCGTCACGAGGCCGACGGCTGCGACGCGGGTTTTTACGACCCGCACGTGCCAAAGCCATTTGTCGAGGCGGCACGCGCCGCTGGCTTCACGAAGCATGGCGGAGCCGTTGCGATCTGGCTCATTTCCTCCGTTGGGAGTTACGGCGACCAGTTCAGGCGCACCGGCTGGTCTCGCTTGCTCCGTCGCGTGACCAACTGTCGGCCGGCGGCTCACGATCCGCTACCTTCCTTACCCTTATTGGCAAGTTGCGCCTTGAGCGCTGACAGGGCCGCGAACGGGCTGTCCGATGGCGCGCTTTTGGCTGGTGCAGCACTCACGACGCGGGGGCCGCCGCCGCGTGGACGATCTCCGCGATCTCCCCGGTCACGGTCACGGTCGGGTCCGCCACGTCCGCCACCACGATCATCGCGGCGTGGAGGACCCCGGTCGCCGTCGCGCGGCGGACGTCCGCCATCGCGGGGTGCACCTTCGCGGGGGCTCGTGGCGTTGTCGCGTGATGCGCCGTCGCGGGGTGGGAACGCGCCATCGCGCCGCGGGCCGCCGCTGCGGTTGGCATCGCGGCCACCTCTCGGCCCCCGGTCGTTGCGGCGGTCGTCGCGACCATCCGTGCGGGGAGCGCCGCTGGGCGGCACAGTGGCTCCATCCGTGCCGGTCGCGGCGACCGCCCCGGCACCAGGTACCGATGGCGCCGGGCCGTTACCCGACCGGTCGCGCCAACGGGGGCCGCCGTCGCTGCGTTGGCCAGCATCCCGGTTCGGGCCGCGGTTCGCGTCCCGGTTGGCAAAATCTCTGGGACCACGCGCGTCCCCGTCACGGCGTACTGGATCACGGCGTACCGGATCACGGCGTACTGGGCGGTTGCCGCGGTTGGGCCGGGCTGGACGCCAGATCTCCTCGTATTTCGGCTCGTCGGCTTTGGCCTCTTCGGCTTTCACGTCGTCTGGCTTTATTACGTCGGACGCTGCCGCGACGGTCTCGGCGTCGAGCATATTTGCCGTTGGTTCGGAAATCGTCGCGGCCTCGATGACGGGTTCGGTGATGGTCTCGGCGGCGGCAGCAGAATCTGGAGCCGCTTCGGGGACATCGGCGGTACCGGCTTCGGAGAAGGCGTGCGGTTCGACGGTCTCGGCCGGTTGTGCCGCGGTTGCCTCTGGCGCGCTCATGGACTCTGGCGCGCTCATGGACTCTGGCGCGCTCATGGACTCTGGCGCGCTCATGGCATCGGCGGCAGTCTCGGCGGTTGAAACGGGCTCCAATGTTGTCTCGGGCGACATGAGGTCCGGCTCGGCAGCACCGTCGATAGGGGTCTCACCCGACGCCGCTACAATCGCGGCAGGCACCTTCGGCATCGGGGCCGGCTTCGGCTTGGCGATACGCTTTTCGCTCTCAAAGCCGAGCGCACGCAGCACCTGGCCCAACTCGTCGCCGGAACAGCCGAGGATCGACATCATCTCGGGCTGCACGATGAACGCGCCGGTTCCGGTGGACCCGCGCGGCGGTGTCTGCGGCTCGGCTCCGGCTTCCTTAGGCTGACGCCAAGCGAGCAGCGGACGGATGATATCGGCGAGCCGCTCGATGATGTCGAGTCGGACGGCGCGCGGGCCGCACAACTGGTAGCCGCTGGCGCGATAGAACGCTTCGGGCACCGCAGGATCGGCTGGCACCGACGTCAGGCCAGCACGCGGCGGCTCTGGCAGCGCGGCGGGGTCGAGGCCGACGGCCTTGGCGTGCTTCAAGCACCACAACGACAGGGCGAGGTCGGCGGGCGCGGGCTTCAACATCAGCGGAATGAAAATGTTGAAGGCGCCGAAGCGGACGCCATACTTGCGCAATTGGGCACGCGAGGTCTGGTCGAGCGCCTTGATCTCGTCGGCGACCTTGTCGCGCTTCAAGATGCCGAGATTTTCTTTGAGCTGGAACGCGATACCGCGCGCCAAGCCGCTCACGTCTTCGGCCTTGGCGAGATCGGCCAATGACTTCAGCCGCTCGGCAACGAGTTCGACCACGGCCGCGTCGAGGCGCTGCTGGACCTTTTCGCGGTCGGGCGCGGAGATCGCGTCGTCGACCAGCACCGTGACCTGCGGCTTCAGCGGGTCTTCACCGGCGGTCACTTCGCCGATCTGGTCGCCGCGCCACATCAGGCGCCCATCGCGCATGATCTTGAACGCCTCGGCCTTGGCGGCGGCAACGCGACGGGCGCGCATGCCGAGTTCACGCGATACGACGAGGTAAGCCGCGCTGCGGGCGGCCTTCTGATTGATGCCATCGGTGGAGGCCGGGTCGGCGACGAAGCGGAACCCCTGCAGGCGCCCGACGTAATGATCCTCGACCTTGACCGACCCGTCGTCGGCAATGTCGGCGGTCAATTCGTCCTTGTCGCGCATGCCGCGCATCAGCGCCGAGGTCCGACGGTCGACGAACTTGGCGGTCAGGTTGTCGTGCAGCGCATCCGACAGTTTGTCTTCGATCTCGCGGGTGCGGGCCTGCCAGGAGGCGACATCTTTCAGCCAGTTCGGGCGGTTGGCGACGAACGTCCAGGTGCGAATGTGGGCGAGGCGGTTCGACAGCGTATCGATGTCGCCGTCGGTGCGGTCGGAGAATGCGACCTGCTTGGCCAACCAATCCTCGGGGATTGCTTCCTCGCCAGTGCGCAGGAACTTGAATATCTGGCCGACGAGTTCGGCGTGGCTCGTCGCCGAAATCTTGCGGTAATCCGGGATTTGACAAACGTCCCATAGCAACGCGACGGCGGCCGGGTTCTGGGCCAAGTCGGCGATCTCGCGGTCACCGGCCAGTGTCTCCAGCGCGGCGACGTCGTCGGCCATGCGGGCGCGGGCGAGGCGATGCAACCGGGGGATGTCGCGCAGGCTTTCGCGCAGCGCGAACAGGTTGGAGAAGTCGATCGCGCGGTTGCGCCATTGCAGCGTGCGCACGGGATCGAACACGTGGTTTTCCAGCCGCTCGACCAACTCGGGGTCGAACGGGTCGGCGCCGCCTGTGACGCCGAACGTGCCGTCGTTCATGTGGCGGCCGGCGCGGCCAGCGATCTGCGCGATCTCGTCGGGTGTCAGGTTGCGGTGGTTCTGGCCGTCGAACTTGCGCGTCGCGGCGAGCGCCACGTGGTCGAGGTCGAGGTTGAGGCCCATGCCAATCGCATCGGTCGCGACGAGATAGTCGACCTCACCGGCCTGATACAGCGCGACCTGAGCGTTGCGGGTGCGCGGCGACAGGGCACCCACGACGACGGCGGCGCCGCCTTGTTGCTTCCGGATCAGGTCGGCGATGGTGTAAACCTCAGCGGCCGAAAACGCGACGATTGCCGTGCGCTTGGGCAGGCGCGTCAGCTTCTTCTGGCCAGCGTATGTCAACTTCGACAGGCGCGGGCGGGAGACGAAGTTCGCCCCCGGCACGAGGTCGGAGATCGCATCGCGCATGGTGCCGGCGCCGAGCAATAGCGTTTCCTGGCGGCCCCGGGCATGCAGCAGACGGTCGGTAAACACGTGGCCGCGCTCAAAGTCGGCGGCGAGCTGGATTTCGTCGACGGCGAGGAAGTCGACGGTCACTTCGCGGGGCATCGCCTCGACGGTGCACACCCAATAACGGGCGGCGTCGGGCTTGATCTTTTCCTCGCCAGTGATCAGCGCGACGCGACCTTCGCCGACCTTGGCGACGATGCGGTCGTAGACCTCGCGCGCGAGTAGCCGCAGCGGCAGGCCGATCATTCCGCTTTCGTGGCCGAGCATCCTCTCGATGGCGAGGTGGGTTTTACCGGTGTTCGTCGGCCCGAGGACCGCTGTCACGTTGCGGCTACGGGTCTCGAAATCGCTGCCCATCGAACGGGTCCCTCTGGAGCGGGAGGGCATCGCCAACCCCCGCCCGTGTCTGCTGTTGTCGTGTTTGTCGTTGCTTCGTGCGCTACGGACGATCGATGTCTCGACCATCCGGGAAAGGCAATCGCATCGCAGAGCCCTGCGGCGAGATCAAGGGAATTGCGATTGGGTTGGGGGCGGCGGCGGGTTCAGCGAGCTTACGCTACCTGCCGGACGTGTGCGACTTCGCGATCACGGACCGAACGCTCGGCGTTGGCGCCGGGTTCACGCCACCTTCCGCGCGTTAGCGATTTCTCCGGTACCAATCGATCGGATGTCATCGGCTGTCAAAGTCAGCAGCGCGACGGTCTCGCCTGTCAGCGCGACGAATTCCACCTCATAGGCTGAAACGTCCGCGTCGGCATGGACGATTGCCCCGATGTCGCCTGCAGCGAGGTGTGCCTCGGGGATGTCGCGTACAAGCACGACAGTATCGAGTTCTTTTAGCATGGCGGTTCCTTCATGCGGAGACGGCGGTGACGAAACGCGGCACGGTTTCGCCGTGGCGGACGATCCAAACGGTGCGAACCTTGGGGTTGCGCCCGTCGGGAGACGACAATGGCCCGATCAAGACGTACTTTACTCCGGTTGCCGTGCCCGGCAAAGGCGTCGCTTCAAGGGTTTGACCGTGCGCCATAAGCGCGTCGATGAGCACTTGCGGACGCTGGGGCGTGAAACCGAAACGCATGAGGAAACGTGCCTTCGGACCGCCGACGATGTGGCCGACGTCAAGAAGGTAACGGGTAACCTTTTGCGGGTCCAAGATCGCTTGGTCGGCGTTCGGCAGATTTGGCATGGGGCGGTTGCGTCTTTCCGTTGCGGCGCAATCGGTAGCCTGTAGCAATCACTCCGTAATGCCCGCTTCAGGCGGGCCACCCAGACAGGGGCGAGCAGGGTGAGAGCGCGATATCAAATCCAGCCCCACTCGGTGGCCCGGCGTCGGTGCGCAGCGCCGCTTTAAGGAAACAAGCCGGGCCATGACGAAAGAGGGAGCTTCAAACGGGGAGTGCGTTGTTGCTGGCGTGCGAGAGTGCGAGCGAAGGGGCTGTCCGCCCCTTCACCCAGACCAGGGACTTGCGTCCCTGGACCCGCTTTTT
>Ga0163144_10013889_pt1 | contig 16757 bp, 14 predicted proteins | sample OliLak19BULKMAT1_FD_123175 | JGI IMG/M metagenome (GOLD analysis project Ga0163144, IMG submission 123175) | Freshwater microbial mat bacterial communities from Lake Vanda, McMurdo Dry Valleys, Antarctica - Oligotrophic Lake LV.19.BULKMAT1 | ecosystem: Environmental > Aquatic > Freshwater >... | reverse complement strand
TCCCCACAACCTCACTGCGCTGATGCTGGCGGCCGCAGCCGGCAACGCCGGATTGATCGAGGCGCTCCTCGACCGCGGCGCCAATCGCGACGCGCGCGACCACCTCGGACGGTCAGCGTTGCACTGGGCGATCGACCGAGCGTACCAAGACCCGGAATTCGCCAGCAGCGATTTCGGGCGCATCTACGATGCCCTGGCGGCACCATCCTTCGATTTGCAGGTGGACGGCCGGCTGGTCCAGGTCGGACGCGAGCAGGGCGAGTACTTTTTCTTGCACGCCTGTATCGTCAACTACCCCCGCCTCTATCGGCGTCGTTGGGGCCGCAAGCAGGGACTCTGCACCGCGCTTCTCTTGCGCGACGCCTTCACGCAGTTCCCGAACATCGTCGTGCGCGAGGCACGCCGCAAGCGGACATACCTCAATCATCTGTTCGCCAGAAACGAACGGGACGGCAACTACATCCCGAACCGCAAGCTCTGGGTCCGCGAACGGCAAGGGAACTACGAACTCAATCCCGCCGTCAGTCTACGAGTTGAGGCTGCAGACGGCGACGAAGCGTGGGTGCCGCTGCAAACGCTCGTTGCGCGCGCCTGGCATGAGAGCCACATCGAGCGGCATCCGCGCTACGCCGCAACGGATTCCGATACCTTTTGAAGTCGCGCGGGCGCCAGCCCTCAGCCGCCGAACCCCTCCGGGGTTTCGCCGACGAAGTAGACGTCGTGGTCCGGACGCGAGCCCGGGGTGTGGATGTCGAGCATGACCAGCGGCTCGTCCGCCGTCAGGAAGCCGTGGGTCGTGCCCGGCGGTAGGCGCAGGAAATCTCCGGGCCGCAGCTCGTAACGCTCGCCGTCGAGCAAGGCCACGCCGCGCCCTTCGAGGACGTAGTAAATCTCCTCGGCTACCTTGTGGTAGCTCACGCTCGTCTCACTGTGCGCCTCGATCCGCACCCGATACGCCGTACACGCGGCCTCGTCGGCCGGTGGAATCAGCGACTCGATCCCGTAGGGACCGAGCCGCTGCAGCTCCGCGAGCGGCGCGTCCGCGCGAACGTGCAAGATTCGCGGGGGCATCATGCACGCTGGCAGCGCGGTCGGCGAGGCGATCTCATCGACGCGAACACCCAGCCGACGACGCAATCAGAGCCCGCTGCGCACCGCGCGCGCATGGTGCGCGGCCGACTTGGCAGCCAGGAAGGAGGTTCCGTCATTGAAGTCGACGTAGATGGCGGTCGCCGGGAAGGCGGGTTCCGTCGTCGCGGACCAGTACGGAGCCGGTGCCGCGCAGCTGCAGTCCGCTACCGCGCACGCCGCCGAGCACGGCGTCTTGAATGCTGGCGCAAGCGTCGGCGCCGCCTCGCTCGCGTCCACCAGACTCGCCAACTCCACGTCGCTCGGCAGCCGCCAATCGCAGTATCCGGCGAAGCAGGTGTTCACGCCGTCGCCGCCGTTGATGACCGCGAGGAACGCCGCGAATGCGGTTCCGGTCGGGCCGTACGGCGGGCTCGCGTCGCCCCAGGTATAGGTGTTGTCGCGGTCGTGGATGCTGTCGTCGTCGGATTTCTTTTCCCACACCAGACCGGTCGTGCGGTCGCTGACCGTGCCGTCGCCGTTGTCGACGAAGCGCTCGCCGCCGAGGATGGCGTCCACGGCGTCGGCGTAGCTCGTCGCCCGCGAATCGATGGCACCGCTGTCGAGCGCGGTCGGGCAGGCGCCCCCGGCCTTGACTGCCTTCGCCTCGAGCTTGGTGTACTTCTCGCCGAGCTTCGTCGCGCACTTCAGGATCGCGGCGTCGTACTTGTCCTGATAACCCGACGTGATGAGCTTCGCCCGCGCCTTGGTCAGGCACGCCGCGTATTTGCCCGCTTCCTGGTTCTTCGCCGCCTGGCACTTCTGCGCCGGCGTCGCTGCGGCCAGCGCCGCACTCGCGACGATCATCCCGCCGGCGAACGCCACCAGGCTCTGAACTACGATCTTCCCCATCGGATTTTTCCTCATCGCTGGGACGCTACGCCTGTTGGCAAGGCGCACTCCGCCTCAATTAAAATTCTTCGGTCGGCACGAGCCGGAACGACTCGCCCCCCGTCGGCTACTTCCGTGCGCTAGCACAGGACCGCCCGGATCCGCCATCGCTTTTCTCGCGCGAACCGCGAATTGTACCGCGCGGCCCGACGAAGCGTGGGGCCAAGCTTCTCAGCCCCGCTCGCCATAACCCGGGCGCCGTGCTCTCCTGCCGCCGGACAGACGAGGAGGGCAGCACATGCCGGAATCCAGCAGCTACGACGAAACCTGGCGCGACGACCCCTGGCTCGGGGTCAATCCGCTGTCGCCCGAATTTCGTAACAACCCCTACCCGCTGCTCGCGCGGCTGCGTAGCCACGATCCCGTCAACGAGACGCCGATCGGTATCTTCCGCCTGACCCGCTACCGCGACGTCGTGCGCATGCTGAAGGAAGTACCCTCCGGCGTGCGCATGGCCGACGGCTCGGTATTCGGTGCGATCACTACGGGCGACGGCGGCCCCGGCGAGTTCATCCTGCGCCAGGACCCGCCCAACCACACCCGCATCCGCAAGCTCATGTCGCACGCCTTCCGCCCGCGCGCCATCGAGAGCCTGCGCGCCCGCGTCGAGCGCCTCGTCGACGAGTTGCTCGATCAAGCAGCTGAGCGCGGCGAAATGGACATCATCGCCGACCTCGCCCTGCCCGTCCCTGCGACCGTCATCTGCGAAATGATGGACGTGCCGCTCGCCGACCGCGATCGCTTCACCGTCTGGACCGCCGCCGCGACCCACCTGCTCGCCGGCTTGCTGCAGCCTCAGGATACGATCGACCGCGGCATCGCCGCCATCGGTGAACTTTCCACATACTTCACGGAATTGATCAGCGACCGGCGCAAACATCTCGGCGACGACGTGCTCAGCGATCTCATCCGCGCCGAGGAGGCCGGCGACCGGCTCAGCCCGAACGAATTGCTGTCCCAGTCGATCGGCCTGCTGATCGCCGGCTTCGAAACCACGATCGGCCTGATCGGCAACGGCGTACTCGCCCTGCTCGACCATCCCGACCAACTCGCACGACTGCAGGCAGAACCTTCTTTGATCGCCTCGGCGATCGAGGAATGCCTGCGCTACGATGGGCCGATCGTGCTCACGGTGCGGGTCACCCGCCAAGACACCGCGTTCGGCGAACGCGTCATTCCGGCCGACCGTCCGGTCATGTGCCTGCTCGCGGCGGCCAACCGCGACCCCGAGATGTTCCCCAACCCCGATCGCTTCGATATCGCCCGCGCCGGCGAGGACAACCTCGGCTTCGGCGGCGGCGTGCACTTCTGTCTCGGCGCACACCTCGCGCGGATGGAGACGCAACTCGCCATCGGCGGCCTGGCGCGACGCTTCCGCGTCATCGAGCGGAGCACCGACACCCTCGACCGGGGCCCGTCGCTATTCCGAGTCCTGGCGCGACTCCCGGTGCGCGTCCGCGCCTGATTTCACCAGCGCGCCAGGTGCTCCTCGGCCCAGCCGAGGAGATCGCGGAGCTCGATGCGCTCGCCGACGTCGTTGACGACGAAGCCGGAGAAGTGTCCGAGGCTCCAGTGGAGTTCGGTGCGCACAGCGAGCAGGTCGATCGTTTGTTGCTCGTCGATCCACGGCGTGAAGCGCAGGTCGACGCGCTTGCATTGCGGCGCCACAATGCGCCACGGGCGGTGGAAGTCGCGCCGGTCGTATTCCCAAACGAGGTCCTCGCTGATCTTGTGCAGCCGCCCGTCGACGCAGATGCCACTTTCGGTCATGCCCGTGCCGTCGGTCCACTTGCCGCCGAGATTGAGACCGATGACGCGGCCGCCCTGGAGGCCCGAGGCCGCGGCCCAGTTCCAGGCGGTGTGGTAGGGCCAGACGCCGCGGCCGAAGTCGAGGCAGCCGTAGGCGTGGTTCTCTGGACTGAACACGTAGGCCGCTTCGTTCAGCTTGACGTAGCCCGCCGCCGGTCGGGTGTTGTGCTTGGAAGTGTACTGGAAGCTGGTGTCGGACCACGGGATGACGACGCTGAGCGTCTCGTGCCCGGGCGGCAAGGTGACGAAGACCTCCGCCTCGAGCTTCATCTTGCGCGTATCCACGTTGGCATACAGGCGAGTGCCGCCGTCTTCCTCGGTGATCTCCACGCGCGCGCCGCCGGCGGCGAAGTGGATATCGCTGCCGCCGACGCTCTCGGGAAACTCCATGCCCCAGGCAAGCGGCACCAGGCTGGCGTGCTCGAGGCGCTCGCCGACGGCGTAGTCGAGCAGGCTGACGGTCAACGTGCCGATGTAATCGGTGCAGCCGTAGGTGACCCGCAGCAAGTGCGTGTCCGTGGTCACAGCCCAGAATTCCCAGCGTTTGCGCCGCGGCCAGCCCGCCGGGAGCGCGCAGCGATGCACCGGCGTGCGCGACCAACCGACGGCATCGCGGTTGAGGTCCCCAGAAGGACCACAGAGGTCTACGGGCGCGGTGATCTCGGGTTCGACGTGATTCATGCAGCTGCTCCTGCAGCGACGCTAATCGCCTCCGCAGCGGCTGTCCATCCGTGATCAACGGTCCAGGTGCGCCTTGCCGAAGATATCGTCGTCGATCTCGACGCGGTAGCGGATCTCGAGAATGCGCAGGCGCGACTCGGTCGACGACGGGACGGTGCGCATCGTCTGGTCGAGCGGAGTCCAAACTCCATCGATCTCCTCGATCTTCGACGGCTTCCAGACCTTGAGGAGATTGCCGTCGTTGTCGAAGTAATCGGTGTGCAAGCTCAGCAGCTTGGCTTCGTCGACGCAGTAAACCACCTTGCCGTAGGGCTCCTCACTAGCGCGCTTGGGCGTACTCACGATCTTCCGACACTTGGCGTCATCGACATCCGCTTCGCCATCGAAGGCGTAGTCGAAGTCCTTCATTTCGGGGATGGCGATATCGATCATGTAGAAGTCGGAGCCCAGGAACGACTGCTCGAGCGTCCACTTCGGTACGCGCATGCTGCGCTTCACCATCGGCACGTAGGTGAAATGCTCGTCCTCGCGGCCGTCGTGGTCGAACGACAGGAAGCGCGTGTCCTTGAGATTGAACGGCGCAGTGATCTCCATGTAGGTCGCGCCCGTCTCACCCTCCTGGCGGTGCTTGACGGTGATGTGGCGCTCGAGGCCGCCGGGCGAGTCGAGCAGCATCTTTCCCGCGAACGTAATGCGTGCCTGATCGAACGTCTTCTTCATCAGCGAACGCGCATCGTCCGCCACCGCCGGGCCGGCGGCGGCGAACACGACCAGCGCCGCGGCGAAGAGGGCGCCGACCTGCCGTGTGCAACCTGAAGCCTGATCCCTTCCGTGTGCCATCGCCATTCCTCCAACTGGAAACAAAGCAAGTCGCGGACCGACCCCTGTCGTTGCCACAGCTGACGTTGCTCACCAATTCGCTTCGCATTCTTGGGAAGAGATGAAGCTTTCTTCGCAGCAACGTGAACGTGCTGCCGCTGGCACTCACCTCGCAAGGGAGGCGGGTGTCATGAAACCGCAAGGCGACGAGGCTGGGGGTGTCCTCTCCTTGGGAGCGGGACGCGAACGCAAGCAGCACCGAGACTCACGAGGCGCCGGATGCTTGGGGCTCCTTGCCGGCCTGCTGCTGCTCGCCCCTGCCGCAGCGCTGGACACGACCAATCTCGGCCTTTCGGGTAACATCGAGAGCCAGACCCTCGTCCGCCACCCGCAGATCGACGACCTCCAACTCGTCCAGAACCGCAACACCTTGCGCCTGCGCGCCGACTGGGACTGGCTCGACAACGGCCGCCTGCTCGATCGCGTCGATCTGCCGTTCTTGAAGGACTGGAAGACCGTCCTCCTCTATCGCGGCGTCTACGACTCTTTCTACGACATCCAGCCCGGCGACCGGCAACACGGCCAGGAGCGCAGCGACGATCTCGTCGGCGGCCGCGTCTCCGACTTTTCGAACAGTCGCCGCGAGGATCTCAAATTCGAAAACGACCTGCGCGAAGCCTACATGGACTTGCGCTTCGCACGGATCCCGCTCTTCTTGCGCCTCGGGCGTCAGCAGGTGGTCTGGGGCGAGTCGGACTACTTCCGGCTGATGGACATCTGGAACCCGATCGACGTCCGTTGGCACCTGCAGCAGGAGCAGTCATGGGACGAAATTCGGGTGCCGCTCTGGCTGATGAAGGCAGTGTGGGAGTTCGGCGACGTCGGGCCGCTGCAGGATCTCTACACCGAGTTGGTCTACAACCCCGGCGACTACCGGCCCGGCATGGTCACCGACTTCCTGCCGCGCCCATGGGGGCTGCCGTTCCCCGACCCGCTGCGCTCCGGCCAGGTGCAATTCGACCCGACGACCCGGTTTGCGCTGACGCCCCGCTTCGACATGCAGGGCACCAGCGTGCAGCGCGGCGATTTCCACCGCGGCCCCAAGGACGCCAGCGAAGTCGGCCTCCGCCTGCACGCGACGACCCCGGGCGGCGTCGAGGTCACGGGCAACTACATCTACGCACGCGGCCGCGCCGTTGGCGCGAGTTCGCCCTTCGCCGTGCGCATCAGCAGCGTCGACCTGCCGCGGGTTCCGGGACTCGGCGCGATTCCCACCGGCACATACCAGACCGACGGAACGGACCCGAGCAGCGCAGTGCCGGTGTACCCAATCGACATCGTCGCCGAGGTCGTGCACCCCTACGTGCACATCTTCGGTCTAACCGCGAAGTACTTCGAGGAGCGGGTGACCCAGGCCTCGATCCGGGTGGAGACGACTTACGTCAAGGGGGCACCGTTCCAGACGATCGAGCCGAACAAGCTGGTGGCCGTAACGCTCCAGGGCAGACCGGTCCCGTCTGGCTTCGTCTTCGATCTCGGCAGTGCCCCGCTCGGCTACACCGAGCGCGACCAGTGGTCGGGCATGCTCGGCTTCGATCGGGCGACGTGGATTCCGGCAATCAACAAGGAGTCAGCGTGGTTCCTGAGCGGACAGTTCTTCTGGACCTACACCCTCGGCAGCGACATCGACCTGCTGCGCGGCAACGCCGGGACGTCTGAGGCGCCCTACTTCGGCGACATCGGCTACTGGGTCGACGGCCCGTTCCAGGGCCAGGTAGAGCGCCAACAGAATGCGCGCGTCCCCGGCAACGGCGATGACATCCGGCGCTGGGAGCACCTGCTGAGCATCGCGGCGACGAGCTTCTACAGCAACGGCCGGCTACTGCCGCTGCTCGCGGTGATCGCGGATCCCGTCAACGCGAACATGCAGTTCCTCTGGAGCTTCGACTACTTCGTCACCAACTCGATGATCGTCACGTTGCAGCAACGCTACTTCACCGACTTCGGCGCCGATCACCCGAGCAATGACCCGTGGTTCGCCGGCGGCAGGAACCACCGGCGCGACGAGACGGGACTCAAGCTGACGTATCAGTTCTAAAGTCACGTGAACGCCGGCAGTACGCGTCACAGGAATTCGCACAGGTACGCCGCAGGGGCGGCGGCGCGAATGGCGAAGCCGGTGTTGGCGGGCACCTCGAAGGACGTGCCCGCCGGATACGGCTGGTAGTCCGCCGCGCCGGCGATGCGAATCCAGAGTTCGCCGGAGATCACCGTCATGCGCTCGGGCGCCGCGGTCTCGAAAAAGACGTCACCAGCGTCGATGACGCCGACGGTCTGGCGGCGTCCATTGCGCTCGAACCCGACACTTTGAACCTTGCCCTCGAAATAGCTGTTGTGTGCAAGCATGGCGCCCCTCATACGCCGACTGCGGCCGCGCTGCCAGCGCGGGCGATGCAGCTCGTCACTGCGCCTCAACGACAGATCACCCGCTGCGCCGGCCCCGCTGCGCGGCACTGGGCGAACGGCGCAGGGCCTGCCAATCCGGTCTCGGCGCAAACCGCGGGCGCGCTCGGGCCAAGGTTGATCAGCACACTTGCCGGCAGGTTCCCGGCGTCGATACCGAGGGTAGCCCGGCGCGCCGCGATCCGGACCCACCAGCGCTCCGGGTCAGCCGGTCGGCGCTGCACCGCGAGCCGCGCACGCCCGAGCACCGAATGCTCGCCGCGCCAGACCCAGCCCTCGCGCACCGCTCGCCATCCTGCGCCCGGGGGCACGACGACATCTGCCACGACGCCGCCGAGTGCATCCAACAAGCGCCAGCGAATGCCACTCGTCGGCGGATCGAGCGCCCCCGTGCCGGGATTCATCGCGCCACGGAAAGTCAGCCACGTGTCGGCGCCGGCCTCCCCGTGTCCGTGCAGGGCGAGCCGCGCAGCGGTGATCGTACTTCCAGCCGCACACCGGTCGAGGCAATCGCCGACGCCATCCCCGTCTTCGTCCGGGTCGGTTCCCCCCGGACCGCAGCCTATCGGGGTATAACGGATGCGCCGCACCTCGCTGCTGGTACCGGCGAAGACGACGACGTAGAGGTTGCTATCGGGGCCGTTGACGATCTGGACCATGCCGGCCTCCGACTCGCGCCCGAAGTTGCCGACGGTCGCCGTGCCGGCCTCGTCGAAGGCGAGCGTGCGGATCCAGCGGCGGCTGTAGTCGAGCAGGAAAAGCGCGTTGGCGAACTCCGCCGGGTAGCTGTCGCCCGCGTAGAATGCCCCTGCATTGACCGCCGCGGCACCGGCTCCGCCGAAACCGTCGCCGGCGTGGCTGTAGGCGAAAATCGGCGCCCGCACGGAATCCACGCCGGCAGCGTAGAGCTGGGCACAGGCAGTGCCGGTCGTCTCGTGAGCCGCGTAGTCGCCCTGGACCAGGCTAGCGGTGACGCCGCCCTCGAGGCCGGCGAGCGGCCCACCCTCGTAGCAGGGCCAGCCGAAGTTGGCGCCGCGGCCGCGATTGACCTCCTCCCAGGTATTCCAGCCGACATCGCCGATCACCGGCTCGCCGGTCAGCGGATCGATGGCGAAGCGAAATGGATTGCGCAGGCCGCGCGCCCAGACCTTCGAGCGATTGCAGCTCGGGCAGGCGCTGTCGAAGTAGGGATTGTCGGGCAAGCCGTCACCGGTGGCGGGATCGATCCGGAGGATCTTGCCGGCGAGGCTATCGAGCATGAGCGAGCGCAGCGCGCGGTGGTCGACCACGTTGAAGTTGGCACCGTCACCGGCGCCGACGAACAGCGCCCCGTCGCGGCCAAAGGCGACGGTGCCGATGGTGTGCGTGCGCTCGTCGATTGGCGAGCAATCTTCGCTCGGCCGACTCGTTCCCTCGGGGTAAGGCAGCACGGGATCGTCAGCCGGCAGGACAATCGGCACCGTCCCCATCGAGCCGCCTTCCATACACGAAGCGCGGCTGGTGTCGCGGCCGTTGCTTTCGTCGCCGATCAGCGGCCGCAGGCTGTTGCGGCCGAGCAGAACCACATGGCCCGGACAACCGCCTTCGGGCGGATCGGCGAGACAACCCGGATTCCGTGCTTGGTCCATACCGGCGCGGGCGACGTCGTGGTCGGCGAGTGGATCCGCCTCGACGCGAATGAGCCGGGCAACGCGGCCGCCGGCGCCGTCGGCGACGACGCCGGGAGGATCGCGAGAGAAGAGCAGATACACGAAGGGTTGCGCGGGAAAGTCCGGATGCAGCGCGAGGCCGAGAAGGCCGCGTTCGAAGACGTCGTTGACCTGCTCCGAGATGTCGATGAACGGCGTTGGCAGCAGGGTGCCGTCGCGCCAGACGCGGACGACGCCACTCTTGAGGGCGATGAAGATGCGGCCGTCGGCCGTGAAGGCGACGGCGGTTGCGAACGGCAGGTCGGCGGCGACGACCTCTTCGCTGAAGCCCGGATGTTCGAACTCGATGGCCGCTTGCGCTGCCGGGGTCGCGAGCGAGAACGCGAGCAGGCCGATCATAGGCCGGATTGAGGCGAAGAGGTTCATGCGGATTGGGTACGCTAGCGCCTGAGACCCCGGTGTCAATTCTATTCGCCCCCCCTTCGCCCCCCCTTCGCCAAGGCTTCGGGGGGGGGGATTCTGTCTCGGCTTGCGGATGTGCTAGGTGCGCTCGCATGCACAGGAGCCCGAGCCTCGCGGACATCGAGGCCTTCGACGAGCGGCAGTTCTACCTCGAGGAATTTCGCGGCAAGACCCTGCTGCTCGCGTTGCACGCCGACGAGATCGAAGACGCCGCCGACCAGATCGCGCTCGCGGGAGTGGTGCGCACGCTCGCCGGCAACGACACGCGGGTCGTCGTGGTCATCGGCGCGAGTGACGCGTCCGCGGCCGCCGCCGAGCGCCTCGAGCGCACCCTCCTACCGGCGCTGCTCGGCACGGGCAACGCGTCGGTCGGCGCCCGGGCCGGCAGCGGCCGCAGCAGCTTTGCCCGGTTCGATCCAACCTCCTTCGACACCGGCAACGCGGCCGCGGTCGTCGCTCGGATCTGGAGCGCCCTGCGCCGCGAGCAACTCTTCGTCGGGATTGCCGAGGGCGCCGATCCGGTCGCAACGACTCGCTTTGCGCGCCAGATCGCCACGCGGTTTCGCGTCCACAAACTCGTGCTGGTCGATCGCGAGGGCGGCTTTTGCGGCACGGACGGCAAGACCCTGTCGTTCCTCGATGAAGCGGCGCTGTCGGCCCTGCTCGAACTCGGCGAGGCGGAATGGACGGGCTTGGGTTCGCGCCTCCGTCTGGTCGACGCCGTCCGCGATGCCTTGTTGAGCGGGGTTGCTTCGGTGAACGTCTGCACTCTGCTCGGGACCGCCCGCGAACTCTTCACCTACGAGGGGTCGGGAACCCTGTTCACGCTCAAGGATTACTGTTCGATCGACAGCCTCGGTATCGACGACTTCGAGGAGGCCGAGCGACTCATCGAGCGCGGCCAACGCGAGGGATTGCTCAAGCCACGCAGCGCCGACGAGGTTGCCCGTCTGCTCGCCACCGGCTACGGCGCGACGATCGCCACCCATCACCTCGCCGGATTCGCGGCGTTCGTCACCGAGCCCTACCGAGCAGAACAGGCCGGAGAGATCGTCGGCCTGTATACGATCACCCGCTTCAAGGGCGAGGGGGTCGGCGACCGCTTGGTCGATCGCATCCTCGACGACGCCCACGCCGCGGGATTGCGCTACGTGTTCGCGACGACGACATCGACGCGCGCCCAGACGTTCTTCGAGCGTTGCGGCTTCGTCCGCGTCGATCCCGAAGACGTGCCGCAATCCAAGTGGCTCGGCTACGACGAAGCCCGCAAACTGCGCGTCGCCGTGTTGCGGATGGAATTGGCAGGAGCGCGGCCATGATCATCGGCATCGACATCGGCGGCTCCACCACCGACGCCGTGCTGCTCGATGGCGGCATCCGCGTGGTCACGGTCGAAGCGAACGACCCGTTCGCGGCGGCCGCGGGCGCGCTCGGCAAACTGGTGGCCAAGCTTCCCGGCGCGCTCCACGACGTGCACCGCATCGCCGCCACCGGCGCCGGTGCGGCGTCGCTCGGCAGCGATCTGCTCGGGGTGCCGGTGACCTCGGTCTCCGAGATCGACGCGATCGGGGTCGGCGGCACGACCCTGGCCGGGGTCAGCGAAGCCCTGGTCGTCTCGATGGGCACAGGCACGGCGTTGGTTTGCGTCAAGGGGACGAGGATCGCCCACGTCGGCGGCACCGGCGTCGGCGGCGGGACGCTGCTCGGACTGTCGAAGCACCTGCTCAACGTCACCCGCATCGAAACGATCGAAAAGCTGGCCGCGGCCGGCGACCTGTCGCGCGTCGACTTGACGGTCGGCGACATCGCCGGCGGCCCGGTGGGCAATCTGCCGGTCGAGGCGACGGCGAGCAACTTCGGCCAGCTGCGCTCCGACGCGACGGTCGAGGACAAGGCGAAGGCGCTGGTGAACATGATCGCCGAGGTCATCGTCTCGCTCAGCGTCACCGCGGCGCGCGGCAACCAGGTGAAGAAGATCGTGCTGACCGGCAAGCTGCTCCGGGTCAAGCCGCTCGTCGACCGCATCCGCGCAACGCGTCGGCTCTTCGACCTCGAGTTCCTGATTCCGGAACACGCCGAGTACGCGACCGCAATCGGTGCGGCAAGGGTGGGGGCGGACAAAGACAAATGAAGAAGAGGGCCAAGGCCCAAGAAGGTGGGGCGAGTACAGGTGTCTCCACCCCATCCTCTTGGCCCTTGCACCTTGGCCCTTGCGTCCTCAAATGACCAGCTTGATCACCGCGAACCCGCCGATCAGCAAGATGAGGAAGACCACCGACAGCAAATTGAAGTAACGGTCGACGAAGTCCTTGATCGGCGGGCCGAACTTCCAGATCAGGCCGGCAACCAAAAAGAAGCGCGCCGAACGGCTGACCGCAGAGGCGAGCACAAAACGCACGAAGTCGATCTCGAAGACGCCGGCGGCGATGGTGAACACCTTGTACGGGATCGGCGAGAAGCCGGCGGCGAACACCGCCCAGAAGTCGTAGGTTCGGTAGACGTCTTGGACGCGCAGGAAGATGGGTTCGCCGAAGACGTAGGCGAAGAAAAACTGATCCACCTGCTCCCAGACGAGCCAGCCGATCAGGTAGCCGCCGATGCCACCGATGACGGAGGACACGGAGCACACCGCGGCGAAGTAGAAGGCGCGCTGCGGCGCGCCGAGGCAGAGCGCGAGCAGCAGCACGTCGGGCGGCACCGGGAAGAACGACGACTCGGCGACCGCGATGACCGCCAGCGCCGGCACGCCGTAGGGGGTCTGCGCCCAATGGAGCACCCACTCGTAGAGCCAGCGGAGCCACGCCATCGGGTTGAGGGTCGACGGGCGCTGCTGCGCCAGGGTCTTCGGAGTCTCGTCCATTGCCATCCTGGTTCTCTCTTCTCGGTAGCTCGCGAAGCCGCCTTCTCTAGCTCAAATCCCGGGCTGCCGCATCTCGCGCATCGGGGCAAATGACCGCCGGTGCGCCACGCACGGCCCGTGGCGTGCGATCGCCGCGAGGTGGCGCGCAGTGCCGTAGCCCATGTGCTCGGCGAAGCCGTAGTCGGGGAAGCGATCGTGCAAGGCGCGCATCATCCGGTCGCGCGCGACCTTCGCAACGATCGAAGCGGCGGCGATCGAGTAACTGCGCGTATCGCCTTTGATGTATGCCGTTTGCGCCAGTGCGATGCCGGGAATGGTGCGTGCGTCGACGACCACGTGGTCGGGGGTGACAGCCAGACCAGTTACCGCGCGCCGCATCGCCTCGAGCGCCGCGTGGTAGATGTTCAGCCGGTCGATCTCGTCGACCTCGACGACGCCGATCGCAACCGCAACCGCCTCGGCATGGATGTGTGCCGCGAGTTCCTCGCGGAGCGCGGGTCGCAACTTCTTCGAATCGTCGACGCCGCGCAGGTTCATTTCCTGGGGAACGATGACGGCCGCGGCGACCACCGGACCGGCAAGCGGTCCGACCCCGACTTCGTCGACTCCCGCAACTCGCGCCACACCGCTGGCCCAGAGCTCGCGCTCGACCTGCAGCAACACCTCCACGCGTGCCGCCTGCTTGCGCTGCCGCATCCCCTCCGCCATCGGTGCCCGAAAGATCACACCGCCCGAGCGCTGTCCAGGGAAACCCCGGCAGGACGCCGCGGCGCTGCCAACGACCCCTCAGCGCACCTGGAGTACTGCCTCGGCCGGCTTTCCCTGCGGTGAATAGCGACACTGTCCGTCAGCGGCTTCGAGCGCATACGGTTCCCAATGCCACCAGAAGATACCATCGAGCCCCGCCCCGGCTTGGAGCAGAGCCGCGTACGCGCGCGCCTGCAGCGCGCCGTTGAACGGTCGCAGCTCGGTCCCGACGAAGCAGTCGTCCTGCATTTCCCAAGGACGCCGCACCGCGAAGTCGCTCGCGACGTAACCGATCTCGGTGAAGACCAGGCGTTTGCTCCCCGACGCGAATGTGGCGGCGTACCAGTCGAACAACTCCACCATCCAGCCGTCGGCGCCGAGCCAGGCGTCGACGAGCTCATCGAACGACGGGTCGGCCGCATCCGACAGCGGGAAATAGGCCTGGATGCCGACGACATCGACGAAGTCCCACAGGCCGACGTTGCGGTAGCCATCCCAGTTCGCCGCGTAGGCCACCTCGCCACCGTAGACCTCGCGGACGCTGGCAACGACGCGACGCCAGTTCTCCGCATAGGCGGCCCCGGAGAGCGACTGGATCTCCGAAGCGACCACGAACATGTCGCAGCCCACCGAATTCGCCAGCGTCGCGAGCGCGACCATGTGCTCTTCGTAGCTCGCGAACCAGCCGTCGATGTCTTCCGGGGCGATCCGCCCGCGCCACAATCCGTCGAGCGAATCGACGTGCGGCTTGAGCGCCGTGCGAAAGCCGCGCGCCCGCGCGTCGCCCAGAATATCGGCGAGGGCTGCGAGCGATTCGGTCTTTTGCGGGTGGGAGAACACGACGGAGTCGGTCGAGGTCGCCATGTAGTACGTCGGGACCACGACGATGGTATCGACGTCGGTACGCGCGAGCTGCTCGAGCGCAGCCTCCGCCCCGGGAGATGCGAACGTCCCATTCCACCACGACGCGAGGTTCATGCCGTGTTGGAATGGTCTCGCCGCCGGGCAACCCTGGAGGGCCATCTGTAGAGCGAAGACCACCTCCTCGACCGAGACGATCCCGTCGCCATTGCGATCTGCCGCCAGGCATTCGCTCGGCTCGGCGGCCCCCAAGGCAACCGTAACGATCCGCAGGACCTCGTCGATCGTCACCTCGCCGTCCTGGCTGCAGTCACCGGCGCACGCCTGCGCAGCAGCAACGGGGGCAACGGCGAGCAACAGGCCGAGCACCGCGACGACGATGCAGCTGGTCGCGGGTCGCGAGATTTGCGGCGATCGATCCATCGACATTACCCTTGCGCACCTTTCCACGGGCGATCTGATGCAAGGGTCGCACCATGAGCTTCCGCAAGGCGGCTGCGCCGTGCTGCGGGCATGCAGCGCCGCAGCAGCGTCAAGTGGATGGCTTCATGGCGCCGATGCGGCGGTTTTGCGCCACGCGCATTGAGTCCGCTGCGGAAGTCGGGTAGCGGACGTCAGGCCAACGAAAAGGAGTCTGTGCATGCCCGAAGCTGCTCTGCTGACCGACGTCGACGCCCATGTGTTGACCGTCACCATCAACCGTCCCGACAAGAAGAACGCCGTCAACGCCGAGGTCTTGTGCGGACTGAACGACGCCTGGCATCGGCTCGACGCCGACGACGACCTGCGGGTCGCGATCCTGACCGGGGCAGGCGGCAACTTCTGCGCCGGCATGGACCTCGGGGTGATCAACAGCCTGCTGAGCGGCAAGCCGCCGGCCGACGAGTTCGAGCAGCGGCTCAAGGACGATGCGGGAATCATCTTCAACGGCTGGCTGAAGACGTACCGACCGACGAAGCCGGTGATCGCGGCGGTCGAGGGCTACGCGCTGGCAGGCGGCACGGAGATACTGCAGGGGACCGACATCCGGGTGGCCGCGGCCGGGGCGACGTTTGGCGTGACCGAGGTGCAGCGCGGCCTGTTTCCGATGGCCGGTTCGACGGTGCGCCTGCCGCGGCAGATCCCCTATACGCTGGCGGTCGAAATGCTGCTTACCGGCGACTCGCACAGCGCTGCGGAGTGTCTGCGGATGGGGCTGATCGGGCATGTCGTCGCAGACGGCCAGGCGCTGGCAAAGGCGCGTGAGATCGCGGCGCGCATCGCCGCCAACGGACCGCTTGCGGTGCGGGCGATCCTGAAGGCGATTCGCGAGACCGCGAACATGGACGAGAAGGACGCCTTCGACCAGAAGGAGATGGCGATCGGCCTGCCGGTGTTCGCGTCGGCCGACGCGAAGGAGGGACCGAAGGCGTTCCTGGAGAAGCGCAAGCCGGTGTTCACCGGCAAGTGAAGCGAGCACGCCGGTTCAGCCGCGGCGGTCGCGCGCTTGCCTGGGTTCGCCACGCGCCGCCGGAGCGCGCATACGCATCGAGGAGTCGCCTCCCCTCGAACGCGGCGCCACGCTCGACGCCCGCGGCATCGCACGCTGGACGCTGCTGCCGCTAGACGGCGGCGCCGCTGCACGCGGCTGCCTGGGCAGCGGTGATGAGCGAAACTCCCGCTGCGGCTGGGCTCTCTCGGCCGCACGCGGCTGCCTGGGCAGCGGTGATGAGCGAAACTCCCGCTGCGGCCGGGCACTCTCGGCCGAGCGCGGCTGCACGTGCACCGGTGCCGAGCGCGGCTCGCGACGCGGCGGCGCAACCTCGGCGCGGCGCGGCGGCACTTGCATCGGAGCGTAACGTTGCGCGGCGCGCGGCCGCTCGACTTCGGCATTGCGCGGCGCCGGCCGTGCCGCAGGCGGCGGCGGAGCGTACGCCCGCCGGGGCGCCGCTGCCGCACTCGGCGGACGCCACGCGCGGAGGTTCTGTTCGTCTCGTCCTTGCCTGACTTCGCGCTGCTGCTGCAGTTCGTCTGGTCGCGGTCCGGGCCGCTGCGGCGGCGCGTCGAAGCGCGGCAGCTCGCGACGTGGTGCGGCTTGGCGCGGTACGCCGGGCCGCATGGTCTCGGTACGTCCACCTGCCGGATCGCGGTGGACGCGGTCAACCGGAGCGCGCACCGCGCGATCGGGCCGCTGCTCCGTCTCGATTCGTGGCCCACCGGCGCGATTCGGTCGATCCACACGATCGCCTGTGGGGGCGACGTTGCGACCAGCGGGACCGCGTCGGGCCGAGGATGGATCTTGGGACGGATCTTGGGACGGACCTTGGGCCGGACCTTGAGCCGGACCTTGAGCCGGACCTTGAGCCGGACCTTGAGCCGGACCTTGAGCCGGACCTCGGGCGGACCGT
>Ga0163144_10013887_pt1 | contig 16758 bp, 15 predicted proteins | sample OliLak19BULKMAT1_FD_123175 | JGI IMG/M metagenome (GOLD analysis project Ga0163144, IMG submission 123175) | Freshwater microbial mat bacterial communities from Lake Vanda, McMurdo Dry Valleys, Antarctica - Oligotrophic Lake LV.19.BULKMAT1 | ecosystem: Environmental > Aquatic > Freshwater >... | reverse complement strand
TATTAACTATTTAATAAGAAATCAACCCTGATTTGCCTCGCCCAGCGAAGCCTTGTCTCCGATGCGCCATAGCCGCTTTGGCGACGGAGCGGCGAAGTTGGGATCGGGGTCAACCCGTTTTACTCGTTTCACTCGCAATAAATTAATACTGAGTATCGTATATAGCATTGCGCTATAATGAATTTATGGATGCCAGCTTTGGAACGACTGCTTTAGACGGACTAATTAATGTAATCATCGCCCTAATCGCCGCTATATCGGCTGGTGGCGCCACATGGCTCATTATGTACCTCGCAATTATCTATGTGAGAATGCGTAAGCGAGAGCATGCGTCGATGACCATGGTGACGATGGAGGTAAAGATCTCAAAGGATAACGAGATTAAGGTGGACGCGGCGGAGCAGATGTTTTCTGCGCTTGGCTCTTTGAAAAAAACCGGATTCTGGGCATTTTTGGAGGCAGGAGACTCACTCGCATTCGAGATTATTGGTAAAAATGCAGACATTCGCTTCTATATCACGACTCCATCAAAGGTAGCCGACCTTGTAGAAAAAACAGTTTACGGATACTATCCGGCGGCGGACAGTAAGCGCGTTGAGGAGCCAAATATTTTTACAGAGGACGGCAAGGTTAGCTATGCAGCGTACATAGCAAAAGAATCCCCGTACATGCCACTAAAGACCTACAAAGACATGCCTACCGACAGTCTGGCATCTATCACATCTGCACTGTCAAAAATGGAGGAAGGCGAGGGAGCTATGGTGCAGCTTCTCATAAAACCATCTGACGGAAAGTGGAAAAAAGCAGGGAAGTCCTATGTCGCCAGCGTAAAAAAGAACGAGTCAAACCCCGAAAAAGCCACCTTCAAAAGCGATCCAAAACTTCTTGAACGAATCGAGGACAAAAGCGGAAAACAGGGCTTCGATACGGCGCTCCGCATCATCGTCTCCTCTAAGTCTAAGGACAGCGCAGACCTACATCTGAGAAACATAAAGTCCGCATTTACGCAGTTTAACTCTGACGCGAACAGCCTAAAGGCAGTGAAGATTAGATTTAAGGGAGGATTTATGTTGGACGTAATCTACAAATTCTTTCCTGTCTTTGAGCTACCATTTTTCAAAACGTTCTCGGTCTTCTCAAGCGAGGAGCTGGCATCGTTCTTTCACATTCCAAACAAAACAATCGAGACCCCACATATAGCATGGTTAAAGGCAAAAAGCGCACCGGTCGCCTCAGAAGTACCACAATCAGGCGGGACCGAGATTGGTACAGGATACTTCCGTGGCGTTCGTCGTCCTGTGCACATTGGGCTCTCGGATAGGCAAAGACACGTATATATAATCGGAAAAACCGGAACCGGAAAGTCCTATCTTCTACAAAGCATGATCGATCAGGACATTCGTGCGGGGCGAGGTGTCTGCGTAATCGATCCCCACGGAGATCTTATCGATGATGTTCTAAAGTACATTCCACCGGAGCGAGCGGAGGACGTTATTTACTTCGATCCGGCAGACTCGGAGCGCCCGATGGGACTAAATCTTCTGGAAGCCAACACCGAGGATGAGAAGCACTTTATTACAAGCGCCATCATCAACCTGATGTATAAGCTGTACGATCCTCAAAGAACAGGAATCATCGGGCCAAGATTCGAGCACGCCGTGAGAAACGCGATGTTGACCGTGATGTCTGAGAAAGGCGCGACCTTCGTTGAGGTAATCCGCATTCTCACCGACGCAAAGTACGTGCAGGAGCTTCTGCCTAAGGTCAACGACCCGATCATCCGTAGATACTGGACCGATCAGATTGCACAGACCTCGGACTTTCATAAGTCGGAGGTTCTCGACTACATCGTCTCAAAGTTCGGTCGCTTCGTCACAAATAAATTAATGAGAAATATAATTGGACAGTCTAAGTCCGCCTTTAATTTTAGAGAGGTAATGGACGAGGGCAAAATTCTTCTAATAAACCTGTCTAAAGGACGACTTGGAGAGGAGAACTCTAACTTTTTGGGTCTTACCTTAATTCCAAAAATCCTTGTTGCGGCAATGAGTAGGCAAGAAATCCCTGAAGATAAGCGTCGTGACTTCTTCCTCTATGTCGATGAGTTTCAGAACTTCGCAACCCCTGACTTTGCAACGATTCTGTCTGAAGCAAGAAAGTATCATCTTAACTTGACGGTGGCAAACCAGTTTATCGGTCAGGTTGAGGAGGAGGTCAAAAACGCAATCTTCGGAAACGTTGGAACCATGATTACCTACCGTGTGGGAGTTACGGACGCGTCATATCTACAAAGAGAGTACCAGCCGGTCTTCGGCGAATCGGATCTAATCAATATCGAAAGATTTCATGTATACATGAAGACAATTGTGAACAACGAGCCAGTTCCGCCATTCTCGGTAGACCTTACAAGAGATGTGGAGGCTCTCAAAAAGACTCAGAATCACAAAATCGCCCAAGCGATTATTCAGTTGTCACGACTTAAGTACGGAAGACCTCGAGAGCTTGTGGAGGCAGAGATTACGCAGAGAGCGAGACTGTAATAGAAATCCAAATGTCAAAATTCAAATATCAAACAAAGCTCAAAATCTGAAATCTTAATTTGAACTTTGTGCTTTGGATTTTGTTTGAAATTTGAGCTTTGATATTTGAAATTATGATTAAATCATTTCAGGCTACATTAACCAAGCAGACAAAACTTACGCAGGACATGAGTATTTTCAGCTTTGAGATTGTGAACGATTCTCTCGAGTTCTTGGCCGGCCAGTACATAATTATGATGATTAAGTTGCCTAATGGGGAGATCGCGCGCAGACACTACTCTATATCCAGTGAATCACAGAATACAAGGGGGTTCGATTTGCTAGTTAAGTTGATTCCAAATGGGGTCGCGTCCACATATCTAGACAGTTTGAAGGTGAGTGAAACAGCCTCGTTTCAAGGTCCTGCAGGGGTTTTCACGATGAAGGATAGCGACGCTACGAAGCCCAAGGTTTTTTTGGCAACGAGCTCAGGAATTGCACCGATTTACAGCATGCTTAAGTCCAAGATTTTGTCAGGAGTTACGGCGGAGAAGTGGTATCTATTCTGGGGAGTAAGAACGAGCAAAGATCTTTACTGGGTTAAGGAGTTTGAGGAGTTGAAGCAGAAAAATCCTTTGTTCCAGTATGTTTTTTGTCTTTCTAGAGAAGTAAGCATCTCACAAGAAACCATGCCGCCAGCCTGTACCTTAGGTCGGGTAGATGTCTGCTTCCAAAGAACTGTGCTGGTAGCAATGAAAGGGAATGCTCAGATGATTAACGGCTTTGAGTACTACATCTGTGGAAGCGTTGACATAGCAGAGTTTCTGCGACAGTCTCTTCTCGCCGAAGGAGTGGAGAAAAAGCAGATACGGTTTGAAAAATTTGTGTAAATGCGAAGCATTTACGGTATACGGTATTGGGTATTCAGTATTGTGTATTAAATTTTTGTTTGAGAAGACTTCAGTAATCCATAAATCAATCGCAGAGCGCTCACTCTCTTATCGGCAAGCATCTTGAATGAAGATTGGGGAATGTAGCCAAGATCTCTTGCTATCAAAATTTGATTTTGTATTTCAGCTATAGATCCTAAAGATATATTGTAAAACCGATTTTTATCAACAGTTGACGCTCTGGTCTGACCAGAGTCATTTTGAGATTCTAGACGCGCCTTTGGCTTGACCAGAATGACGAAAGTTTACCGACAAAATGTTAGGAACTTTTATCAACACTATAAAACTTAACCCTATCTCCTCGGAACATGAGGTCTATCTCGCCCGTTGCGCCGTTTCTATGCTTTGCGATATAGAGCTTGACCATGCGCTTGCTCTGATCAAGCAGATCTTCATTGTCATCTTCGTAGTAGAGGAATGCAACAATGTCCGCATCCTGCTCAATCGATCCTGACTCGCGCAAATCCGAGAGCTGGGGTTTCTTACTACCCCGTTGTTCTACAGCACGTGACAGCTGAGATATCGCAATTACAGGAATTTTCAGTTCGCGAGCTAGGTTCTTAAGCCCTTGGGAGATCATCGAAACCTCTGTAACTCGGGAGTCAAACCTACGACCAGCGTCTGCCAGCTGAAGATAGTCGACAACCAGAAGCTTTACATCCTTTTCAATCTTTAATTTTCTTGCCTTCGTTCTCATCTCCAGAACGGACGCTCCAGGAGTGTCGTCGATAAAGATAGGAGCATCGGCAAGTTCACCCATGGCATCTGTTAATTTTTTGTAGTCTTCATCGGAGAGACGTCCTGTCTTAAGTTTCCATGCATCAATATCGGCATGACCGACCAGGAGACGATCGACCAACTCCTCCTTACTCATTTCAAGGGAGAAAAAACCAACGGCTTTTTTCTCTTTCATCGCTACATTTAGAGCGATGTTGAGGGCCAATGTCGTTTTACCAATACCCGGACGAGCTGCTAGAACGATAAGGTTTGAGTTCTGCATTCCGGCCAGCTTATTGTCCAGGTCGGTGTACCCTGTGGGTAAACCGCGATACCGAACGCCCTGCTTTAGAAACTCCTCAAGTCGTTCGAAGCTTTCCGCAAGCACTTCTTTAAGCTCCACAAAGTCTTGACGTAGATGCTCCTGGGCAAGTGAGAAGATTTCTTTTTCGGCTTCATCCAGTAGTTTCTTGGTATCTCCGGTTTCATCAAAGGCTTTTTGGACGATGCGTGAGGACAAGGTAATTAGCTGACGCTTTGTGTAGTGGTCCTTAACGATGTGGCCGTAATGCTCGATGTAGGCCGATGTTGGGACGGTGTTAATTAGATCGGTGAGGTACGCTGTCCCTCCAACATCCTTAAGCTTGCCGTCTTTTTTAAGCTGACTTTGAAGTGTGATGATGTCGATTGGCTGTTGTTTCTCGAAAAGAGAGAGCATTGCACCGTATATATTTTGATTTTCTTTGGAGTAAAAATGCTCTAGACGTAGGAACTCAACAATGAGGTTGATGGAAGATGCGTCTACCAAAATAGCACCGAGAACGGACTGTTCGGCCTGTAAATCCTGTGGGGGAACCTTTAAAGCATCGCTTGAAACCGACATAATTTTTTAAATTAACCTAATTGACCCGCCTTTGTCTTTGGACTTCGGCGAGGCGAGCCTAATTACTCTAATTAACCTAATAAAGCTCCAAATTGTAATAAAAAACCAAGTAAAACAATAGTCAAAGATTTGAGTAACTGTATTTTACTTCACTTTCAGATAAATGGAGTTGAAAATTAAGTTTAGCTCTTTGGACTCCTGCCACAGGATCTTCGCCTCCTCAGTTAATGCTGGAACCGCAGTCATAAACATTCTTAAAAAGTGCTTTGCCTCGCGCGCTTCCTTTTTACAGATACCGATTTTATGTCTGAAGTCTTGCTTGCTCTCCGCATCATCGGCTTCAGAATAATTAGCTCCAACACTCGTTCCCGACTTAACCAATTGTACAACTAAAGGGTCGTTGATGGGGTTCCTAGGTATTTTTTGCAAAATACAATTATTCTTTCACCGAATTTGGCAGTTCTTTCTTCGAGATCGAATTTGTGTCCACCAGGAGCTAGTGGCATAGGTGTTCGGCTTAGACCAATTAGAAATTAGGTTAATTATATCAATTGCTAGTCGTTAACACGACTAGCTTGGTATCTTCGGGGATGTCCTCTTTCTTCATTGTAAGTACATCCAAGGTTTCTGAAGGGGCAGATCCATACTTGGCGATAAACTCATCGAGTCCGGTAAGATCTTTGTATATCTTTTGGTCTAGGCCTTTGTGGTTGTAGTGCATCGGAATAACAATTGATGGTTCAATTTTGTGAATTATGCTAACTGCTTCAGCTGCATCGATGGTGTAGTGACCACCAATGGGAATTAGCAGTATGTCTACATCTCCAATTTCGTCAACGAGCTCGTCCGAGAGGGTATGTCCTAGATCTCCACAGTGAAGTATTGAGATTTCGTCTGCCTCAATTTTATAGATCGTATTTTCACCACGCTGAGCACCTTTTTCATTATCATGAAAGGTTGGATATCCGGTAATTCGCACACCCAGTTTTTCATACTCACCGGCCCAGTCGACCACAAGGGCTTCTGCCGAAACTCCAGCACCGTAGTTGTGATCTGGATGTTGGTGGGAGAACGTGACAACGTCCGCTTCCTGCTTGGGAAACTTCATGCCAACGGCCTTAGGGTCAAATGGATCCGTGACGACCTTTGCCTCCTTAGTCTTGATTAGAAATGAAGAGTGCCCGAGATATTTGAGTTGCATAATAGCTTAAGGATAGCAAAAACCAGTCCAAAACTCAATTTTTGTTTCACGAGCGCTCTTTGTCATTCCGAGAGAAACGAGGAATCTAGTCCCGAGTCCGCCAGTCTTTCGACCCCGAGCTCACGACCGAGGGGCTGGCGGACTCGGGATGAACTACGCTCACGCTGGATCCCTCGCTAGCGCTCGGGATGACAAGAAGGGCAACCGGTTAACTAGTTGACCAGTTAACTCGCTAACGAACTTTATAACTTTATAACTTGAAACTTTATAACTCATTTGCATATCTGTCGCTTTATTTCTTCCTGCTTATCTTTAGGTAGTTTCTTATACTGATCTACAATTGGTTTGGTCGCTTGTTTAAACACTACCATCTCGAGAAATGAAGCTGATTTTGAGGCTTGGTTTGTAGCGACCTTGGTAGCGGCGCCAAGAACATTGTCTGTGAGTTTTTTTGTTTGTGGGCTATTTTTTGTTAAAAACGAAGCGCCGTAATTTTGATAAAGATAGTAAGCTCCGGCAACAACCAAGATGAGGAAAAAAACCTTTTTGAACAACCAACCTATCATTGAATCATTATATCGCAATACGATATACGATACTCGATATTCGATATTTGCCTGCCCCTAACGAAGCTCCGACTTTGTCGAGAGCAGAGTGGGGTCAGTCGTTATTTGTTAGTCGTAATACGTAATCCGCCTACTCTATCACGTTGCGGGGGTGTGCAGGGGCTAACTTGAGCGCCTCAGGATGCGGAGACATTGAAGAACTGAATGAAAAAAGAGCTTTTAATTGACAGAATACTCAGCTATGGCATCAGTAGAGTTGAGAGAAGAGTGGAACGCCAGAGCTAAGCGCCCAGGCTTGGCAAGCGTCATGTCTACCCGATGGTCCGAAGTAGACTCTAGAAGAGCAACTGAAGATCTAAAAACCAAGGTTTTTGATGTCTTAGGGGACTTGCGTGGCCAAAACTTGCTAGAAGTCGGCCCAGGAATAGGTAGGTTCACAGGCGATTTTCAAAACGCCGGAGCAAGAGTAGTGGCCGTAGATCATAGTCTGGGAATGATTAATAGAGCTCGGGAGAGAATAAAAAAAACCCCATTTTTAGTAGCAAATGCGGCGCAGCTACCTTTGGCCGATGGGTCGTTCGATACTTCGGTTGCAATTACTGTATTACAGCATATTACAGACCCGATGGAGTTTAGGAAAGCGCTTGATGAACTAAAAAGGGTTACCAAAAGCAGAATTGTAATTTGTGACGAAATGCGACAAGATATCCCAGAACAAGTGTCGCCATTTACTGTTCTACGCACAATAGATCAATTCACTGAGGGTATGGACGGTTGGAATATATCATCGAAAGATATTGTTACTTGCATTAGCGACGAATACGTTCTGGCAGTGTGGGAAAGGAATTAATGGCAAGATTCGCAGATCGTAATGGTTACACTCTTGCGATTAACGATTCACGGAGCGCGATACGCGACTTTGGTGGAGAAATGAGGTTGGAATTGTTAAAATAGCACTATTGGCGGTCGTAGCTCAGTTGGTAGAGCATCAGATTGTGGATCTGATTGTCGCGGGTTCGAGCCCCGTCGATCGCCCAAGCGCAGGGGCGAGAAGTTTATGGTGAGCTTGTCGAACCAAGCCCCGTCGATCATCCCACGTTGGTCAAAGCTCGCAAAAAATAAATTCAATGAGTCATAAACATGCAATATTAGCGGGAACATTTGACAGGATTCATGACGGACATATTTCATGTCTAAAGGTTGCGTTTGAGAGTAGCGATCGTGTAACAATAGGGCTTACCACGTCCAAACTTCATAGCGATAAAGAGTTCAGCCAAATTATCCAAACATACGACTTTAGAAAAAAAGAACTTCTTAAAGTAATTAAACAGAGGTGGCCTCAGGTATCGGCGACGGTTCTCCCAATAGAGAATATCTATGGTTCGTCAGTAAAAGACTCCACGATCGATGCGATTGTGGTCACTGAAGTTACTCTACAGAACGGTAAAAAAGTTAATGTGGAGAGAGTAAGAAGAGGTTTGAATGAGCTCAAACTTATTATTTGTCCAATTATACCCGCGCAGGACAATATGATTCTGAGTTCAAGCCGAATTAGACGGGGAGAAATTGATAGGGAAGGGAAGGTTTACAGCAAGGCGTTTTCCAGAACACTAAGCTTGCCAGAAACTCTGAGATCAGAGCTTCGTGAACCTTTGGGACGTGTCATTATCGGAGGCGAGGACGATAAAGATAAGGTGGCATCTGAGATGAGGCAAATTTTAGAAAAAGAAAAATATAGCTTAAGTATCGCCGTTGGAGATGTCGTAAGTTCTACGTTGGAAAACGCGGGATTCTCAGCAGACATCAGGGTTATAGATTTTAAAACGCACAGAAAGTTTTTGCCTTCTTTCAGTAGTGACCATCGGTTTGACACCGAAAATATTGCAGGAACAATCGATGCAAAGTCCGCAAAGCTATTACAAAAAGAAATTGAAAAAGTTATAAGTAAAAATTTGCCCAAAGGGCAATCGCCCTCTGGACGAAAAACAACGATAACAATTGATGGAGAAGAAGATCTGTTAGTTTTGCCCACGGTTTTATTAGCGCCGCTTGAGTCGGTTGTTTTTTACGGTCAAAAGGACGTCGGTATGGTGATGATCAGAGTGACAGAGGAAATAAAAAAGCAGGTCGAGGGATTAATCAAACGCTTTACCTAAGCGGTGAACCGGCTGTAAATGTTTTATAATTAGCATTCTGCCCGGATAGTTAAGTGGCAAAATATCCCGCCTTGGCGGGAAGGCACAGCTTATAATGAGTACGATAAGCCCAGATAGTTAAGTGGCAAAATGAGCCCTTGGTAAGGGCTAGGCACGGGTTCGATTCCCGTTCTGGGCTCACTCTCCAAAGAACGTAGTAAGAAGCTCCTTGGCGATTGGGGCTGCGACCGATGATCCTTCCCCCCCGTTTTCGACGAGAACGGTAATCACAATCTCAGGGTTATCAAATGGCGCAAAGACGGTAAACCATGCGTGAGGCTCTGGTTTTCCTAGACCATGGGACTCTGCCGTACCTGTTTTGCATCCAACGTTGATCCTTTTATTATTAACTGAGAACTCAAAGAATGGCCAACCAGTTCCACCGGTGTCACAGGTCTGCTTCATTCCTTCGCGAACGGTCTGTAAGGTCAGATTTGATATCGGCATTTTACTGCAGTTGGGTTTATCACTCTGCTTAAGAAGAGGGGCACAGAGATTACCACCGTTTGCAAAAACAGCGGTCGACTGCGCAATCTGAATAGGGGTTGTAAGTAGATAACCCTGACCAATTGAAAGGTTGTAGGTATCGCCAAGATACCACTGTTCCTTGAGAATCTCCTCTTTCCAGAACGGAGACGGAATTAATCCCTCCGACTGCAAAAACGGAAACTTGGTAACCTTGCCAAAACCAAATTTTTCTGCCCAATTTTTTATGTGCGTAACGCCCAGTCGTTCCCCAGCTCGGTAAAAATATATGTCGTTGGAGCGTTTAATTGCCTTGACCATATCAACATCGCCCTCGGTTTTTCCGTACTGAAGAAAGTACCAGTTACCAAACTTAAGAGGTCCGGCAGTAATCTGACCGGTATCCTCGATTATGGTATCGGGCTTCATAGCCTTCTCTTCCAGCGCACCAGTTGCGATAAAGAGCTTAAAAATCGATCCCGGTGGGTACTCTCCCTCGGTTGCGCGATTAAACAGGGGTTGTTTTTTATCCTTCAGATACCCAGATACCTGTTCTGAATTTTTTACATTAAAGTTGTTTGGATCAAAGGTCGGATTTGAGTAGAGTAACAACGTTTTCCCTGTCCTTGGTTCCAGAGCCACAACCGCCGCTCTCTCCAATAATTCTTGCTTAGGGAATAAAGCACTTTGTGAACTTATGTTCTGGGTAAACAACTCGAGTGTTTTTTGTTGGAGTCTCTGGTCGATGCTTAACTGAACCGTCTGTCCGTCAACAGGCTCGATTTGCCCCAGCGTCTTGAGAGGTTTGCCATGTGTATTTAGCTCGAGCAACTTTCGGCCGTTGACGCCCCTGAGTTCACACTCATACAGTTTTTCAACGCCCTTTTTTCCTGTTGAGTCTCCAAGTCTAAGCTTGTTAAGACAGAGGTCATTATCTAGGTCTTTCTTGTCTGCTAACTGCATATATCCAAGAAGATGGCCTACAGAGCTTCCAAAGGTAACGACTCTTTTGGATACGAACCTATCCTTAACCAGTCCGCTAACAGGACTATCACTACTTGCCATGACCACGCCATTTCTGTCGATAACCGCACCGCGTTTTGCCTCGATAACGATTTCCTTAATCCGATTTTCTTCTGAGAGTCTTCGATAGTAACTTCCTTTTACGACCGTAAGTTGAAATAAGCGCACCGTCAAAATTAAAAATAGTCCCCCAACAACGATTAAAAAAATACTAAGAGATGGTGGGCGAGTTGAGTTGTTGCCAAAACGCATTCCTTGGTCGTTGCTCGCCTTTTCTATTATGGGTAGTTTGTTCATAGTAATTAAATTATTTATTATTCATTACGCATTACCCGTTCGACAAGCTCAGGGCAAGCTTATTACGGATTCTTGAAAGAAAGTTGCGAGCTTTAATTCGTAATTCGCCATTCGTAATTCGTAATTATTACGATACGAAATAACCTTGTATAAACAGTGTTACCAATGCTACATGAAGGACCGCAAAAATAATACAAAGAAGAATCTTAAGTTTAGTACTTTTGAGTAGCCCGAGATACACAAAAAATGACAACGAAAGCAATGAAAAGCGTGGAACTGAGAGTAGAGTTCCGGTCAAGGTTGGAATAAGAAGGTTACACAGAGAGAAAAGACTGAGTCCGAGAAGGTTTTTGTTTTTAGACCTTAATATCTGTCGCAGTTGATATGCGAGAACCGTAAAGACAAACAGAAAGGTAGTCAGTTCGAGCAAAGCAACAAAGTAAGCAATATCCCATTGAGCTGTAACAAGAATTTTTAGGTATCTGTACAGAACCTGCGGAAGTAGAACGAGTTGGGTAGATCTTCCGGCCCCGAATGCCGTCTGTGAGGTAAAAAAGGCAAACGCATTGCCTGTGCCCTGCCATAAGTAGAACATATAGGCTGCTAGACCGATAAATGGTGCGAAGATAGAAATTAAATTTTTAGCTCCACCGATCTTAATCCGTAATTCGTAATTCGTAATTCGTAATTCGTTAATTAATATCGGTATAAATAGAAATACGCCAACAAAACGAGTGAGAGAGGCTAGAACTGCGAACAGTGCGACAAGCCAGTAGTTTTTTTTGTACAAAAAATAAAAGACTGAGACCACCATAAGAAAAAACAAGCCTTCGGTATAGGATGCCCCGAAGAAAAATGAGGTTGGAAATAGAAGCAGAAAGCTCAGGATAAAATAAATGTTTTTCCCTTGGCGTGGCGGGATAACGGCAAGTAAATACTTTCTAAACACAACCAAACCTACCAAAAACGACGCATTTGCGATCAGAAGAGAGGCTATTAGATAGTTGCCACCGGTAATCGGCGACAGTGCCTTTATTAGTGCCGGATAAAGAGGGAAGAACGCTTGCTCAAACTGTGAGTAACCGTTTTGCGCAATTCTTAGATAAAAGATGCCGTCAAACTGAGCGAAGCCCTTTATCCAATGAGGAAGATTATATTGTGCTAGCGTTATCGGATGAGAAAAATGACCGAGGTAGGGCAGCCAAAGGGCAGCGTGAAACGCTGTGAAAAAATCAATTATCTTCCAAACAAAAAAACTTCCGAATAAAAACCGCATACAAATATTGTAGTGGAATTTAGATCCTATCTGGATTTGATTTTACGTTTTAGAACACCGTATTTAGGAGCAAAAAACATGACAAAAATGAAGATTATTCCCTGAAGTACTACAATAGCGCCACCTGTGGAAATATCCAGATAATAACTAAAATAAGCCCCTAAGATACACGAAGTCACACCGACTGCCGTTGAAATAACGAGCATGCGGTCAAATTTATCAGTGAGCAGGTACGCAATGGATCCTGGTGTTATTAGCATTGCAATGACTAGAATGACGCCGACTGTTTGGATTGCTGCAACAACCGTCAGAGCCAAAAGAATTAAGAGCGTATAGTGCAGTGCTTTTATGTTAAGGCCTATTGCTCGGGCGTGTGTCGGATCAAAACTATAGAGTAAAAGATCTTTCCGTAAAACCAATATGGTAATTAATGTAACGATGCCGATAATGAGCGTTTGTAAAGCATCTGCATTAGATATACCTAACACATATCCAAAAAGAATATGGGTAAGGTCGATGTTGCTGGGAGTTTTTGAGATAAGAACGATGCCAAGCGCAAATAATGCGGTAAATACAATGCCGATCACCGCGTCTTCTTTAATACGGGTCTTGGACTTAATGTATCCAATCGCAAGAACGGAAAAAAGTCCAAACACAAACGCACCGATACCAAACGGAAGCCCGAAGATGTATGAAAGTACCACGCCGGGCAGTACAGAGTGTGAGACCGCATCACCCATGAGTGACCACCCCTTCAAAATCATATAGCAGGAAAGAAGAGCGCATATAGCTCCGACTAAGGCGCTAACTCCGATTGCCTTAACCATAAATTCATACTGTAACGGTGCTAAAAGTAATTCCATATCAGTGGTGAATATCTACCGGTTTATTGCCAAATGCTAACCGGTGAATCATGCCGTCAAAAGTTTTACTGACGTTTTCTGGCGTGAAAACATCATCCGTTTTGCCAAACGCAATAACCGTATGTTTGATCAATACAACATGATCGCAGTATTCCGTCAGCGAGGTGAGTTCGTGAGTAGAGATGAGTATGGTAGCCCCCTTTTTCTTAAGTTCAAGAAGTAACGTGGTAATCGCCGCCTCAGTTTTTGCATCCACCCCGGAAAAAGGTTCGTCCAAAAGCATGATAGAAGCCCCCTGCGCAAGTGTACGGGCTAAAAATACGCGTTTCCGCTGACCTCCTGAGAGCTCGCCGATCTGTTTGTCTTTGAATCCATACATCTGCACTTTATGAAGTGATTCTTTAATCTTCTCAATATCAGTAGATGATGGGGAACGGAGAACATTCATATATCCGTAACGCCCCATCATAACTACATCCCAGACGGTTAGAGGGAACTGCCAGTCAATGTCCTCAGACTGAGGAACATAGGAGATAACTCCTTTTTTTTGTGCTTCACGAAGAGAGAGACCATTTACGGTGATGGTCCCAGTTTTTGGCTCGACAATACCCATAATTACTTTAAAAAGAGTCGATTTTCCCGAGCCGTTCATACCGACCAGTCCGCAGATACTGCCTGATTGAAGCGAGAATGAGGTGTCGGTTAACACCTGATTCTGATCGTAGGAAACTGAGATATTTGATACCTTAATTGCAATTTGTTTCATAATTATTTCAAACCCTTAATTAAGATATTTATGTTGTATTTGAGCATGTCGATATACGTTGGGGTTGGACCGGTTGCGTCAGAAAGAGAGTCTACATAAAAAACACCGCCAAAGGTTGCGCCGGTCTCATTTGCTACCTGCAGTTGAGCTTTGTTATTCACCGTGCTTTCACAAAAAACAGCGGGAATTTTGTTTGTCCTTACTTCATCCACGACGTGTCTAATTTGCTGAGGAGTTCCTTGCGCATCAGCGTTGATGGGCCACAGATAAAGCTCTTTTAGATCATAATCGCGAATGAGGTAGGTGAAGGCACCTTCACAGCTTGTCAAGTACCGTTTACTACTGGGTAGTGAGGCGGTTTCCTTTATTAGCAATAGATCTAGTTCTTGAATTTTCGCTTTATAATTACGAGCATTTTCTTCATAGGTAGATGTGTTGGCAGGATCAAGCTCTATAAATGCTTTTTTAATATTATCTACATAGATCAACGCATTGGAAGGAGACATCCATGCATGGGGATTGGGCCGATTCATATAAGGGCCTTCTGAGATGTCGATGGGTTTAATATTATCCGTCAGGGTGGCATGAGGCACGTCAGGAATGCTGTTGTACAATTTTTCTGCCCATTTCTCAAGATTAAGGCCATTATCGAGAATGAGATCTGCTTGTTGTGCCCTGATTAAGTCTTGTGGGGTCGCTTCATATCCATGAATCTCAGCGCCTACTTTAGTCAATGATTCCACTTGGAGCTTGTCTCCCGCTACGTTTTTGGCCATATCTGCAAGGACCGTAAAGGTTGTTAGTACTATTTTTTTACCATTTTTGTTTTTTGTAGTTTGAGCATTATTAAGTACAAATATAAAAAGACCGATTGCGGCTAGAGATACTAGCAATATAACAATAAAATTTTTCATATTGATTGACCATGAGGGTCAGGAATTAGTTATAAAGTTATAAGGTTGTAAAGTTATAAAGCCTGCCTGCCGGCAGGTAGGTTGATTACCTATTAATGGCTTGACCGTGTGGGTCAACCTTGGGTTTGCGTAGTAATTTATAAATTTTATTTATTGATTCATCGCTAAATGCATGCTCCAGTCTGTGCGCTTCTACATGAATTTTATCCTTTGGTTGCTTTAACAGCTTATGCAAGAAAACCTCGATAATCCGGTGCTTATAGGTAAGGTTTTGAGCAATTTTTTGTCCTTGTTTTGAGAGAGAGGCGGAGCCATAACGTTTGTAATTTACCAAACCATGTTTCGCAAGGTTCTGTAAGCGCTCGGTGATGGTCTGTTTGGCAAGGTTAAGGTAGCGCGAAATCTCAACCGGTTTAACGGGTTTATTTTGACCAAGGCTGTAGATTGCTCGGAGATAATCTTCCTGTGTTTGGGTTAAAGTTCGCATATACGAACTTCAACTATACCAGACTCTGTGCTAAAATAACAACTGCTTTCTACACGGGGTGTAGTTTAACGGCAGAATTCGCGGCTGGGGGTCGTGAGACCGGGGTTCAATTCCCCGCACCCCGACATTAGAATCAGTTAAAGAGTTTTGCGAGTAAAACGGGTAAAACGAGTTATTACTGATTCTTACCGTGCCCGCAGTGCTACGCACAGCGTTGCAGGCGGGTGTCCGCCAATAAACGCAGCATGAGCCGTCTACGAATAGTAGAGAAAAGGCGAATGCTAAATTATGGCGGGCTCTGTCCCTCGAAGCTCCGATTAAGTCGTGAGCTAAGGAGGACAATTAATTATGAAGAGACCAAGTTGGAATACATACTTTATGCAGTTGGCCGATGTCGTTGCTACGCGATCCAACTGTATTCGTAGAAGTGTGGGAGCGGTCTTAGTGCAGGATAAACGAATCATAGCTACGGGATACAACGGTACACCACACGGAGTAAAAAACTGCGATGAAGGCGGATGTAGTCGATGCACTGACAGAGAGAAAGGTAAGCTGAAAAGCGGAGAGCGCGAAGAGTTGTGTGTATGTATTCACGCTGAGCAGAATGCGGTAATTCAGGCCGCTCTTCACGGAGTGTCAACAAAGGGAGCTTCTTTATATACAACTATTCCTCCTTGTTCTCAGTGTGCAAAGATTCTAATAAATGCAGGAATAAAACAGGTGTTTTACAGAAAAGATCCTCACTTTACCGAGGGGATAAAGCTTCTTCAGTCTGCGGGTGTCCAAACCATCATAAAACTTGATTGAGTTTCGCAACTAGGGTAATATCAAAGTAGGCTTTTTCTAAGCTTATTTTATGTTAATTTCTAACGATCAACTTGCCATGTTAGTTCTTAATAACGGTCTGGTTGACAAAGCTGCGCTCGAGGAACTCTCTCAGTTTGCAAAAAATGCAAACGTCAATCTCGATCAGGCAATTCTTGAAAAAAACGCTATTTCAGATGAGACCTTGGGCCTTACGATCGCAAACTATCTCAAGATTCCGTTCGTGAATCTAGCTAAGATAGCAATTCCAGAGGAGGTCTTTCATATTGTTCCTGAGAAGGTGGCGCGAAAACAAAAAGCGATTGCATTCGAGCGTGGTCAAACGGGAATTAAACTTGCTATGGCGAATCCCTATAATCAAGAGCTTCTTAAGCTTGTTGCGCAAAAAACAGGACAACAAGTGGTGCCATTTTTGGCTACAGAAAGGGACATCTACAACACCTTTCATATCTATCGTAAGGAACTGCATACATCATTTGATGAGTTGATTAAGGAGGAGGCGGATAAAGCAGGTTCGGTTGCAGCAGCGGAGAGTGGGGCGCCAATCTCAAAGATTGTCGACCTGCTTATAAACTATGCATTTCAGGATAAGGTTTCGGACATTCACATCGAACCAGAGGAAAAAAACTCATTGGTTCGGTTTCGAATCGATGGAATTCTTCACGACGTGCTGTTTTTATCAAAGCTGCTTCATGACAGGATCTCGACTCGAATTAAGGTCATGTCGAAACTCAGAACAGACGAACATTTAGCTCCTCAAGACGGTAAGATTCGTGTCAAGCTCGATGGAGATGAGGATCTTGATATCCGT
>Ga0163144_10013886_pt1 | contig 16759 bp, 16 predicted proteins | sample OliLak19BULKMAT1_FD_123175 | JGI IMG/M metagenome (GOLD analysis project Ga0163144, IMG submission 123175) | Freshwater microbial mat bacterial communities from Lake Vanda, McMurdo Dry Valleys, Antarctica - Oligotrophic Lake LV.19.BULKMAT1 | ecosystem: Environmental > Aquatic > Freshwater >... | reverse complement strand
GTACCTAGTGAGAAGTCAACCTGCCCGGTTGCTACCACGTAGGCAGAGCCGGAGCTGGAACCGCCCGACACATAAATCGGGTTGATGGCGTTCGGCACTGCGCCGTAAGGCGAGCGCGTGCCATTGAGGCCGCAGGCAAACTGGTCAAGATTGGTTTTGCCGATCAGCGATGCGCCTGCATCCATCAGCCTTTGCACGGCGAATGCGTTGCTGGACGGCGCGTGTGCAAACGCCGGGCAGGCAGCAGTGGTCTGCAAGCCAGCGACATCGATGTTGTCTTTGACAGCAAAGCTGAGGCCTGAGAGCGCGCCAGGCACCACTTTGGGCTGCGCCGCCGCAACAGGGGATTTGCAAATCCAGGCCTCGGGCACCCAGCCGTCCACAGCACTCACAGCCGGCACAATTGATGCATGCGGCAGGTTTCTGGCAGATTCAGCAGTGGTTAAAAGTTGCACCAATTTAAAGCATCCATACTTGTGTACAAGATGACATGCAAGACGTGTGCCAACGGACAGATCCCCTCGGCCCGCACCCAGACCTCTTTAAACCCAAACCGTCGCTCCTGCTCCGACAGGTTAAGGCGATTGAAAACAGCGTGAAACAGACTTATAGCTGGTGCTGGTACCAACGGTGTCATACACCACAACCCGGGCCAGTATCCGCTACAAATTAAGTAGCAGTTTGCGCCCGCATTTATTGGGCGAGTGGCCTATTGGATATCTAGAAAGACATCAAATCGACTTTAAACTCGCCTCTTGACGGGCTTTCAGGCCGTCAAAGCAGCTGTTCAACACCAACTCAACGATTTCTTCGTCAGTGTGCTGCCCGCCGGCTTTTAAAAACCCTGGTACCGGGTCGCAGGCTCGTGCGTACAGTGTGTACAGCACCACCAGTGGTGGCACTTTGGCGCTTAACGAACCATCGGCTTGCGCGGCTTCAATCCAGCCGCCAATCTGGTCACTGATCTGCATCAGCCCATCCAGATACGCCTTGTTGGCCATCAGGTTGGCGCGCAGCGTGGAGTTTTGACTGGGCAGCGACGGCATTTCACCTTTGAGCTGGACTTGCAGCATCCAGCGGGCGATGGCTTGCAGCTGCATCAAGGGCTTTGCTTCCGGCGGCAAACTGGCCAAAAACGTCTTTGCCAGGCCAATCACCCGAACCATCGCGGCGGCGGCCAAATCTTCTTTGCTGGAAAAGTGTTTATACAGGCTGGCCTTGGCAATGCCCACATCAAGTGCCACTTCGTCGACGGTCATCAAGTCAAAGCCTTTTTCAGCCAGCAAGCGGTTGACGGCCACAACGATGGCATCTTCCCGGGCCATCAGCATTTGCGCTTTAAAGCTGATTTTTACAGGCGGCGATGTGATAGCAGAGTTCATGGATAATTATAGGCATAGCACGAATACAATTTAGACGATATGGATATAAAAAAAATGGAGGCATCAATCTTTGGTCATCCAGGGCGTAAAAAAACTTGAAGGTATTCGAGCGAAACTGAACTAAAACGCCCGGGTAACAAATTATTTCAGGTGTTATCTCTACCTTCATACAGTTGTTGTTTGAAAAGAGTAATCTGCAGACTTCTTGCGACTGTGGTTACTTTTATTGCACTCGCTTGATCTAACCGGAGAAAACCATGAATCGCACCACCGGAACCACCTTGGCTTGGGTAGCCGCTGCTGGCGCGGGTATCGGGTTTGCAGTCTGGCACCCCACCGAAGCCAGCGTGATGGGGCAATTGCCGGCACACAGCACCCAGTCCCTGAACCGCAAACCTGTCAGCCTGCCAGAAGGTCTGCCGTCTGACCGTACGCTGGCATTGGTCACCTTTAACCGTGACCAGCGCGCCCAGGCTGACAGCTGGATTGAGGGCTTGAACCTGAAAAACGACGCCAGCATCAGTTGGGTCCGCATCCCTGTGCTGGGCGAGCCCAACACGCCGAATGCCCGCAGGGACGCGGAAACCCGCCTGCTAGGCCGCTATACCGCCGACATTGAACGCGCCAAAATGCTGCCGATGTTTATGGACAAAGCGGAGTTCGCGCGCGCCACCGGCCTCAAAAACACCGGGCAAGGCTACGCGGTGGTATTCAATCGCCAGGGTGAGGTGCTGGCACGGGTTGAAGGGGCGTTCGATGCCGATAAGGCGCAAACGCTGCGCGAGACGCTGACAGCTACCAAATAGACTTATCGCTAATGCTTGCGCTACTGCTTGCGCTGCACAAAGAGATTGCGCTTGGCGTCTTCAGGGTAGGCAAAGGTCACCGCACCGTTTTTCACCATGCCCATGACCAGCATGTTTTGTGACATGGCGTCTTTGCTTTGCGGGCTGAAGGGCCGCTCATAAGTAGCGACCACACCGTAATAAGTGCGCGAGATGTTTTCAAGCGCGGTCTTGACGGCCGGGCCCGTGAGGTTGCCATCCCGAATACCAAACAACGAGTAAATCAGGATGTACACCGCGTCATAGCCCTGCGCAGCGGCCATGGGCACAGGGATTTTGGTGACTTTGTACTTGCGGGCGTAGGCGGTTAAAAACGAGGCGCGGCGCTCGTTGCTGGGCTCGGCAATGAAGGTTTGCGCCATCAGCGCACCTTCAGCCGCGTCTTTGCCACCATCAATGAAAAACGGAAACGACAAAGGCCAGCCGCCGACTTGCGGCACCTTCCAGCCGAGTGCCTTGCGGCCGTTGGCAATCACGGCGTTTTCGGGGCCGACGGTCATGCTGAAAATGACATTGGCGCCTTTTGATCGTGCGGCTTTCAGTTCCTCGCTCAAATCCTTGACGGCCAGAGGGAAGCGGGTGACTTGCACGGCCTGCAGGTTTTTGGCCTTGAGTGCGGCTTCAATGTCTTTCAGGCCCGCTTCACCATAACCAGATGTGTCGGCAAAAATGGCCACTTTGTCCCAGCCGCGTTTGGTGATGTCTTCGACCACAAACGGAACCTGAATCGCGTCTCTAGCCGAGGTGCGAAAAATATAACTCTCGGCGGGAGGGTACTTGGCGGTCAGCGGTGAACCCGTTGAACAGGGAATGATTAGCGGCAACTGGGCTTTCTGGAAGGTCTCCAGCGACTTGGCCGCTACCCCGGTGTTGCAAAATCCAATCGTCGCCGCGACTTTTTCAGCCACCAGCTCGCCTGACATCTTCAGTCCCACATCGGGGTTGCCCTGGTCGTCCTTGATGACCAGCTCAATCTTGCGGCCCAGGTAGCCGCCGACGGCGTTGATCTCGTCCACTGCCAATTGAATGCCATTGCGCATCGGCGTGCCGAAGTCGGCAGACCCGCCGGTAAAGGGGCCAATTAACCCGATTTTCAGGGTGTTTGCATTAGCGCTGATAGCAGCAGGCGCTGGGCTTTGCGCGTGGGCTGGTGATATCAGGAAGGCAGCGCTTGCGAATGCTGCCAGAACTGCCGAGGCAATGGCGGGTTTCATCGTTGGTTTATCTCCAAAATTGGATTGCTATTCATACATTTCTAGCATAACGCCTCCCTGCGGGAGAGCAACTCAAGATATTCCCGTAGCCGAGGTCGAATCCTGTGACACGTGCTCAGGTAAATGTCAGGCAGCCGCTTGAAGCTGCGTAGGAAAGCCAAGGCCAGCAGACCAATGGCTTACAAACCTTCCTAAAAACGCGTATTCTATGTTGCAGTGCAGCATTTGCTGTAACCAAGAAGGCAGGGCGAGCCATGTCAAAATCTTTTATTCAAAAATCTTTCCGTCAAAGCATGCTCAAAGCCACTCGCCTGACCGGTATGGGCAAGCTGCTGGATGCGACCCGGCTGATCCAGCGCGCACTGGTAGGGGCCGTGCCACAAGCCTGGCCCCAAGCCAGAAAAGACCCCGGTCCAGAGGCCAGGCGAGAGCCCACGCCTGCCGCAAATGATCCGAAAGTCGAACATCAAGGCTTTGATGCGCCGCCGAAGGTCATCATCTTGCCAGGCCCTGTGCAGCCCGCTGGGGACACGCAAAAAGAAACGCCTCGAGAAGCACTTCGGCGAAAGGCCAGCTTTACCAAACATACGTTCGCCTTTGAGGGTGACACCTACCCTTACCGGCTATACATCCCTTCTGCGCCCGCCGCCAGCGCGAGCACTGACAAGCCCATGCCGCTCATCGTGCTGTTACACGGCTGCAAGCAGGACGCGCTGGACTTTTCCAAAGGCACAGCCATGAACGAGCTGGCCGAGGAGCAGCGGGCGATGGTCCTTTACCCCGAGCAGATCACCAGCGCCAACGCGCTGCGCTGCTGGAACTGGTTTGAGCCCGGCCACCAGCAGGCCGAGCGCGGCGAACCCGGCATGATCGCAGCATTAACGCAAAAAATAGTGCAACAGCACGCTGCTGACCCAGGCCGCGTCTACATCGCAGGTTTGTCCGCAGGCGGCGCAATGGCGGCTGTGGTCTCCAGCCTGTACCCGGACATTTTTGCGGCGGTCGGCGTGCATTCTGGTTTGGCAGCGGGCGCGGCGCGGGACGTGATCTCGGCATTCGGCGCCATGCGTTCCGGTGCCAAAGGCGATGCCTCTCCTGTCATCCCCACTATCGTCTTTCATGGCACGGCTGACAAGACAGTACACCCTGACAACGCCGAGTACATCACCGACGCGGCGCTGGCGGCTCTCAAGGCAGCAGGCGTCAAGCTGGTTAAAACGCAAAGCACAGGAGGCCAGAGCGGTGATAACGGTGAAAGAGGCGAAGAAAAAACCGAGCGGGTGGTGTACAGCACCCCCGACGGCAAGCCCTATCTTGAAAACTGGCGGGTTGATGACGGCCCCCATGCCTGGTCAGGAGGCGACGTAGCAGGTAGCTACACCGACCCGGACGGGCCGTCGGCATCAGCGGCGATGCTGGCGTTTTTCCTGCAGCACCGCTTGCGCCCGGCCTAAACCCTGGGACTGTTCCTCAGCGCCTAGCCGCCAGGCAGCTCTTGAAGCGCTGAAGCATGCAGCGCTTTTGTCAGCGCATCCAGCACGTCTGATTGAAGGTTCCAGCAGTGCCAGTACAGCGCGATCGGCAGCGTAAAGCCTGGGCAAATATTGACCAGCGTACCAGCGTCGACGTCAGCTTGCACCAAAAGCTGTGGCAGCACCGCCGCGCCCCAGCCAGCACGCAGGGCCCGCACCTGGCCTTCAGACGACGGCACAAACAGTTTGTCGAGCAGCGCGCCCTTGAGGCCAAAAGCCTTGCTGACAAATTCGCCCTGCATGTCGTCTTTGCGGTTAAAAGCGATGAAAGGCAACGCACGAAAATTGTGTTTGCCCAACGCGTTGCCGCCCAGTTTGCTGCGCGCAATTTCCGGGGTGGACACGGCGATGTAACTCATGAAACCAAGCGGCGTGACGCGGCAGCCGCGAAGCGCCGCCTTGAGCGTGGTCACGCAACCCAGCACCTGGCCTTCACGCAGGCGCTCGTGCGTGAAGTCCTGGTCGTCGGCAATGATTTCAATCGGCAAACCAGCACGTGCCAGGCGATCCAGCGCAGGCAGCGCCCAGGTGGCAATGCTGTCGGCATTGATGGCAATCGATATGCGCGACTCCTCGCGTGTACCGCTAGCCGCGTTGGGTGCCAGCTCCTTCAGGTCGCGGTCAAGGTCAGCGCGAATCAAACGCAGCATCTTGGTGTGCTTGAGCAGCAGTTGCCCAGCGCTTGTCAGCCGCAGCGGCCGGGTGCGTACCAGCAACACGGTACCGACCTGGGATTCCAGCGCGCGCAGGCGCTGCGATACCGCCGACTGCGTGATGGACAGCCGCGTGGCGGCACGCTCAAAGCCATCTTCCTCAACAATGGCGGCCAGACATTCCAGCGCAGCAGGATCAAAATTGTTCATAGGGACATTTCTACACCGTCAGAGACTGTCAGACATTAGCGAAACTGATGATTAGTCTATCCGTTTAATTCAACTTTTCATAGGTCCTGCCTTGCGGGAAAATCAATTTGGTAAAAATCAACATGAAAAGGTAACCGATGAAGGTCATCGTTTTAGGCGCCGGCATCATCGGCATCAGTACCGCCTGGCATCTGCTGGAGCGCGGCCATGAGGTCACGGTGGTCGACCGCCAGCCAGAAGCCGCCATGGAAACCAGCTTTGCCAACGCAGCACAAATATCGGTCAGCTACTGCGAGCCGTGGGCCAACCGCGATGCACCGCTCAAAGCACTGAAGTGGATGTTCAGCAACGACGCACCGCTGCTCTTTCGCCCCCAGTTCGACGTCAAGCAATGGCTATGGGGCTTGCGCTTTTTAAGCCAGTGCAACGACGCCGCTTTTGAGCGCAATGTGCAGCAACTGGTGGCGCTGGGTGCCTACAGCCACAGCGCCCTCAAAGACGTGGTGCGCGCCACCGGCATCGACTACAACCGCCTGGAGCGCGGTATTGCGCATTTTTTTTGCGACCAGCAATCGTTTGACACCGCAGGTGACGCCGCCGCGCTGATGCGCAAATACGGTGTTGATCGCAAAATCATCAGCACCGACGAACTGCTGGCGATTGAGCCGGCCTTCACCGCATTTGAGCATCGCATCGTTGGCGGTACCTACACCGCCAGTGACGAAAGCGGCGATGCGCGCGTGTTTACCCAGGCCCTGGCGGGGCGTTGCCTGGCGCGCGGCGCGCAGTTTTTGTATGGCCACGATATTGTGCGTCTGAACAAGGTTGATGGCGCTATTGAATCAGTAGCTGTTTGCGCGCGTATTCAGGGCGCTACAGGCCAAAACGGTAAGCAAAAAGAAGTGTTATTGAAGGCCGATGCGGTGGTGGTGGCCTGCGGCTCGTACAGCGAGCCTCTGCTGCGCCACGTGGGCGTCAACTTGCCGATCTACCCCGGCAAAGGTTACAGCGCCACCTTTAAAATCCTGCGTCCCGAGCTGGCGCCCCAGGTCAGCACGATTGACGACGAAGTCAAATGTGCCATGAGCCGCCTGGGTGACCAGCTGCGGGTGGCCGGCACCATTGAGCTCGGCGGCTACGACCTGTCGCTCACCAGCCCGCTGGCTCAAGCCCGCTGCGCCATGCTGGCCAGGCGCGTCGAAGAAGTGCTGCCCGGTGTCTGCGACACCCGGCAGAGTAGCGAAGGCGGCAGGCCAAACTTCTGGACTGGCCTGCGCCCCGCCACGCCCACCAACATCCCCTACATCGGCCAAACCCCGGTCAAAAAGCTATGGGTCAACGCCGGCCACGGCACCCTGGGCTGGACTCATGGCGCAGGCTCAGGCAAGGCATTGGCCGAGCTGATCAGCGGCCACACGCCAGATATGGCGTTCAGGTTTTACGGATTTTGAGCGCGCTTGGTGCTGGCAAGTTGAGACTTCGAGCCCCGGCTACGATTTACTGGCTGCCTCAAGCAACCACCGGCGCAAAAGTCCTAAAACCGGATCAGACTTCTTTGCTTCAGCACACATGAAGTAGTAACCAGATCGGGCTTCATAGGTCATCGCTAACGGATTGATGAGAACGCCGCTGTTGACCTCTTCGCGCACCAGAAACTCCGGAATCAAGGCCATCCCCATCCCGGAAATGGCCGCCCGAATAAGAACCGAGTAGTAGTCGTAACGCATGAACCGATCTTGCAGCGTACCGCGCAGCCGATAGGCCCTGCGCAAATCCTTCCATGCGTTGGGCACTTCAACATGCTGTAGCAATGTGTAGGAAAAAACATCTGCGGGTTTGGCCGGTAGTCCTAGCCGCGCACACAACAGCGGGCTTGCCACGAGCACCATTTTTCTTCCGATCAAATACTCGGCACTTTGGCCCGGCCAGCTGCCTTCGCCGTGGCGTATGGCGGCATCTGTGCTGGTTTCAATCCGGTCAGATGACAGGTACGTGGTGAACTGAACGTCAATTTCTGGATACTTTTCGAGAAAATCTGCAAATCGCGGCATCAACCACCGCTCTGCAAGCGCTGGAAAAACCCGCAGCATGAGCGTTCGTTTCGTCAGATGTGCTGTCAGAGCACGGGTGGTTGCAGCATCGAGTTGCGCCAACAACGGGCGAATACTTTCCAGATAAATCTTGCCTGCATCGGTGAGTATCAAGCCATGACTTACCCTGGAAAAAAGAGCCACTCCGAGCGTCTCTTCGAGGGAACGAATCTGCTTGCTCACGGCCCCTACAGTGAAGAACAATTCTGATGCAGCGCCCGTGCAGCTTGAGTGCCGTGCAGCCGCCTCAAACACCGTTAGGCCGGTGGTACTGGGAAGGCTTCGACGTGCATAGGTCATGTGTGCAAGTGATTTTCCAAAATGGAAAACCGGATTGAGTATATATCGATGTACAGCGTTTGATTAGGCCCATAAACTTTCGAGTCAGACCCAAGTGCCTCGCAGTCTCTGCCATTTTCAAATTCCCTTAAGGAGTATTTCATGAAGCTATTCATCAGGCTCTTCGTGTTGGCCGCAATCTTGCTGAACGTTGCATTTGCACAATCCCCAGACAGAGCGCTGATCGTCGGCACGGGTTCGACCTTTCGCCCTTTTGGCTACTTGACGCCGGACAACAAGCACATTGGCTTTGACATCGACGTAATTACTGCCGTGGCAGAAGCCGCAAAACTCAAAATCAGCATTGTCAGCACGCCTTTTGGCGCGCTCATCCCGGGCTTGAACAATGGCGATCGGGACATCGTGATATCTGCAATGACCATTACGCCGCAGCGTCTTGAAGCGATCGATTTTTCCAGGCCGTACCAGCTTGCGCATCTGGTGGTGTTGACTACCCCCAATTCACAGGAAAAAAATCTTGCAGATTTCAAAACCAAGCGCGTCGGAGTTGGCTTGGGTCAAACAGCAGACACTGCGGTGTCGGAAGCTTTTGGCAAGACCAGCCCCAATATCCGTCGATTTGAGAATACGCCCCTGTTAATTGAAGAGTTGCTGCAAGGCGGGATTGACGCGGCGGTGGGTGATGTGTCAGTGATGGGCTTTTACATGAAAACAAACGCAGAAAAAAAGCTTCGGCTGGTCAGCGATGCCCAGTTCAAAGAGAACTTTCTTGGCATCGCTGTCAAAAAAGGTAATCAGGAGCTGTTAACCAAAATCAATTTTGGCCTCAAGCAGATCATTGACAACGGTAAGTACGCAGACATCTTTCGCAAATGGTTTGATGCGCCAGTACCCAAGCTGCCTGACACCCTGCCAAAAGGTTGACTGGTTCAGCTAGTGGCCAACGAGCTGGTCGCTACGGTCAAAGGTAAACAAAGATGAACTTCAAATTCGGCGTGGTGGCAGAGTACCACCAGCTTTTCCTGACTGGGGCTCTTTACGCCATCGTAATGACCATCGTTTGCGTATCGATTGGTGTGGTGCTTGGCATTGCGCTGGGGATGGGTCGTCTGGCCGACTCAAAATATGCGCCCTGGAAGTATGTGCTCCGGTATGGTGTTCAATGGCCAGTTCGACTTTACGTAAGTTTTTTTCGAGGTACCCCTCTCTTTGTCAAAATTTTGCTGTTTCACTTCGCGCTTATGCCGGTATTCATACACCCGGTGGATGGCTGGATTGTGAGTGGTGAAACAGCACGGTATTTACGCGGGGAATATGGCGCATTCATATCGGGAACTGCTGCGATCTCGATGAATTTGGGTGCCTATCTTTCTGAAGTTTTCCGGGCTGGTATCCAGTCCCTGGACAAGGGGCAGACCGAAGCGTCCAGATCATTAGGCATGAGTTATTGGCAATCGATGCGACAGGTGATCTTGCCGCAAGCCTTTGCACGAATGCTGCCGGCAACGGGTAACTATGCGATTTCGACCATCAAGGACACATCGCTGGTTTCAGCCATTGGTTTTGCAGAGTTGGCCTATGCGGCGCGCAGCGTAGCAGCAGCCACTGGACGTTACTGGGAGCCCTATCTCACCGCCGCACTGATGTACTGGTTGATCGTTTCCCTGATGGCGTGGGGCATGATGAAACTGGAGCACAAAATGGGCAAGTCTGAACGACTGGAGGAGTTATGAGCGGCAGTGGCATCATCTCAGTACGCAACCTGTGCAAGGATTTTGGTGCCAACAAAGTGTTGCGTGGTATTGATCTTCAAATCAATTCGGGCGAGCGGGTTTGCATCATCGGGCCTTCAGGATCTGGCAAGAGTACCTTGCTGCGATGCATAAACGGCCTGGAGGACGCTACCAGCGGTGAGATCACTGTCAATGGCTTTCAGGTGGATCGAACGGGTAGTACGCTGAATGCCATGCGGTCAACGGTGGGCATGGTGTTTCAGCGCTTTAACCTGTTTCCGCATCGAACGGTGATCGAAAACGTCATGATGGGTCCGTTGGTGGTCAAAAAGGTGTCGCCTGCCTCGGCACGAACGCTGGCGCAGCAGCTGCTCAAGCGAGTTGGCTTGTCTGAAAAGGAAAACGCCTATCCGGCCAGTCTGTCGGGGGGACAGCAGCAACGGGTGGCTATCGCACGTGCGCTGGCGATGGCTCCGGCCATCATGCTGTTTGACGAGCCAACCTCTTCGCTGGATCCTGAATTGGTAGGTGAAGTTCTTCACACGATCAGGGGTTTGGCGGCTGACGGGATGACGATGGCGATCGTCACACACGAAATGGATTTTGCGCGTGAAGTCGCAGATCGCGTCATTTTCATGGATGGCGGAGTGGTGGTCGAGCAATCTACGCCACAAGAGATGTTCAGCTGCCCGGTTCACGAGCGGACCAAATCATTTTTAAGTCGCGTGCTCTAGGCGTGCAGATTGATCAGGTACCGTCATGGATAAGTTAGAAGCAGAAAATAGCGCCGAAATAAGGCGCGAAGTGGCACGCGCGCGTGCTCCGTTTGAACAGTTAATTGAATCTGGCTTGTCGTGATGGGAGCGTTGATACCCGGAATAGTTTTACGGGCGGAGAAGTTCGCAGCTCTTCGGCGTGATCTACATGCGCACCCCGAATTGAGCTATGAAGAATATCGAACCAGTCGAATGGTTGCAGAGTATTTGCAATCCTGGGGAATTGAAGTACACGCCGGTCTGGCTGTAACAGGTGTTGTGGGTGTATTGCGCTGTGGCAGTAGCGAGCGATCCATCGGCTTGCGCGCTGACATGGACGCATTGCCAGTCTCCGAGATCAACCAATTCGCGCATGCCTCCATCTACCCAGGAAAAATGCATGCTTGCGGCCACGACGGTCATACGGTCATGCTTCTTGCTGCTGCTGAGTACCTGGCCACTTCAAAGTCTTTTGATGGCACTGTTGTTTTCATCTTCCAGCCGGCAGAAGAGCGTGGCGCTGGTGCCTTGCGCATGATTAGCGAAGGACTATTTGAAAAGTTTCCATGTGACGCCGTATTTGGTATTCATAACTGGCCGGGCTTGCCGGTTGGTTCGTTCGCAGTACGTTCCGGGCCAATGATGGCCGGCACTGCTGGTTTCGAGATACTGGTGCAAGGCAGGAGTAGCCATGCCGCCATGCCGCATCTGGGCGTGGATCCAATCGCTACTGCCTGCCAGTTAGTCTCCAGTTTGCAATTGCTGGTGTCCCGGACGCTCAACCCTGTGGATGCGGCAGTTTTGTCCATCACGCAAATTCATGCGGGTGACACCATGAACACAACGCCGGAGTCGGCAACTTTAAAAGGGACGGTGAGAGCCTTCTCAAATGAGGTGTTTGACCAGATCGAAATCGGCATGAAGCGCATCGCTACACAGACGGCTGCAGCGTTTGGCGCGACGGTCACCTTCACTTTTTCGCGCAACTATCCGCCTACTGTCAACGATAAAGCCCAGACCGAGTTCGCCCTGTGGGCGATGAAGCAGGTTTGCGATGTGAAAGCTGTGTGTGCAGACGCCCCGCTGACGATGGCGTCTGAAGACTTTGCCTACATGCTGCAAGCCAGGCCGGGCTGCTACGCTTTTCTGGGCAATGGCGTCGGAGACCACAGGATGCCCGATCATGGCGCAGGACCTTGTATGCTGCACAACGGCAGTTATGACTTTAATGATGATCTGATTGCCATTGGTGCGTCATACTGGGTAACACTTGCTGAGTCATTTTTGGAGGTGCCGGTATAAACACAGTCTTGCCAAACCAGACCAGCGCGACGTAACCCAACAAGGATTGACCATGGCCGTACAGCCCGACCGCATTGACTACAAAATAATGCGGCACCTGCAGGACGATGGCCGTATCAGCGCTAAGGCCCTTTCTGAGCTTGTCAATCTGTCTGCACGCGCCACGCTGACGCGTATTCGTGACCTTGAAGAGGCCAAATATATACGTGGCTACCGTGCAGAGCTAAACCGAGCCACTTTAGGCCCGCATGTGGCCGTTTTTGCTGAAATTGTGCTGAAAGATCAACGACAAACAGCGGCTGCTCAATTTGAGAGACACGCGTCGGCATGTTCTCACGTGGTGGCTTGTTATCTGGTGAGTGGTCGTTATGACTATCTTGTGCGTTTTGGATGCAGGGATCTGGAGCATTACACAGAGTTAAGCAACGCATGGCTGGATGATGGTGCGCTGGGGATTGAAAAAATAGTCACCAATACAGAATTGAAAACAATCAAGGAGTTTCGCGGTTTTCCGATGATGAAGCTCTAGTCGATAAAACCGTTTCGGAGGTATCCGCCGCAAATCTTTGTCTCTTTCGGCTGCGCTTGCCAGCGTGTTTGGCCTTTCTGGCGCAGGCTTGGCAATAGACTTTTCATAGCGCTGCAAGACGTGGCGAAGTATGAAAGGGCAAGCATGACAAGATACCTTGACGTTGCGGATTTAAAGCGAATGATGGCCATCATCGGGCCTGAACGCATGATGGTGGATATGACGCAATTCATCCGTGAAGATTTCTTGCGTTGGGAAAGCTATCAAAAATCACCCAGAACCGCAAACCACTCATCTGACGGCGTCATCGAGTTGATGCCGGTTTCTGATGCCGCCCTTTTTGCATTCAAATATGTCAATGGGCATCGCAAGAATCCGTTACGCCAATTGTCTACCGTGATGGCGTTTGGCGTGCTGGCAGAGGTTTCTACCGGCTACCCGGTTCTGCTGAGTGAGTTGACGATTGCGACCGCGCTCCGTACCGCCGCGACCTCTGCCTTGGCTGCAAGCGTACTTGCAAGGCCCGGTAGCAGGTCAATGGCTGTGATTGGTAACGGCGCGCAGAGTGAGTTTCAGATCCTGGCATTTATGAGTCAGCTAGGTATTGATGAGATACGGGCGTACGACGTTGATGGATCAGCCAGCGCGAAAATGGTGGCCAATCTCCAGCCCTACATCGATTGCGGCCGACTGCGGATACAGGTCGCAGCTTCAGCGCAGCAAGCCGCAGACGGTGCAGACATCATCACAACCATTACCGCTGACAAAACCAATGCGACCATTCTTCATGGCGAAATGGTTGAGCCAGGCATGCATCTCAATGCCGTGGGGGGTGACTGCCCGGGAAAAACAGAGCTGGCGGCAAGTATTCTGGACAAAAGCATGGTTGTGGTGGAGTACGAGCCGCAAACAAGAATTGAGGGCGAACTACAACAAATGGCACCAGACTTTGCGGTCAAGGCGCTTTGGAAAATCCTTGCGGGTGCTGAGCAGGGGCGTACAAACGCTCATCAGATCACGCTCTTTGATTCAGTTGGCTTCGCACTTGAAGATCTTTCGGCATTGAGATACCTGTATCAAATCGCCACTCAAAAAAGTATCGGACGAAAAATTGAGATCGTCCCCAGCATGCGCGACCCAAAAGACCTTTGGGGTTGCGCGATGGACACATCGGCAGAATTGCTTCTGGCGGCCTAGGGGGTACGCATGGTCATCAAGACATCAGGAATAGCCATTATCAGCGCCGCCATTGGTGAAGGTGCGAGAGATGGCGGGTGCAAATTTGGCGCCAGCGCGCTGCTTCAGTCTGGCATTGCAGATGCGCTCACGTCGTCAGGACGATTTATCGTCAACAGCCCAATCATCACGGCCGATGCAATGGGTGCTGAGAACGCTCTGGACGTTGTTGGGCGTTTCAGCGTCGAACTGGCGTATGCAGTAGAGGCAGTCATGAGTCGCGGCGGTCAGGCGCTGGCTCTTGGCGGTGACCATTCGTGTGCGATTGGAACCTGGAGCGGCATGGCCAAAGTGCTGAAACCCAAAGGCGAGCTTGGCCTGATCTGGATAGATGCACATCTGGACGCGCATACCTGGGAAAGCTCTGAAAGCAAAGCCCTGCACGGCATGCCGCTGGCTGCATTGCTAGGTTACGGCAGCAAAAATTTGACCGATATTTATGGCTGGAGCGGAAAGCTAAAAGCAGAAAACACTGTGGTCATTGGCGCCAGAAGCTACGAGCTTGGCGAGAAAGCATTGCTGGATCGTCTGGGCGTTAGAGTGATGTACATGGACGAGGTACACAAGCGCGGATTTGAAGCCTGTTTTCATGACGCGAAACAACGTGTGACTCGCGGGACAGCAGGATGGGGGGTCAGCTTTGATCTGGATGGCCTTGATCCACAGGATGCACCAGCTACAGGAACGCCTGTAGAAGCTGGAATTCGCCTGGAGCCAGCACTGCGAGCCCTGGCATCTTGTCGTCATGACCATGATTTTGTCGGACTTGAAATCGCAGAGTACAACCCACTCAGGGATTTTGGTGGGCAAACCGCGCGCGCCGTACAGCGTCTTGCCGTCGCATGTTTGGGCAATACACAGCCTGTCACTCTGTCTGAACTCTCAAGATAGATTGCAAATCATCTGCAAAGGTAGTCAATCCACCACCACAGGCACTCGCGGCGCCAGCGCACACATCAGCTCGTAAGCTACCGTTTCGGCGGCTTGCGCAATCTCGTCAATTGGCAGCACAACTCCGTTACTTGCGCGGCCCCACAGCGTGACGTCGCTGCCGATGCCCGCACCCGGCACGGGGGACAAATCAACCGTGACCATGTCCATGCTCACGCGGCCCACCATGCGGCAACGCACGCCGTTGACCAGCATCGGCGTACCTGTGGTGCAGTGGCGCGGGTAGCCGTCGGCATATCCACAGGCAACTATGCCGATGGTCAACGGCCCGTCGGCTGTAAAAGTAGAGCCGTAACCTACCGTGTCTCCCGCTGTAAGCTGCTGCACGCTGATGATTTTGCTGGCCAGTGTCATGGTCGGTTGCAAGCCCCAGTGTTCGGCGCTGTGGGCTGGACAATCTGGCGCGCTGCCGTACACCGCAATGCCGGGGCGTATCCAGTCTGACTTGGTGGTCAACACACCGCTGTGGCGCAGGGTGGCCGCGCTGTTGCTCAAAGACCTCTCGCCCGGCAAATCATGCGTTGTCGCTTCAAAGGCAGCCAGTTGAGCGCTGACGCCTTTGCTGTTGTCGGCATCGGAGAAATGCGTCATCAGCGATATCTCATCGACTTGCGGCAGTGCATTCAGGCGCGTCCATGCGGCGCGGTAACGCTCGGGCTTGAAGCCCAGGCGGTTCATGCCTGAGTTCATTTTTAAAAACACGCGGTGGCCTTGCTGGGTTTTGTGAGCTGCCAGCATGTCGATTTGCTCGTTGCAATGCACCACATGCCACAACCCGAGGCGGGAACAGTGCTCAAGGTCACGCGCTTCAAAGCAGCCTTCGAGTAGCAAAATCGGGCCGCGCCAATCGAGTGCGCGCAGTTCTGTTGCCTCATTCAGATCAAGCAACGCAAAACCGTCTGCGCTTTTCAAGCCGTCAAAGGCGCGTGCAATCCCGTGGCCGTAGGCATTGGCTTTGACGATGGCCCAAACCTTGGCATCAGGTGCAGCCTGCCGTGCGCGCGTAAGGTTATGGCTGAGTGCTGCGCTGTGAATGGTGGCTTGTATCGGGCGTGGCATGATTTGGCGCTGGTTGGCACGCGCCAATTATGGCGCGCTCAGTGAGCATGCTATAAACCAGCATCCCACGGAGACAGTAATTTTTTAATGAAGCGCGGCTTTTATACCATCATGTCGGCGCAATTTTTCAGCTCTCTGGCTGATAACGCGCTGTTCGTAGTCGCCGTGGAGTTGCTCAAAACCAGCGCCGCGCCCAAATGGCAGCCCGCCGCGCTGGTGCCATTATTTGCCCTGTTTTATGTGGTGCTCGCGCCGTTTGTCGGGGCCTTTGCGGATGCGCAGCCCAAGGGCAAGGTCATGTTTTTCAGCAATGGCATCAAGGTAGTAGGCTGCCTGATGATGCTGTTTGGCACGCACCCGTTGATGGCCTACGCCATCGTGGGGCTGGGTGCTGCGGCCTATTCGCCCGCCAAATATGGCATCCTCACCGAGCTGCTGCCAGCCTCCCAGCTGGTCAAGGCCAATGGCTGGATTGAAGGCCTGACAATTGCCTCGATCATCCTGGGCGTCGTGCTGGGTGGGCAGCTGGTAGGCCAGGTCGTCTCCAGCCATTTGCTGGCATTTGACCTTCCGCTCATCAACACGGGCATCGACACCGCCCCGGAAGCGGCCATCAGCTTGCTGATACTTCTGTACATGATTGCCGCCTGGTTCAACACCCGCATTCCCAGCACCGGCGTCGAAATGCGGCCCATGCCGCGCAACAAACTTGAACTACTGCCAGACTTCTGGAACTGCAACGCCGCCCTGTGGCGCGACAAGCTGGGTCAAATTTCCCTGGCCACCACCACACTCTTTTGGGGTGTGTCGGGCAACCTGCGCTACATCGTGCTGGCATGGAGCGCTGCAGCGCTCGGCTACAGCACCACCCAGGCTTCATCCCTGGTCGGTGTGGTGGCCATTGGCACAGCCGTCGGCGCGGTGATTGCGTCCATGCGGATGCGGCTGGACCAGGCCACCAGCGTCAT
>Ga0163144_10013884_pt1 | contig 16760 bp, 9 predicted proteins | sample OliLak19BULKMAT1_FD_123175 | JGI IMG/M metagenome (GOLD analysis project Ga0163144, IMG submission 123175) | Freshwater microbial mat bacterial communities from Lake Vanda, McMurdo Dry Valleys, Antarctica - Oligotrophic Lake LV.19.BULKMAT1 | ecosystem: Environmental > Aquatic > Freshwater > Lake... | reverse complement strand
TGGTCGGATTCACCCCCGACCGCGAGCTCCCAGTGGTCTGGGCGGTCGCCAAGGGATCGTTCGTCAACAAGCTCATCCTCGTTCCCGCCGCGCTCGTCATCAGCGCCTTCGCGCCGAAGCTGATTGTGCCGCTCTTGATGATCGGTGGCCTGGTGCTCTGTTTCGAGGGTTTCGAGAAGGTCTTTCATAAGATGCTCCACGCGCCCGAGGAGACGGCGGCGCCAAAGGCGCACGAGGCGCACGAGGCGCAGCAAGCGGAGCGACGGTTGGCGCTCAAGGACAAGACGGTCGACCTGGTCGGCCTCGAACAGGTGCGTATCAAGGGCGCCATCCGGACCGATTTCATCCTCTCGGCAGAGATCGTCGTGATTGCTCTCGGGACCATGGCCAGCGCGCCCATTGGCCAGCAGATCATCGCCCTCAGCATCATCGGCGTCGGCATCACCGTGCTGGTGTACGGGCTCGTCGCTGGGATCGTGAAGCTGGACGACCTCGGGCTCCGGCTGATTGCCGCGGGTGGGGCGGGAAAGGCCCTCGGCGCGGGAATTCTGCGCGCCGCGCCCTGGCTCATGAAGACCCTGAGCGTGGTGGGCACCGCGGCGATGTTCCTCGTGGGCGGCACCATCTTGGTCCACGGCGTTCCGCCCGTGGAGCACCTCATTGAGTTGGCGGCGGGGGGCTCCGGGGCCCTTGGGGGACCGGTCAAGCTCCTCCTTGAGGGCCTGTTCGGAATTGCCGCCGGCGGAGTAGCGGTCGGGCTGGTCACCCTGGGGCGCCGCGTCGCCAAGCGCTGAGGGCGGAACTGTGACGGAGTCTTGACAGGCGGACCCGGCGTTCCCATACTTTGTTCGGTAGTCGAACAAAGACAGGCCCGCGGTAGCCGCCGCAAGGCCACGAACCCATCGGTCCTCGGGACCCGGAGTTTTGCCATGCGTTTGCGCTCCTCTCTCCTGCTGGCGTCGGCCGCCGCTCTCTTCGCGGTGGGATGCTCCCGCGACAGCGAGCCCACCGGGCCGGCTCCGATCTCGACCGAAGCTCGCGTCTTCATCGACAACTTCATCGCGTCGGACTTCCAGGCCTTCCTCGGCTCCAAGGTCGATGCCGTCCAGCTCGACAACGTCGTGAAGTACCGCGGCACCTCGTCGCTGCGCGTCACGGTCCCGACCGCGACCAACCCGACCGGTACCTATGCCGGCGGCGCCTTCGTGGCCACGGAGTTCCGTAATCTCGCCGGCTACAACGCCCTCACGTTCTTTGCGCGGTCGAGCGTGCCCGCCACGCTCAATGTCGCCGGACTCGGCAACGACAATACGGGCAACTCGCTCTACACGGTGGAGCGCAACGCCATCGCGCTGACGACCGCGTGGACCAAGTACACGATCCCTATCCCCCTCTCCTCGCGCCTGTCGCTTGAGAAGGGGGCTTTTTACTTCGCCGAGGGCGCCGAAGGGGCGACCGGCTACGAGTTCTGGCTCGACGACATTCGCTTCGAGAACCTGGCGGGCATCACGAACCCGCGGCCGGCGTTGGCGGCGGCAACCGTGGCCGCCGAGATCGGTGGCTCGCATCAGATGGGTGGCCTCACGGTGACCTTCGCCGTCGACGGCGTCGATCAGACCGTGACGGCCTTCCCGAGCTATTTCTCCTTCGCCTCGTCCACTGCGGCGACGGCGACCGTGTCGGCGAGCGGCCTCGTCTCGCTCCTTGCGGCGGGGACGAGCAATATCACCGCCACGCTTGGCGGCGCCGCGGTGACGGGTGCGGTCGCCATTACCGCGCTCGCTCCGCCGGCAGCTGCCGCGACGACGCCAACGCGTCTCGCCGCCGACGTCATCTCGCTCTTCAGCGGGGCCTACACGAATCGCGCGATTGATACCTGGTCGGCCTCGTGGGACCAGGCGGACCTCAGCGATGTGACCATCGCGGGCAACGCGACCAAGCGGTACTCGAACTTTGTCTACGCCGGCGTTGAGTTCACCACGGCGCCAGTCAATGCGGCGACGATGACGCACTTCCACATTGACGCGTACGTCAACAGCGCGACGACCTTCAAGATCAAGCTCGTGAACTTCGGCGCCAATGGCACCTTCGGCGGCGGCGATGACTCCGAGCACGAAGTCACCTATACGTCGGCCACCACACCGGCGATGATCGCGGGTGGCTGGACGAGCCTCGACATTCCCCTCACGGCCTTCTCTGGCTTGACGGGGCGCACGTCCATCGCGCAGATGATCCTCTCGGGCTCGAGCGCGACCACGTACATCGACAACGTGTACTTCTACAAGGTGCCGGCCCCGCCGGTCCCGCCCACGCCGCCGGCCGCTGCGCCGGCGCCGACGAACCTCGCTGCCGATGTCATCTCCCTCTTCAGCGATACCTACACCAACGTCACCGTGAATAGCTGGTCGACCGATTGGGACGACGTCACGCTCGAAGACATCCAGATCGGCGGCAATAACGTCAAGAAGTACACGAACTTCACGTTCGTCGGCATCGAGTTCACGTCGGCGCCAGTCAACGCCACGGCGATGACGCACTTCAACTTCGATTACTGGACGCCCGACGCCACCGCGCTCCCGGCCGATCACAAGGTCAAGCTCGTGGACTTTGGTGCCAACGGGACCTTCGGTGGTGGCGACGACTCCGAGCACGAGCTGACCTTCACGACCGCCACGACCCCGGGCATCCGGACGGGCGAGTGGGTGAAGTTCTCGATTCCGCTTGCCAGCTTCACTGGGCTGACGGCACGTGGCAACCTGGCACAGCTGATCATGGTCAGCGGTCCCAACACGGTCTTCCTCGACAACATCTACTTCTCCAACAACGGCGCTGCGCCGCCGCCGCCGACCGTGCCGGTCGTGGCCGCGCCGACGCCGACGTATCTGCCGGCTGACGTCATCTCGCTCTTCAGCGACGCCTACACGAACGTCCCTGTCACCACCTGGTCCGCTGACTGGGACAACGCGGACGTTGCTGACGTCCTGATCGCCACCAACGCGACGAAGCGCTATACCAACCTCACGTTCGCGGGTATCGAGTTCACCGCGCCGACCGTCAACGCGACCACAATGACGCACTTCCGTCTCGACATCTGGACCCCAGATGCCAGCGCGGTGCCGGCGGCGTTCAAGGTCAAGCTCGTAGATTTCGGCGCGAACGGTGCATTCGGGGGCGGCGATGACCGCGAGCATGAACTATCGTACGAGGCGACCACCACTCCGGCGTTGACCACCGGGGCCTGGCTCACCCTCGATATCCCGCTCTCGCAGTTCACCGGCCTCACCACGCGCGGCAATCTGGCGCAGTTGATCTTCGTCGGACTCGATCCGATCAACACCGTGTTCGTCGACAACGTGCTCTTCCACAAGTAGAGCCGACCCTGGGGGTCGGCGACGACCCCCAGGGACTCCTCTGCTCATGACACGAACCCCTCTTTCGGATGCGGTGCTCCGCCTCATTTGGGCGGAGCGCCGCATTTCGCGTGCGGAGATCGCCCAGCGACTCTCTCTCTCTCGCTCGACCGTCTCCGAGATCGTCGAGAGCCTGCTCGCGTCCGGCCTCGTCGCTGAGGCGGGCGCGGGGGAATCGCGTGGTGGTCGTCGCCCCATCGTCCTGGAGTTCCAGGACAATGCCGGCTGCATTCTCGGCGTCGACATGGGCGCCTCACACGTCGCAGTGGCGTGCACCAACCTCCGCGGTGAAGTGCGAGCCTGGCATCACCGAGACTTCGACGTGCGTGAACAACCGGACGGGGCCAAGGCGCTGATCAAGGGACTCTGTGCCGCCGCCCTCGCCGACGTGCCAGGGGCGGCGGGCACGCTGGTCGGTATCGGATTGGCGGTGCCGAGTCCGGTGGATCCACGACATCCCGATCGTCTCTCGGATCTCGCGCTCCCGGCGTGGAACGGCCGCGCCGGCTTCAAGACCCTGCTCGCCAAGTATCATGTCCCCATCCGGATCGACAACGACGCGAACTGCGGCGCGTTGGCCGAGCACTGGTGGGGCGGCGCGCGCGGCCTCGATGACTTCACCTACATCAAGGTCGCGACCGGCATCGGGGCGGGGCACTTCATGGGTGGCGCCATCCGGCGCGGCGCCCGCGGCGTCGCTGGGGAGATCGGACACGTTGCCATCGACCCGCGTGGCGAGCAATGCGTCTGCGGCAATCGCGGCTGCCTCACCACGCTCGTCGGTGGTCACGCGCTCGTCGCGCGCGCAAAGGCACTGCGCAAAGCCTACCCCAAGAGCATGCTCGCGCAGGGCGAGCCCACCTTGGCCCGCATCGAAGCGGCCGCGATGGCCGATGATCCCCTGGCGATGCAGGTCATCCATGAGGCCGCGGAACACCTTGGTGTTGCGATTGCCGGCGTGCTGAATCTCATGAACCCCGCCGCCGTGATCATTGGCGGGCAAGTCGCCTCGCTTGGCGAACGCCTGCTCGCGCCCGTCCGCGCGAGCGCGCTCCGCCGGACTTTCGTCACCGCCGTGGCGTCGACGGAGATTCGCGCGAGCAAGCTCGGCCCGCAGGATGTCGCACTCGGTGCCGCCACGTTGGTCCTCGACGCGGCACTGCAGGATCCCTCGCTCTTTCCGTCGCTGGCCGCGGTCTGACCGCCAACGCTCACTCTCCGCCACCTCCCCGATGCTACGCCGTCTTCTCCCCGTGCTGTTCGCTGCCGTCGCAGCCTCCTCGTGCACTGGCACCACCGACCCGGGTGACTACGCACTCGTCTGGGAGGATGACTTCACGGGGGCGGTCGGCACCCTCCCCAATGCCGCCAACTGGGGCTACGACATTGGGACCGACTGGGGGAATGCCCAGCTCGAGTACGATACGAATCGCCCCGAGAACGTTTCGCTCGACGGCGCCGGCAATTTGGTGATCACGGCGCGGAGCGAGACCTATTTGAACCGCCAGTACACGTCGGCGCGCATCACGACCGCCGGGAAGAAAGAGTTCACGCATGGCCGCTTTGAAGCGCGCATCAAAGCGCCGGTCGGGCAGGGCATCTGGCCCGCCTTCTGGCTCCTCGGCGGCAACATCAAGACCGTGAGTTGGCCGCAGTCCGGCGAGATCGACATCTTCGAGTATCGCGGGCAAGAGCCGGCCATCAACCACGGCACGCTGCACGGCCCCGGCTACTCTGGCGGTGGGGGCATCACACGGAAGTACACGCTCCCCTCGGGTGGCTTCAACGATAATTTCCACACCTTTGCGATTGAGTGGGAGCCGAATGAGATCCGCTGGTATGTGGACGACACCTTGTTCCATCTCGTCCGCAAGGGTGACCAGCGCGGCGAGTGGGTCTACGACCACGACTTCTACATCATCCTGAACGTGGCGGTCGGTGGCGGCTTCGTCGGCCCGGTGGGCGGCGCCACCGTCTTCCCGCAGCGGCTTACGGTCGACTACGTGCGCGTCTATCAGAGGAAGAAGTGAGCGGGAAGGACAGCGGGAAGGACAGCGGGAAGGGGGGCTTTGACGAGATCGCCAAGGTCGCCATCGCCGCTTGGCATACGCGGCTCGGTCTTCGCCGAACCGGTGAGCATCTCGCACAGTACGAGACCAAGCCCGAAGACCGCATTCCCTTCACGCAGAAGGTGGCCTACGGACTCGGCGCCTTCGTGAACAACATGCTCGCCGCCGCCGTCGGCGGGATGTTGATCATTCTCAACCTCGGCTTCGGCGTGAACCCGGTGCTCGTCGGCCTCGCGAGCTCGCTGCCGCGCATCACCGACGCGCTGACGGATCCCCTTATGGGATTCATCTCCGACAACACGCGCTCACGATGGGGGCGGCGTCGTCCCTACATCTTCATCGGTGCCATTCTCTCGGGCATCTTCTACATCGCGCTCTGGTGGCTGCCGGTCGGCAAGACCGAGATGTGGTACTTCTGGTACTTCACGGTTGGCGCCACGGTGTTCTATGCCGGCTACACGGTCTTTGCGACGCCCTGGGTTGCGCTGGGCTACGAGATCACGCCGGACTATCACGAGCGCACGCGCTTGATGGGCGTGCAGAATTTCATTGGACAGCTGGCGTATCTCGTCTCGCCGTGGTTCCTCTGGATCATGATGCACAAGCCCTGGTTCCCGACCCCCGCCGAGGGGGCGAAGGGACTCGCTATTGGCGTGGGTGTGGTCGCCATCTGCGTCGGGATTCTCCCCGCCATCTTCCTGCGCGAGCGCTTTGTGCACGCGCCACTCGCGGACCCGGTCCCCGACGCTCCAGTGGAGAGCGGGACGGCAGCGCTCGCCCGCAACATGAGCAGCTTCTTCAAGGGATTCAGCGCGACGATCAAGACGAAGCCCTTCCTCAAGCTCTGCGGCGCGACCTTCCTCGTGTTCAATGGCTTCATCATGATCTCGTCGTTCCAGTCGTACGTGATCATCTACTACGTGTTCGGCGGCGACCAAGAGATGGGCGCGAAGTACGCTGGCTACAACGGCACGCTCGGTGCCATCTCCACCTTCGGCGTCATTTTCATCGTCACCTGGCTCGCCACACAGGTCGGCAAGCGCAAGGCATTCTTCTTCTCGACCGGCATGTCGATCCTCGGTTTCGGCATCAAGTGGTTCTGTTACGACCCCGAGCGCCCCTGGCTCGTCTTGCTGCCGGCCCCGCTGATTGCCTTCGGCCTCGGTGGCCTCTTCACCCTCATGGGCTCAATGATTGCCGATGTCGTGGACGAGGACGAACTCGTTTCGCATCAGCGGCGTGAAGGGATGTTCGGCTCGATCTTCTGGTGGGTCGTGAAGGTCGGCATGGCCGCCGCCCTCGCCGCCGGCGGATTCCTCCTCAATGCCACCGGCTTCGACATCGCACTCGGCGGCGCGCAGACCGCACGCACGCTCTACCTGCTCCGCGTGTTCGATGTTGTCATTCCGATGATCACCTCGGCGATCGCAATCTGGATGATCGCGTCCTACCCAATCACCGAGGAGCGGGCGCACACCTGTCGCATGGAACTTGAGAAGCGTCGCGGTGCGGCGAAGGCTCTTGTGACTGAAGGCTAGTGTTGCTCCTCGCCACAGAGGCACAGAGGGCGCAGAGCAAGACGCGCGTTGTTCCCATCAAAAACAGTCTTTGACTGGAACGGCCATGTGAAGGTTCGCGCCGAAGTTCGCTGTGCCCTCTATGCCCTCTGTGCCCCCTGTGCCTCTATGGCGAGCGTGCAGTGCATCACACCGCAATATGCGTATGCCGCAACCCATGCCCGCGCGCGAACGCTGCCACGACCTTGCCGTACTCCCCTTCGTCGGTCGACGGCCACGTGAACGGCAGCTGGCCAACGAAGTCGTAGTCGCCAAGCAACACGTCGGCTACGCCCGCCCCTTCCGAGCCGGGGAGCCAGGCCGCCACAAAGGCCTGTGAGGCCGCCAACTCCGCGTTGGTCTGCAACGGCCGCCCACTGATGAGCACCGTCACGACCGGAATCCCCTGCGCCCGGATACGCTGGATCGTCGCCAGATCCTCTGGGTGCCGCTTCGCCAGCTCAAGGCTGTGTCCATATGGCGCGAGGTTCGTCATCGTTTGCACGCCGGATCCTCGCGCCACAGCCCCGCCCTCGCGGAGGTCGCCCATGCCTTCGGCGTAGGGCTCCTCGCCGATGACCACAATGGCGACGTCATGCTTGCGCGCGTCGGCCCCCTGGCCGTCGCGGCTCAACTCAGCCTGCGGGGAGGCGGCGCGGATTCCTTCCCAGATCGACGTCCCGCCCACGATCCGGTCGTTCCCGTGCGTCCCCTGCCACTCCACCGTGAACCCGCCGCACTGGTGGCCGCGGTCGTCGGCGTTCTTGCCGGCCACGAAAATGCGCGCGTCCGGCCGAATCGGGAGCACATTCCCCTCGTTCTTCAGCAGCACCAACGACTGCCGCACCGCCTCGCGCGCCACCTCGCGGTGCGCCGCGCTGCCAAAGCTCGCGCTGTTCGCCCACGGACGCTCTGCCGGACGCACCCGCTCGAACAACCCGGCGCGCGCCTTCACCTCGAGAATGCGACGCACGGCATCGTCCACGCGCGACATTGGGATGCGGCCGCTCTCCACGAGCATGCGCAGCGTCTCCAGCATCTGCTTCCACTGGAGCGACACCATCACCATGTCCACACCGGCATTGATCGCGGCCTCCAACGCATCAGGGAGCGCGTCGGCGAGCTGATCCACGCCGTCCCAGTCGGAAATCACGAAGCCATCGAAGCCCATGCGTCCCTTCAGGACCTCCGTGAGCAAGTGGCGGCTCGCGTGGCACTTCTCCTTGTTCCAGCTGTTGAACGAGACCATCACCGTGAGGACGCCCGCCTCGAGCGCCGGAACATACGGGGCGGCATGCGTGCGGAGCAGGTCCTCTTCGCTCTGCGCCGTGTCGCCCTGATCGTAGCCCCCGGTCGTGCCACCATCGCCGACCCAGTGCTTCGCGCAGGCAATCACGCCGTTCTCATCGAGCCCGCCCTGCAGACCGCGCACGTAATGCGCGGCGTACGAGGCCACCACCGCCGGATCCTCAGAGAAGCTCTCGTAGGTGCGGCCCCACTTGATGTTGCGCACCACCGCGAGCGTTGGGGCAAAGGTCCAATCGAGTCCCGTCGCGAGCACCTCCTCCGCGCACATGCGCGCGAGCCGCTCAATCAGCTCGGGGTCGCGCGCGGCGCCGAGCCCGATGTTGTGCGGGAACACCGTGGCCCCGAGCACATTGGCGTTCCCATGAATCGCATCGATCCCATAGAGCAGAGGAATCGGCAGGCGGCCACTATCGGTGCGCATCGACGCCGTCCAGTACGCGTCGTTCATCGCGACCCACTCGTCCACGCGATTACCGCCGGGAACAGAGCCGCCGCCGCTGAGCACGGAGCCGAGGTGATACCGGGCCACGTCATCGGGGGTGGTCGAGGCGCGCTCGGACTGGATCATCTGTCCGAGTTTGTGTTCGAGGCGCATCTGGCCGAGCAGTTGCTCGGCGTGCGTCTTGGCATCCATGGGAGTCAGGGTCGCGGGCATTGGGGGTGGTTCACTCCACGAGGGAGAATTCGGTTCGAAGGTCGGTCTCACTGCTGCCGCCGATCCAGGCATGGAACTGCCCGGCCTCAACGACGCGCTGCATCGCGCGCCCGGCGAATGCGAGGTCATCCGGACGCAGCGTGAACGATACTGTCTTTCGCTCGCCGGGGTTGAGATGCACGGTCTGGAATCCTTTCAGCTCGCGCACCGGGCGGGTCACACTCCCCACGAGATCGCGTATGTACAGCTGCACCACCTCGTGCACCGCACGCGGTCCGGTGTTCGAGACGTCCGCACTGATGGTGATGCTCCCATCGCGCCGGAGGACGGGGTCAGCCGTGCGAATGTCGTCGTATCGCAGGCTCGTGTACGACAGCCCATGCCCGAACGCGAACAGGGGCGAAGGGTCCACATCGAGGTGGAACGACGTGTTGCCGATCGAGAGCTGCGCCGCGCGCGCCGGAATGTCCTGCATCCGCACGACCGACTCCGGCGTCGCGGGCTTGCCCGTGCGCTTCTGCGCGTAGTAGATCGGAATCTGCCCGGTCACTCGGGGCAGAGTGACGGGGAGCTTGCCTGAGGGCGAGGCTACGCCAAAGAGAAGATCGGCAAGGGCCGGCCCTCCCATCGCGCCCGGATGCCACGCATACAGGAGCGCGTGCACATGCGGCACTACGGCCTCGAGCGCGAGTGCACGGCCAGCCATCACGATCAGCACCACAGGCTTCCCCGTCGCGGCGATCGCCTCAATCAGCGCCTGCTGCGCGCCCGGCAGCGTAATATCCGCGCGACAATGCGCCTCGCCCGAGAGAATGGCTTCCTCGCCGAGCACGAGAACAACGACATCGCTCCGCCGCGCGATGTCAAGCGCGTCACTGAACATCCCAGTATCGAGACTCCGGCTCGTCGCGAGTCCACGAGCGAACTCCACCTCGACCTTTGTGCCGACCAACTCACGCAGCGCGGGCAGGAAGGGGACACTGAGATGCGCATCGCCGTCAAAGATCCACGTGCCCAACTGTTCGTGCACGTCATCGGCGAGCGGACCGATCACCGCGACGCGGTCCACCTGATCCAAGGAGAGCGGCAGCATGCCGTGCGCATTCTTGAGTAACACCACGCTGGCCCGTGCCGCTTCGCGCGCGGCCTGCAGATGCGCCGGGGCACCATGCGCGGGAAAATCGCCCGGTGCCGTCTGATGCCGCTCAAACAGCCCCATGCGGAACTTCAACGCGAGAATGTTCTCCACCAACGCGTCGACGGTCGCGAGGGACACACGCCCCTCCTCTACCAGCGCCGCGAGATGATCCGCGTACGCCGTGCTCGCCATCTCAATGTCGACGCCGGCCGTTGCGGCCTCGTATGCGGAGTCGCGGTCGCCACTCGTGAGGCCATGGACCTCGAGCTGGCGGATCGACTCCCAATCGCTCACCACGACGCCATCGAACCCCCACTCCGCGCGTAACACGGTGCGCAGGAGAAAGGCATTGGCGGTGGCGGGCACGCCATCGAGATCACTGAACGACGTCATCACCGTCGCGCACCCCGCATCGATCGCCGCCTGGAAGGGCGGCAGATGCACGTTGCGCAGTTCGTTCTCCGGGATATTCGTCGTGTTGTAGTCGCGTCCGCTCTCCGACGCACCATAGCCCGCGAAGTGCTTCGCGCAGGCGGCAATGCTTCCCGGCTTCGTGAGATCGGCCCCCTGAAAGCCACGCACGGCCGCCGCCCCCATCACGCCCGTCAGGAACGGATCCTCTCCGTACCCCTCGGCCACGCGCCCCCACCGCGGATCGCGACCAATATCCAACATCGGCGCGAAGGTCCAATTCACTCCAGTGGAGGCGGCCTCGAGCGCCGCAATGTGCGCGCCCTGCTCGACGATCGTCGGATCCCAACTCGCGGCCTGCCCGAGCGGGATCGGAAAGACCGTCTTGAATCCATGAATCACATCGCGGCCCACAAGCAGCGGAATACCGAGCCGGCTCTCGTGCACGGCGATCCGCTGGAGCTCGTTGACCGTCTCCAGGTTCACTTCGTTGAGCACTGAACCAATGCGTCCGGCACGGAGCGCGTCCCGCGTGTGATCCGGGACGTGCCAGCCCCCAGCCTGCACCATCTGGAGCTGGCCGATCTTCTCCTCGAGCGTCATCTGCTCAAGGAGCGCCTTCACACGCGTCGTCATCGACGCGTCCGCCACCGTCGGCATCAGGGCGTTACCACGCCACGGTCAGGTAGGTGCGGATCTCCCATTCACGCCCTTCGGCCAAGCCAGGGGCCAGCGGATCGCAGACGGAGTTGCCGAGTCCGTCCAGCGCCTGCGCGGGACAGTAGCGCGGCGAGTAGCGATCCAGCGTACGCCACGTGTTGCGAATGCCGAACCGCGTCTCCGGCACGTCCCACCACTGCGGCTTCCCGAACACCCACGAGAAGTCCGCCATGTACTGCGTCGGGAACGTGAGATTGAAGTCGCGATGATAATCGTAGGGGCCGAAGTCATTGTACTTCGCGGCGCCAACGAACTTGAACTGCCCCTGGATGAAGCGCAGGTCTGCACCCGAGCGGCTCACCAAGCGCTGGCTGTCGCCATTCGGCTCGGCCGTGCCGCGGTAGGCGTTGACGATCGCGCGCGAGTTCACGCCCGTCTGCATGATGAAGCGGCCGCGGATCTCCCACAGGTCGCGCGCCGGCGTCGCCCCGGGGAACGCGAAGGTCGTGCGGCCGTCACCGAAGATGCCGATCGATGCGTCCTGCGTCGTCGGAAGATGGCGGAACACGTAGCCGATGCTGCCGGCGAACTTCGCGTCCTCGCGCATATCGTTGTCCCACTGATACATCCACGTCGCGGGCGTCGGATCCCAGGTGAGCAGCAGTTCACCACCCACCGTCTCGCGATTCGCGCGCACGGCAAAGGGATCGTCGATCACGTTGCGCTTGCGCGCCGGGGCCGGCGCACCCGCCGGAATGGGGCCAATGATCGGCGCCTGATACAGGAAGTTCGGCGCGATCTGCAGGTTGCCCATGATCCACGTGAACCCAGAGATCACGTTGTACTGATTGTTGAGGCCGGTGTCGCGCAGCGTCCAGCCCGCAAAGGTCTGCACACTCGTCGGACCGCCGTCGGCCACGAGGCCCATCGACGCGCCCTGTACGTACCAGTTGAGGCGACCGCGCGTGAAGGTCAGCCTCGCCTTTGCGCCGAACGCGTCCCCGGGGGCAATCTCATCGAGCAACACCGAGTAGTTGCCCGGCGTCCCTTCCACGAGTTGGAACTCCTGCCCGATGCGCGGGCCACCCGCCCAGATTCCACCCAGCTCGACGCCGAACGGTCCGACCGTCGTCGCCATGTGAATCGTCGCGCGACGGGCCTGCGGAATCGGAATCGCGAACGAGCTCTGCGCGGCACCCGCCGAGAGCTTGGCGATGTCTTCCTGGTAGAGTCCCGTCACCTGCGCACCGAACAGAGTCGTGCGGTACTTCACGATGGCGGTCGGATTGGCACCCCACCACAGCTCGGGACCCACGGCGAACTTCAGCCCGTCGAGGCTACGCTTGCCCGTGAACTCCATCCCGAGGGGCGCATCGCCATTGTAGATGTCGATGTTGCGACCGTAGTTCGCTTCGCGGTAGATGCCGAAAAAATCGCCTTCGTAGCCCCAGTGGTAGTGTCCCACGCGATTGAAGGCCTCGAGACGGAACAGGCGCTCGTCCCACGTCACGCTCCCAGAGTACACGCGCAGGCGCTCCGAGTCATCGATCTGTGCGGTGCCGCCGCCAACGGTGTTCACCACACGCGCCCGACCCCGATTCTCATAGAAGATTTCGTCGATCGGATTCTCAGCAACGCTGCCAAGGATGTTCAACGCGAGCCGCGCGGTCAGTCGCTCCGTTGGACGTGCCTCGAGCTCGACGAAGTACGACTCCATGCGGTCGTAGCCGCGGAAGGTCGGGTATGACGTGGCCCCGGCGGTCGGGTTGCGCGGCGTGCTCGTGCGCTCACCGCCGGTCGTGTAGGTCTGCAGCTCCAGTCGCATGCCGCGCACCGTGACCTTCCCGACCGCATCTCCCCCCATCGCCGCCGCATCAGCGCGCGCGCGGAGCATGAGCGGGGCAAGGTCGATCGCCGCAAAGTGCTGCCGCACGCGCGCCAAGTCAGCGTTCGGGGCGTACGGGTCGAGCTGATACGCCGACTGCAACGCATAGTAGGCCGCCCGCGGATACAGCTCGAACTGACCGCGCGAATCGGCCGGGCCCTTCGCCACAATGCCCCACCACTCTTCATTCATATTGTTGTCGTCCGGCATGTAGTCGGACTGATACGCATCGTTCGACCACGACGCGTTCACGTCATGGGCGTCGAGCCCCGTCTCCTGGCCGAACTTCCACCAGCCGTCGCTCCACTGGAAGGTAAAGCCGCCGATCGAATTGCCCACGAGCCCCTTGCCCGCCGACTGCTCGTAGATCTCCTGCCACTGCGAGAGGAGATATCGCGACTGCGACTGCTGGTCTTCGCGCATGTCGCGGGCGTTCCATGCATCCGCGCCGAACTCCGTGAACACCACGGGGATGCCCAGCGTCGTCTTCACGCGCTCGAAGAAATCACGGAACGACGACCCGCGGTACACATTCGAGCCGAAGATGTCGAGGCCCTTCACTTCTTGGGCGATGATCTCCAAGTACTGCAGATCGCCGTTCGCCATCGCGATCGGGCGGGCGTCGGTCTTCTTGATCGCCGCCACCGCCTCGCCGAAGAGCGAGTACATGAAGCGCGCCTTCGCCGCATCGCGCTCACCGGCGGGGAGATTCTCCGTCGCGGCGCTCTTCCAAGTGAGCCCGTAGTTATTCTCGTTGCCGAGCAACCAGAAGAGCACCCCGGGGGTGTCCTTGAACTCGTCAATCATCGCCGTGATCTCACCGATGATCTGCGCCCGCACCCGCGGGTTGTTGTACTCGGTGTTGGGCATCCACGCGCCATCGACCGTCAGGCCATAGCGCCCGACCGGGTGGTTGATCACCGACCAGATGCCATGCTTTTCATAGAGGTAGCGGACCCAGCGTGCCGGGATGCCGTTGTACACGCGGATCGCGTTGACCCCCATGTTCTTGAGCATGCCCATTTCGCGGTCGAGCGCGTCCAGGATGATGTCGTCCCGCTGCGTCCAGAGGCTGTAGGAGTAGTTCGTGCCGATCGGGAAGTAGTCCCAGTTCACTCCCTTCACAAAGACGTCGCGGCCATCGACTTGCAGGCGGAGTCCACTCGCGTCGGAGGCAACCCTGATGACCGGAAGCGGTGCCTGGGCGACCGCGACTGAGGGAGTGGCCGTCGCGGCGCTGAGCAGTGCGACGCCAAGTAAGGCGACCCGAGTCCAGCGGGAGGCGAGGGTGAGCAAGTGCCGGCGGGGACCCATCGAGCCTCCTCCACGCATGCGCGGACGGGGTGAGTGGACGAAAAAGGACTTTGTTCGGACGCCAAACAAAGTGCGCCCGATTTGGGGGCCTGTCAACCCTGAGTTCGGACTGGTCGGGCGGTCAATTCGGCCGCGCCCCGCCGCGCCCCGCCAGTTCTGACCACGTCCCAGCCGCTTCGAGCCTCCGACCGCCACCCTCCGCCGCAGGGACCAAGTTCCGTCAGTCCCTCGGAGCCTCAGGGTGTCGCATCACGCGGTGTCGCATCACGCGATGTCGCATCACGCGGTGTCGCATCACGCAGCGTACTAGCCAGGGTGCCGCGATCAACCCCGACGTCCATGAACCGCGCCCCCGCCCCCGCCGCAGCATTCGGGTGCAGTGCCGCGCGCACGAGAGGCCCGGTCAAACCCGTCTGCACCGCACTCGCCGCCGGCTCGCGGTCTCGGATTTCGCCGATGAAGATTGCACTCGACGGTCATAATGGTCGTGGAGGTCTGCAGCACCCCGTCGACGCGAACGCACACGCCTCCCCCCTCCGACGACGGCGCGAGCCGAATATCGCTCGCGCGCGCACAACATCCGCGGGGATCACGCTCCTTGGCTATGGCAATCCCTGACGCGGGGCGCTCATGGCAAACACTCTGACGCAAAAGAACTAGTGCAGCGACTCCCTACAGTGAGTGATATCCGTGCACAGCGACAATCGGTACCCTCCACACGTAGCTCCTCGATGGATTTCTCTCGCGAAGGTGAGTGTTCTGGTATGCGACGCGTCGGAGTGCTAGTGCTGCTCTTTGCAGCGACCGCGTGCAGCGATCGATCGATCGTGGCGCCCGAGTCCTATGGCCGACGTCCCTGCCGACCCTCCGCCGATCTTGTCGCCATGGTCGACCTCGTACCCTTCACACCGGAGGCCATGCGGAGCGCGTTGCGACACGGCGCCGATGAGATGACGCGCGCGGTCTCAGTGGAGCCTCGTCAGCGTGACGTGCAGGACGCGATGCGCCTCGCCGCCGATGACATCGGCATCGGGCACTACGACAGCGCCTGTCGTTTCGTCGGGATTGCCTTCGGTGCGCTCAGAGCGCTGCCCGATTCGGCCGGGTCGTACCCGGATCGTGACGGCATTCGGCTGATCCTCGCTCTCACGGCGCATGCCCTCTCCGCGGAAATGCAGCGGTGAGCCCGGTCCTGCGGCAGGTCTTCCTCGGGCTTGTCCTCGTGCTCTGCAGCAGCGCATTCGGCGCCTCGTCACTCGGGGCGCAGCTCTGCCGTGGCGGGAGGCCGGAGGCGCTCGGATGGATGGCGCTGACGGCTGGCGTGGCGGCGGCGGACGCCAGTGTGATCGGCGGCGAGGTCGTCTGGCGATTCGAGCAGGGGCTGCAACTGTTCGGCGATGCCGATATCACGGCGTATCCGCGTCCGGACCCCACGCGTGGACGTGTAGCGGTCGGCGCGGGCATTGAGCTCTTCGTCGGCGAACGATTCGGCGTGTGCACCACCGTGGCATTCGAGCGCGAGCGAATGGGTGACCTGCGGGCGCAACGCATTCCTATCGGACTCGCGATGGGATGGTCGGTGCCACTCGCCGGGGTTGAGCGGCATATCGGGTTCACGCTCGAGCCGTTCTACGTCCATGGGCATGCGCGTGTCGCGCGGTGGTCGCACGGCTCGGACTTCGTCTCCGGACGCGCGGGGATGATTTACGTCGCGCGTCGACTCTTGTTGGGCTTCGAATACGAGAACGCTTTCGATGACGATGCGCGCTGGCAGACCATAGCGCGCGTCGGCGTGACATTCAACTGAGATGTGCGCCGTGCGCATGTCCCACCGTCGGGGAACGCAATGAAGACTTACCAGATGATCCTACACGCGCCGATTGTTGCGGCCGCACTGATGCTCACCGCTGGCGTTGCGTCGGCGCAGGTGCCGGTGAACGTGGTCTATACCGCGTGTTACGTGCCGGCGAGCGGGACGGTGTATCGGATTGCCGAGGTCGGGCTGCCGTTGAACTGTGTGATGGCGGATCACGTGCGTTTCAGCTGGAGCTCCCTCGGAACGGGAGCTACGGGCGCGACGGGAATTACTGGAGCGACGGGAGCAACAGGCGTGGCGGGCCCGATTGGCCCTTCAGGTGCGGATGGCTTGGTTGGTCCGGCGGGAGTTGCGGGGCCGATCGGTGCCACCGGTGCGGCTGGTGTAAATGGTCTTGATGGCGCGCTCGGTGCGACTGGTGCGGCGGGGCCGATTGGTGCGACTGGTGCGGCGGGGCCGATTGGTGCGACTGGTGCGGCGGGGCCGATTGGTGCGACTGGTGCGGCGGGGCCGATTGGTGCGACTGGTGCGGCGGGGC
>Ga0163144_10013883_pt1 | contig 16763 bp, 14 predicted proteins | sample OliLak19BULKMAT1_FD_123175 | JGI IMG/M metagenome (GOLD analysis project Ga0163144, IMG submission 123175) | Freshwater microbial mat bacterial communities from Lake Vanda, McMurdo Dry Valleys, Antarctica - Oligotrophic Lake LV.19.BULKMAT1 | ecosystem: Environmental > Aquatic > Freshwater >... | reverse complement strand
TTAGTGACCCCTCCTTCCCCGTCTGCATGTCGATGCTGTAGATGCCTTGCCCGTTGGTTGAGTAGGCAAAGCGCACCGCCATCTTGGTCGAGTAGTCTTTGGCCTGCCCCACGCCCTCGGTGAGAGGCTTATCCCATGCCTTAGCCTCGACCACCGCGAGCTTCTTGTTCCGGTAGACGAGCAAGTAATCAGCGGTGAGCGCTTTCCCGCGTCGCCCGAGGCCTTCGATGCGCCCGGGCGTGATCGGATACTCACGTTGGATCTTGCTGCCCTCAACGACACCCCAGCCCGCCGCCTTCAGTGCTGGGTCGATGTGGTCGGCTCTGGTCTCGGCTTCGTTCATTGGCGGGTCACAGTTGTCCAGAGAAGGCTTGGTGCAGCAGAGACTTCTTCAATCCTTCTAGCGCCGCGAGCTTATGCTCAAAAAGATCGGCGAGGCGTGTGGTCTCCCCGATTAGCGACGAAAGCGTCGTCGCGATGCGCTCTTGCTCCCCTAGCGAAGTAGGATAGGCGACGAGTACCTCGCCAATTTTGGTCGGCGATGTGTGGCGAACTTTCACGCCGGAAGCGCTGCGATGGATCGCGCTTCGGACTCGCTGAGTGTTGAAGACATGAAAGAAGAAATCATTCCGCCAAGCCACTCCGGGCTTTTTGAGCACCAGCCCGAGCCGCTGGTTGTGCAGAAACCTGTCGGATTCCGGAACAAGAATCGCACTGCCAAGCAAACCAGCTGCCTGCTCCGTCATGGCAACAAGTAGATCGCCCTCGTTCACCACGTAGGCTCTGGGTATTGAGCCGTTGTAGAACTTCTGTTTATCACCTCGGTCACGATAGCCGCCCTTCTCATGAAAGTTGCCGGGCGTCAAGACTACGTACTCGCCTTCGCTACTGAAGAACTCCCCCCTAAAGGCGTAGCCATGCCTAATGTCGCAAAGCTCCGAAAACGGTGTCTCCACCCATGCCGGTCCGCGCTGAGTAAAGACCGCTTGGAGGTAGCTGTCGAAAAGAGCGCGGGCGTTTCGGAGGTTCTGGTCGGCGTTGGCCTTCGCGGTGGAGATGCCCTCGAACGCTTCGTCGAGGATGCCGACGATGCGCTGCTGATCGGCGAGCGGCGGGACGGGCACAGGGATCTGAACAAGGTTCCCTTGATTGAGCTTCGGGACCGTAAGTCCGGTAACAAACAGGGAGAGGTCTAGGTGGTTCAGATGGTAGATGAGCCACGCATCGAGGATGGAGTCCCTACGCGGGCGGAGTACATGGGCATGGTTGTTGACCCAGACTTTGCCCTGTACGGGAAACGCGGTCGACTCCCCTGAGCCCCATTTCGCCCCGTCTTCGCCGACTAGTACAAGCGGCTCGTCAAACAGATAACCCGCGACGTGATCAAGTACGCCGGTGGCGCCGAAGTACGGATACGGCCCCGCAACCCGGTGTCGCTTCGTAATTGGCTTGCGCCTGCTATCGAGCACGTCGCAAAGCGCACCGAGACGCTCCGACTTCCAGTGCAGCATCACAGCAGCGCCCGGATGCTCGCGAGAACCTCCGCGCTCTCCGCATCAAGCGCCGCAATCTCTTCCATGATTTCTACGGGGCTGCGGTGCGTGACTTTTTCGCCTCCGTTCGGATTCTTGACAGACAGATCGTATGTGACCTGATCGACGTCCTTAACGGCGACCGACCACGACTTCGGCGAATCGGCCTTTGACGCCTGCAACGCTACGAACTCGGCAAGATCGGAGTCGTTTAGCGGGTTCGTCTTGCCCATGTTGCGGCCGGGCTCCAGCTGGTAGTACCAGATCTTCCGCGTGGTCGACCCCTTCTCGAAGAACAGCACGACGGTTTTCACGCCCGCGCCGATGAACGTCCCGCTTGGGCAATCGAGGATCGTGTGGAGGTTGCAGCTCTCCAACAGACTCTTTCGCAGGCTCACCGAGGCGTTGTCGGTGTTCGATAGGAAGGTGTTCTTGATGACCACCGCGCCACGGCCACCGGCCTTGAGCAGCTTGATGAAGTGCTGAAGGAACAGGTAGGCCGTCTCGCCGGTTCGGATTGGGAAGTTCTGCTGTACTTCCGGCCTCTCTTTCCCGCCAAAGGGCGGATTGGCCAACACGATGTCGTAGCGGTCCTTTTCCTGCACGTCTGCGAGGTTCTCGGTCAGCGTGTTCGTATGCAGGATGTTCGGCGCTTCTATGCCGTGCAGGATCAAGTTCATGATCGCGATGACATAGGCGAGCGACTTCTTCTCCTTGCCGAAGAACGTGCGCTCCTGCAGCGTCCGGTCCTGTGCAGTGGTCCGCTTGGGGTGCGTGGCCTTGAGGTAGTCGTACGCCTCGCACAAGAAGCCCGCCGAGCCGCACGCACCGTCGTAAATGCGCTCGCCGATCTCCGGCTTCACCACCTGAATCATGGCCCGAATAAGCGGACGTGGCGTGTAGTATTCACCGCCGTTCCGCCCCGCGTTACCCATGTTCTTGATCTTGGCTTCGTACAGGTGCGAGAGCTCGTGCTTCTCGGCCTGTGAACGGAAGCGGAGCTCGTCGACATGGTCGATGATCTCGCGGAGGTTGTACCCGCTCTGGATCTTGTTTTTGATCTCGCCGAAGATCTCGCCGATCTTGTACTCGATCGTATTCGACCCGCTGGCCCGCTGCTTGAAGGCGTGCAGATACGGGAGAAGCTTCCGGTCCACGAAGTCGCGCAGGTCATCGCCCGTCAGCGCCTTGTTGTGATCGAGCTTTCCGTCCTTCCCCTTGGGTGCGGCCCAACTCTCCCAGCGGTACTCCTGGTCGAGAATGTAGGTGTACTTCTTGCCCTCCATTGCAGCCTCATCGGACCGATCCTGTTCAAGGCCGTCGAGGTACTTGAGGAACAGCAGCCAGGAGGTCTGCTCCGTGTAATCGAGCTCGGTCGTGCAGCCGGACTCCTTTCGAAGAATGTCGTCGATATTCCGGAAGGCTTGCTCAAACATTGGGGCTGAAACTCAATGTGATCTCGGTAGCTGCGGGAGGGGCGCGACTGGCTCGCGGTTGCTTCCGTATCTTCGCGCCATGCGTGCCCAGCCGGAAGGCAACGTACGGCACGCCGAAGAACTTCAGGAGGGTCAAAGGAAGGCTGCGTCATATTGCAGCCGCGCCAGGCGTCCTCAGGGTCGCCACGCGTGCGTGGGACTCGAGTGGCTCCATGTCGGTCAACTCATCCTGCCGCTCGCCGCCGAGCACTTGGCATCGGCCGAGCGTCGGTGAGCATCCGAATCCGAGCGGTGCCGGTGGACACTGGATAACCGGCCACCACGGCTAGCGCGTCGCGGCGCTGCCGGCGGTGGGCCCCGACAGAGCATTGACCGCGCAGTCACGCGCCCAACGGCAGCTCCTAAATACGTGACTTTCGCCGGGGCGTGCCGGTTCCTCGCGGAGGTGACGTCCGACGAGGCTCGCGCACCATCGAACTTGGCTGTCAGGATCGAGTTGACAGTTTCTGCACAGAAGCTCACTTCAGCGGTCAAAAGACCTTGATTTACCCGACTAATGCGTTCCGGAAGCGAGTAACGCACGCCGCGACGGGCCCCAGAAGCAACGCGTCGTTCGAAGACAGGGTTGACCTCATTGGCCTCTCACCGATGGCCGTCGCGATCACTGCTCGGCTCGTGAACCAAACGCCGGAGCCAGGAACCAACCACCGAGCCTGCCCCCACCACCGTTTGTAGTCCCAGTCAGCCGGAGCGTTCAGTCTCAATCGGCGTTGACGGCATGGTGTCGACGTACCTCCACTGCATCATTCGCTGCATTCTGCTTCGTCGCCCTACTGTGCAGGCGAGTGCATTGGGTCTCGCCACCTTACCATCGTTTCGGCGGTAGGCAATGCAATGTGTTGAGCGATGTAGCCGGCAGCGCCCCCTCTACGATGAAACGACCGGACATCTGCCTGCCCCGCCACCCACGCGTTCGCTGTAGAGGCCGAGGCGAGCGGGCGGACAAACTTCAGCAGCGCGTGGACGTGGACGCGGCCCTCGCTGAAGTTTCTTGCCGCCACGGCGAAGTAGTCCACTCGGCCTTGGCTGCGTTGCTGACTTCGTTGGATGAATCGCTGCTCAAACTCCCGCACCGCCTCCACCTCTGTTACTTCGAAGCGAAAGGTGAGCGTGCAGAAATAGTCCCACTCGCGCTCTGCAATGTATTGCTCGCAGCCCACGCGAAGGGCGCGAAGGCGAGCGTGGTCGGTACCGTCCGCCAGTGTGGCGCGCTTCATCTTGCGTTTCGGCATGGGCAGGATCCTGCCTCCAAGTGGGTGAATCACAGGCCACAATCGGCGCTGCGTGGATAACTCGCGTTGACCGGCGGGTTCCGACCGTGGATGGGTCCACCGAGTGTCAACGGGTATGTCGGGACTGACGTGAGCGGCCCTACGGCACTGGCTTACTGCACGGCACTGCCGCCGTCAGTCGGCCGCTCCGACGTCGATCGTCGGCGGCGTGCATCCAGCCACCGGTCCAGCACATCGCGTTCGTAGCGGACCCGAGAACCGAGTTTGAGATAACCGGGTCCGCCCCCCTCGCAGCGCCATCGAGCAAGGGTCTGAACGGCGACGCATAGGTAGGCCGACGTGGCGTGCGGATCGAGGACGACCTTCGCGTTCTGCATTCGCGTGAGCTCCAACGCTTGAGTGATTGTCCCGCATCAGATCGTGAGCTGAGGGACGATGACCCAGCTTAGGCAGCACCGATGACTTGGCGCTATCGCAAGGAAAGGCTAGATATCGGTATTACAAATAGCGATTTATCGCGGTACTTAGCCCGTTCTGTACCGGTCCCTCACAGCACTCGCTTTCAGCAGGCATCCATGGCAAGACGAACCCAGCCAATAGCGCGGAAGCGGTCGATTTCGACCCGGATCCAGCTCATCATCGAGGACCGCTATGGAACGCTCTACGCTTTCGAATTGGCGATGAAGGCGCAGGCCAAAACAGCACTCGCGTCCACCGTCAGGGGTTGGGTTCCCCCTCAGCGTCGATGGAAGGCAAAGCCAAACGGCCGAGCTGTTCGTCAGCTTGATTGGGACGCCGTCAGAATTCCCGACGGCTCGTCGTTGATCGAGTTCTGCGACCTGTGCTCGGTTCGAGCCGACCACATTTTGTTCGGCCACGGTGAAGCATCGCGCGGTCAGTCACGCGGGTTGCATCAGCTCGCATCGGACGTCGCGGCGCACATCTCCGAGTCGTTACGAGCCAACGGGTACCTGGTTTGGTCGCCTGCGGAGATTGACGGGGATCGCGCGCTCGCCGATATCGTGGCAGCGGCGACGGCCGAGGCGAAGCATTGGATGGAGGTGGCGACATCAGCCCCGGCCAGGCTTGTTGCTTCTCAGGGCCTGTTCCGCGAGCGGATCCAACAGCTGGGTATCCACCTACAGGATACAGAAGGCGCAAGGTCGCTGCACAGGAAGCTCCTCAAATTCGGTGTGCTCCTGGAGAATCAGGTCAACTCGGATCAGTCGCAGGACGAGGCCCGGAAGATGCGGTATCTGAAGTTCCCGCCCCTCGATCCGTCGGGGTTTTCGCTGCCCTTAGCGTTAACGATTTCCCGAGTGGAGGCCGAGGTTCGGGACTTCGTCGCGCACCGACAAGAGGCTGAGGCGACGGATGGGCGCGCCAAATCCTCAGCGAATCGCGGCAAAACCAAGCGCGTGACCCGTCGAAAGCCGTCCTGACAGTTACCCGATGGTTACCCTCGTATCGGCCGGTGAGTGGTAAAACAAAAGCCCCGCAACGGAAGTCGTTGCGGGGCTTCATCTTACAACAGAGCGGGCGACCGGACTCGAACCGGCGACGTCCAGCTTGGGAAGCTGGCATTCTACCAACTGAATTACGCCCGCAGACCGTGGTCGAGTTGGTGAAGCGAACTGGCCTCGACCCGAGCAACAACGGCAATCTATGCCCGCGCGATGAATCGACGCTAGCCTCCTTTGAAGGGACGAACGCAGCCTCTCCACTTGGCCATTGCCTCTACTCGTCGTTGACGAGACAAGCGCACGGCATCCTCGAATCTCGCGGCACATTCACGGGACGCCCCCTGCTGCCTTGCAGTAGGCGACACGCCGAACAACCACAATACCGCCGACGTTCCTGGCTTGCGCTTTCCGACAAACAGTTTGCAGGCCGCGCTGAACTTCCATCGGCGAAGAGGTTTGACAGATCACATTCGCCTAGGCAGTTTTCATCTGCTAAAGCGAATGCGACCACCCTCGAACCAAGCCGCATGACTGCCTGCGCCATCGACACGGACGCCAACTCCACAAACGATCCGGATATCCACGTCGACGATCTGGACGCCCTCTTCAAAGGCTTCGCCGACCCCACGCGACTGCGCGTCCTGAACGCCCTTGCCGCGGGCGAGCTGTGCGTCTGCGACCTCGTCGAACTCCTGGGCATGCCGCAACCGGCGGTGTCCCGGCATCTGGCGTACCTTCGCCGCATGGGGCTCGTCAGTGCGACGCGCGAATGGAAGTTCGCCCACTATCGCCTGACCGAACCGCGCAACGCCGTGCACCGCAATCTCGTGGCGTGCGTGCGCTCCTGCTTCACGGGCGTTCCCTCGCTCGACGCGGAGCGCCAGACGGCAGCGGTGCTGGTGCGGGCGCGTGCCGAGGCGCCCTGCTGATGGGCGCGTCCAACGTGGGCGCTGTGCGCTCATCCCCCGCCGCTCCCGAGATGGCGGACGCGCCAATTCTCCAGCGGCTGTCCACACTCGACCGCTTTCTGCCGCTCTGGATTTTTGCTGCCATGGGCGTGGGGCTGCTCATCGGCCGGCTTTATCCAGACTTTGGCGCTGTGCTGGATCGCGTGCAGGTGGCGGGCGTGTCGGTTCCGATTGCCATCGGGTTGTTGTGGATGATGTATCCCGTGCTCGCCAAGGTGCGTTACGAAACCATCGGACCGCATCTGCGCGACACGAAACTGCTGGGCACGTCGCTGCTGCTGAACTGGGTGATCGGACCGATTCTGATGCTCGCCCTGGCGTGGATCTTCCTTCCGGATATGCCCGCCTATCGTAACGGGCTCGTTCTGATCGGTCTCGCGCGTTGCATCGCGATGGTGCTCATCTGGAATTCACTCGCCTGCGGGTCGGGTGAACTGGCGGCGGTGCTGGTGGCACTCAATTCAGTGTTTCAGATCCTGACGTACTCGGTGTTGGGATGGCTCTTCCTGACTGTTGTCCCCGCATGGTTTGGCGCGGACACCACGACGCTGAATGTCTCCATGGGTCAGATCGCACGCAGCGTGGCGATCTTCCTCGGTATACCGCTCATCGCCGGCTATCTCACGCGCAAGGCGCTGGTCGCATCAAAGGGCGTCGCGTGGTACGACGGCGTGTTCATGCCGAGGTTCGGGCCGACTGCGCTCCTCGGATTGCTCTACACCATCGTGCTCATGTTCGCGATGCAGGGCAATCGGATCCTCTCGTTGCCACTCGATGTGTTGCGTATCGCGATTCCCATGCTGGTGTACTTCGGCGCGATGTTCGGACTCGCGTTCTGGTTGTCGCGCAAGTTGGGCTTCGACTATGAAACCACGGCGTCGCTGTCGTTCACCGCGGCCGGCAACAACTTCGAGCTCGCAATTGCGGTCGCCGTCGCCACGTTCGGCATTGCGTCGGGTGAAGCGCTCGCGGCGGTCATCGGTCCGCTGATCGAAGTGCCGGCGTTGGTGGGGCTCGTGTATGCCTCGCTCTGGGCACGTCGTCGCTATTTCGCTGCACCGACCGCCATTCCAACGGCGACCCACGCATGAGCGAAGCCGAACGCGACGCCGGTCATCTTTCCCTCGAACACTCGGCCTCCACCGCACGTACCAACACTTCGGACTGACCGATGCAGATCGCGCTCATCTCGGATATTCACGCCAACCTGCACGCACTCGACGCGGTATTGGCCGACATCGACGCGCGCGGCGACGTCGATGCGATCTACCACGCGGGCGATCTGGTGGGCTACTCCAGCCACCCCAACGAGGTCGTCGCGCGGCTTCGTGCGCGGGAGATCGCTGGCATTGCCGGCAACTACGATTCCACCGTGGCGACGGACTACAAGCATTGCGGCTGCAAGAGCGAGACACCGCGACAGGAAGAGCTCGCGCACATCAGCTACGAGTACACGCGGAGCGTGGTAACCACCGAAACCAAACGATACCTGGGGAGCTTGCCGTTCTCGCTCGACGTGCGGCCACTGGGCGGGCACGCCGCAGGGCCGCGCCTGGTGATCGTACACGGTACCCCGACGCTCAACACGCTCTACTGGACGGAAGATCGCTCCGATGACTTCTGTCTCAAGATGGCGGCGACCGTGTCGCTCAAGCGTGGAGACGTGATCGCGTTCGGACACACACACAAGCCGTGGCATCGTGAAGTCGAGGGAATTCACTTCATCAACACGGGCAGCGTGGGCCGCCCCAAAGACGGGGACTGGCGCGCCGGCTACGTGCGCCTCGCACTCGGCGACGAGGAGACGCGCGTCGAGTTTGTGCGGATGTCGTACGACGTGGATGCGGTGACGCGCAGCGTGATCGAGGCCGGATTGCCGGAGGAGTTCGCGGAATTCCTGCGGACGGGCGGGAAGCCTGCGGCGATCACCAGCGCCAGTGCCACGATGATGTGAGGACGTCCCCGACGCGATCGCGATACCGTCGGCTCCCTGAACGCAAAACGGCCCCCGTGAAGAGGGCCGTTTGCTATGTACTGCACGGGGCAGTTGTCTGTGTGTCGCCGAGAGCCACAGATCGGGATTGAACCGATGACCGCCCGATTACGAATCGGGTGCTCTACCGCTGAGCTACTGTGGCAACATCACCTGCGCAACAACCTGCAACGCTGCACCCACTCCTATCGAGCATGCCTTCGCGCGGACTCGAACCGCGACGCCTTGCGGCACTACCACCTCAAAGTAGCGTGTCTACCAATTTCACCACGAAGGCAGTGTGCTCGATGGAGCGGTACTCAAACTCCAAACCCAACCTGCAAACCTACGGGAGCGACGGGGCTCGAACCCGCGACCTCTCGAGTGACAGTCGAGTGCTCTAACCAAACTGAGCTACGCCCCCAATCCGGCGAATTCGAGGAACCGTAGCGTGACCGCTCGTGCCCGTCTGTGTTCGCATGCTGCACCTGCCACAACCCGGCCACAACCCGGCCACCACCCTGCCCAGCACTCCCCGACTCGCGACAGGGAGCCATAGCCCCAACGGGAGTCGAACCCGTCTCTCGACCTTGAAAGGGTCGCGTCCTAACCGATAGACGATGGGGCCGAGGCCACCCACAACAGACCAGCACCTGCCAGTAGCGGTAACGGGATTCGAACCCGTGTTCCAGCCTTGAGAGGGCTGTGTCCTAGTCCCCTAGACGATACCGCCGGAGGCTTCGCCGCCGCAGGCGGTGAAGCCTCCGGCGGTATTGGGTTGACACGTTCGCTTCGCGATCGTGCCAACCTTCCTATTTCCTGTCGCAAACGCGTTGCGATTGCTCCGAGCGTTCGCTAACTGCTTCGCGAACACGTAGTCTCGCACCTGCCCACCACCCGCAACCGGCTACCCACTACTCATGTCACAGGCCCGGAGGGAATCGAACCCCCAACCGCCGGTTTTGGAGACCGGTGCTCTACCAATTGAGCTACGGACCTCCGGTGAGGCTGCCTCACGGCTGCCGCACGCAGGGTGACCGACGGGGATTGAACCCGCAACCCCCGGAACCACAATCCGGTGCTCTAACCAATTGAGCTACGGCCACCATGGTCGGATGCGTACGCTTTTGACGACGCGGCACCCGCACGCTCGCTCCGGTCAGTCACCTGATTCAGAGCACAAAATCGTAACTAGTCGAACGCGCTATTGCAAGCGCCGCCACCACGTTACGACGACCTGACCGCGAACGACCACGCGATCACACCACCGTCGCGCGTCGCTCAGTCCTTCGCGCGATCCAGATACTCGCCCGTCGTCGGATTCACACGAATGCGCGTACCAGACTCGACGAACTCCGGCACGTTGACCGTGACACCGTTCTCGAGCTTGGCCGGCTTGGACGAGGCGTTCTTCGTGGCACCACGCACCACCGGCGCGGTCTCCACAATCTCGAAGATCATCGAGTTGGGAAGCTCCACGCCGATCGGACGACCGTTGTAGAACTCCGCGATGATCTTCATGCCGGGCTGCATCCATGGCGCCGAATCGCCCAACGACTCTTCATCCATCTCGAGCTGATCGTAGTTCGAGATGTTCATGAAGTGAAACGTGTCCCCGCCCTGGTACATGAACTCGAGCTCGAGCGTTTCCATCGACGCCTTCTCGATCGCATCTGCTGCCCGGAACCGATGCTCGAAGTTCGAACCGGTGCGCAGGTTCTTCATCTTCGCCTGCACCATCGCGCGCAGGTTACCCGGCGTATGATGGCGAAATTCGATGATACGGCACGGATCGCCCTCGAACACGAGGACCATGCCGCGGCGGATCTGAGTCGCAGGAATGGCCATACGAACGACACCTTCGACAAAAGGACTACCGGCTCGCAGCGAAACCTCCCGCCACAAATCGGCATAAGTAGCCTGCCAAGTACAGCCTCGAAACGTAACCCTGATCGGCCCGACTGGTCAACCGAGGAACAGAGACTCGTTCAGCGCAAGAAGGTGTTCGCCCCTTTAAGCACGCCGGTCCGACGCTCCACGCCCGGCGGTGATGGCGGTGTCCCGGACCCGGTCCGACGCTCGGGTTCGAAGGTCGCGTCCACCTGGAAGCGGACGACCGCCCCCACCGTCGATTCCGACCGTCGCACCTGCACGCGCTCGTTGAAGTGCGCCGCCGAGCCGAGCACCATCCCTTCGATCAGTGCGGCGAGTTCTGGGGAGACGATGGTGCTCAGCCGCAGCGTATCCATGTCCTGCAGCTCGACATCAATATCCGGCGCCGTCGCTCCGGGCAGCAGCAGCGCCATCAGATCGTTCACCACCGACGTCACCTGCAGCAGGATGGCACGCGTCGAGCTGTACCGACGCGCAATGAAGGGCGCCGCGACGAACAACGGCGCGACAAGTCGCTCGCCCACCAATCGTGCCATCGACGTCACGGGCTGGCGTCGGAGCTCGCCCAACGCCGCGACGAACGCGCAGGCGCGTGGCATCACCTCACTACTCGTGGCGTGCTCACTCGCGACCGCACGCGTTGCTGCCAGTACGGTCGGGCCAAATTCCTTTCGCACGACGTCTTCAAGGAGCACGAGCATCGTTGGCATCTTCCTCTTGGATTCGATTCGTTTCGGCAGACGAGGCAGGCGCCCGTCAGCAACGGTTCCGCCGGGCGAGCGCGCCGATCGGCGTAAGTTTGATCGCGGCAGCCAAGTCAATATGGCCGCGCGAAACAGCATGACGCGCATCACGGCGCCCTTGGCGTGGTGGATGCCCCAGAAGCCGTTGCCTGCACGTCCGCAAACACCGGTGCCAACCCCTGCCACATGGTGGCGGCCACGCGCTTCGAGCCTTCGACATTCGGGTGAATGCCGTCCGACTGATTCAACCGCGCGTCACCCGCCACGCCTTCGAGCAGGAACCGCAACAACGGCACGCCACCGTCTTTCGACGCCCGCAGATAGGCGTTGTGAAACCGCACAGTATAGTCGCGTCCCAAATTGGTTGGCGCCTCCATCTGCACCAGCAACGCACGCGCGTTCGGTTGCCGTCGCTTCACGATGGCCATCAGAGCCATGAGGTTGGCGTACGTCGAATCGGGGTCCACGCCGCGCAAACCATCGTTGGCACCCACCTCCAGCACCACCACCGCCGCCGGCTGCTCGAGCACCCACGCCGCGCGTCGGAGCGCGCCAGCCGAGGTCTCCCCGCTCAAACCGGCGTTGATAATGCTGATTCGGAATCCCGCCGAGTCGGCCTTGCGTTGTAGGAGGGCAGGATAGGCTTCGTCGGGATCGAGTCCGAGACCGGCGGTCAGACTCGTCCCCAGCAACACGACGCGCTTGGGCGTTGTGCTGTTGGGCACAGTCGGGGTAGCAGTTCCGGCACCGGTCGCCGTTGCCTGCGCCCCTGCTGCGCCGGTTGATTCCGGTGTGCCCTGTACAGACGACGCGGGCTTGTCGCCTCCGCAGGCTGCCAGAGTCCAAGTGATCAGCGCCAACCCGAGGGCGACGCCTGTCGTCCATCTACGTCCCTTCTGCTTCGATCGCATGCTTGTCGCCCGCGGGTTGACCAAGGAATACCAGAGTGGCACGCAACGTCTCGTCGTGCTGAATGATGTGTCGTTCGAAGTCCCGCAGGGGGCGTTCATCTCCATCGTCGGTCCATCGGGCAGCGGCAAAACGACGCTGCTCGGACTGCTGGCTGGACTCGATACCCCAAGTCGGGGCACGGTGACCCTCGATGGGACCGACATTGGTGGGTTGGATGAGGACAGTCGGGCGAAGCTGCGTGGCGAGAAAGTTGGGTTCGTGTTCCAGAGCTTTCAATTGATTCCAACGTTGACGGCCCAGGAAAACGTCCAGGTTCCGCTCGAACTCGCTGGCAAGGTGCCCACACGCGAGGCGCACGCACGAGCGCGCGACCTGCTGACGCGCGTCGGACTCGGCGACCGTACCCATCATTTTCCGCAGCAGCTTTCCGGCGGCGAGCAGCAGCGTGTCGCACTGGCGCGCGCGTTCGTCAACGAGCCGCGCATTCTGTTCGCCGACGAGCCCACCGGTAACCTCGATGGCACGACGGGTGAGCGCATCGTGGAGCTGCTCATGTCGCTCAATCGCGAACGCGGTTGCACCATCGTACTCGTGACGCACGATGCGGCGCTGGCCGCGCGAACACAGCGTACCATCCGACTGCGTGATGGCGTCGTCGTGGAAGACGTGCGACACCTCGAATTCGATGCGGCGCGATTGGCCGTGGAACCCGCCGAGTCGCTCGCGGTGGGCCTGTGACGACCGCGGCGCTGTTGAAGTTGGCCTGGCGCGAGAGCCGAACGGCTCGGCGACGACTGGCGTTGTACATGTCGTCCATTGCCTTCGGTGTCGCGGCGCTGGTGGCGATCGACTCGTTCGCCGGCAATGTCACGCGGTCCATCCGCGACCAGTCCCGCACGTTGTTGGGTGGCGATCTCTCGCTCTCTGCGCGCGCGACGTTTCCCGTCGTCGTCGATAGTTTGCTCGATTCGTTGCGCGCAGGCGGCGTTGCGTCGGCGCAGGTCACCACGTTCGCATCGATGGCGTTGGCGCCGGCGTCGGGTAACACGCGACTCGTGCAGGTGCGCGTGGTATCGCCGGGCTTTCCATTCTACGGTGAGATCGAAACGAATCCGGCGGGTGGATGGGCCACGGTGCACGACGACGCGCCGGTTGTGTTCGTCGATCCGTCGCTGCTGATCTCACTCGACGCTGCCACGGGCGACTCGCTTCGTCTCGGTACGCAGATGTTCCGCATCGCCGGCACACTGGGGAACGTTCCCGGCGACGCGGGCATCGCGTCCGTCATTGGCCCGCGCGTGTACTTTTCGTCGCGCTGGATCGATTCCACCGGGCTGCTGCGCTTTGGCAGTCGCGCGGAGTATCAGACGGTGTTGCGATTGCCGCCGGCGTTGGCGTCAACGGCGCAAGCCGCCACAATGAAGCGCGACCTGCGTCGCCGTATCGATCCGCGCGCCGCCGCGTTGCAGGAAGCCACGGAGGCGCGCGAACGACGCGGTGGACGCGGGGCGCAGCCCGATGCGCCGGATGAACCGGTGCGCACGACCGTTGCCGTATCGGCTGACAGCACCGCGCGAGACAGCACCGCGCGAGACAGCACCGCGCGAGACAGCGCCGCGCCAGACAGCGCCGCGCCAGATAGCGCCGCGCGTGGCAGCACCGCCATCGCCGACAGCGCCGGCGTGCTCCTCTCACAAGCGCCGCCGACACGCGTACGTATTCGCACCGTCGCCGACACCGAGCGCGATTTCACCGAGGCCGTCGCGCGGCTCGCGGACTTCCTGAGCATCATCGGACTCATCGCCTTGCTGCTCGGCGGCATCGGCGTGGCGAGCGGCGTGAACGCGTTCGTCTCCTCCAAGATCGATACGGTGGCCGTGCTGCGTTGTCTGGGCGCAACGAGTCGGCAGGTGCTGGGATTGTATGTCGTGCAGGCGGGCGTGATGGGGCTCGTTGGGGCAACGGCCGGTGCCGCGCTCGGCGTGGCGGTGCAGTTCCTGCTGCCGCAGGTGGTGTCGGATTTTCTGCCGGTTGACGTGACCATTGCGCTCGAGCCGAGGCCACTGCTGCTCGGGCTCGCGACCGGCGTGTGGGTGTCGCTGGTATTCGCGCTGCGTCCGCTGCTGGCGCTGCGTCGCGTGTCGCCGCTGCAGGCCATTCGTCGCGATGCCGATGCGCAGGCGCTGCCGCGCGAATGGAAGGACATCGCGCGATTGACGGTCGACGGCCTGCTCGTTGGCAGTATCGTGTCGATCATTGTCGTGCGGATTGGCGATCTGCGCGACGGTTTGATCATCAGCGCGTCGATCACCGGCGCGGTCGCCGTGCTTTGGGTGGCAGCGACCCTGCTCATCGCGGCCGCACGTCGCAGTACGCGCGCGTCATGGCCCTTCGAGCTGCGGCAGGGCATCGCCAATCTTCATCGGCCGGCCAATCAGACACGTGCCGTCACGCTCGCCCTGGGCTTTGGCGCCTTCCTGCTGAGCACTGTCTATCTGGTGCAAGCCAATCTGCTGGGCCGTGTGCAAAACACGGCGGATGCGTCCGCCGGAAACCTGCTCTTCTTCGACGTGCAGGACGACCAGGCGCCGCCACTCGATTCCATTCTGCTGGCGCGCAAGCTGCAGGTGGTACAGAAGACCCCGATCGTCACCATGCGCGTGGACGCGATCAACGGTCGAAGTGTGGCCGCGCTCACCGCCGACACCACAGTGCGGCGCGCGGGCTGGGCGTTGCGTCGCGAATTTCGCTCGACGTACCGCGAGAACATCGTCGACTCGGAGAAGCTGTTGTCGGGGGCGTGGTTTGCCGATAGTGCGACACGCGCACGTGAACGCGCGGCGAATCCGGACGCGCCGTTCCCTGTTTCCTTCGAGCGCGACGTGGCCGGCGATCTTGGTGTCGGACTCGGCGACACGGTGACGTGGAACGTGCAGGGTGTTCCGGTGCGCACTGTCATCACGAGTCTGCGCACGGTGAACTGGGCGCGCTTCGAGGCCAACTTCTTCATCGTGTTTGCGCCCGAAGCGATCCGCAGCGCGCCGCAGCAGTTCGTGCTGGTGGCGAACGTGCCCGACGCGTCCGTGCTGGCAGAAGTCCAGCGCGATGTGGTTCGTCGATTCCCGAATATCTCGAGCCTCGACCTCACGTTGGTCCGCCAGACGATCGGCTCGATCGTCAATCGGGTCACGCTGGCGATTCGCTTCCTCGGTCTTTTCTCGATCGCCATGGGCATACCGGTGCTCTTCAGCGCCGTCGCGGCGACTCGACGCGCGCGATTGCGCGAAGGAGTCTTGCTGCGAACCCTTGGTGCGTCTCGCGCGCAGGTCGCACGCGTGCTGCTTGCGGAGTACGCGGCCCTGGGCACACTGGGTGCGCTGACCGGCATGGTGTTGGCGTTCGGTGGCGCCTGGGGGCTGACCCGATTCGTTTTTGACGATCCGTTTGACCCAGCGGTGCTACCCGCGTTTGCGATCGCCGGCGGCATGTTGCTGCTGACGATGGGGATCGGGTTGCTGACCAGTCGCGATGTGTACAAGTCCACACCGATGGCCGCGATTCGCGAGGCGTAGCGCTCGGGCTGGCGAGTGGAGACGCGAGGCCGGTCTTAGCGACGAATCAGACCGTAGCCATCGGGCGTGTCGGAACCGGGGCGCAGACTGACCCAGACGCGCAGTCCGGGCAACGAGCTAAGCATCGGAGGTACGACTGGCAAGCGTTTGCGACCGGTACCGTCGGTCAGCGTGAGCCCCCACTCACCATCCGTCCGATCGAGTACGCCGTCGAATGCCGGCACCCCCTTTACCGCACGCACGATGTAGTCGGACACGACCACGTCGCGCGGCGCGACCTTGAAGCCGCGCACCACGATCTCGGTACCTACGAGACGCGACATGCCGGTGGTCGCCATACCGCTCAACGCGATGTTGATGTCGCCCTCGCGCTGATACAGCACCAACTGCGGCGCGGTTGCATCGCCGATCAGCGCCACCACACCGCGCACCGTGTCACGGCGCACGCGCGCGACCGCATCCGAGCCGGCGATCAGATTGCGCGCTTCTGCCCGGGCCATCGAATCGCCGCGTGCGTGCGCACGTGCCGTCATCGTGCCGCCGGATCCAATTGACGCAGGAAAAGCGGGATCAATCGTACCCGCCACGGTCCCCGAGTCCAGCACTCGACGCATGCGACTGTCCGTATCGAGACGCAGCGAATCGAGAATGAACGCTTCGCGCGACGGCTGCGCGAGCAACGCATCGCCTCGGAGCGCGATCGAATCGAGTCCGGGGATGTCGCCACTGACGACGACAGTGCCGTCGTCGGCAACGCCACGACAGGCGCCGAGCACGAGCATAAGCGTCGAGGCCACGATCAACGCTCGGCGAAGACGTGACGTGGATCGGAGACGATTCAGCGAAGTGGGCATACGAAGGCTAAAGTACCTGTGGGCCGCGTCTCGTCAACGCATTCCGCTACTCCGGCTGGTGACGTTTCGCCACCACGACAGCGCGCCATGCGACTCCGCGCGTCGTCCGATTGCCGGTACGGTGAC
>Ga0163144_10013881_pt1 | contig 16763 bp, 9 predicted proteins | sample OliLak19BULKMAT1_FD_123175 | JGI IMG/M metagenome (GOLD analysis project Ga0163144, IMG submission 123175) | Freshwater microbial mat bacterial communities from Lake Vanda, McMurdo Dry Valleys, Antarctica - Oligotrophic Lake LV.19.BULKMAT1 | ecosystem: Environmental > Aquatic > Freshwater > Lake... | reverse complement strand
TTTCAGGGGGCAACGAAAACCCAGGCATGAATGCCTGGGCTAGGGAAAAGTAGCAATCGATGCACAATCCACCGACCATTTGGGTTGCCCGGGCGTAGCCCGCGCTGGGTTTCATCCGTGGCTAAAAAAATGCTCAAGTTGTTTCTGTACGAGCACTTAATCGCGAAATAGACGTTCGCGTTTGGTCTGTAACCGAACCATGAACTGTCGACGCGAAGGATCCCCCATGTCGGATGGCTTCGGCAGCAACGAAGTAAACCAAAGCGGACAGCCCGCACGGCGGCGTGGGCTCGACCTTGCCTTGCTCACGCTGCTGGTGTTCGGCATCTATGCTGGACGCATCACGACGCCCCCCTTGAGCGGCGAGGAAACGCGTTGGGCCCGCGGCGGCATGGAAATGATCGAGAGTGGCGATTGGATCGTACCTCGACAGCAAGGGCGTGTGTTTCCCGAGCGGCCGCCGCTGAATAGTTGGGCGATGGCCGGCGCGGCACTGACGCGCGGACAAATGGACGCGGTCGCCGTGCGGTTGCCCAGCGTGCTGGCCATTTGGCTCACAACGCTGCTTGTTTACTGCTACACCGCATCCTTTATTTCTCGGTTGGGCGCCGTAGCTTCGGCCGCAGCGTACGCTACGGCGTGGCAAGTCATGCACATCGGCGGTCTGGGCGAATCGGAAGCCGTGTTCACTTTGTTCCTAAGCGGCTCTCTGCTGCTTTGGCACTTGGGTTATGTTCGTGGCTGGCCGCCGGCGCTGGTTTGGCCGCTGGGCTACTCACTCGCCGCGATAGCGGCACTTACCAAGGGCCTGCAAGGTCCCGTGTACTTCGTCACCGTAACGGGCGTTTATCTTCTGCTGCGGCGCGACTGGCGATACCTGGTACGCTTTGCGAATCTAGGTGGCGTCGTTTGCTTCCTGGCCATAGTCGGCGCTTGGCAGATTCCGTTCTATCGTGCCACGAACGCCACCGCGGTTCACGACATTTGGTTCGCGCTGGTTGGCGATCGGCTTACGCTGGCGGACCTGATACAGCACATGGCCACCTACCCACTCGAAACGCTGGCCTGCGTCGCTCCCTGGTCGCTGCTGCTGCTTGAACTGCCAAGGCGGCGATTTCGCGAATCGCTGGGCGAGGCCCGCCCGCTGTTGTTCTTTTTGCTCGTTGCGATCGCGGTCACGTATCCCAGCGTGTGGCTGGTCGCCGGCGCGCGGGGGCGATACTTCATGCCCATGTACCCATGCCTGGCAATTCTGGCGGGCCTGGTCGTCGAACAGTGCGCGTTGGCGGCCGTTGCAAGTCAAAAACGCCGCGGCTGGGATATGTTCCTGTTGGGAGTCGCGGTTGCAACCGCCGTCGGTGCAATGGGAATCCTTGGCCTGAGCCTGGTTCCCATCGAATCACTCGCGCAAGTCAAACAGCCGCTGTTATTTGCCATTGCGTTTGCGGCGATCGGTCTAGGCACGGCGATCGTGCTGTTGCGGGCACGAAACACATCCTCGCCGGGCCGAGCCGCGATGGCCATCTGGTCGTTGGCCGCATTTCTGGGCTTGGCGTTCAACGGGGTGGAAAAGAACTCGGTCAACCGCTTGAGCAATGACATGGCGCCGCAGATCGCCGAGGCAAAGTCAGAAATCCCCGCGCCCGACGAGGTCGTCAGCTTTGGGCCGATTTTTCACCGCTTTGCATACTTCTACGGGCACACCATTCCCGAGCTGCCTTGGCCGTCGAATTTGGCTGAAGTGCCCGAGGAGGTGACGTACTTCTGCTTCGATCAGCGGCCCGAGGACACGCCCGAGCTCAGGACCAACGGCCGCGGACGGGTCAATGAATACACGCCGGGCACGTTGCCCTTCGAGTGGGAGGAAGTGGCGCGGATTCCCTGTGGCCGATCGCTGCGCGACGATCCGCGATTTTGCGTGATCATCGGTCGCGTGAAACGCGAGGTGTCGACGGCACGCACCAATCGTGCGAGTGAAGCAGAGTCCGCGAAAGCGCGCTGAACTGCTTGCGATGCAGCAAATACGGGCCGCACGTCGAGATTGCTTTATCGCGTGTCGCTTTTCCGACTTCACCTATCGAGACGTTCCCTCGCCAACGCCTCGCGCCACGTCTCGTTCGGCCGATTCCTTGGGCACGAATTTGTAGACCTCGACATAGTTCATCGCGATCAGGTTCCGCTCGCGTTTGTCGTAGCGTGGCATGGGGATGACCTCTTTGCCAGCCAGATCGTAGCGGGCGGTCATGTCGTCGAGCCAATGCTGGAACGCCTGCTGATCGAAGGCGTACGACGGATCGCGATACTCCACGCATTGCAGCGGCCACTCGCGGGACACGCGATCCAGTTGTGGCTCGAAGCCCCGTCCGTGCTGCGGGGCATAGATGCGTTCGTTGCACAGGTACATGGCCGCCCAACTCAGCTCGTGGAACGTCTGCGGTGAGAACTCCTGGCCTAAATCGCTCTTCAGGCACACGACTTCGCCCTGAAAGTGGCGATCGAACCAGAACCACTGCGCAAAGGCTCGGGCACGTTGGTCAGACAAAGTCTTGTAGGGGTGCGACACGTCGCGGGCGATCGAGCCGAACGCCACCAGCGACAGTAGTCCAAAGCTCATCGCCAAGCCGGCAGCGTGGCCTTTGGGTCCGCGCGCGAATCGCTGCCACAGCGCGGCAATGCCCATTCCGGCCAGCAGGCAAAAGATCGGCGCCATGTAAAAGTTGAAGCGGATGTGGCCCCCGTAGGGATACTTGTGCAGGGCGGCAGCCAGAAAGGTCAACGCCAGCGGAGCGAGGGCCCAGACCAGCACGTCGTGGCGTCGGGCCCGGTAGAAGACCACCAACCCCGCCACACAGCACAAGAAGGTGAGCGTGCTGGCGCCACGTTCGCCTCCGATTGGATAGGCCAACAGGTCGCTCGTGTGCGTTTCGATCATCCAGGCGGCAAGCTTCAGCGGCGAAGTCAGCGGCGGAAACGTATGATCCCAGAATGCGCCCATCGCGTCGTTCTCTGCCGAGAGCTGGCCACGCGTAAACAGAAAGAAAAAGGCCACGAAGCTGCCCACCAGCACCACGTTGTAGCCCAACCAGGCCGTCCAGGCGCTGCGCGTCGGACTATCGGCAAACATTGACCAGCTAAGCCGTGACTTGGAGAGGAGCTGCTTTCCCAACACGAAGGCGATGACGAGACTCACGCCGCCCGCGACGAACACGGCCGGGTACGAAAGTCCAATGGCCAGCGGCAGAAACGCCACCATCCCCCACAGCCAGCGCGTATTGGCGGGGTTCTGCCACCATTCGACCACCATCACCAGCAGCACGAGCGCCACGAACATGTCGGACCCGTAGGGCTTGGCTTCGGCCGCATAGCGAATGCCGCCATAGCTGACCGCAAAGACCGCCATTGCCAGCGGCACCGCGACTCCGCTGGTCAGCCGCTTGGCCAGGTGGCGAAACGAGAACAGACTCGCGATGCTGCACACAAAGGGAAACAACCGTAGCGGGTATTCGCTGAAGGAAAGCACGGTGACGATGGTCTTCTGCAGCCACAAGAACAACAGCGGGCAGACCTGATGGAACGTGAGCGGCTGCATCAATTCCGCGTAGTTTCGATCGGCCAGGTTGATCGACACGAAGCACTCGTCTTCCCAGAGCGGAAAGCACAGCAGAAAGCGAATGGCCCGGGCGGCGACTCCAAGGAACAAGAACGCCCAGGTTGCGCGCTCCAGTCCTTGTACGGAAAAAAACCACGTTAGAAGCGCGGATTTGGTCGCGCTACTCGCGGCCTTTGTCTGAGCCGTGCTAGCATTCGCGACCGCGGCCGAAATAGAATTGTCGTCCATGGGCGGGCAAACTCCGTTTTGAACCTGCCGTGGAGGGGCTTTCACCCGATGCCCCGAACGTTCTTTTGGCGTACCGCAGCCGGCATGACGCCGCATCAAGAGTTGCGGTGCGGCCCAGCTAGGTCCGCATGCATCGGCTCGAAGCGATCGCGGGTCAGCAGTTTGCCAGAACGGCGAGGGAGGGTCCAGACGAGTTCAACGACGCCGAAGACGGGGGACAAGTCGCGGTTTGCGCGCGGCAATCATTGTGTGAAAGGAAGTGGAGAATCGCCAGTTTTCCCTTGCCCAGGCATTCATGCCTGGGACGGAGCGCTCTACGCGAGTTGTCGTCGTGTCGGGAACCGTTCGTCGACAACCCGCTCGCCAATGGTTCGTTCGCTGGCGACGAACGGTTCCCGACACATACAACGGAGAAACTGCCGGCCGATCCTCAGGCGTAAACGCCTGGGCTGGGGAAAAGCTTGCGCAGCGATGAGTGAACAAACGGCCACACAAAGTGCGATCTGCACTCGAAGCCGGGTGTAACTTACAAACCGTCACGTCGGCCATAAATTCACTATTCAGAGGAGCCGCTGCGGATCTCTACGCCGCCGCACTCACATCGAGTAGAGTGGCTAAAGCTGTGCGGGCCCCAACCTTCTTGGGTAAAGCTAGGGCAAGTGAAGTGCTCAAACACGGTCTCTAAATGATGCCGTGAGTTGGCCTGGCAACAGATCCCCCAGTCGAAATTCAGTGGTGCGAAGTAGGAACAACCTCCGCATTGCGACCCCCTTTGGTGTTGTTGCTGGACGTCCGGTTCGTCCGGCCATTGTTTTCTGTACAACGTCGACGAATCGGCGTTTGAGAATTCGTGTGTCGCGATGCGATTGTTGTTCATTCATGTACTCGTGGCAACGCGGCCTTTTCGAGAGAAACCCCTCAATCCGCATTCGCCTTCGACACCAAATCCTGCCAATACGTTCGCGCCATGTCGTGGTACTTGAGGACTTCGGCGCGTTGTCTGGGGTTCTCCAGCTTCAATCCCGCGGTTCGCTCGCCGACCCAGTCCAAGAAGAACTTTGCTGACTGCTTGCTGATCCGCGGCTGGTCGCCAATCTCGACATACCAGGGAGCGCTGGCGGCAAAGCGGTACGTCTTGGCATTAGTCGTCACGGCGCGGACCATAAACCAGCCGCTCTTGCGGAACTTGACCGGCGGGAAGTGGCCATTGGCTTTGGCCCAATCGTCCAGCCGCACGCTGTGCGCCACGCGGCCATCTTGAATGACTTCCAGATAGTCAATCGTGTCGCGCGTCGAAAGATTTGCGGTAATCTCGATGCTCAATTCTTCTCCGGCCGCTCCTTTGAATACATGACCGGGCATGCGGTTTTCGGCCAGAGGGCGTAGCAGGGGGCCATTGGTCACTAGTACGCGGCCCAGCTTGAACGCCTCCCACCAGGAGTCGTAATTGAAATCGTCCTTGTCCACCCACACGTACATGCGGTTGTAGCCGACCGGATTTGGCAAGACGCCCGAGGCGCTGCCGGCCGAGGGAGGAATCCGCAGCCCGCAGTTGAGCGCGCGATAGTAGATCTCTTGCGTCCACTGGCCGTTGCCGACCGGTCCGGGAAACCGAGACTTGTCGCGCGGTTTACCCCAGGCCTCGTCCTTCGCATACATCTGCTCGCGGCACATGTGATTGTTGGCCACGCCGATCGAATCGACCTTGCCGCTGGCCAACCAAATGGGCACGTCCCACCAGAACGGTTTCTCCACATCGATCCAGGCTTTTGGCTGTTTGCGCGCGGCCAGAACAAAGTCCATCATGGGTGGGTATTCCGTCATGCCGGCGGCGGTTTCCAGCGGTGTATCGAGGTTGAAAAACAACAGTGCGCCACCGGACCGTTCGTCCTCACCCGCCAATAATTGGTAGTAGCGGTTGCCGGCAAACTTTACGAGCGGCTTTGTGGGCGGCTGCTTTCCTTCCCACGTCCTTCGCTCGTGCCACCAGGTGATGACGGGGCCGATGTGCAAATCCTCCGCCTCCATGAGCAACTCGATGTCTTTCACGGGACGATGAATGTGGAGATCGCCCGACCACCAGCCTTCGTCGGCCATGTTCACCGCCCGGTGCAGGTCGATCGTCTTCTCGTCGTCGGCAAAGTCCTCAATGGTGAAGTGGCCCGTTCGAACCGCGTACTCGGGTCCGCGTTCCAGCTCGAACGTGTAACTTCCCTTCGGCAGCTTCAACGTAATCTTGCCGGGGAACACGAAGTGATCCTTGAAGAAGGGCATCTTGGGCGCTTGCTGGGCGACGCCCTTGGCGTTCTTCAGGTGCATGCGGCAGGCGATGGGCTTGCCCGTGTCGCGGTCGACCACAGTGATCCGCAACTCGCCGCCGGCGGCCCTGGCTTGCCGCGTGGGCATAATCAGCGAGACCAGGCAGCACGCGGTCAAGAAAAATGCGAAATTCCGGCACGGCATGACAATACCTCGCAAGCCTACTTGAATGGGGAAGCTACATGATCGATTTGCAGCCTAGGAACAAGTTTAGCACGCCAACCGCGCTTGCTGGCAACCCACCTGGGGCGCTAGAATAGGGATTGATCCGACTAAGTGGCGGCAGCCGCCGAAGCCAATCCAGCCCATTTCATCCCAGAATCCAAGCAATCGCACCGGCATGTCCGAGGACTATTATAAGACGTTGGAAGTCGCCCGCGATGCCTCTCCGGCAGACATTCAAAAGGCTTACCGACGGCTGGCTCGCAAGTTTCATCCCGACCTGCACCCCGACGATAAATCGGCCAAGAAGAAGTTCCAAGAAGTGCAGGCCGCCTTCGACGTGCTCAACGACCCGAGCAAACGCGAGCTCTACGATCGCTACGGCAGCTCGTTCGAGAGCGCCGCGGCCGCTGGCGCAGGCGCGGGTACACGCCCGAGCGGCACTTGGAGCACGAGCCCTGGCGGCGGCTTCGAGGATTTTGACTTCTCGCAGTTCTTCGGCGAGCGCTTTGGCGGTGAGGAAGGGGGTGGGTTCGAGGGGATCTTTGGACAGCCTCGCCGCGGTCGTGGGGGCGCGCGATCGCGCGGCGCCGCACGAACCAAGGGCGTCGATTTGGAGCAGGAGATCCACATCCCCTTCAACACTTCGATCCAGGGCGGCGAGGCCCATCTGACCATCCATCGTCCATCGGGCAAGTCCGACACGATCGCCGTCAAGATTCCCGCGGGCATCGAAGATGGCAAGAAAATCCGCTTGCGCGGCCAGGGCGATCCTGGCGCCGACGGCGCAACGCCGGGCGACATCTTCCTTACGATTCGCGTCAGTCCGCATGCGTCGTTCGAGCGCCGCGGAGACAACCTGCAAGTCAAAGTTCCCGTCACGTTGGCCGAGGCGGCCGAAGGCGCGAAGATCGACGTTCCCACGCCGCAGGGAATCGTGTCGCTGCGCGTGCCGCCGGCCACTTCGAGCGGAACGAAGCTGCGCATCAAGGGGCATGGCGTAGCACGCAAGGGAGAACCGGCCGGCGACTTGTTGGCCGATATTCAAATCGTGCTGCCCAAGAATCTCGACGAGGAAAGCCTCGCTCTCATCCGCCAGGTTGCCGAACGAAACCCTTTGAACCCTCGAACCGAATTGCGATGGTAAATCGTCCACACCGTTGGTGGACGAAATGGAAGCAGTGGTCGCCATGCGCGGCCGCCTGCGTGCTGCTGCCGTTGCTGATGGGGGCCGACGATAAAGCCGCTCCGTTGGACCGGATCGACGCCTTCACCCGCGCCAAGCTGATAATGGCGATCTTGGGGCTCGTTCTGTTGGGTGTCGGACTTGTCGTGATGGTGATGATGGGCGGGCGATACGTGCGAAGATTGGCGCGACATCGGCCCGAGCCAATGCGACCGACGGTCGGTTGGCGTTTGCCAAAACGTCTTGCCCCGGAAGTATCGGATAGCGAGGCAGTCGACGACGAAACTGACGTACCGCGGGACGACGACAATCCTCCCGGCCTAACGCAGTTGTAGATTAACAGATTTCGAAATGGGTGGCACGTCCCCGAGCCTAGCGAAGGGCGTGGTTCGTCGGCCACACTTGCGCGATGTGCGTTGAAGACTCGAGCCAGCGACTCAATAGCGCGATGCGAAAATGAACGATCAGCGCTTTCCACAAAGCTGCCGCCTGCGGAGTCGACTCGACTTCGGACGCGTGTATCGGCGGCGGCGCTCGGTTTCTGACGAGCGGTTGATCGTCTATGGCTTGCCCAATGAGTTGGACCGATCCCGATTGGGCCTCTCGGTTTCGCGCAAGTACGGCAACGCGGTGGCCCGCAATCGGTTCAAGCGGCTGGTGCGCGAGGCCTTTCGGCTCAGCCGGCGCGACCTGCCCGTGGGGCTGGATCTGATTGTCATCCCTAGGCCGGGCGTCGCGGCGGAGCTATCGACCCTGCGAGAGTCATTGATCCGGTTGGCCGCGCGGTTGGCTTCACCAGGGCGGAGCCGATCAAAATGAGATTCCTTGCAGAAGCCCTCTGGCACTTGCCGTCGTGGACGATGATCGGGGCCGTTCGCGTCTATCAACTGCTGCTCAGCCCCTTGATCGGCCAGCATTGCCGCTACCAGCCGACGTGCAGCCGCTACTTTATCGGCGCGGTGCAGAAATACGGCGCCGTGCGGGGCGGCCTGCGGGGAGTCCTGCGCATTTGCCGCTGCCATCCGTTCCATCCGGGTGGTTACGATCCGCCCTGATCGATCGAGAGCGCGGCGGATGAAGGACCCGCGACATTCCGCCATCAACTTAGGAGCCGATGGCGGCGACTTGGCGTTTCGCTGTCGCGGGATATCGGCTACCATTTCGCTGCCATGAACACGTCCGAGCGACTGCTGGCATCCGCCCTTACGCATCACCGGGCCGGTCGACTGCCCGAGGCGGAAGCGCTCTACCTCCGCGTGCTTGCGAAAAAGCCGCGCCAACCCGACGCGCTGCACCTGCTGGGCGTGCTGCTGCATCAGTCGGGCCGTGTGGAGGAAGGCATCGCTGCAATCCGCCGGGCGATCGCCATCCGCCCCGCCGCGATCTACTTCAGCAATCTCGGCAACGCCTTGCAAGACCTGGGGCGCTTCGTGGAAGCCGTCGATTGTTACTATCGAGCGATCGCCGACCGTCCCGACTTCGCCGAGGCTCATAACAACTTGGGCAACGCGTTGCGTGTACTAGGGGAACACGAGGCTGCGGAGCAGGCACTTCGCCGCGCTGTTGAGATCGAACCTGGCTACGCAGCCGCGCATTTGAACCTGGGCGACCTTCTTTCCGAGGGTGGCAATCATCGCGAAGCGTTTCTTTCATACGAGATCGCTGTCCGACTTGAGCCCGAGTGCGCAGCGGCCTGGTGCCATCTTGGCGTCGCACAACGGGCCTGTGGAGATCCCGAGCAAGCGATCGCGTCGTATCGGCGCGCGCTGGAGCACTCGCCATATCTGGCCGCCGCGCACGTGAATCTCGGCAATGTTCTGCGCGATATCGGTCGTCTCGAAGAGGCCATTTCCGCATACCAGCAAGGGCTGACGCTAGCGCCGGATTCGGCCGAATCGCATGGCAACTTGGGCGAGGCGTATCGCGAGGCGGGCCGCCCCTGCGATGCCGTCGAGTGCCAACGTCGAGCCGTCGAACTTCAGCCGGACGCGCCCGATGCGCACTACGAACTGGCGCGGGCCCTATTAACGATCGGTGATTTTGAGAACGGATGGCGCGAGTACCAATGGCTCGAAAGCAAGCGGAGTGAGCATGCCGCGCCGCGGTGGGATGGCTCGCCCTTGCAGGGCCGTTCGCTGCGCATTGGCTGCCGCGAGCCGCTGGGGACGCAACTTTTGTTCGCCTCGATATTGCCCGAAGTGGCCGCGCAACGGGACTCGATCGTGCTGGAGTGTCAGCCGCGCTTGGTTTCGCTTTTCCAACGGTCGTTTCCGGAACTGCTCGTGCGTGAGCTCGGACCGATTATCGGCGCGGCGGCCGTTGAGTCGAGACCGACCAGTGACCTGCACATACCGCTTGGTGGGCTGGCCGCGATCTTTCGCCGCAACCTCGCCGAGTTTCCGCGACGCTGCGGATATCTCGCTGCCGACCGAGCGCGCCGGACCGCCTGGCGGCAGCGGCTTGCGCGACTGAGCGATCGCGCTGGCAGGAAACTGGTCGTGGGGATTTCATGGCAAGCTGGCGCTGCGCCCGAAGAGCGCCGTAAGCGTAAGATTCCGCTCGACCTTTGGTCGCCAATTCTCGCCACGCCTGGGGTAACATTTGTCAATCTCGAGCACGGCGACGCCAAGTTCGAAGTGCCGATCGGTCAGTCGTCGAACGCGGCGGTGCTTCATACGCTGCCTGGCCTGGAGCCAATCCGTGATGTCGATGGTTTCGCAGCGCTAGTTTCGGAGCTCGACCTGGTCATTTCGGCCGACAACTCGGCCGCGCAATTGGCGGGCGCGTTGGGCGTGCCGGTTTGGACGCTGCTGCCGGTGGGGGCCGATTGGCGTTGGCTCACCGCACGTGATGACAGCCCCTGGTTTCCCAGCATGCGCCTGTTCCGACAGGTGCAGCGCGGCGATTGGTCGCCCGTCGTGATCGCCGCGGCCGACGCTTTGCGACGTGCTATCGCGCGATGGCCCTGGCCAAACGACGGCGAGCCGAAGGCGGCGTAATCGGCCCGTGCCACCCCCGGCGCGACGCTTGGCCGGCGGTACCGTCGCACTATCTTGCCTGTCTTCTACAGGCGGTAATCTTTCGCGCCTGGCGCCTTACGACCGGATGGCTTGGGGCCTACGGTCCGTTTGCGCCGATAGTAAGAGATAGTCCCACCGCGCGCCTGCGCGCTGGCAGCCTTGGCCTGCCGCAGCCAGCCCCGACCAAACCAAGCGTGCGCCCGCCGACCCAACGTTTGTCCGGAGAGGATAAAAAGCATGTCGAGATTTCCTGTCTCCCTGGTTTTTTGGGCCGTCATGGCAGGGGCGATGGGGGCACCCGCCGTAAGGGCACAATCGGCCGACGAACTTCAGTCCGCGCGCCTCTTGCCGATGCGCCTCGAAGAGAAGGCCAGCTTAGCCCCAGTTCTCACCGCCGCGACGATCTCTCCCAATGGACAATTGATCGCCACGGGCGGCGACGACCATGTGGTGCGGATCTGGAAACTGTCCGACGGCGATTTGGTTCATACTTTGCGCGGCCACTCCGATTGGGTTCGCACCGCCGTCTATCATCCGGCCGGCGATCTGCTGGCCACGGCCGGAGACGACCGCCAGATCATCTACTGGAACGTGGCCGACGGCAGACTACTGCGCACGCTGCCTGGCCCGTCGCAAGTCATTTATTCGCTGGCCTACAGCCACGATGGCACGCTGCTGGCCGCTTCTGGATTTGAAGACAAAGTCCGTCTCTACGACGGCCGTAGTGGCGAACTGGTGCGCGAGCTCACGGGCCCCTGCCGCGATATTCGCGCCGTGGCCATCTCGCCCGACGGAAAGCTCGTCGCCGCGGGTGGCCGCGATGGCCGTATCCGTATTTGGGAACTTTCCTCCGGCGCCCTGGTGCGAGACATCGCGGCACATCGTCAACGCATTCGTGCCATTGCGTTCTCGCCCGATAGCGCGCGGCTGGCCTCTGGCGGCGATGATCGCTTTCTGAAGATCTGGGACGCGCGCAGCGGGGCTGAGCTGCACTCGATGCCGAGTCGGTCTGGCAAGATCCAAACGCTCGTTTTTCTCTCGCCCGAGCGGTTGGCGACCGGCGCTAGCGACAACACGATTCGCATCTGGAACGTCGAGGGCAATCAGGAGGAGTTGCGGCTGGTCGGGCACACCGGCAGCGTCTCCGCGCTGGATTTTCATATTCCCAGCGGGCTGTTGATTTCGGCCAGCTACGACACGAGCGTGCGGATTTGGAATCCCATTCGCGGCGGCAAGATCGCCAGCCAGGAAGGGCAGTCGACAACGCGGTGATTGACCTACGTTGGGGGGCGGGCATCCCGCCCGCCAGAAACAAGTACGAAGAGGCGGGCGAGACGCCCGCTCCCTAACGGAAATTGACCGGCCAGAGTCAAAGCAGTTCGTAAATCTGGGCAGACACTGCAATCGCAATCGCTCTCACAACTTGCTTGACGCGTACGTTTCACACGGAGGTGCCTCGTGGGATTGCTCAGCAAAGTTATGCGGTTCTCGAATCCCTTTGCCAAATCGCGCCGCGCCCGGACCGGCGCCGGGTCGCGAACTCCACGGGCCTGCCGCTTTGAGACGATGGAATCCCGCCAACTGCTCTCGGCCGATCCCATCAAGCTTGGCGCTCACTATCTCGACGCCGGCAACGACACCGACGTGATTCCCAACACGATCGAGCTCACCTGGGTGGGCGGCGCACCGGGCACGCAACTCACGCGTGTCGTCATCGATACCGACAAGGCAGGAGACGGCCTGTCGCTGGGTGACGCGTTCTTCGATACGCCCCTGCCCGGCAAAGGCGTGTTCGACAACCACCCGTTCCAGGTCGTCAGCAATGCCGGATTCACCGTCACGTCGACCGTGAGCAGCGATGGCACCAAGCTGATTCTCGACTTTATCGGGTTCGATGCGGGCGAGAAGCTCGTTTTCACCATCGACGTCGATGAGATGGGCTTCCTCAAAGCGAACTCCGTGGCCGAAGGCGCGGAATTCGAGGGCTCGAAATTGACGGGCACGTTCAAGGCCCCACATTTCTACGAAGCTAGCGGTACCGACATTTTTCTCGACGACTACGATCCCAAGTTGGCTGGCACACGACTCAACTTGCCGGTCGACAGTCAGAACCCGGTGTTCACCGCTGCGGCGATTGTCGGGTTGCAGCAGACGCCCCTGCCCAGCAGCCTGGCGGGCACCGTGTACGTGGATGGCAACCTGAACAACAATCAGGATACCGGCGATGCAGGCATCGCGGGCGTGCAACTGGCGCTGCGGCAGCTCGTCGGTGCTAACTACACGACAATCGCCTCGACGACGACCGATGCGCAAGGCAACTACCGCTTCGACAATCTACTGCCGGGAACCTACGAAGTCGTCGAGACTCAGCCGAACGGCTACTTTAGCGTCGGCGCACATGCGGGTTCGGTCAACGGCGCATCGCGCGGAATCGTGATCGATTCCGACACCATCCGCCAGATCGAACTGCTCGGCGGCGAGGACTCGATCAACAATGACTTTGCGGAAGCCTTGCCCGCGCGACTTAGTGGGCAGGTTTATCACGACCAAAATGATGACGGTGCGATGCAGGCCAGCGAGCCGGGAATTGGCGGCGTCACGATCCAGGTGTACCGCATTGTCGTGAGCGGTCCTGCACCGGCGCCGATCGTCGTGCAGACCGATGCCGGTGGATTCTGGGCCGTCGACGGTCTTATGCCCGGCTCGTATCGAGTGGTTGAAATCCAGCCGGCCGGCTACCTCGACGGACGCGATACGGCGGGCACGGCCGGTGGCACGGCGGTCCATCCGGGCGACGAGATCAATGGCATCTTCCTGACGAGCAATCAATCGGGCGAAAACTATAAGTTTGGCGAACTGCTTCCCGCCAGTATTCGCGGCCGCGTGCATGCCGATCTCGATGGTGATTGCGTGCTCGATCCGGGCGAGGTTCCGTTGGCTGGCGTGGTCATCCACCTGCTGAACGCGCAGGGTCAGACCGTTGCCACGACGACGACCGACGCCACGGGACAATATGCGTTTACCGGCCTCGCTCCCGGTGAATACCGCGTGACCGAAGAGCAACCGCAGGGCTACTTCGACGGCGACGACCATGTCGGCAGCGAAGGGGGCGTGCTGATCGGACCCGATACCATCTCCCAAATCGTGTTGGCGTCGGGCGCCGCGGGCATCGAATACAACTTCTGCGAGCTACCGCCGGTGAGCATCGCGGGCAACGTCTACGTCGACGACGACAACGACGGCGTGTTCGACGCCGCGGAAGTAGGTATCGCGGGCGTCACGCTGCAGCTCCTATCCGCCAACGGAACGCCGCTGGGCATCACGACGATCACTAATGCCACGGGCGCGTACTCGTTTGTCGGTCTCGCGCCGGGAACTTATGGCGTCGCCGAAGTGCAGCCGTCGGGATACTTCGATGGGTTGGACACGGCCGGATCGGCCGGCGGAACGGCCCACAACCCGGGCGATTCGATCACCGGCGCGATCCTGACCCCGGGCGTTGCGGGCGTGAATTACAACTTTGGCGAGTTGCGAGCTGCAAGCATTCAGGGCATGGTGCATGCCGATCGCGACGGCGACTGTGAGCTCGACCCCGGCGAGCCCCTCTTGGCAGGAGTCACCGTGCAGTTGCTCTCCGCAAACGGAACCGTGCTGGCCACGACCACCACTAACGCGCAGGGCGAATATAAGTTCGAAAACCTCGCCCCGGGCACCTACGGAATTCACGAAGTGCAACCGGCCGGCTACTTCGACAGTGAAGAAAAAGCCGGAACCGCTGGCGGCGTCGTTTCGGCCAACGACACGATCACGCAAGTCGTGCTCGGTTCGGGTGTGATTGCCACGGACTACGACTTCTGCGAGCTCGAGCCGGCCAGCCTGGCGGGCCGCGTACATGCCGATCTCGACGGCGATTGCGAGTACGATCCTGGAGAGCCGCTCCTGGCCGGCGTCGTCATTCAATTGCTCTCGCCGACCGGCAGCATTATCGCCACGACCATGACCAACGCGCAGGGCGAATACAAGTTCGAGAACCTGGCCCCCGGCACTTACGGCATCCACGAAGTACAACCGGCCGGCTACTTCGACAGCGAAGAACACGCCGGGACCGCCGGCGGCATTGTCTCGGCCAACGACACGATCACCAGCATCGTGCTGGGCCCCGCCATAGACGCGGTGAACTACGATTTCTGCGAACTGGTGCCCGCCAGCATCTCGGGGCTCGTGCATGCCGACATCGACGGCGATTGCATCCTCGACCCGGATGAAGTGCCGCTGGCGGGCGTCGTAATTCAATTGCTCGACGCGCAAGGCAACCTGGTCGCGACAACCACGACCAACTCCGCCGGGCAGTACAAGTTCGACAATCTTGTGCCCGGCACGTATCGCGTGCGCGAGCTTCAGCCCGCCGGATACTTCGACGGCGAGGACATGGTGGGCAGCGCGGGCGGCGTGCTGTTGGAGAACGATCTGATCGCCGACATCACGCTCGATTCCGGCGAAGTTGCCGTCGACTACAACTTCTGCGAGATTCCGCCGGCCAGCATCGAGGGCCGTGTGATCCTCGATGCCAACGGGAACTGCATCCTCGACCCAGGCGAGCAACCGTTGGCGGGCGTCGTGATCGAGCTGCTCGATGCCGAGGGCATCGTCATCGCCACGACCACGACCAATTCCGCCGGCTATTACGCGTTCAACAATTTGGCCCCGGGTGAGTACGGAATTCACGAGGTGCAGCCCGCAGGTTTCGAGGATGGCGGCGACATGGTGGGCTCGGCGGGCGGCGTTCTCATTGAAAGCGATTTGATTGTCGGTATTCTGCTCGGCGCCGGCGTACACGCGGTGGACTACGATTTCTGTGAAGTCGCGCCGCCGGTCACGGTGGGCCCGCCGAACATCGTCTTTCCGCCACCGTTCATCCTTCCGACGTTGCAACCGGCGCCATTGCAGACGCCTCCGACGTTTGTGCAGCCCTACTTCCCGCCCGCGGCCCCGCCCCCGCCCTTCACGCTGTACTATGGCGGCGGCTATGCCACTGGATATACCTGGCACTTGAGTGTGATCGACGCCGGCAGCCCGCGTGCGCTGCAGACTTCGGCGGATCGTGTTGCCCAGTTGACGGCCGAACGAGCCAATCCCTTTACGGTTACCAAGGACGGCTTCGAGAAGTCGCAGTGGGCCCTGGGACAAGAGGATGCCAACGTCCAACGCCGCAAACTTCGCTTTGGCATGTCCAATGGCATTCCGGTTACGGGCGACTTTAACGGCGACGGCATCACCGACGTCGGCGTGTTCTACGGCGGCCAATGGTACATCGATCTCAACGGCAATGGCGTCTGGGACGAAAGCGACCTGTGGGCGAAATTGGGCCACGACGGCGATCTGCCCATCACTGGCGATTGGGACGGCGACGGCAAGACCGACATCGGCATCTTCGGCCGCGCCTGGCCGGGCGATCCGGAAGCCGTGGCCAAGGAGCCCGGTCTGCCCGATCCCAACAACGTGCCCAAGGGAGTGCGCAAGAACGTGCCGCCGCGGGCCGAACAGGCCGCAATGGGTTGGCGGCGCATGAAGCGCACCAGCCAAGGCGAGGAACGGGCCGATTTGATCGATCACGTGTTCCACTACGGCACGGCCGGCGACCGGCCCATCACGGGCGATTGGACCGGTAGCGGCGTGGATACGATTGGCGTGTTCCGCGACGGGCAATGGCACCTGGACGTCAACGGCGATGGCCAGTGGTCCGAGGGAGACATCGAAGTCCACATGGGCGGCCACGGCGACCGACCCATCGTAGGTGACTTCAATGGCGACGGCGTCGACGACTTGGGGATCTACCGCGACGGCAAGTGGTCGATCGACTCCAACGGCGACCGCGCGCTCGACGCCAACGACAAGGTCTTTGAGCTGGGCGAGGCAGAGCATTCGCCAGTCGTCGGCGATTGGAATGGAGACGGCGCCGACGAGCCGGGGCTCTATCACGACGCAAACGCCACGGTCAAAGCCGAGACGGCGCAGGCCGCAACGGGCAAGGCCGAGCGGTAGAGCGCGCGACAGTTGTCGCCTCGCCGGACTTAGGGACCGCGCAAGAATAACTTGGTCAATTTGCCACGGATTGAACCCAGAGCGGGCTACGCCCGGGCAACCCAAATGATCTGTTGGTTGTCGATCGATCGCTACTTTTCCCTAGCCCAGGCATTCATGCCTGGGTTTTCGCGGCCCCCTAAGAGTCGTCGTCCGC
>Ga0163144_10013875_pt1 | contig 16770 bp, 14 predicted proteins | sample OliLak19BULKMAT1_FD_123175 | JGI IMG/M metagenome (GOLD analysis project Ga0163144, IMG submission 123175) | Freshwater microbial mat bacterial communities from Lake Vanda, McMurdo Dry Valleys, Antarctica - Oligotrophic Lake LV.19.BULKMAT1 | ecosystem: Environmental > Aquatic > Freshwater >... | reverse complement strand
TCTTCTTCCATATGGATATGATGCAGACGAATGGTTTTCACTCCGGCTGAAGTAAGGACCCCCGCATGGCCGCCCAGACATACCGGACTGGCTTGTTGAGAAATCTGATAACCTTTCGGCAGGTCAGGATAAAAATATTGTTTACGCTCAAAATAGGAGGAAGGATTGATTTCGCAGCCCATAGCCAGACCGAGCCGGACCGCTGCTTCAAGTTGCCTGGAGTTTGGCCTGGGCAAGGTCCCGGGATGAGCCAATGATATCGCACTGGTCTGCGTATTGGGAGCGGTAGAAAATTTGGCCTCATCGGAACAAAACGCTTTGGATTCCGTATTGAGTTGGATGTGAATTTCAAGGCCAATGACCGTTTCCCAGGAACTTGCGGATGAATTCATTTAAAAAGGATGTCGTATTTAATAAAAACCAAAACTTATAATGGCAGTCAACACCAATAAAAAGGCAAATAAAAAAATATACGTTATGCCCATAGTAAAAAACTTAAGCAACGACTTTATTAACCCCTGCTGATAATACCTGACCCAGGCCACTATGCCATAAAAAATAACCAACAGCATCACCGGCCACCAGACGATTGTCAGGTAATTTCTGAATAAAATGACCAGCAGCGAAACCACTAAAAAAGCGAAAGCATGCCAATGATATAAAAAAAACAAATGTTCAATATAATACCGCTTTCTTCTCAAAAACAGCAGCTTCATAAAAAAGGCCAGGAGCGGAATCAATATTATCATCATCCAGCTGATATTGCCCAGCACATATTGAATCATGCCTTTGGGGTCCAGGGAAAATTTTTGGCTTTGTCTGAACAAAAGCCTAGTCCAATAGTCTGTAATCTTATATTTGGCTGCTAGCGAATCATTAGACAATAATATTACATCTTCGGGGGAAACCCCATCAAATTTTAAGAATGATATTTGACGCTTTTTGCCGCTGTCTGGTTCAGCTGAAGGGGACCGGTCAATATCAAACCAGGTCGCCACGCTGTCCATTGCCCGGATGGATATCTGATCCTGGTGTGTTAAGCTCAGACTATCGAGGGTCTGGCTCATGTTGTGTTTATTGAGGATCCCATTGGTTGTTTCACTGACTTCCCGGAAGATATCATTGTACGGGATCAAACTACCGACAATCCCCAGGTGGAGCACCAACAGCACAAAAAACAATCTTAAAGGGTGATAATACTTTTTTCTGAAACCATTAAAATAATCCAGCGTAAGCTGACCAGGAATAAATATCCTTCTCAAGGTCCTCAGGAAGGTCGTTTCGAGGGCAAATACATGATCCAATAAATCGTGAATGTATTCTTTAATGGTCAGTTTCCCAGGGCCAAATCTCTGACCACAGAAGGAACAAAAAGCCGCATCAGTGGTTTCGACGTATTTACAATTAGGGCAGACCATCTTAGGTCAGCCAAAGATAACAAAGCTTTTTAGGTTTAACTTTCAGGGGATGATGTCCTCAATCCAGGGACTGGTTCTGCTGTTCTGACATCTTCACCAATTCCTGATATTCAGATGGAGTCAGGTTGTCTAAACAAAAATTGATGGGGTTGATTGCTGTTCCTTTATAACGAACTTCATAGTGGCAATGCGGGGCGGTGGAGGTGCCGGTGCTGCCGATGACACCTATTGGATTTCCTTTTTTCAACTCCTGACCGACTTTAACATCGATCCTGTCCATGTGGGCATAAAGTGTGACATATCCATATCCATGATCTACTTTGACGCATTTGCCATAGCCTGAATAATTGCTTTCAATATCCACAACCTTACCATTGCCCGTCACCTGAATAGGGGTGCCTTTGGGGGCTGAAAAATCTATCCCGGCATGAATTTTTACGATTTTATGGATAGGGTGTAAACGCATACCGAATCCGGACAAAAATCGGAGTCCTTTATTGAGTTTGTCCACCCTCACCGGTTTGATAGAGGGGATGGAAGCAAGCATTTCTTCTTTGTGCGAAGCTACCTCCTGCAGCTTGTCAAGGGATTTAGACTGCATCACCAGTTGTCTTTCCAGTTGTTCCATTTTCTGAGACGTGCGGCCAACGAGCTCACCTGAAGTAGGAAGGTTTCTGAAATCGTCATAAAGATCATGTCCGCCTTTACCACCATTCCAAATGTCTTCATCGATCGGATCCATACCAACCAACTGGCGATGGACATCGGCATCTCGTTGCTGGATATTAGTTAACGCTTTAGACATCAGTTCGAGTTGATCCGACATGATCGCGTAATGATCTTTGACGGTTTCCAATTCTTTGATCAGAATTTTTTCATTAGGAGACGGCAGGTATTTGTGAAAAATAAAAAATACGATCAATCCACTGACCAGGGCGGTCGATAAAAAAGAAAATATTCTAAATAGCTTAACATTGATGCCTTCAACTGCCTTTTCAAATTGTAAGGTGTGTTGATTGTATACGTATTTTGTAGGTTTTCCTGCCATAACTTATCTGAGCATTTAATAATAAGTAAACAAAATCAATTCTAGCTGGAACAAAACAAGATCAAGGGATCAGGTAATGCAACAATGTTCTGGCGGGATTATGGTTTGTAAATGTAATTAAGATAACTCAATTGACCAAATCTGAAGTATATAGAAAACGGTTTTTAATATATTTGATTTCAACGCATGTGTAAATTATTGGCGGGCTTTTTTCCTGCGAAACTTGTCCTGCAACTGTGATCCTCCTTGTTTATTTTTGTGGCTTTATTCAACCAGATCAAAGACATGACTTCTTCGGAAATTAGGCGGCATTTTCTTGAGTTTTTTAAATCTAAACTTCATTATATTGAACGGGCTGCGCCCATTGTTTTAAAAAATGACCCCACCTTGTTGTTTACCAATGCGGGGATGAACCAATTTAAAGATCTTTTTTTAGGCAACAAACCGATCATTCATCCACGGATAGCCGATACGCAGAAATGTCTGAGGGTTTCCGGAAAACACAATGATCTGGAGGAAGTAGGCTTAGACAGTTACCATCATACGATGTTTGAAATGCTCGGTAACTGGTCTTTTGGCGATTATTTTAAACAAGAAGCCATTGACTGGGCCTGGGAATTGTTGACTGGGGTTTACCAGATTGATCCGGAAAGGTTATATGCAAGCGTTTTTACAGGGGATGTTAATGAAAATCTGGCCCGGGATGATGAAGCAGCCGGGTTCTGGAAAAAATACCTCCCGGAAGAACGGATTATCCTGGGATCCAAAAGAGATAATTTTTGGGAGATGGGGGACACAGGTCCCTGTGGCCCTTGTTCAGAAATCCATGTAGATATTCGTTCGGAAGATGAGCGAAAAAAAATACCCGGCAAAGATTTAGTCAACAATGGCCATCCCCAGGTCATTGAAATATGGAACCTGGTTTTTATCCAGTTTAACCGAAAAGCGGATGGTAAACTGGAAGAGCTGCCTTCTAAACATGTGGATACCGGTATGGGTTTTGAGCGGCTCTGCATGGTCCTTCAGGGAAAATCCTCTTCGTATGATACCGATGTATTTAGTGGGATGATTGCATTTATAGAGAAAAACTGCGGTATCACGTATAATTCATCCTATGAGCATGCTGCAAAATCGGACATTGCTATGCGGGTGTTGGCTGATCATATTCGAGCAGTCGCCTTTACGATCGCCGATGGAGAATTGCCTAGTAATACCGGTGCCGGCTATGTGATCCGCAGGATATTGAGACGCGCTGTCAGGTATTATTATTCCTTCCTCCATATTCGCCAGCCTTTCTTTTATACGCTGATACCTAAATTAGCTAAATATTTTGAAGATGTTTTCCCGGAGTTGATCAAACAACAGGATTTTATATCTAAAGTGATTGAAGAAGAGGAGAAAGCCTTTTTAAGAACTCTGGAGGGAGGATTGAAGAGATTAGATGCCCTTACTGCTGAAAAAGGTGAACTAAGGGGCAGGGATGCTTTCGAATTATACGATACCTTCGGGTTTCCCATTGACCTGACCCGGCTGATTTGTGCAGAACGGGATATGAAAGTGGACGATACTGGTTTTCAACTCGCTTTAGACCAGCAGCGTGCCAGGTCCAGAGCAGCCTCGGTCACTGAAACCGGGGACTGGATCATGCAGTCAGCTCAGCAGGAAACACTGTTTGTTGGTTACGAACATGCAGAAACAGAAGCGGTCCGAATCATAAAATACCGCACCGTTAAGTCAAAGGATAAACTGGAGTATCAGCTTGTTTTGGATAAAACACCATTCTATGCCGAAGGAGGGGGACAGCTAGGCGATACGGGTATTTTACAAACAGTTCATGAAACGATACGGGTACTGAATACCAAAAAAGAAAATGATTTGCCGCTTCATTTTGTCGACCGGTTGCCGGCGGATCCGATGGCGGTATTCCATGCGAGCATCGATTTACCACGCAGAAAAAGTATAGAGAATAACCATAGTGCAACCCACCTGCTTCACGCGGCTTTACGAAAAGTGCTGGGTGGGCACGTGCATCAAAAGGGGTCCCTGGTTACGGATCAATACCTTCGATTTGATTTTTCCCATTTTCAAAAATTAAACGAAAACGAATTGATTGACATCGAACATCTCGTCAATCAGAAAATCAGGGAAAATATCCACCTGGATGAAGCCAGGAATATTTCAATCAGGGACGCACAAGCTTCAGGCGCTATGATGTTGTTTGGAGAAAAATATGGTGACCAGGTCAGGATGATCACCTTTGACCCTGCCTATTCCCGCGAACTTTGCGGAGGTTGCCATGTCCTAGCTACCGGCAAAATTGGCTTTTTTAAAATTATCAGTGAATCGGCAGTAGCCGCCGGCGTCCGGCGTATAGAAGCTATCACCGCAGATTCGGTTGAACGTTATTTTAAGGATCAGGAATCCATGCTTCATCAAATCAAAGAAACGCTCAAAAACCCGAAAGACCTAATCGTTTCTTTAAACGCACTGGTGGAAGAAAATAAAACTTTAAAACATCAGTTGACCGGTTTTCAGGAAAAAGAATTGAGTTTATTAAAACAAAAATTAAAACAAGAGGTCAAATCAAAAGATGGCGTCCAATTTATTATCAGTCATCTAAATAACCTGGAAGAAAAAGAAGCAAAGAATCTTTCATTCCAACTGGAAAAAGAATTATCACCGGCTTATATTTTATTTGGATTCATTGCCAATGGCAAACCCATGCTCATGTTGCAATTGTCCAATGAATTGGTGCAATCCAAATCCATGAATGCCGTTCAGTTGATCAAAGGTATGGCAACCCATATCCAGGGTGGGGGGGGTGGACAACCTTTTTATGCCACAGCTGGAGGAAAAAATCCATCGGGATTAAAAGCAGCCCTCGATGAAGCTCTAAAATCCAATGCCCTCAATTAATTTTAAGCAAAATGAAAAATCTGAAGATTTGCTGCTTTTATTTGTTCAGTTTGGTGCTTGTCACTATAAATGCCCAGGATAGTTTGTCAAGAATAAGGGTAGAAGGAAATAAATTTGTCAATGATCAGAATACGCCGGTAATTTTTAAAGGGTACAGTTCCAGTGACCCGGACAAGTTGTTATATGACGGCCATTGGAATAAGGCTTATTTTGAAGAACTCAAAGCCTGGGGAGCCAACGTGGTCAGATTTCCGGTGCATCCGGCAGCCTGGCGCAGACAGGGACAAAATAATTACCAGCGTATACTGGACCAGGGGATTCAATGGGCGGGGGAATCGGGGCTCTATGTCATCATCGATTGGCATAGTATAGGTAATTTAAAATCAGGCCTTTTTCAAGCCGATATGTACGAAACCAGTTTGAAAGAAACCTTTGAATTCTGGAGGGCCATGGCAATTCGTTACAAAAACAATCCGGTGGTAGCTTGTTTTGAATTGTTTAACGAACCAACGGTATACAGCGGTCAACTCGGGATCTGCACCTGGTCGGATTGGAAGGCAATCAATGAAGAAATCATAACCATCATCAGGGCCCATGGGTGCAAAGCCGTCCCGCTAGTTGCAGGTTTCAACTGGGCATACGATCTTACTCCAATAGCCAAGGAACCTATTAACGCCAGCGGAATAGCTTATGTATCCCATCCTTATCCTCAAAAGAGGGATAAACCCTGGGAGGCCAGATGGACGGCGGATTGGGGATTTGCAGCAGAAAAATATCCGGTCATCCTGACGGAAATCGGATTTTGCGGTCCTGATGATGTTGGAGCACATATCCCGGTGATCAGTGACGAATCTTATGGGGATGCCATTATGAAATACACCCAGGAAAGAGGAATTTCTATAGTGGCCTGGGTGTTTGATCCTAATTGGGCCCCGAGAATGTTCAGTGATTGGGATTTTACGCCCAGTCGCCAGGGCAACTATTTTAAAGTTGCTTTAAATAAACAATAAACTATTCCCGGTTTACCATAGGAAAAAAAATACCGGCCAATCCTGACCGGTATCCATAAAACCCTGTATGAATCACCTCAGTAGTTGCATTTAAATTGCACTACCCCTATTTAAATAAATTTTTAAAAAGCCAACCACAGACAATAGGTTCCATTTAGTCGGGTAACCATCTCTTGATTTTATTGTTTGAATAACTGGAGATCCGCTCTGATGCTGACCTCTTCGCCTACCAGAATCCCTCCGGTTTCCAAAGCGGCATTCCAGTTTAATCCCCAATCCTTGCGGTTAATTTTACCGTTGATATTAAATATAGCTTTTTGGTTGCCCCAGGGATCTTTCAGTATGCCTCCAAATTCGACATCCAGTTTTATTCGCCTGGTGATTCCTTTGATTGTCAGATCCCCGTATAATTCATAACTTCCGTCGTGATCGACTTCTTCATAGGTATTGCCGGTAAAATGGATTTGTTTAAATTGTTCGACGTCGAAGAAATCAGCGCTGCGGATATGTTTATCCCGGTCTGAGGAGCCCGTATCCACAGACGATGGGTCCAGCCAAAAATCGATTTCGGCCGTCATAAAATCTTCGCCGGTAGTTACAATACTCGCCTCGAATTCTTTAAAAAGTCCCCTCACATTGGCCACCATCATATGTTTGACTTTAAACCCCACCTCAGAATGGGCCATATCAAGGCCCCATTTTATTTTATCAAGGATTGGAACATCTACCATAGGAATAGTGATTTCTGACAGGTTATTCATGTTTTTAATTTATTGAATTAGGAAAAAATTATTCTACGTAGTTTAAGTGCACCTTTGACCTATTGATTAAACAAGGAAAATACTATCCAGTTGAACCCGGTGCCATTAAATATGGGTTAAAATTGGTTTTGGGAAGGGTTTTGTGATACTTGGGCATCAAATCACCTTCGTTTCATTTTAAAATAAACTATATGAAAACCAAAACTTTTTTTTGGTCACTGTCCTTCATGGGTCTGGTGACTGCGGGTTGTCAATTAGATCTGGACGATATATTTGGGAATAATTCCATTAATGAAGAGTTTCCTAATGTGGACAAGGCGTTATGGCCGTATTTCCACCGTTTTGAGGAGGAAGCCGCAACCCGAAGTATCGATGTAGATCTCAATGAAGCCTACATCACCGGCCTGATTTCTGATATCAGCACGACACATGTTTTGGGTCAGTGCTCATACTCCAGCAACAATCCTCATCAGGTTACCATTGACAAGCCATTTTGGAATACGGCTTCGGACCTGGCCAAAGAGTTTGTGGTGTTCCATGAATTGGGCCATTGTTATCTGGCCAGGCTGCACGATGAATCCAAAGACAGCAAAGGAGTTTGCCTGAGTATGATGAGGAGCGGCACTGGTGACTGCAGGGACAATTACAATACTACTACCAGAGCCGTGTTGATCAACGAACTGTTTGGAGAAAAAGATTAATAGAGTATATCTCGATAGTACGAATACCCGATTTATTCAGTTAGGATAGGTTGTAATCCGGGTTAATCAAAATAAGAAATATCGGCGAGGGAATGTATGCCATGTTCTTTGGGGGCGGCCAGGGGCCTGGTGGCTTTGAGCAAGGACTTTAACCGGTATTCTGTAAAGGTAGAATCTCCACGGATCAGGCTTTGTATTCGGACATAACCAGAAGCATGGATAATTTTGCCTTCGCCCGAATAGATAGCCACATGGGTGACTTTTTCAGGCTGACTTTCCGTAGCCTGCCTGCCGAAAAATAAAAAATCGCCTGGCAGGAGGTTCTTTAAGGTTGTATCCGTGTCAATGGGTTTACCCACGTTTACTTGCTGGGAAGCATCCCTGGGCAACAACCATCCGTGTTGAAACATTACGGTTTTAGTAAAGCCACTGCAATCCATGCCATTGGCTGATGTACCTCCCCAGAGATAAGGCCTGCCCAGATAGGATTTAGCTACACGGATCAGAGACTCGCTGGTAGGGGCAGATTGATGTTGTGTTTTCCAGTCCTCCAGTCCCATGGCTTGCAGGGCTGGAATAAAACCGCTTCGACCATCTGCGAGGGCAGCTTCGTAAAATTCGCCCTTGTTTTGAATGGCTTTTAAAATAGCTCCCGTGGATAAGGATGATAATTTAGCTGCACCCGGTGATGGGCTTTCATATAAATAAGATTGATCCGCAATGACAATAATCTTTTGGGTTGCGTGCCATTCCCTGTATTGGCCACTGTCCATAAGTTGCAGGGCATCTCCATCAATCCATCCGAGATAATCATCAGGAGACTGACTGTATAACCAACCATTAGAATATTTATACAATCGCACCACGGTCCCGCACAGCAACTGGTTAGACAGTTCACTACTGTGACCCGGATTGGACCTGACGTTGGCGACTGGAATCGTAACTACCCCAAAATGAAGACCCTCCAGTGACGGAGACGGGAGTACTTCGATGCTATCAATAAAATTGATTTCGATGAGGGCTTCCTGGATTTCTTTTTTGATCCTGGGGTTGCTCACTTCTCCCCGTAGAATTAATTGGTTGAGATGCAGGTACGGCTCGACCGTGAATAAGGATACCCTTTTGTCCGGGGCATATTTTTTTTCAATGGCTTCGAGTATTCCGATAACACGCGGATCGATGGTTGGGGTGGATTTACAAAAAACCAGCAGGAGGGAGATTCCGAATAAACAATATTTCATGGTCAAAATTAAAAATACCTGCAATAAGTCCCCTTGTCCGTGAACAGATTGGAAGGATTTTTTAGCTGATCAACTATTTGAGTAATTTAAAAGCATGGTTCCACTGGTTGTCCTTAAAACCCCGGGCACACCACAATACGGAGAGGCTTTCAATACTGCCGGCTGTATCCAGGGTGCCTAAATCAGCAGTTTCCCAGCCAAATGAAACCAGGATTTGGGTGACTGTTTTTTTTGATTCCGGATGGTCACCGCAAATAAACATGGTAGGCCTGGCTCCTTCAAATACCGGCTTATACATAACAGAACTTCCGACAGAATTAAACGCTTTAACAATATGGGCACGGGGATGTGCTTTTTGCAACTGTGCAGCCAGTGAATCGTTTTGTTGAGTAAAAAACTGTAAAGCACCGTTTTTAGGAGGAGATTCCGAAATCGGATTGGTGGCATCTATGATTATTTTTAGGTCAACATCTGAGTTTTCCAGGTTGCTAAACACTTTGATAGCCGCAGTGCCTTTAACAGCCAGTACCAGGATCTTACCGAAAGATGCAGCTTGCTGAAAGGATCCTGTCCGAACGCCTAACGTACTTTTTATTTCTTCGAGTTTTTGGGGGTTTCCAGAGCCTATCATCACTTCATGACCTTCGGCCAAAAATCCTGCCCCTAAGGCTTTGGCTACTGTCCCCGAACCGAGGATTCCAATCTTGCTTTTCATACCTGATAATGTTGGATTAAAACAGAATGGGGTGAAAAATGGTTCAAATAAATAGGCCGAATCTCTCGTCTGAGACCCGGCCCTGTCCACCTACTCTTTGAGGAAGAATAGTTCTTACAATATTTTTGTCCTGTTGTGGTTAATCTATCGATTGGATCGATCCGCTTCCTGAAATTCCCGTCTTGACTTTAGGGCGGCCTCTGTACTTAACATTACCGCTTCCGGCAATACCTGCATCCAGCATTTGTCCGGCACTGACTTCACAATTTCCTGAACCCGAGATCCCTACCTTGACGGTTTCGGCGAGACAATCCAGAGCTTTGACATCCCCGCTACCGGAAGTGCCTATGCTTAATTCTTTCGTTTTTCCTTTTAAGTTAATCGTACCGGAGCCGCTCAATCCACAATCAATATTGTCGGCTTCAACCATAAGTTTCATACTTCCCGAACCGCTCAGACCTACCTGAAAATCATCCGTTTTAAAGGTATTTGTGGTGATGATTGACCCCGAACCGGCCAAGCCAATGGAAATCAATGAAGGCATGGTGATTTTTATTTTTACATCATCGTAATCAGCCCAAATATTTTTAGGCATTTTTATCCGCCATTTTTTGTCCTTAATTTCCGTTTGAATAAGGTTGAGTATGTTTTCCTGGCCTTCCATAACAACTTTTTGGGTAGCCCCCTGCGTGATTTCTACATCAGCAGCAATATTGCTTTCGATTTGATCAAAAGAGGCAAGGTCTACCGTCCTGATTATAGTGGGACCGGTACCTTTTACTTTTTCTTTCGATTGACCTGACACCAGGTGCAGACTACTCACCGCGAGGATCAGAAGAAGAATTTTATTTTTCATGTTGAAGATTTGTTTTGTGATATTAATGACAAGGCGATTCAAATAAGGTTGCACCGGAAGGTCGATCAGGTATCCGTCATATCCAGGTTGATTATTTTAATGACAGAGGCTATCGTTTTATTCTGGTCAAAACTGTGCTTCAATTCGGCGTTGAGGAGCTCCATACATAGATCAAATTCCCCTGTAATTTGTGTACTCATAGGCTGATACCGGATTTCGACCTGTTGGTATTGACTGACCCTGGCAATAAATTCCCGGATAGCCTGGCTATAATTTTTATCCAGGGGATATAAGCTGATTTCTATTGAAATTTTCATATAGCGCGGAGACCATCCGTCTGACCAAAGTTCCTTATTAAAAATTTATTTTAGTGGACAAGTAGGCCCAGACCAATCCTGTAATACAAATTAAAAATAAGGCAATTTGAAGGTTCAGGGCACTGGAAATAAATCCAATAATGACCGGGCCGCCCAGAAAGCTGGTCACTGAAAAAGTATTGAGTGTAGCCAAACCTACTCCCTTAGCCAGGTTGGGCAGCCTGGAGGCGGCTCCATACATTATCGGTGCGCCACATGAAACCCCAAGCCCCACCATTCCAAATGCCAGGATACAGACCCAGGTGAGTGGAAAAAAGACCGCCAGGGCAATGCCCAAAGCACTCAATATCCCACCGTATCGGAGGATATTACCTGGACCATAAATAGGGATCACATAATCTCCAAAAAACCGCCCCATAGCCATACAGAATGAATAACTGGCCAGTCCCCATCCAATAAAATACTCTTTGGAATTTACCACATCGCGAAGGTAAACCGCAGTCCAATCCGCCATAGAACCCTCCGTTAGATTGGTGCACAAGGCAATGCCTATCATCAGCAGCAGAGGACCTTTAGGAAACCTAAACCTGGGTTTTATCGTTTCGGTATCTTCTACATAATGATCCTCAATACTTAATATTCTTTTTCTGATTAAAAGCCAGATGCCGAGCATGAAGATCGAAATGATACCACTTTGAAGGAGGGGTAATGTTTTTAGGCCGATCAGGGTACTGGCCAAAAGGGATCCTATCATCAATCCCAGGCTAAATAATCCATGACAGGTGGACATGATTGGTTGTCTCATCTGGTGCTCAATAATGGTCGCACAGGTATTCATAGATACATTGGTAAATGCCATGGCTGATCCCGTAAAAAACAATCCCAGGCCTACCGACCAGGCGTGGGGTGCTGCTACGGGTAACAGATAAGCCAGGCACATGAAGACTAATCCAAATAATGTCATGGCCTGGACACCGTATTTGTGAATAAACCAGGTGGATATGGGATTCGCCACTGCCCCCCCAACAGGTAAACAAAGGATAATAAGGCCGAGTTGTGCATCATCCAATGCAAATTTGGATTTGATAATCGGTATCAGGGTTGCCCAATTACCAAATAAAATACCCATGACCAGAAAGACAGCGCCTACTGCAACAATTTGTTTGTTGTTGACAAAGCGTAATAAATGTGAAAACATGTGTCCGGCTGAAAAGTGAGGCAAATATCCGAAAGATTTAAGCTCAGGCCATCTAATTTATCGGGTCGGCTTAAATATGGAGCATACCAGTATATCAGGCAACCAGAGCTGCTTTTTTATCTGAAGAGTATATCGTTGGTTGATAGGAGGGAATAGTGTTTTCTTTTTTAGAGTGTATAATCAACCGTAACGTCTGGTCGTATGAAAAATAATTCCATGCCCAATTGATAAAGGTTTGCATTCTGTTTTTAAATCCCAATAAAGAGACCAGGTGGATAAACATCCAAATAAACCAAGCCACAAACCCTGAAAATCGAAGACCGTATATTTCGGCTACCGCTTTGTTTCTCCCCACTGTAGCCATAGTTCCGCGGTTGTGGTATTTAAAAGGCGACCATTTGTTGGAATTTTTTTTATTGAGGTTAGCAGCCAATCGGGCTGCTTGTTGAATCGCTACCTGGGCCACCTGGGGTAGGGGAGTCTCCGTGACCGCCATATCACCAAGGGCAAAAATATCTTCATAGCCATTGACCTTATTAAATTGATCTACTTTCAGTCTTTTATTGGGCAAATAGGCCTGCTCTTCAAGTCCGGGAATGGATGCGGCCTTGACCCCGGCAGCCCAAATCACGGTCTTAGATTCTAAGGTGGTTTGATCTGATAAGGTCAGAACAGAGCCATCGTAGGAATTAACGGTTTTTCCCAGAATCACTTTTACGCCAAATTGGTCGAGGTATTCCTGTGCCCTCCATGAAGAGGCAGGACTCATGGCATTTAATACCCGGTCTGATCCTTCGACCAGATAAATTTGCATGAGGTCGAAATCGAGTTCCGGGTAATCTTTGGGGAGGATAAATTTTTTCATCTCTGCCAGTGCACCCGAGACTTCTACCCCCGTAGGGCCACCTCCAACTACGATAAATTGTAACAACCTGCGCCGGGCATTGACATCATTCACCAACAAAGCTTGCTCAAATTTATTCAATATGGAATTGCGGAAGGCCAGGGATTCGTGTATGGACTTAAGCGGAAATGTATATTCTTCAAGAGAGGGATTGCCATAAAAATTGGTCGTGGCACCCATCGCCAATACCAGATAATCATATTCAATCGGACCGATCGAAGTTTCTATCTGGTGGAGTTCCGGTTGGATAGCCAGGACTTCAGCCAGGCGGAAGTGGAAATTTGCTTTATTCTGAAACCATTTTCTGAACGGATAGGAAATGGCACTGGGCTCTAATCCGGCAGTAGCTACCTGGTAAAACAGGGGTTGGAACTGATGGAAATTATTTTTATCAATTAAAACGACCTGATAGTCGGGCCTTGCGATTTTTTGTGCCAACGTAATACCGGCAAAACCGCCACCGACGATTACTATTCTTTTACCGGTTGAAGCAGGTAAATTGGGTTCAAAAGCGTTCATGAGATTATAGTTTTTCATTGTTAGTCAGTTATGTGATCTAAAAGACACCATAGAAGAATCAATGAAAAACAAATGTACCCCTATCCAGAAACTCGCTTAGACCAGGTTTTTGAAATAAGATTTTGAATAAATCCGGATTCTGTAGATACCCGACTAATGATTCGGTAAAATCCCTTTTTTCCTAAAAGACGATGTTTTAATTTTCAGAATATAATTTGCTTGTTAATAAAGATTATATTTAACATCAAATGATAACTACGGTATTATCATCATTAATAGAATATAATATTGAGTTAAATTGGTATCAATTTGTCGGTTAATGCCTGAATTTCTGATTCACTCAACACGTGATCCTGGAGTTTACCGGCAAAATAATCTGCATAAGCCTGCATGTCAAAATGGCCATGTCCACATAGATTAAATAATATAGTTTTCCGGGATCCCTCCAATTTCGCTTGCATGGCTTCTTTAAAAACGGTGGCAATAGCATGGGTGGCTTCCGGGGCAGGGATTATACCCTCCACCTGGGCAAACTTGACCCCTGCTTCGAAACATTCTAATTGGCCGTGCGCACGAGCTTCGATTAATTGGTCTTTCAATAATTGGGATACAATGACTCCTGCTCCATGGTATCTCAATCCACCTGCATGAATGGAGGCGGGCACAAATTCATGGCCCAGGGTATACATTGGTAATAAAGGTGTCATACCTACCGAATCTCCAAAATCATAACTAAATACACCCCTTGTCAATTTGGGGCAGGATAATGGTTCGCTTGCAACAGCCCTGATTTTTTTTCCTTCCTCCAGGTTTAAACGTAAAAATGGAAAAGACAGACCGGCAAAGTTAGATCCACCCCCAAACGGGGCAATCACGACATCGGGCATTTCTCCTGCTTTTTCCATTTGTAATAAAGCTTCCTGGCCAACTATAGTCTGATGCAGGAGTACATGATTTAAAACACTGCCCAGGGCATATTTGGTATCCGGATCCGGTGCAGCTCTTTCGATGGCTTCCGAAATAGCGATGCCCAGGCTGCCCGGAGAATTGGGGTTATTGGCCAATATTTTTCTACCCGACTCCGTATGATCAGTTGGTGAGGCGTATACTTTTGCGCCAAACATTTCCATCATAACCCTGCGATAGGGTTTCTGATCATAACTCACTTTTACCATGTAGACTTCGCATTCAATGCCAAACATTTTACATGCAAAACTTAATGCACTTCCCCACTGGCCAGCTCCGGTTTCTGTGATAATTCTTTTGACCCCCTGCTGTTTGTTATAATAGGCCTGAGGAATTGCGGTATTGGGCTTGTGGGAGCCACTCGGACTGACTCCTTCATATTTATAATAGATGTGAGCCGGGGTATCCAATAAGGCCTCCAGGCCATAAGCCCTGTATAAAGGGGTAGGACGATAAATTTTATAAGCTTCCCGGACGGTGTCAGGTATTTCTACATATTTTTCACTGGTGACTTCCTGTTTAATGAGTTCCATGGGAAACAAAGGTTCCAGCATCTCAGGTCCAATAGGTTGTTTGGTTCCCGGATGAAGAGGTGGCAATGGCTTATTCTTCATGCTGGCCGTGATATTATACCAATGAGTGGGTATCTCATTTTCAGATAACAGGATTTTCTTTTCCATGGATTAATGTGGATTTATGGAATGAAAGGTAGAGAGAATTGGGAAAATATTGACCTGCGCAACTGAAAATTATTGATGAATTGAATGCTTAAAAATGGATGGTATAGATAAGAATACAAGGGTATTTTATATTTGAATATATTAGTATGACCGTACCTGCGGCACGGGGAGTTTTGTGGTGGTTTTTTTACCAATATCCAGTGCCCAAAGGCACAAAAGATAGTAGAAACAAGTTTATGTTTGAATAGGATTAGAAATTAAGTTTTCCCAGCTTGTCCGGGAGGCGTTTTATTATTTTGCAAAGTATCTTTTGGTAAAGCCAAGAGCGCTGAGGGTTGGTTTTTTTACCAATATGGAGTACTCAAAGACACAAAGATTTGTAGAAACCCAGTTCATGTCTAAATTGGAGTAGAAAAAGACTTTCTTCCGGGGTTTTGTTTTGGAGGTTTATTATCCCGTAGGGATTATCTATTGGTAAAAACCGTAAACGGGTTTGATGCGTGCCTTAGGTACGCCAGATCCTTTTAACATCTCTTTTTCGGTTTGGGGTTTAATTTAAGCTGTACTTAAAGCTCAAGGTGCTGAAGGTCGTTTTTTGACAATATGGAGTACCCAAAGGCACAAAAATTTGTAGAAACCAGTTTGTGTTAATATACCTTACCCAACAGATCAGGAAGTTGAGGGTTACATTAATACTTTAAATTATATCCTGGAAAATATATTGTGCTTCATATTCCACCTCATGCTCATCCAACATAGATAGATACGCTGACCTGAAAGTTTTTTTTTGGTGATGGTTTTCCTGATTTTTAATATAATTAATCACCGTCGGTAATTGACATTTGGAATAGGAAAAAGCACCATATCCTTCCTGCCAGTTAAACCTGCCTCGAACCAGGTTCGTTTTATTGATCCAGGAAGATGAGTCACCTTTTACTTGTTTCATCAATTCAGAAAGTGACTGGACAGGTCTCATGCCAATTAAAAGATGGACATGATCATGCATTCCATTAATTATAACAACTTTGTGATTATTATTTTGAATAATAGCTGTGATATATTTATACAGTGAATCTTTCCAGGATGGTTGGATAATGGATGATCGGTTTTGAACAGCAAAAACGAGTTGTAGATGGATTTGAGTATATGTGTTCGCCATAGTTATTGACAAAATGTTCAGGTGCTAAGTTAATTTGTTGACAGCAGAACAGATACTTTCAAGATGGATAAGGAATCAAATGGCATAAATAGGCATTAAAATTTTTTCGGCTTAGATGTTTTGAGTATGCCGTACCTGCGGCACGGGGAGTGTGCGTTGATTTTTTTTGCCGATATGCGGTACCTCCGGCACCGAAACCTGTTTAGATGTTTTGAGTACGCCGTACCTATGGCACGGGGAGTGTGCGTTGATTTTTTTACCGATATGCGGTACCTCCGGCACCGAAACCTGTTTAGATGTTTTGAGTACGCCGTACCTATGGCACGGGGAGTGTGCGTTGATTTTTTTACCGATATGCGGT
>Ga0163144_10013874_pt1 | contig 16770 bp, 19 predicted proteins | sample OliLak19BULKMAT1_FD_123175 | JGI IMG/M metagenome (GOLD analysis project Ga0163144, IMG submission 123175) | Freshwater microbial mat bacterial communities from Lake Vanda, McMurdo Dry Valleys, Antarctica - Oligotrophic Lake LV.19.BULKMAT1 | ecosystem: Environmental > Aquatic > Freshwater >... | reverse complement strand
TTGTACGCTGGCCCACGCCTATACCCGGGGCCCGCTACAATGACCCCGATGACGGACGAGGAACGCGCTGAGGTCAATCGCATCATCGATGCCCACGAGCAGACCGTGACCGTGTGCCGCGCCTGCGCGGCAACGACGCGCGACCTGGCGTGGGAGGTCAAGCGCGGGGCGCTACCGGCGGGCGAGGCCCTGACGCAGACCATCGCCGAAGCCGAGCGGGTGCTCGCCGACCTGGGCCAGGTGGAAGTGGCGCTGGCGCGCATGAAAGCGGCGCTCTGGTAGATGCCACCCGCAGGCTGGGGTTACGGCAGCGCGGGCGCACCCGCCGGCGCGGGCACGTCGCCGGCGTTGAGCGTGAAGGCCACGAGCGTGTAGTAGCCAACGACGCCCACGAGCTCCACGACCCCAGCCTCGCCGAGTGCCACGACCGCCCGGGCATGCAGCGCACCTGCGACGCGTCCCGTGTCGACCAGTTCGCGCGCGAACGCGTGGACGACCGCGTCGGGGCCGCTGAGCACGGGCATGGCGTCGCGCGCCACCGCGTCGATCACCGCCGCGTCGAGCCCGGCCGCGCTCGCCTCGCGCGCATGCACGGCCCACTCATACGCGCACGACCAATGGCGCGCCACCACCAGAATCGCCAGCTCTGAGAGACGCGGGCCGAGCGACGTCTGGTAGCGCACGAACTCGCCGAGCGCCGCGGCCCTTCGCGCCAACTCGGGACTCGGCAGCCACGCCACGACGTTGGCGGGCACGGTGCCTCGGCGCCCGGCGCGCACCTCGTCGACGACGCGACGCTGCGCGTCGGTCAGGTGCGCGAGGTCCACCGAAACGCGGGGCGGCATCGATCCTCGAGAACTCCTGGGTCGGCCGGCGCAGCTACGTGCGCAGGTAGTCGGGCCGCCAGTGCGCAATGGCCTTCTTGATCGCGGTGGGCGTCATCTGCTCCTGCACGGCCCGCAGCAGCAGGGCCGAGAGCTCCGCATCCGAGGCGAAGCGCAGCGCCACCACCTGCTTGGGCGAGAGCTGGGTGAGTAGTTCGTCCTGGCCCGCCGGCAGCACCCGCGCGCAGCGCACCTGCATCTCGAGCTGGATGATGCGGTCCTGTAGTGTCACGACATACCACCGGCTGATGCCCACGAGTGGAAAGACCGCCAGCGCCAGCAGCACGACGCCGACGTCGTGCGTGTTCCAATCGAACCACGTGGCGCCGACGAGCAAGGTCGTGGCCGCGAGCCACAACACGGTGGCGAGGTAGGTCGGCACCGGATGGTGCGCGTGGCTGGCCGCAGACTGACTGGTCACTTGAGGGTCCCTTCGAGTTCTTCGTAGATCTTGCGGATGGCGATGAGGCCCTGCTGGTCAGCGAGCAGCCACTGCGCGTATTCGCCCCAATTGGCCTTGGCCAGGGCATCGTCAGGCGACAGGCCCAGGCGGTGCAGGCGGCGCGTCTCGTCGATCACGAACTGCACGGCCTTCTGGAAGGTCACGAGTTCCTCCCGCGACGCCGCCGGTGCCTCGATGAAACCGTGCCCGGGCACGTAGCGATCGATATCCATGGCGAGCGCGCGATCGATGGTCTTCACCCACTCGCTCGGATAGGCCGATCGCATCGCCGGGAACACGCGGTTCAGGTAGGCCTCACTCATGAACAGAATGCGCGCCTTCGGCAGGTAGACGTGCAGGTCGCCGCCGGTGTGCGCGCGCCCCAGGAAGACCACGTGCGCTTCCATCCCGCCCAGGTCGATCACCTGGCGCTCGCTGGTCATGGCCACGGGCGGCACCACGACCGCCGGCCGCAACACCGGCGGCGCCGTCTTCCTGGTCATCGCCTCGGCGGCGGCCTTCAGGTTCTGCCCCATCACGGTGGCGGCATCACGTTCCATCTGCGCGCGCGAGGTGGGGTGGATGAGGTAGGTGACGTCCGTCGGCAGCACACTGTTTCCGGCCGTGTGGTCGCCGTGGTCCGAGCCGACCACGTACCACTTGAGCGGCTTGGGCGTAAGGGTCTTGATGTGGTCGAGCAGTGTCTGCGTGGCGGCCGGACTGCCCTGCCCATCGGCCAGCAGCACGCCGTCGTTGCCAATCACGATCAGGCTCACGGTCGTGAAGCCCGGCGGGCGGATCTCTTCGTAGCCGTAGACGTTCTCGGCCAGCTTCACGACTCGCGGAAACGCCGACAGCGGCACCCCACGCTGGGCGGGAAACGCGGTGCGCGGTTGAGCAGCGAGCGGAGCCGCGACGAGCGCCAGCAGCACCGCGGCGATGAGCCGCACGCGTCGGGGGGACATGCCGGGCATCTTACTGGGACTTGGGCCTGGGGGCTAGGAGCTAGGGACTGGGGCGCGCCAGGGCCACCGATGGCCCCAGGCCCCACAACTTGCCCTACCGCCCGTCCAGCAGATTGCCGATGCCGCCGAGGATCGACCCTTCCTCACTGCGACGGCCGGTCTGCGGCGCGGCCTTGTAGATGCGATCGGCCAGACGGCTGAGCGGCAGCGACTGCAGCCACACCTTGCCCGGGCCGCGCAGCGTGGCGAAGAACAATCCCTCGCCGCCAAACAGCGCCGTCTTCACCTTGCCCACGAGCTGGATGTCGTAGGCGACGCTGGGCTGCAGCGCCACCAGGCACCCGGTGTCGACGCGCAGCGTCTCGTCGGCCGCCAGTTCGAGCGCATGCACGGTGCCGCCGGCATGCACGAAGCACAGGCCGTCACCTTCGAGCTTCTGCATGATGAAGCCTTCGCCGCCAAACAGGCCCGCGCCGATCTTGCGCTGGAAGGCGATGCCCACCGACACGCCGCGCGCCGCGCACAGGAACGAGTCCTTCTGACACACGAGGTGCCCGCCGATCGCGGCCAGGTCCATCGGCAGGATCTTGCCGGCGTACGGGGCGGCGAAGGCCACGCGGTGCTTGCCCTGGCCGGTGTTCGTGAACACGGTCATGAACAGGCTCTCGCCGGTCAGCAGGCGCTTGCCGGCCCCGAGCAGCGCATCGAGCACGCCGGCCGACTGCTGGCGGCTGCCGTCGCCGAAGATGGTCTCGAGCTGGATGCCGTCGGTCATGTACATCATCGAGCCGGCTTCGGCCACGGCGGCTTCGCCCGGATCGAGTTCGACCTCCACGAACTGCATCTCGCTGCCGTGGATGGTGAAGTCGATGTCGTGCGCGCGGCGCCCGGGGGCAGAGGGCGGCAGCGGGATCACGCCGCCGCCGACCGGCGCGCTGACGGACGCAGCGAACACCGGCAGGTCCTTGAGCGACTGCCAGTTGGCCATGCCCGACGTGAACACCAGCGTGTCCTTGTCGATGCTGCCGTTGCGCAGGTTCGCGAGGATCTCTTCCTGACTGACTGGTCCCACCTGGTGGCCGCCGATGGCCATGTACCACTGCTGTGCGCCCTGCATCGCTGCTCCTTCTCGCTGCGCGGAGGATCCGGGCAGACATGCGCCGCGCCGCGCGTCTGCCGCTACTGGTGGATGACGCCGGGCCGGCTCAGGGCGCCTGGGGCGCCAGGCCAGACGCGCCGTCGATGGCGGCGGCGGTCTGCTGCTCGAGCGCCGCTGCGGTGGCCGCGTCGAGGCCAAGGGCATGCGCGAGCTGGGCCAGATAGATGCGTTCGGCGCCCGAGATGCTCTCGTCGGCGCGCACGACCGCGACGGCCAGCACGTAGAGATCCCGGCGCTCGGCGTCTTCGGTCACGCCGGCCACGATCTCGGTCAGCGGTCGCCGCGCGCCCAGTGCCTCGTCGACCAACGACTCGACGCCGGCCTGGCGTGCGTGCTCGAGGATGAGGGCGCGTTCGCCGTCGGCCACGGTGCCGTCGGCGCCCGCCGCCGATGCGGCCAGGCGGACGATCCGCGCCACTTCCGGCGGCATCAGCAGTGGCGGAGCACCAGCGGCCGCCGGCTCGGCTGCGGCCGGGTTCTTGAGGCTGTCGTAGAGGCCCCAGGCCACGCCCACGGCCGCCATCACGGTGCTGGCGGTGAGGAAGCCGCCCTGGCCCCCCAGGAAGCGGACGGCCTTGCCCGAGCGTTTGCGCCCGGATCGGCCCAGGACACCGCGCAGGAAGACTTCCAGTAGTTGTTCGCCGTTCAGGGCCGTCGTTGCTCCTCGCATACAGAATACCGTGGTCCACGCCGAAAGGTTCCCTGCTGCCCATGCTGAGTCTGGCTCGGGACGAGGACGGACCCAGGCGTTGCTGCCGGGCCGCGCGCTCCAGCCGTCACCGACCCCGGCGCCCAGGCCGGAACGCACGCCGTCAGATCTGCGACGACGTCGGCCGCACGGCAGTTGCCTTGGGCTGGGCCGGCGTCCAGTCTTCGCCTGGGTTGATGAAGCGGTTGGTCTCGATCTTGTACTGCTTGTCGTAGAGCTGCCGGTAGCGGCCGTCGCGCTCGAGCAGTTCGTCGTGCGTGCCCCGCTCCACGATTTCGCCGCCCTCGAGCACCAGGATCTGGTCGGCGCTGCGGATGGTGGAGAGCCGGTGCGCAATCACGAAGGTGGTGCGGCCGTGGCGCAGGCGCTTGAGCGCGTCCTGGATCATCTCTTCGCTCTCGCTGTCGAGCGATGAGGTGGCTTCGTCGAGGATGAGGATGCGCGGCTCGGCCAGCAGCGCGCGCGCAATCGACACGCGCTGGCGCTGCCCGCCCGACAGCTTGATGCCGCGCTCGCCCACGACCGTGTCGTAGCCCTCGGCGAAGCGCAGGATGAACTCCTCGCAGTGCGCCAGCTGGCACGCGGCGACGACCTCCTCGCGCGAGGCGTGCGGATTGGCGTAGCTGATGTTCTCGGTGATGGTGCCGTCGAACAGGAAGTTCTCCTGCAGCACCGAGGCCACCTGCTTGCGGTAGTCGTGCAGTTTCACCGAGGTGAGGTCGTGGCCATCCACCAGCACCCGGCCCGACAGCGGCCGGTTGAAGGCCATCACCAGGCTGATGAGCGTGCTCTTGCCCGAGCCGCTCGAGCCGACCAGCGCGGTCGTCGACCCGGCGGGGGCCGTGAACGTCACGTGCTTCAGCACGAGCTGCCCGGGGTCGTACTCGAACGACACGTCGTCGAAGGTCACGTCGCCACGGATCTCGGGCATCGGCGCATTGGCCGCGTCGAGCTCGTCTTCGGTGGCCATGTCGAGAATCTCGCGGATCCGGTCCAGGCCGGCGAAGGCCTCGGTGATCTGCGTGCCGATCGAGGCAATCGACACGAGTGGCGCGGCCACCAGGCCGATGAAGAAGATGTACATCACGAAGTCGCCGAGCGTCATACGGCCGGCCAGGATGTCGTTGCCGCCGAGCCACACCATGAGCACGCCGACCACGCCGATGATCACGGTGGAGCCGGCAGTCGTGGCCGAGACCCCCGTCATCGACTGCGCGATGTTGCGGAACAGGCGGTGCGCGCCCTTCGTGAACACGATCTCTTCGCGCTTCTCGGCGGTGTAGCTCTTCACCACGCGGATGCCGCCGAGCGCTTCGGTGAGCCGGCCGGTCACCTCCGCGTTGATCTTGCCGCGCTCGCGAAACAGCGGGCGCAGCGTCTTGAACGCGTAGGCCATGCCGCCCCCGAAGAGCCCGAGCACGACCACGGTCACGATCGTGAGGCGCCAGTTCAGATAGAGCAGCACGCCCAGGCCGATGCTGGCCGTGACCAGGCCGCCGACGAGTTGCACGAGGCCCGTGCCCACGAGATTGCGCAGGCCCTCGGCGTCGGACATGATGCGCGCCACCAGCACGCCGGTCTGCGTGGAATCGAAGTAGCGCACGGGCAAGTGCATGATCTTGGCCTGCACCCGCATGCGCATGTCGGTGATGGCGCGCTGCGCCGCCACGCCGAGCGTCTGGGCCAGGCCGAACGACGTGGCCGCCTGCACGATGGTGGCGGCGCCGCCGGCCAGGGCAATCGGCAGCAGCATGTCGTGACGGCCCTTGCCGATCACGTCGTCGATCACGTACTTCGCCGAGGCTGGCAGCACCAGGCCCGCCAGCCGGCTGATCATCATCAGGCCGAGGCCGAGTGCCAGTCGGGCCTTGTGCACGTGAAGCAGCAAGCGCGTCTCGCGCCAGGCCGCACCCGGCGAGATCTTCTTCTTGGGCGGCGTGGGTGAGGCTCCGGAGGCGGGCGGACTGCCGACGCGCTCAGCCCGGCGGGCGCTCGGAGTCGAAGGGCGAAGAAGAGCCATCCCTCAAGTATGGCCCATGTGTGCCGGGCCGATCCTGGTCGTTCGGCCAGGTCGCGTTGTGGATCTAGTTGAGCGCGTTCGGCATGGCCAGCGTGAACGGCGCGATCTCCGCGTCGAACGTGGTTCCGGCCGGCGTCGTCATGGTGTAGCTGCCCTGCATCGTGCCCACGGCGGTGGTCAGCGGACAGTAGCTGGTGTATTCGAACGCCTCGCCGGGCTTCAGCACGGGCGTCTCGCCGATCACGCCTGGCCCGCGCACTTCCTGCTCGTCGCCATCCGCGTTGGTGATGATCCAGTGGCGGCTCTGGAGTTGCGCCGGCTCGGCGCCCTCGTTCGAGATGCGCACGTGATAGGCGAAGAAGTAGTGCTGCTCGCGCGGCGAACTGCGTTCGGGCACGAACACACTGCGCACCTGCACACGGATGCCCCTGGTGACGGTATCACTCACGATCCCGACCATCGTACGTTGAACGCGCGCCTCTAGTCCAGATGCCCGCGCTCGGCATCGCCCATGGCGACCCGGCCGTAGGGGAAGTACTCGCGCCAGCGGTCGGTCACCAGACTGGCCGTGACGGGGTCACACGACACCTCTGCCGGGTACCACGGCTTCATGCGCGCATCGATGGCCACGGGCGGCGTGAACATCACGTGATTGCGCTCGAGTGTGACGCGCGCGGCGTGGATGTCGGCGGCCGGTTCGAAGCGCGTGAAGGTGGTCCACAGGAAGTTCACGGTGCTGCGCGTGGCGCGTTCGGGTTCGTCGGACACGACGATGAGCGGCCACCCGGCAAAGGCCGGATGCGCCGCCAGACGGGCCGCGGCCTCGCGATCCTCGGCAAACGGCCGCGCGCCCACCACCAGACAACCCGCGCAGAAGACGCGCACGTCGGTCACGTCCGACGGCGGCGGCACCGCCGGGTGGAACTCGCGCGGCAGATCGCGCACGGGATCGCCGAGCCCCATCCACACGCCCTTCGAGCCCTTGTTCACCTCGGGACCGGCGTAGTCGAGCGTGTCCATCGACAGATGCCCGAACACGTAGAGGTCGGTGCGCGGGTCGGTGCGCGCGAGCACGTGCGCGAGCGTGGCGCGGAAATCCTTCACGTCCACGGGCTGGTCGGTGACGAGCAGGAACTTCTGCAACGAGAGCTGGCCTTCGCCGAGGATGCGGAAGGCGCTGGCCATGGCCTCGCGCGGGTAGCGCTGCTTCACCACCGCGGCGGCGAGCGCGTGATAGCCGGTCTCGCCATACGACCAGAGCTGCTCCACGGCCGGCATCACCAGCGGGAAGAGCGGCGAGAGCAGCTCCTGCAGCAGGTCGCCGATGAAGAAGTCCTCCTGGCGCGGCTTGCCCACCACCGTGGCCGGGTAGATGGCATCGCGCCGGTGCGCCACGGTGTGGACGTCGAACACCGGATAGTCGTGCCGCAGCGAGTAGTAGCCGTAGTGATCGCCGAACGGCCCTTCGGGCCGGCGCACGCGTGGCGCCACCTCGCCCATGAGGGCGAACTCGCATCCGGCCACGAGCGGATGCGGGTGGCCGAACGAGCCGGGCACGCGCGTGAGCCGCTCACCCGCGATGAGCGACGCGAGCATCAGCTCGGGTACGTTCTCGGGCAGCGGCGCGATGGCCGAGAGGATGAGCGCGGGCGGACCGCCGAGCAACACCGTGACCGGCAGCGGCTTCCCCGCGGCCTCGGCGATCTGGTAGTGGAACCCGCCGCCTTTCCCAATCTGCCAGTGCATGCCGGTGGAGGTGGCGTCGTGCACGTGCAGGCGATACATCGCCAGGTTGTGGCCGTGCCCGCCGGGATGTTCGGTGTAGACGAGCGGCAGCGTCACGAACGGACCGCCGTCCTCGGGCCAGCACGTGAGCGCGGGCAACTGGTCGAGCCGCGGTGTGCGCGTGACGACCTCGGTGACCGGACCCCTGCCCCGCCGGCGCAGGCCCACCTTCAGCAGGTCCCGGGCCACGTCGCGCGCGCCCCACAACTTGCCGGCGTCGGGCGGCATGAGGGTCTGCGCCAGCTCCACGATCCGGCGCACGAGCTGCAGCGGCCGCTCGCCAAAGGCCAGGGCCGCGCGGGTCTGGGTGCCGAACAGGTTCGTGACGACCGGAAACGCGCGTTTCTTCACGTTGGTGAAGAGCACCGCCGGGCCGCCGGCCGCGATCACGCGCCGGTGGATCTCGGCGATCTCGAGATGCGCGTCGACCGGCGCGGTGACGGTGACGAGGTCCGAATCGGCGCGCAGCCGATCCATGAAGGTACGCAGGTCTGGAAACATCGGCTAGTGACGTAGGACGCCGGCATCGTAGACGATGGTCCCGCCGACCAGCGTGAGCAGGCTCGTGATGGCGGGCAGACGCTCGGCTGGCACCGCGAAGAGATCGTCGGACAGCACCGCCAGATCGGCCAGCGCGCCCGCGCCGAGCCAGCCTTTGTCGCGCTCCATGAACTCCGCAAACGCCGAGCCCCGCGTGTAGGCCCTGACTGCCTGCTCGCGCGTGAGCGCTTCGGCCGGATGCGAGGGATGCGCCGTGGCCCAGGCGATGTTCATGAACGGACTGAGCGGGCCGTCGGAACCAAGCGCCAGCGGGATTCCGGCGGCGACAAGCGACGCCATCGGCTGGAAGGCCGTCATACGGCTGCCGAGGCGCGCGGCGTAGACCTCCGGGAAGAGGAAATGCGAGGGGTTCTGCACCACGACGACGCCCAGGGCGCGCGCCCTGGCCGCGAGGGCGGGGGTGAGCAGGTCGCCGTGCTCGAGGCGCGGACGCTTGCGCTGCCACACGCCCGGCGTGCCGACCCGCTCGAGCGTCGAGAGGTAGGTGCCGATCGCCGCGTCACCCACCGCATGCACGGCCAGTTGGCTCTCGGTGCCATAGCCCTCGCGCACCATGCCCTCGAACAGTCCGGCCGCGAAGTTCAGACGCCCGCGCGCAGCCGGCACGTCGTCGTAGGGCGCCTCGAGCGCGGCCAGCCGCTCGATCGGCGTGCCGTCCAGAATCCATTTGGCGCCGCGCACGTCGATCCGTGGACCGGGTTGCGGCGGCAGGTGCGGGCGGCTGTCGGTCGTCTCGACGCCAGCCTCGGACTGCGGGAGCCTGAAGATCCGCCACCTGAGCGGCGTGTCCGCCGCCAGCAGGGCGCGCACCGCGGCAGCGGCCGGCAGGCCGTCCGACATGAGCTGCACCGACGTGAGACCGTAGCGCACGGCCTCATCGGCAAACGCGCGATAGCGGCGCACCGCCACGTGCTGCGGCGTGCGTTCGGCGAGGCGCCGCCCACTGATGTAGCCGGCGTACTCCTCGAGGCGACCCGTGAGGCGGTTCTCCGCATCCCGTCCGTAGTGGCCGCCGCGCGGATCCTGCACGGTGTCATCGAGGCCGATCAAGGCGAGCGCGGCAGAGTTGAGCACGTCGCCGTGGCCGGTCCACATGCTGAGCCAGACCGGGCGCCCGGCGGCGCGCTCATCGAGCCAGGCACGGGTGAGGCGCGTGTCTTCCCAGGCCGTGATGCCGAGGGTGCCCCGCACGAGACCCGTGGGAGGCGCCTGCGGGATGGCTGCCGCAAGTGCCGTGGCCACGTCGGCGAGCGAGGGGTCGTCGCCGAGCGTGAGCGGCGTCGAGTCGGGACCCACGCTCACGTGCACATGGGCGTCGTTGAAGCCCGGCACCACCACCCGTCCTCCGGCATCGATGACCCGCGTCGAGGGCCCGGCCGACGCCCGCACCGCGGCTCTCTCTCCAACCGCGATGACGCGCTCGCCCTTGATGGCGATCGCCTCGGCCCACGGCCGGGCGGTGTCATTGGTGAACACCCGCGCGTTCGTGATGACCAGGTCCGGGACCACCGGCCCAGCGCAGCCGGCGACGAGTGCTACCGCCGCCATCGTCAGCGCCGAGGACACGCGCCGCCAACGGGTGCAGCCAGGCGGTGCGCAGCGTGACGTCGGCACGCCCTAGTCCCTAATCCCTAGTCCCCGGTCCCTATACGCCAGTGGCTCCCTGCCAGGTCTCATCGGCGCTGCCGCCGTAGATGCTCGGCACCTTGCCGCCCATCGGCCGCAGGTAGCCGGAGAGCTGTCCGCGATGGTGCACGCCGTGCACCAGGCAGAAGTTCAGGTAGACGATCGCCGGGTTCTTCGTGCCGTGGAAGTCGATGATCTCGGTGAACTTGTGATCGGGCAGCGCCAGCACCTGTTCGAGCCTGGCCGGAAACGAGTGCTTGTACCAATCGGCCAGCTTCTGCGGCGTGGGCGCGGCGCTCTTCAACTTGGTCTCCCCGTCCGGATCGCTCGTGAACGCGCCGGCGAGAATCGAATCGAGGAACCAGATGTCGGCGCCGGCCAGATGCACGGCCAGTTCCCAGGCCGAGCGGCTCTTCGGTTCCGGCTTCCAGTCCTTGTTCCCGTCCGGAATCGCTTCGAGCACCTTGACGGTGGTCATCCACTCGTGCTGCAACTGCGTGCCGATCACGTTCACTGCTGCGCGTGCTTCATGCGGCGTCATCGCGGCCTCCGTATCTTGGTTAGCGGGTGAGCTTGCGGTACTTCAGACGATGCGGCTGGTCGGCGGCGGTGCCCAGACGGCGCTTCCGGTCGGCCTCGTAGTCCTGGTAGTTGCCCTCGAACCAGGTCACCTGCGAGTCGCCCTCGAAGGCCAGGATGTGCGTACTGATGCGATCGAGGAACCAGCGGTCGTGGCTGATGACCACGGCGCAACCCGGGAACTCGAGCAGCGCGTCTTCGAGCGCGCGTAAGGTATCGACGTCGAGGTCGTTGGTCGGCTCGTCGAGCAGCAGCAGGTTGCAGCCCTTGCGCAGCAGGCGCGCCAGATGCACGCGGTTCCGCTCGCCGCCCGAGAGCTGGCCGACCTTGCGCTGCTGGGTGCCGCCCTTGAAGTTGAACCACGACACGTAGGCACGCGAGGGCACCTTGCGCTTGCCCAGCTCGAGTTCGTCTTCCCCGCCCGTGATCACGTCGAACACGCTCTTGTTCGGGTCGAGGTCGTCGCGGCTCTGGTCGACGTAGCCAATCTGTACCGTGTCGCCGAGGCGCAGCGTGCCGCCGTCGGGCTGCTCCTCGCCGGTGATCATGCGGAAGGTCGTGGTCTTGCCGGCGCCGTTCGGGCCAATCACGCCCACGATGCCGCCACGGGGCAGCGTGAAGGTCAGATCGTCGAACAGCATGTTGTCGCCGTACGACTTCTTGATCCCCCGCGCTTCGACCACGATGTCGCCGAGCCGCGGACCAGGCGGGATGTAGATCTCCACCTTGTCGAGCTTCTCGTTGGTGTCTTCGGCCAGGAGCTGTTCGTAGGCGTTGAGACGCGCCTTGCCCTTGGCCTGACGCGCGCGCGGCGACATGCGGATCCAGTCGAGCTCGCGCTGCAGCGTGCGCTGGCGCTTGCTCTCGGTCTTCTCTTCCAGCTTGAGGCGGCCCTGCTTCTGCTCGAGCCAGCCCGTGTAGTTGCCCTGGTAGGGGATGCCGTGTCCGCGGTCGAGTTCGAGAATCCAGCCGGCCACGTTGTCGAGGAAGTAACGGTCGTGGGTGACGGCCACGACCGTGCCTGGATAGTCCTTGAGGAACCGCTCGAGCCACGCCACCGACTCCGCATCCAGGTGGTTGGTCGGCTCGTCGAGCAGCAGCAGGTCGGGCGACTGCAGCAGCAGGCGGCACAGCGCCACCCGCCGGCGTTCGCCGCCGGAGAGCGTCGTGACGTCGGCATCTGCCGGCGGCAGCCGCAGCGAGTCCATCGCCATCTCGAGACGCGAGTCGAGGTCCCACGCGTTGGTGGCGTCGATCTTGTCCTGCAGCCGCGACTGCTCTTCGAGCACCTTGTCCATCTGCTCGGGCGACATCTCGTCGCCGAGCTTCATGTTGATGGCGTCGTAGTCGTCGAGCAGCTTTCGGATGGAGGCCACGCCCTCTTCGACATTACCGCGCACCGTCTTGGTGGCATCGAGCTGCGGTTCCTGCTGCAGGAAGCCGACGCTCACGCCCTCGCCGAGAAACGCCTCGCCGGCGAAGTTCTGGTCGAGGCCGGCCATGATGCGGAGCAGCGTGGACTTGCCGGAGCCGTTCAGCCCCAGCACGCCGATCTTGGCGCCGGGCAGGAACGAGAGCCAGATGTCCTTGAGAACCTGATGGTCGGGCTCGTGAATCTTCCCGAGCCCCTTCATGGTGTAGACGAATTGTGGCGGCATTGCTCTCGGAGGCTGGGACCGGGGGTCAGGGGCCGAGGCTCGGAGCGAGCCTCCACGCGCGACCACGCGACGCTGTGTGCGCTCTCATTCTATCGACAGCGGCGAGCCCGAGACAAGGCGTCCGCGCGAGGATATCCCGACATTCAACGTCCCTTGCCGTCTGGACGTGCTGTGGCCCCGCCAGTCGCCCGTGCTTCACCGACAGCCGCGCCGTGGTCACGCTGCTGCAACACCCGCGTGAACACCTCGTACAGGCTGATGGTCGGCACCACGAGGTCTGCGGGCTTCCCGATGGCCGCCGTGAAGAATCCGGCGTTGGGTCCCACGGCGAAGTACTCGAGCCGACCGGACGAGTCGACGACGTGCATGTCCGGTCCCGCTCACGCGGCAGGTCGGACGGATGTCGGTCGCCGCATCGAACGTGGAGCGACTCGTGCGGCCACCCTCCAGCAGCCAGAGGTCCGTGTTGCCTGCCACCGCGCGCTGCACCGTCACTCGCCGGCCGTCTGGGGACACCTTGCGCTGAGAAAGACTGCGATCCGCCTCGCCGACCGTGCCCAGCGCCTGGCCCGACCGATCGAACCACGTCAGTCCGGTCAGGATCTCGAACAGCACGGCACCACACGCCCAGATGTCCGCGCGCCGATCGACGACCTTGCCTCGCGCCTGCTCGGGGCTCATGTAGGCCGCAGTGCCAAGCATCATCCCGGCCTGCGTCATCGCCAGCGGGCCGCACCTTGATGTTGGCGGGCTTCAGATCGCGATGGATGGTCCTTTGTTCGTGCGCCGCTTCGAGCGCCTCGGCGACTTGCTTCGCGATGGGCAGGGGTTTCATCGAACGGAATCGCATCCTTCGCGATCCGGTCCGCGAGTGTTGGCCCCTCGACGAGTTCGAGGACGAGCGCGGTGACGCCGTCGGCGTCTTCGAGTCCGTAGATGGCGCCGAGGTGGGGATGATTCAGCGACGCGAGGGTCTTGGCTTCACGCTGACATCGTGCGAGGCGCTCAGGGTCATTCGCCACCGCGGGCAGCAGCACCTTGATGGCTACCTCGCGATTGAGCTTCGTATCGCGCGCGCGCTACACGGCACCCATGCCGCCCTCGCCAAGCGAAGACAGGATCTCGAAGGGGCCGAGGCGCGTGCCGGGCGTGAGCGTCGAGGGGTTCACGGGCGAGGGGACCGTGGGGCATGAGGACTGTCGGGACGGTCACTGCGCAGCCGCGCCACGACTCGCGCGCGAGCCTCGGCGTCGAGTTCGTGACCGTAGGTGCGCTCGAAGATCCTGACGCGAAGCTCGGCTGCGGTAATGCCCGGCACTTCGGCGCGAAGGTTGGCTTCCATGAGCGCGCGCGCCAGGGTGAACATCTCACACGCCATGCGCACGCGGTCGCTGCCCGAGCGAGCGGCAAAGAGCTCTGCGAGCCGGGCGTCGACCTGTGGCGTCGTATCGTTCACGGTCGCACCTCCTGCAGGAGCGCGCGCACATCCACCACGTCCGCCCATCGCTCGACGTAGGCCCAGTCGAGCGCCGACTGGGCCGCGAGGATGTGGCGCACGTCCCTCAGTTGCAGTTCGGAGCGACTGTCCCTGGCCCACAGCAACTTCGACAGGACGAGATCTTCGGCCGACACCATCCACATGGGCTGACCGTCGATCTCGACTCGGCGCCGACGGCCAAATTCTTCCAGACGGAAGGGTGCGCTCTTGCGGACGACGAAGTCGACTTTGACGATGGCATCGGTGTGAATGAGGTTGAACATGGATCGGCGGGCAATGGCACCCCGGATCGCGTGGAGGTCACACTCGAACTGGTCACCGAACAGCGCGACCAGCCGCTCCGCATCCGCAGGCTCGAGTTCGGCGACGAGGTCGAGGTCGCGCGTCATGCGGGGCTGGGCATAGTGTCCGGCCGCAATCGAACCCGTGATCATGTAGCCGATGCCTGCGGCATCGAGCCTTGCGGCGACGAGTTTCAGAATGGAGAGCTGGTCGTGCAGTGGCGGTGTCACGTCCATCGCTCTTTCCTCGCATCAATGGGGGGCTGATAGTAGCGCGGGGGCCACTGGCGGGGATCAGTGGGCGACGATCATCGCGGCCAGCCCGTTCCGTCACTGCCTATCGTAGACGCGCACGTCGGTCTTCGCGTTGTCGGGATAGCGCACGGTTTGCGTGAGTGTCTTGCCATCGGTCGACACGCTCGTGCTGGTGGTTGACACGGCCTTCCCGGCCTTCTTCACGGTGGCCGTCGTGACGTCCCCGCTCTCGCGCTTCAGTGCGATGGTGTCGCCGATCGGACTGTGGAACGGCGCGTCCTTGTTGTCGTATTTTGCGGAGTAGTCGCTCTTGGGCGCCGGTCCGTGATCAACCTTCGACTTCGCCAGATTGATCTTCCAGCTACCGATCCGCGTGTTCGTTTGGGCCGCCCCGTGAAGAGGGGCGAGCACGAACGCTGTCAGTACCGCGCCGACGAGCATCATTCGATGGTTCATCAAGATCTCCTCGCGTGATGGCTGCAATCCGAGATCGGACCCCGCACGTGACCGCGTGAGTCTAGCGCAAAGCGGTGCGAACGCCAGGAGGCACCAGTCACCCGAGGTCGGAAAGGGTTTACTGACTCTCGGCCGCCTCGGGCACTCGCCGCGCGCGCTCTATCCCGAGAGCGCGCCGCAACCCATGCCGCCCTCGCCAGGAGTAGAGAGGATCTCGAACGAACCGAGGCGCGTGCCAGGACATCGTAGGCGCGCCACAGACTGGGGATGGCGTAGACCCTGGTGAAGAGCCTGGCGGGCGCGCCCGCCCGTAGCGTTGACGCCGTCGCCTTGACAGGCCCGCACCGCGGTGAGGTGGTCGGTCGCATCCAGATACACCAGTTCCTTCCCGCCGCTGAATCGGCCCATGTGCGATGCGGCCCGCCAGGGTCGGGCCTGCGACGAGCTCGAGCACGAGTGCCGTGGTTCCGTTCGCTTCTTCCAGTTCGTGGATGTGCGCGATGGTGGGATGATTGAGGGAGGCGAGCACCTGCGCTTCGCGCTGGAAGCGCGCCAGTCGCTCGGCGTCGTTCGCGACCGCGCGCAACAGCACTTTGATCGCGACGTCGCGATTCAGCTTCGTGTCGCGCGCGCGATACACGGCACCCATGCCGCCTTCCCCAAGTGAGGGGACGATCTCGAAGGGGCCGGGGCGCGTCCCGGAGGTGAACCTCAAGGGTGCACTGGACAGACTTATGTGGCCGACGCCAGCACTTGACACCACACCTCCCGCACATCGGGACGGACGTCGCTGATGTGGGCCTCGACCTCGCTCACCAGGGCATCGCGATCGCCAAGCGCAAGCAGGACCGCCGCATCGCGAAGATCCAGAAAGCCACCGGCTGCGAGCTTCAGGAGGATCAGATCACTGGTCCGGGGCACGCGAATCGTCACGCCGGCCGCGACGGTCATCGGACTGGCGCGTTCGATCACGCCCGCTTCCCAACTCCACTTCGACAGCACGAGGTCAATATCGGTCTCGTCGGCCAGCAGGATGTGGACAACGCCGGCCAGCGGATCGTCGATATCGCCGCGGCGGGCATCGACGGTTGCGCCGGTGCGTTCCAACTCAGTCCAGATGCCGCGATCCAAAACCCGTGGATCCGTCGTCAGGAGATCGACGTCGACGGTGAACCGCGGGTAGCCGCGCGCCGCCATCGCGTGAGCCCCAATCAGGGCGTAGGGCGCACCGAGTTCGTCGAGCACGCGCCGGACCGGTTCAAGATTCATCGGCGGCGGTGCAGCGCGAGGGGCGTCGGCCCATTTGGTGCGTGGCCTTGATGCGCACGATCGCGGTCCGGCGATCGACGCCGTGGGTCGTCATGTAGGCAGCCACGCCCTCGTCACCCAGTCGCCGGGCCAGCGCGATGCGCTCTGCCGGCGTCATGGCGGCGAGGCGCCGGTCGCGCGTTTGCGACGCGTCGGAAGCCACCCTGCTGCGCATGGCGCCAGTATATGAGATAGCGCGACGATCTGCCGTTGCCTGCTCTTTCCGTTTGTCCTTCAACAACTGCGGCCACTCCGAGACGTAGACCACTCGAGCATCCTCGGTGATGCTCGAGGAGGCGCTCTTCGCTGAACAGCAAGAGGTAGTTGCTCCTCGTGAGCGGCGAGGCGCCGGTCTCACGCAGACACGTTCGGTGTGCCTGGTTGCTGGCCACGCAGGCGAGGGCGTCGTCGGGAACTGTCGATTCGCGCGATGGCGCGCACGACCCCGGCAGCGTGGCGCGCCGCCGATCGCCGCGTGCCGCCGCCGTCGCCGCTGCGCTGATCGTCCGATGCTGTCCTCAGGAACGTCTTTGGCGCCCTCGGCGTCCTCCGCCGCGGTCGTACGTCTTCACGCCGACCAGTCC
>Ga0163144_10013873_pt1 | contig 16771 bp, 14 predicted proteins | sample OliLak19BULKMAT1_FD_123175 | JGI IMG/M metagenome (GOLD analysis project Ga0163144, IMG submission 123175) | Freshwater microbial mat bacterial communities from Lake Vanda, McMurdo Dry Valleys, Antarctica - Oligotrophic Lake LV.19.BULKMAT1 | ecosystem: Environmental > Aquatic > Freshwater >... | reverse complement strand
GTTCTTCGCCAACCTGCGCGAGCCGGAGTGGGGCTAGAAGCCGAATCGCAGTATTGCCCGGAGAGGCGAGACGAATGGCGCCGCCCATGGTTCAGGGCTTCCAGACGACTTGACCATCATGCAGTACCCAGAATGAAATTCGATCTCTCTGTCGAACGAGAGCGGTTGCTGGACGTGCATCTTCCGCTCGCGAGGAAAGCGAAACTCTCGGAGGCGGCGGACGACCGTTCACTCTCCGGACATGGCGAAGGGATGGCTTGGGATGGCATCCGGTGCCTGGCCGCAGGTCTTTTTGACGAAGGAAGGGAGGTTCTAACTAAAGCGCGAACATTTCTGCTCGCGGCCAACGATCGCCATGAGCGGGAGCGAGGCTATGTGCGCGGCGCAAGCGAATCCCCGCGGTGGCACGATTTAGGCATGTGCACCTGGCTACTGGACGGTATTCACGACCAGCACGCCTTCGGCGAGTATGTCTGGTGGATAGAGATCTGGTTCGAGGAGGCCGGCAAAGCAAACAGTCACATTGAAGTCCATTTGAGTCTCCCCAGATACCTCAACGCCGGCGAGTACGAAACGTTGATCGCGCGGTTCGAGCGGGCCTCGATCGGAATTCCCCGCACAGCCCTGCGCGCCAAGAGCTTGGGCGCCATGTCCTACGTGATTGCCAAGCAGAGACTCGGGCTGGCTTACTCGGCCGACGACGTCGCGACCTCACTCGACGCGTTTCTGAAGCGGAACGTCGTGGCCTGGGCAGACAAGTCATTCTTCCAATACATCGCCATCTGGATGAAAATCGCGCACTGGAAACCCGGTGACGACGCGACACGCTCGCTGCTGAAATGCTACGACTACCTGCCGGGCGTGGAGCCGCCGAAGTATCCATAGATGCTTCGCAGTTGGCTGTAATGAAACCACGGTTCGCAGCGATACTATCGCGCGCCATGATTCACCGATGCCACAGCACTGGGTCCGCGGCTTGATGCGGCGCGCGAGGGCGAGTCGGTCGACGTCGAGACCCACGTGGATCGCGTCGAGGAGCTGATCTGGTCGTACCACGACGCGCTGGAAAGCGCCCGGGGCGAGTGGCTGACGCAGGACCTCGCCGGCAACGCGATGGAGCGACTCTACTCGCTCCACACTCCGGTGTCGTTCGGCTTGCCCTATTACACCGACGACCAGCAAGCACAGCGTGCGGCCCAGCAGGAGCGCAAGATTTACGAGCGGCTGCGTCGGCGCAACGTGGTCTGGGACCGGGTCGTAGCCGGTGCCGAAGCGGCGGAAGCGGCGGGCAACGTCGCGGGCTGGGCGCTTGTCGGTGGAGCATTGCTCAAGGCGGCCGTGACCGGCGGGCGGTGGGCCGTGGTCAAGCTCGCTGCCAAAATCGCCGCGGGTGAGGCCGCATCCCGAATTTTGGACCAGGCCGTCGAAGCGGCGGGCGTCAGCCAACAAACACTCGCCGGCGTAAAGCTAGCGGCGGCGGTCATCGGGTTCATCCTAAACCGCCGCAAATCCGGAAAGACAGATAGCACCGCCGGCCCTGATGGAAAGAAACGGCAGCCTCCGGAAGGCCAACAAGCGAATCCGGAGCACTCTGCAGGGACCCCTGACCCAATAAGGAACCCACCTGCAGACCAGAAACGCTCGCCGCATCCAATCTCCTCGACGGCACCGCCGAACACTCCGCCGAAACCCAGCGCAGACGCCACACCAGCGGATGTAAGCAAATCTAAACCTGGAACTGGCTTAGTACCCAGATCGACAGTAGAACTCGGTAAGTGGGGCGAAGTGCGATTAAAGGCCTTTTTCGGCTGGCGTGGGTACAAGCCAAAACATGCATTTAAAACATCGACGGGCAAACGATACATTGACTGGGTCCTTGATGAAGTTGCACATGAAGCAAAAGCCGGGATCAAAGTCGAACCATTGTCCAAGCTGCGCAGACAAGCAGAAAAGGATGCGGAACTGGTTGCTAAAGGTGTAGCCCATTGGCATTTTTTCCAGGGCGCGCACCCTGATACTCTCGCTTACCTGACAAGCCTTGGAATTCGTTATACGGTTCACCAATGAACAACGATGAATTCGCCGATTTGACGCCGGCTGAAGCTCTCGAGTTTCTCGATTACTTCATTGCGTCGGGAAACAGCGCAATCACGGAGTTGGCGCCTGCCGCAGCGCGCGATGGCATCGAATTGGACTACTCGTTGTCCTCGTTGTCGAAAGCACTCGGGTGGATCGCCACGAAATTGCGGTTTAATCAAGTTCCAGTCCCTCCAGACATTCCAGAATGGCTGAAAGCCAGCAGCCCACCATATTTCGCCGAGTTCGATGACCCGTCAAAAATGCTAATGGCACACGCCAGTTACTATTTGGGCGAATGCTTCGCACGATTGCCGGGCATGCATTGGACGACTGGCGATCCGGAGTACATGGAGAAACACATGCCCGCGGTGACCGGTTTTTCCGACGGGGTCAACTTGCCACCGCTGGTCGTTGTAAAGACCCTGATGTCAAAGGTTGTCGTTGACGGCGCGCCCACGACCGAGTTCGAGTCGGTAGTTGCGGTGTGGCGACGTGGTTGTCGGGAGTAGTTAACGTCGACTCGCGCTCGAGCAGAGCCCAAAGAAAGGCAAGATGAAGAATCGCCCGATCGGCGCCGCGGGCCAAACCGCGCGCAAATCGATTCGAACAGCGGCGAGAGAATGCGGGGCAATCTCTTTCTGAAGCCTGAAGTCAGATGCCTGTGGCCTTCCCAAGGCCCAAAGCCTCTCCTCCGCCCTCACCCGACCAGCTTCTGCACCACTTCTCCGTGGACGTCGGTCAGACGGAAGTCGCGACCTTGAAAGCGATGGGTCAGCTTCGTGTGGTCGAAGCCCAAGAGGTGCAGGATCGTGGCGTGCAGGTCGTGCACGTGGACTTTGTCGCTGACAGCGTTAAAGCCAAATTCGTCGGTCTCGCCCAGCGTGATCCCGCGCTTCACGCCGCCGCCGGCCAGCCACATGGTGAAGGCGTTGGGATGGTGGTCGCGGCCGTCGTCGCCACCTTGCACCATCGGCGTGCGGCCGAACTCGCCGCCCCAGACCACCAGCGTCTCGTCCAAGAGGCCGCGGTCTTTCAGGTCCTTGATGAGCGCGGCCGAGGCCCGATCGGTCTCGGCGGTCTGTTGCTTCAGGCCCGCGGTCAAGCCGCCGTGATGGTCCCAGGCCTCGTGAAATAATTGCACGAAGCGCACGCCCCGCTCGACTAGCCGCCGTGCCAAGAGGCAGTTGTTGGCATAGGATGGCTTGCCCGGCTCGGCGCCGTACAGTTCCAAGGTCTCCTTGCTCTCGCGCGAGATGTCCATCAGCTCCGGCGCGCTGGTCTGCATCTTGTAAGCCAGCTCAAAGGAGTTGATCCGCGTGGCGATCTCCGGGTCGCCGACCGAATCGAGCCGCATCGCGTTTAACCGCGCCAGCGTGTCCAGCGAGTCGCGCTGCGTCTCTTGGTCGATGCCCGGCGGATTCGAAAGAAACAGCACGGGGTCGCCCTGGCTGCGGAACGGCACGCCTTGATAGACCGTGGGCAGGAACCCACAGCCCCAGTTGGACGAACCGCCGCTGGTCCCCTTCTTGGCCGAGTTCAATACGACGAAGCCGGGCAGGTCGCGGGCCTCGCTGCCCAGGCCATAGGTGGTCCAGGCGCCGATACTGGGTCGGCCAAACTGCTGGCTGCCAGTGTTCATCATGATCTGGCCCGGCGCATGATTGAACGCATCGGTCACCAGCGAGCGGACGATCGCCACGTCGTCGACCACCGTAGCCAAATGCGGCAACAATTCCGATAGCTCGGCGCCGCTCTGACCATGCTTGGCAAACTTGAATTTGGGGGCCAGCAACTTTGACTGCGGATTGATGAACGCCGCGCGATAACCCTTCAAGAGCTCGGGCGGGGGCAACTGCCCGCCAAACTTTTCCAACTGCGGCTTGTAGTCAAACAGGTCCAGGTGCGAGGGCGCGCCGGCCTGAAACAAAAAGATGACGTGCTTGGCCCGCGGCGTAAAGTGCGGCTGCTTGGGCGACAACGGGTCAACCGGCGCGGTCGCGGCCCGGGCCAGCTCGTCGCCCAGCAGGGTATGCAGCGCCGCGGCGCCCAGACCCACGCCGCACTGCTGGAGAAACCAGCGGCGATTCACCTGCTGTCGGATTGGGTCGATGGCGTGCATGGTTAAGGTCTGGCGGAGTGTATCGAGTTCGCGGCAGATACTACTTCTTCGGGTGCGCTTCTTCTTCGGGAGGGCGAAGCTCCCGCTGAGCCATGAAGTGCCTGGTGACGATATCTCAATCGGTCATTTCGGCTCGGCGGGAGCCTCGCCCTCCCGGACTTGTTCGTGTCGTGCTCGCCAGTTCACTCCTTGGTGATCGTCTCGTCCAGGTTCAACAGCACGCGGGCCACGACCGTGTAGGCCGCCAGTTGCGCGGGCGTTGTGCCGGGCGGCAGGTCGTCTGGCGTTTTGTGCTCGCCGGTGGCAATCTCGCGGGCGTCGCTCCAGCCGTCGGCGATCCGCTGTTGCTGCTTGTGCGCCAGCTCGATCAAGGCCTGGCACTCGGCCTCGCTAGGCGCGCGGCTGACGCAGGCGCGGAAAGCAAACGTCACGCGCTCGGTATCGCTCGGTCCAGCGGAAGCGAGCGTCCGCCGGGCCAGGGCCCGGGCGCACTCGGTAAAGATGACTTCGTTTAAAGTCGTCAGTGCTTGCAGCGGCGTGTTGGACCTGGTTCGCCGCACGCAAGACGAGTCGGCATTCGGCGTGTCAAAGTTTTGCAATGCGGGATAAGGCAGCGAACGGCGGCGGAAAGTGTACATCGCGCGGCGGTAGCGGTCGGGGCCCGTCTCGGCGTTCCAGGTCAAGGGCGCGTAGCTCAAGGCCAGCAGGCTCTCGGGTATCGGCGCAAAGATGCTCGGCCCGCCAAGTTGTGGATTCAACCGGCCACTGGCGGCCAACGCGATGTCGCGAACTATCTCACCCTCAACCCGAAACCGCGCACCGCGAGCCAACAGCCGGTTGTAAGGATCGCGAGCATACAGCTCCGGTGTGACCTTGCTCGACTGTTGATAGGTGGCCGAGTGGACGATCGCGCGGTGCAGTTGTTTCAGACTCCAGCCGCGATCCACCAGCTCGCAGGCCAGCCAATCGAGCAATTCGGGATGGCTCGGTGGCTCGCTTTGCACGCCCAGGTCCTCGCTCGTGCTGACCAGGCCCGTGCCAAAGTAGGCCTGCCAGACGCGGTTCACCGCCACGCGGGCCGTGGTCGGACTGGCCGGATCGGTCAGCCAGCGGGCCAAGGTCAAACGGGTCGGCGGAGCACCCGCGGGCGACGGATGCAACGCTTCGGGAGTGCCGGCCGAGACCTCGACAGCCGGCTTCAAAAAGTCACCCCGCTTGAGCATTCGCGTGGAGCGCGATTGATCGCGCGACGCCAGCACCAACGCGGTTGTGCCGGCGGGCCACTGACGCCAGAGAGTATCGATCTGTTCGTTTGCCGCGCGAAACTCGGGCACGGTCGTGCGCCAGTAGCGAAAGATCTCGGCCGTCTGCGCGTCGCTGCGCTGATCGCGCGGAATGCCAAGGATCTCGCGGACGCGGCGCGGTAGCGGATCGGCAGTGGCATTGTCGGCGCTGGTGACCGAGATGCGGAAACGGCCCAGCAGGTTGTTCTGATGGTCGTCGCTGTTCCAGCCGCCGTGGTTTTGCATCAGCTGCAAGGTCAGCTCGGCGCCGGGAGCAAATTCGATCGGCTTCTCCAGGCGAAACACGGCCTTGCGATCCTGATTGCGCAAGCCCGGCCCGGCGTCGATACCCCAGGCGGTCTCGTTCTTGCCGTCGATGGCAAACTGAACCGGCCCAACCGTGCGCGATTTGTTGGAGCGATCGTCAAAGTTCGGCTCCAGCGGCGAGTCCGCCTGCTCGTAGTCGGCCGACGCGCTAGTGGGTTTGAACTCGGCGAGCTTGTCTTCGGTGCCGGCAGGGCGCGCTTCGACCTTGATCTGGGTCAAGGCACAGGTGCCCTTAAACGATCGGCCCGGTCCGCTGCGGGGCAGGTTGGGATCGGTCAGCAGTTCCAGCCGCACGGCCGTGATCTTGGCCAGCTTCGACGTGCCGACGATTCGAAACGTGGCGTGCGTCGGCGCGTAACCGGCACAGAGCAATGAGTTGTCACCGAGCAACTCCAGCTTCGCGCCGCCACCACCATCCAGGTACTCGGTTGGCGCAAGCACTTCCCAGGTCGGCTCGGCTGCCAGACTGGCCTCCCAGGCGGCCATCCGCGATTGCCAGTCAGACGTCTGCTCGCGCAAGCCGGCCTCAACCGCTTGGATCTGCCGCATCAGCGCGTCGCGAGTCATCAACTCCTCGGGCGAGTAGACCGTGGCCTGCGACTCGTGGTCGTTATTCAAAAACGCGAATAATCGGTAATAGTCTTCCTGCGTGATCGGGTCGAACTTATGGTTGTGGCACTGGGCACACTGGATGGTCAGCCCCAGCACGCTCTTGCCCAGGGCATCCATGCGGTCAAACATCGCTTCCATGCGAAACTGCTCGGGGTCGATGCCCCCTTCTTCATTGAGCATCGAGTTGCGCAAGAAGCCGGTGGCCACAATCTGGTCCTGCGTGGCGTTTGGAAGCTGGTCACCGGCCAATTGCTCGACGATGAACTGGTCGTAGGGCAGGTCGCGGTTCAATGCGCCGACCACCCAGTCGCGATACATCCAGACGTTACGCGATTTGTCTTTCTCAAAGCCGTCGGAATCGGCATAGCGGGCGGCGTCCAGCCAGTGCCGCCCCCAACGCTCGCCGTAGTGCGGCGAAGCCAACAGCCGCTCGACCAGCCGCTCGTAAGCGCCGTCGCCGGTGTCAGCCACAAACGCGTCGACCTCGGCCACGGTCGGCGGCAGGCCCAGCAGGTCCAGGCTCAAGCGGCGGACGAGCGTGACCTTGTCGGCAGGCGGCGAAGGCGTGAGGCCTTCCTTCTCCAGCCGACCAAGGATGAAACGATCAAGATCGCCGCGCGGCCAGGCGTTGGCGGTCACCGCGGGCGCCGCCGGTCGCACCGGCGCGCGATAGGCCCAGTGGTCGCGCGGGTTGCTGGTCGTGGTCGATGCGGGATCGGTCTCGGGCCACGGGGCACCGGTGTCGATCCAACGTTTGACCAGCGCGATCTGGTCGGCCGAAAGGGGTTCGCGTTCGGCGGGCATCTGCGAGACGTCCTCGGCCGTGCCCAACAGGGCCGCCAGCAGGCGACTCTCGCCGCTCTTGCCCGGCACGATGTCCGCACCCAACTCGCCGCCGGCCAAAGCCGCCTTGCGCTGGTCGAGCCGCAGGCCGGCCTCTTGCTTCTTCGCGCCGTGGCAAGCGTAGCAATGGATCTCAAACAGCGGCCGAATGTCGCGCTCGAAGTCGACCGCCAGGGCCGCATCCTCGCCGCGCGCAACCGCTGCGGCGGTCAGCAGGATGGCCAGGCATCGCAAGGTCGTGGGAACGAAGGGCATGGCAGGGTCGGCAATCGAAACCCAGGTGTGGTATTTCGGCGGGAGACCCTATTGTAATGTCTCCCGCGGGCAGAAGCCAAGCGCGCGACGGTTCGCCGAACCGTGCGAAATCGCGGCGCAAACTGTGCGGCACGCATCGCTATTTTAGCGCCAGCTCGCGCAGATCACGGGCTCCCCTGCCCCGCGGCCTCGGCAGCCGGTTGCACGGGCGGTGCTTCGCGATCGAGCTCCACCCAATGGGTCACGGCGTTCTGGCCCCAGCGGTCGGGTTCGGTGTGCGCGGTGACGGGGCCCATCAGGCGACCGTCTCGCAATTGGGCTTCGAGCTGCAGGGTGTACTTTCTCCCGCGGTCATCGTCGGTGCCCAGGTCACCGCCGAAGCGGCCGCGCAAGTATCCGTCGGCAAAGCTGGGTCCGGCTAGCAACGTCTCCAGTTGCTTGGCCAGCCGCAGGTGCACGTCGCCACTCTCGCGAATCTCCAAGACCAGCGGCTGCTCGCCTTTGTGTGTCACGAGCTTGCCCTTCCACTTGCCGGTCAACTCGGCGCTCGGCGTGAAACCTTTGAACTCGCCTCCCTCGGGCGGGCCCTTCTTGGGAGCATCTGACTTTTTCTCGGGCAAGATGATCTTTACGATCATGTCGCGCAGCAGGTTGGTCATCGGCGCGCGGCCGTTGCAGAGCACCACAACCGTCAGGTGTTCGCTCGGATAGAAAGAGCAGATCGTCGATACGCCCGGCATGCCGCCCGAATGTTCCACCACGTGGTAACCGCGCTTCGTATCGGCCGATCCCCAGCCGACACCGTAGCCCGAACCGTTGGAGGTCGAGGCGGTCGATTGCTGCATGGCGTCGATCGATTCATCGCTGAGGATCTGCCGCTGGTCGGGCAGATGATCCTTCATGTGAAACATGGCGAAGCGCACCAGGTCGTGCGCGCTACTGTACACGGCCGACGCGCCGGGATGGTCAAAGGCATAGAACGGAATCCGCTCGCCGCCGGGCGTGTAGCGAATGGCCTGATGAGCCTCGAGCCCCGGGCCGACGTCCACCGACGTGTGCGTCAACCCCAAGGGCAGAAACACCTCCTCGCGCATAAAGTCGGCATAAGGCCGTTGGCCGGCACGCTCGATCACGTAATCCAGCACACCGTAGCCAAGGTTGCTGTATTGATAGTGTTCGCCAGGCGCGTAGACCAGGTTTCCAAAGCGGCGGACCGTCTCATCGCGCGGGGGCGCCCGATACGGTTCATCGGCGTAAAAGAACTGGTAGTGCAGCGGCAGGCCGGAAGTATGGTTGGCTACGCGGCGCACGGTGGCGCCGGCCGCGTCGCCGATCCTCGCTCGCAGCTTGGCTTCGCCCAGGTAGTCGTTGATCGGTTTGTCGAGGTCGACGGCTTTCTTTTGCACCAGCACCATCAGGCCGGTGGCGGTGATCGGTTTGGAGATCGAAGCCAGCGAATACATGGTGTGCTCGCTGGCCGGCACGCGGTTCTCGCGATCGGCCCAGCCGAAGCCCTGCTCCCAGACGATCTGACCCCGATGAGCGACCGCCACGGCGAAGCTGGGAATGTTGTGGTCGACCAGCGCCTTGGCGATCCGCTCCTTGACCGGCGCGAAGCGATCGTCGTCGCCGCGCGCCAAGTTCGCACCGGCGGCAACCCAGCCGATGAGCACCAGAGCGAGCAAGCGAGGTCGGCAGAAACGTCGTGCGCGCATGGCAAGTCACCTCTCGGGAGCGAACAAATTGCCCAGATCGTCGGTCCTGTACTCTAAACCAGTGTTCGCCCCGCCTCCAGCAGTTCTTGGCAGGTCCGCGACCACTTGCCTTTTTGCTAACAATCAGCAATCAGCCAACAGCATTCCCATCCCCTGCCCACCCTTTCAAACGACCCCTGACCCGATTATGCTGGTCGTTTCCCTTTGCCGCAGATTCCCGGCCTGATTGCGGCCTTTTTGCCCGACCTCGGAGCACCCCCGACCGTGAACGTCCCGGACGCGACCCCTGACTTTTCGAAGGGCGACGGATTGCTGCCCGCCATCGCGCAGGACGCGGCCACCGGCGAGGTGCTGATGCTGGCCTACATGAATCCTGAGAGCTACGCCGAGACCGTGGCCACGGGCCGGGCGGTGTACTTCAGCCGCAGCCGCAACAAGCTGTGGCGCAAGGGCGAAGAGAGCGGCAACGTGCAGGAAGTGCGCGGCATCTTTCTGGACTGTGACGCCGACACGATCCTGCTCAAGGTCCATCAGATTGGCGGCGCGGCTTGCCACGAGGGATATTCGAGCTGTTTCTTCCGCCAGGTCACGCCTCAAGGCCTTGAGGTCGTGGGCAGCCGGGTGTTCGATCCCAAAGAAGTCTACAAGCAGAAGTAGCAGCGGCACCCCGCACACGCACCACTCTCAATATAGGCCGCGCTCGATACTCAACGGCGCGTCATTAGTGACCATGTCCAGCACCAACACGCTCAAGCTCGGCATTCCCGCCGGCAGCCTGCAAGAGGCCACCGGCGAGCTGTTTCGCCGCGCGGGCTACAAGATCACGTTCAGCTCGCGGAGCTACTTCCCCACGATCGACGATGACGAAATCGAGTGCATGCTGATCCGCGCGCAGGAGATGGCCCGTTATGTGGAAGACGGCGTGCTCGACGCCGGCTTGACCGGCTACGACTGGATCATGGAAAACGCCTCCGACGTGCACGAGGTTGCCGAGTTGGTGTTTTCCAAAGTCAGCCGCCGCCCGGTCCGCTGGGTGCTGTGCGTGCCCGAGTCGTCCGCGTTCAAAAGCGTGAAGGACCTGGAAGGCAAGCGGATCGCCACCGAGGCCGTGGGGCTGACAAAGCGCTACCTGGAACAGCACGGCGTGAAGGCCAAGGTCGAGTTTAGTTGGGGGGCCACTGAGGTGAAGCCGCCCAAACTGGCCGACGCCATCGTCGAGGTGACCGAAACCGGCAGCTCGCTGCGGGCCAATCAACTGCGCATCCTCGACGAAGTTCTGACCAGCACGCCCCGGTTCATCGCCAATCGCGCGTCGTATGCCGAACCCTGGAAAAAACAGAAGATCGACGACATCGTGCTGATGCTCCGCGGCGCGATGGCCGCCGAAGGTAAGGTCGGCCTGATGATGAACGTGCCTCGGGCCAGCTTGCAGCAGGTGCTGTCGCTATTGCCGGCCTTGCAGCAGCCGACCGTCTCCAGCCTGGCCGACGAGCGCTGGGTGGACGTCAACACGATCGTCGATGAGTCCATTGTCCGACACATCATCCCCCGCTTGAAGAGTGCCGGCGCGCGGGGTATCGTCGAGTACGCCCTGACCAAGATTATCGAGTAGCGCGCCGAGTACATCCGTCCGATGCAGGTGATGAAATGATTTCGACTCTGGCAAAACGGTCGCTCTTGCTGTTGGCGATCTTGTCCGCAACGACCGTGGTTCGCGCCGAGCTGCCGCTGGTGCTCGAAGAGACGTTCGAGAGCGGCGCCGATCGTTGGCAACCCACCGACCCGGCCTCCTGGAAGGTCGTCACGACTCCCCAGGGCAAAGCCTATGGGCTGCTGACCGACAGCAAGTACAATCCGCCGTTTCGCAGCCCGGTCAATATCGCGATTCTAAAAGACGTCGTGGTCTCCGACTTTCAGTTGGACGTGAAGCTGCAAAGCACCGTGCCCGACTATGGCCACCGCAGCCTGGTGCTGGTGTTCGGCTATCAAGACCCCGCGCATTTTTATTACGTGCACTTTGGCAAGAAGACCGACGATCACGCCAACCAGATTTTCATCGTCAACGGCGCGGCGCGGCTGAAGATCTCGACCAAGACCACGCCCGGCACCGACTGGACCGACGGTTGGCATCGTGCGAGGATTACCCGCAGCGTGAGCGACGGCTCAACCAAGGTCTATTTCGACAACCTCGCAGAGCCCGTGATGATCGCGGCGGACAAGACCTTCGCCTGGGGTCAGATCGGCCTGGGCGCGTTCGACGATCTGGGCAACTTCGACGACCTGACGCTCAGAGGAATCGAAGTCAAACGACCCTAGCTTTTTCTCTTCACTCTCGCCCCTCGCGGGAGAGAGCAAATCAATACAAAAAGGAGTTCCATCGCATGAGTGCCGAATCCCGCCTTGCCGAGCTTGGTTTGCAACTTCCGCCCGTGCCCAAGCCGGCAGGCGTATACAAACCGTTGGTCGTCTCGGGCAAGATGGCCTATGTCTCGGGGCACGGTCCGCTCAAGGCCGACAAGACGATGTTCACCGGCCGCGTCGGCGCCGACGTGGACCTGGCCGCCGGCGTGCAGTCGGCCCGGCAAACGGGTCTGGCCATCCTGGCCACGCTGCGCGAATACCTGGGCAGCCTCGACAAGGTCGCCCGCGTCGTGAAAGTGCTGGGCATGGTCAACTGCACCGCCGACTTCACGCAACACCCGCAAGTGATCAACGGCTGCAGCGAGCTGTTTCGCGACATCTGGGGAGAAGACCACGGCGTTGGCGCCCGCAGCGCCGTGGGCATGGGCTCACTGCCCGGCAACATCACGACCGAGATCGAAGTGATCTTCGAGCTGGCGTGAGTCTGAAGGCCGGATAAACCTCGCTCACAAATCGCCGTCTCCGGACATCAGGCCATGCAGATGCGCGGTCTCGTTGAGCGCTAACAGCCGCACTTCGCTTTCCCAAACCAGCGTGGTGATCGACCCGTTGGCTAACGTGAAGGGATTGCGCTCGGCCGGAATGCCCAGCAGGCTCTTGAGCGCCGCCGACAGCGAGCCGCCGTGGCCCAACACGACCACCGAGCGCTTGCCCGAGGCGCGAATCGCGTCAAACGCGGCCTGCGCCCGCAGCATGACGTCGCGTCGCGACTCACCCTGGGGAATGCGAAAGTCGGGATCCTGGGTCTTCCACCGCGCGGCCTCGGCGGCGTGGCGGTCGTTGATCTCCGCCCAGGTCAGACCCTGAAAGATGCCGGCGTTGATTTCCATCAAACGCGGATCGGTGGCCAGCGTGACCCCAACTTTGTCGGCCACGACCTGAGCAGAGTCGATCGCGCGTTCCAGCGGGCTGGAAATGATAGCGTCGATCGATTGAGCAGCCAGGCGATCGGCGACGGCTTCACATTGCCGCTGGCCGAGCGGCGAGAGCCGGCTATTGGTTTGACCCTGGATCCGGCCTTCCAGGTTGTGAAAGGTCTCGCCGTGACGCACGCAGAGCAGTTTCATCGCACCCTCAGAGCAGCTTGCGCCGAGAGTACCACGGCTGCTGAGCCAGGGCAATGGGCCGCAATCTCCGGCATCGCATAACGTGGCGATTAACGGGTCTTGCCCTGCGAACGACCGGGCAGCGAGTCAAATCGCGACGTCGCACTCGTACGGTCGGCCACGCTGACGGCCGGCCGCGGCGCGGGCTGCCTGGCGGACGACGCGGGCACCTCCAGCGACGTCAGATGTCGCGATTGCTGCGCCTGCCGATCAGCGGCCAGTTGCCTGAGAAACTCCGACGACGCATGGTCCAGCGTGATCACTTCGCTCTTGGCCTGCGGATTGTTGTGCGAGCGCACGATGCAGATCACCTCGGCCGTCTCCGCGCCAGATTGCACCTGGTTCAACACGGCTTGCTCGGCCGCATTGAAGGAGGTCGGTTGCGGCGCCATGGACTGGGACGCGAGGGGCTGGGGTGCTGCGGACCGGGGCGCACTCATTGCGGTGGGACCTGCGTTCATTGCCGCGTTGGCGCTGGCCAAGGCCACCGGCGGTTGAGCGCTCTGACTTTGATACAGCGCGCTCAGGCCAGCTTTGTCCAACTGCGCGTGGATCGACGGGAGCGCGGCGTAAAGACCTTCGTTGTCGGCCGGGTCGGCCGCGTTGCACACGCCGATCACCTGACCGGCAGCATTGAACAGTCCGCCTCCCGAGCGACCCTGCACCGGCAGGCCGGCGACTTGCAGATTCGGTGGGCCGAGAAACTTGTCGAGCGACGTGACCCGGCTATAGATGGCCGTGGCGGGGCCGCCGTTGTTGCAGCCGACGGTGACGACCTGATCTCCCTTGGAGATCGGCTGGCCCTTGGGCGCCACCGGCGCGACCTGCACCGGCACGCCCGGTCGAATGGCCACCAGCGCCACGTCTTTCTCCAGATCGTACGACACCACGCGGCCTGCCACGCCCTGCGGCGCGCCGGGTCCAAACAGATCCACACCGACGCGGCCCTGACCCTGCGACTCGCGAAAGATGTGTCCGCAGGTCAACACCAGCGCGTCGCCGCCGCGCGAGTCGATGATCGTGCCCGTGCCAAACGAGCGGCCGGTCGCGTCCTCGATCGTCAACCGGACGCTAGAGTGAATGAGGTTTTGCGGGCTGGCACTACCGGCGGCCGGCGCGGGCGCCGATGCAATCGGAGGCGCGAGCGCCCGGGCCGAAGGCTCGGCTGGCGCGGCCGTGTTGTGCACCGGCACGATTCGCGGCGGGGCGGCCGCTGCGGCAGGGCGAAGCGGATTGTCCGGCGATTGCGCGCGGGCCACGGCGCCGTGAGCGGAACGCGGCTTCACGTCGCCCTTGGCATAGAGGGCCAACAGCTCGCTGCGGCGCGAGGCGCCAGTCACGCGGCCGACTTCGCGACCGCCGACCACGAGCACGAAGCAGGGAATGCTCTCGACACGATACTGCGCGGCCAGAGAGCGTTCTTTGTCGATGTCGACGCGGCGGAGCGGATATCCGGCCCGCTCCAGGTCGGTGACGGTGCTCTCCATGGAGCGGCAGGGCGCGCACCACGAGGCATGAAAATCCAGCAGCTCGGCATCGCCCGGAGCTGCCAGGGCGATCAGCAAGGTAGCAATCTGCACCGAGACCATTGTTTTCCCTCCCTGGAAAAAAGTGGTCGAACGCTTCTTGAATTGTGCACGCCGAAAGAGTCTGGCACTTCGCCCCCGGCGGTTGGCATCTTGCCGTTGCCGGTCGTGAGCACGCTTCTGGTGCGCGGCGAGTGTCGTGGGGGCTTGGGGGTTGGCGACTGCCGCTTCAAATGCGGCAAACGTGCAACATCTTGGCCCCGTTTTCCATTTCTTACAATCGCAGTTCGCCCGCCGTGCGAGTGGCAGCACGGCGTCCGCGGGACTTAAGTCGAACGATTTCGACCCCTTACGCGTGCTAGCCCGCCGCGTCATACGGCCGGCCGCACGGGCGGCGAATCTCCGCGTTATGCACGTCGTGTGCCGTCGCCGCACGGCCGCCGACCCATCGGCACGATTTAATCTTCACCAACGCCATACGATATGATAGCAAGGACCCGCTACCGGGGATGACCAGGCCGAAGCGCCGGCCGCCGCAAGATTTCGAAACGCTCAGCATCTTCAGGTTCTCTTCATGCGTCCCAACTACGGATGGCCGATCACGCTGGCAGTGGTGATGATCGCCATCGTCGTCACGCTGATAGTTGGCTGGGTCATTCTCATCGCCCGCGAGCTCGACCGCTCGGCCGTGTTCTGGGTAATGCTGTTCGTGGGCACCATCTTTCTGGTGATGCTGCTGGTCGGCGTGGTGCTGTACCTGTTGATCTCGATCAAGAGCATCCGGCTCAATCAGCGGCAGTCCAATTTCATGGACAGCGTCAGCCATGAGTTGAAATCTCCGATCGCGTCGCTGAAGCTCTACCTACAAACGCTCTCGCGCCGCAACGTCACCGAGGATCAGCAGGCGAACTTTTATCGCTTCATGCTCGACGACGTCGAACGGCTCGACACGCTAATCAATCACATGCTCGACGCCGCCCGGCTCGACCACCAGCCGGTCGACACCGACCTGGTGGACGTCGAGCTGTCGAGCGTGCTAGCCAGTTGCGCCCAGACCGCGGCCCTCCGCTACCACCTGCCGGTAGAGACCATCCGCGTTTCGGCGACGCCGGCGATCCTGCGGGCTAAGCCCATCGACATCGAGATGATCTTTCGCAACCTGATCGATAACGCCGTGAAGTATGCCGGGGCCGAGCCGGCGGTGGAGGTCGAATCGTACTTTGCCGGCGACACGACCATCGTCACCCGAGTGATCGACAACGGCCGCGGCATTCCCGCCAAGCTGCGCCGCAAGATTTTTGGCCGCTTCGTCCGCCTGGGAAGCGAGCTCGAGCGATCGCGCACCGGCACCGGGCTGGGGCTGTTCATCGTCCGCACGCTGGTCACGCGCATGCACGGCACGATCGCAGTCCGCGACCGACCGCAGCAGTCAGGCACGATCTTCGAAGTAGCGCTGCCGGCGCGGCCGGTGGCGCCCCCTAAAACGACGCCTGCTCAACCTGCGAGAGCCGATTCGGCCAAAGTCCCCACACCCTAGTCTGCTCCCCGTGACGGGAGTCGAGAAACACTTGTGTTCGCTTGCCCAAATCCGCTTTGAAGATCCTACCCATCGCTGCGATGAAACAAATCCTGGTGGTCGAAGACGAACAACACCTGGCCTTTGGCATCAAGTACAACCTTGAGGCCGAAGGTTACGAGGTCACCACTGCCGGCGACGGACCGACGGCGCTCAAGCTGTTCGAGGAAAGCCCGCTGCCGGTGGACCTGGTGATCCTGGATCTCATGCTGCCGGGCATGAGCGGATATGCGGTCTGCGAGGCGCTGCGCGAAAAGGGCAACGACGTGCCGGTGCTGATGCTCAGCGCCCGCACGCTGGTCGAAGATCGCATCCGCGGCTACGACGTCGGCGCGGACCAGTACCTGCAAAAGCCGTTTGAGCTGGAAGAGCTGCTGAGCATGACTCGCAACCTGCTGGCTCGCCGGGCCAAGGCTCCCCCCAAGAGCGACGGCGGGGCGATCGGACCGCTGTTTGAGTTTGGCCGCGCGCAAGTGAACTTCGACACCTTCCACGTCACCGTCGCCGGCGAGCCGCTGCGGCTGACCCATACCGAGATGAAGCTGCTGCGGTACTTTGCCGAGAACGACGGCCTGGTCGTCACGCGGGCTGAACTGTTGGAGCACGTCTGGGGCATGTCGCATATGCCCACCACGCGCACAGTCGACAACTTCATCGTCAACCTGCGGAAGTATTTTGAAGAAGACCCCGCCAGGCCCAAGCACTTCTTGAGCGTCCGCGGCGCGGGCTACCGCTTCGTGGCCAAGGGCGAAGGATGACGCTCGCTACTCGACGCGCATTCACCAGCGGGAGGGCGAAGCCACTGCTGTAAACAAGCTATCACTCGGTGGCGTCGGATTTGGTGGGGAGTATACCATGATCTCAACAGGAGGTTGGGCCCATGGAACCGTTTGCTTTGGAGGTGATTTC
>Ga0163144_10013870_pt1 | contig 16775 bp, 13 predicted proteins | sample OliLak19BULKMAT1_FD_123175 | JGI IMG/M metagenome (GOLD analysis project Ga0163144, IMG submission 123175) | Freshwater microbial mat bacterial communities from Lake Vanda, McMurdo Dry Valleys, Antarctica - Oligotrophic Lake LV.19.BULKMAT1 | ecosystem: Environmental > Aquatic > Freshwater >... | reverse complement strand
TACCCACGACTAAAGATGGAGTCTTCTCGTGGGTCAACCGTAATATTGAATTGTTTTATACCCGCTATTTTCAGATCAAAGGCCTGAGTCATTTTGGTTATAATCCATATATCGAGCTGCAGGTACCCGTGCGATTTAAGGCTGCGACAGGGCTTTGGAAGGACCGGCCCGATCACGACAAATTCTATCCCGACGTTCTCATACCTTTGGAAGCCATTCCAACGTTCAGCATCGTAAGCGGCAATAATCAAAGCATCTGGGCTGACATTTATATTCCACCTTCCGCGCCGGCGGGTATTTACACCGGCACGGTAACGATCAAAGAGAACGGGACAAACGCGATCAGCGTGCCTGTGCAGCTCCAGGTGTATGGTTTTGCGCTTCCGGACGTTCCGAGTTCAAAGATGATGTCCGTCTATAGCCCGCAGGACATCCTGATTCACAACTTCAACACGACCTATCTTGACCCGAACACCCCTCAGGGCAAGCAAGCCAAAGTGATCCGGGACCGCTACTTCGCCCTGGCCCACCGGCACAAGATGGCGCTGCTGGGTGACCCGCAAAGCTGCGCCGTGGCCGATGCTGTTTGTTGGGAGGATGTGGAGCGTTTGAATGGCTCCGCCTTCTCGACTGCAAACGGGTATGACGGGCCGGGACGCGACCAGGGCCAGGACGTGTATTCAATCGGCACGTATGGAACGTGGAACTGGAGACATGGCGGGACAAAAGCGGACATGTGGCGGCGCACGGACGCGTGGGAGAACTGGTTTGCCCGGAATCTACCGAACACGGAGCGTTTTTTGTACCTGCTTGACGAGCCACACCAGGCGGCGGACCTTGCACAACTTCAGACCTGGGCCGATTGGATGAACAGCAATCCGGGACCCGGCAAAAAGTTACCTTCCTTCTCGACAATCTCACTGACAACAGCGCTGACGAAGGTTCCATCACTGTCCATCCCATGCACTTACGGTGGGTTTAGCGACACGGCGCCGATGACAGCGGCGGCCCATTATTATCGGACGACTCCCGGGAAGCAACTATGGGCCTACAACGGCGGCCGGCCGGGAAGCGGTTCGTTTATGACAGAGGACGATGGCGTCTCCATGCGTCAACTTTCCTGGGGGCAATACAAGCTGGGGATCCGACGCTGGATGTATTGGATGCTGAATGGAGGATCTCCCGATCCGCTCGGTCAAGCTCTGAGTTTTGGCGAAATTACCGGACAGCATCCGATGACAGGCGAGACCGGGCCCGTGTACTCTAATGGCGACGGACTCTTGGTTTATCCGGGCACCGACGTCAAGAATCCCCAACATTCCTATGGTTTGAGCGGCCCTATGGCAAGCGTTCGAATGAAGCAGTTGCGCCGGGGCATCCAAGACGTGGACTATTTGGCAAAGGCAGCCGCTATCAACCCGGCAGCAGTGCAGCTGCTGGTCAATCAGATGGTGCCAAAGGCCCTCTGGGAAGTAGGGGTAGCAGATCCGAAGGATCCGTCGTGGGTAATCGCCGGCATTTCATGGCCAGTGGATCCGGATGCATGGGAGTCCGCTCGAGCGCAATTGGCGGCGATCATTCTGGGCACGGCGCCTTCGACGCCGCCCGTTCCCGTGATCCCGGACGCACCCGTGATCTCAAACATCACAATCACGAACGTTACGCCAACGAGCGCCACCGTTTCATGGAGCACAAATAAGGCAGCGGATGCGCAAGTGGATTACGGTACAACCGCCGCGTATGGATTCGCTTCCGCTGTGTACGACTTTCAGGGCGCGCTGAATCACTCAGTCACTCTTTCAAGCCTGACCTCGAACACCGCTTACCACTTCCGTGTAAGGAGCAAGACCGCCACTTCGAATGCGACGGTGTCGAATGACCGGATGTTCACGACGACAACAGCCGCCACGACAGCGGGCGCCGCCGTCAGTTTTATAAAAGCGGACACCACAACACGGGGAAACTGGCAGGGAGTGTACGGCGGAGAAGGATCCGTGATCGTGGGAGACCGGAGCGCGAACCCAAGTTACGTAAGCCCAACGGTGACGGGCCAATGGACGTATGTATGGTCGGCTTCGACAAGCGATCCACGCGGCCTGAGGAAGGCGAATGCAAGCGATCGAATCGCGGCAACATGGTATAACACGGCTCCGTTCATTATCGATTTGCCGATGAACGACGCCGCTCAGCACCAGGTGGCTCTATACTGCATTGACTGGGACTCGGTGAATCGCCGTCAGACGGTAGATATCCTGGACGGGAGCGGTAATGTTCTGAACACGCAGACGCTTTCAAACTTCAATGGCGGGGTCTACCTGGTGTGGAATGTCAGAGGGCACGTGAAGATCCGTGTGAACTGGACGGCGGGCTGGAATGGAGTGGTCAGCGGTCTCTTTTTCGGCACGGGGGTGGCCGTGGCGCCGCAGTCGAGTGCGACCTTCGTCAAGGCGGACACTACGACACGGGGAACGTGGCGGGGAGTGTACGGATCAGAAGGCTATGCGGTGATCGGCGATGCTATCAACGACCCTGCGTATGTGAGTCCCATAGCGTCTGGACAGTGGACGTATACATGGGCGAAGTCGTCGACTGATTTGCGGGCATTGCAGAAGGGTACGAATGGGACGGATCGAATCGCTGGGACCTGGTACAACACGACACCTTTTACCATCGATCTGAAGATCACCGACGGGGCCACCCACCAACTCGCGCTGTACTGCGTCGATTGGGATACGGTGAATCGCCGTCAGAGCGTTGAAATCCTCGATGCCGGCGGCAACGTGCTAGACACCCAGACTCTGACCAACTTCAATGGCGGGGTCTACCTGGTGTGGAACGTCAGCGGGCACGTGAAGGTTCGGGTGAACTGGACGGCGGGCTGGAATGGAGTGGTCAGCGGTCTCTTTTTCGACCGCAATTGACACGGATCTTTACTGGACCGCCAGACTGGCCGCATTCTTCCGATAGGTCGTGAAGCCGTTGTCGTAAATCGGGTGGTATTGGTTTTCGAGCCGATTGAGCACAAATTGGTAGGTCTCGGGCTCGGAAGCCTTCAACCCGAGGAACCAGTCTTTATACCAGTCGTCGATTACGATCCATTCGGGCGCCTTTCCGCTCAGCTTGCCCAGCCGGAAATCGTCGATCAGATTGGGTGCGTACGCCAGTCCGAATCCCAGTACTCCGGGGCCGATGATCAACTGCTGATCACGGACGTTCTGCTTCAGGAAAGAGATTGCCGGCAGGTAGGTCTTGTGATAAGCGTCTTTCCGAACATGATAGGCGACACCGCCCGCGTGAACCGCCGCCAGCGCCAGAACGACAACTGCAACGACAGCCCGTATAGTTTGGCCCTGATTCCTCCACAACCATACGATGAAGGAGGCGGCCAGGGCCGAATAAAGGGGTATCACATGCCCCACGTAGCATTGGCTCTTCCGTCCGTCCGAGAACGCAAGCAGCATAAAGTAAATTCCCGTCAGGATAAGGAGAGCCCGATAGCCCTTGTGTTGCCGCAGCGGCTTTGTCGTCAGGACGCCTATGACACCGGCGAAATAGACCATAACAATCACAAGCCGGGCCTTCGAAAGCGCCGAAGCGGCTCCGAGACCACCGAGAACCCCCAGATAGCGTATTTCGATTTCGCGCTGAATTGTCGACCAGGGTGCGTTGAATGTTTGGGTGCGGCCTCCGTGCATCATGTTCACGAGGAACTGGGACTTAAAGCTCTCAACGTCCTGAGCGATATATAACCCCCAACAGCCGGCGCCAATCAAATAGGGTGTTACGGCAATCGCCACGTGGCGGAAACGAACACTTCGGAGATCGTAATACAACGTCAGGAAGATCAGTCCACCCCATGCTAATATTCCGCCGTTGGGATGCGTGAATGCACTAACTGATACGCACAGGTGGGACAAGAATACCGCCCAGGAAAACGATCGTGTCCGCAGGCATAAATAGACGGCCAAACCTCCAAATCCAAAGGCCGCGCTAAGCGTGTCCATTCGCGCCTCGGATGCCCTCAACACGAAACCGTAATCCATGGCAAGCAGAGCGAAAGTAACGAGCGCCACGGTTGCATCATTGGTCAGCCACCGTACAACGTAATACCAAGCCAGCAGGACGATGGCGCCGCAGAATATAGTAAATATACGACTTGTCAGCAGTCCAAAGCCGAACACTTTTAACCAGGCTCCGAGCGCCACAATATATACCGGCATTTCCAAGTAGATACGTTCACGGATACCCCTCATACTTACCGGTTTTGTAGTAGGAATGAAGCTGCCGGTGTCGTCGATAATGGACACGCCCGGGCGGCCGGTTGTGATCCATGAGTAGGACGGATTAACAATAAACCCTTCGTCGTACCAAGGGGCGCGGGTGGACGCGATGGCGAGACAATAAGTTAGATACATAACAAAGGCCACCGATAGTAATAAGAGGTGTGAGCGGCGCATAAATCGTTCTTCCTGCAATCAGAGTGCTAGCGACCACGGGACGGAGGTGAAGTGACGTTCGTGTCGAGGCCATGTTACCATCATGCCTTGTATCTACTTCATATCAATGGGATACCGAACCGGGAATACCGAACCGGCATAGCATGAGGCTCGGTAGCATGACCCTGTTATTATAATGCGATGGCCGCAACTCACCGATGAAAAGCAGTGACGATGAAAATCCAGCCCGCGGAGGTCACTTCCGCACAGCGGCGGCCGAGGGCAGCGGCGGCCTTTACGACGTCCAATCAAGCCGGCATGGTTTTGTGCAAACGCCCCTTCTCATGTATGGCGTGCTTTTCATCTGTGTGGGCGCGGCGACCTATGCGTTGGGGCTGGTTCTTTCGGCGGCGCGACTTGTAGCGCCGCATAACAATCTTCTTTATACCCTTTGTCACGCGTGCATATGGTATAGCGGTGTTCCCATCACCCTCGGGGCGATCCTCTCCGCGCTGGAGCTGGCCTTCCTGGTGCCGCATAAACGAAGGGCCGCGGGTATCTCGATGACCGTCGCGGCTCCACGGGTCGATCGCCTCGTTGTGGCGCTTACAGCTTATAACGACGAAGAGTCGATCGGCGGCGCCGTAGCGGATTTTCTTGGCCAGTCTAACGTGAGTAAGGTGATCGTCGTCGACAACAACAGCCGTGATCGAACGGCGGAGCGCGCGGCCGCGGCTGGGGCAATTGTGGTGACCGAAGAACTCCCTGGATATGGACGCTGCGTGTACCGCTGCTTTACCGAGGCGTTGAAAGAGGATTGCGACCTCATCCTTTTATGCGAGGGCGACCTGACTTTCAGCGCCTCCGATATTCCAAAGTTTATCGCCTATATTCCCCACGCCGATATCGTGAACGGCACTCGCATCGTGGAGCAATTGAGAGATTTCTCCACACAATTAACCACATTCATGTATTACGGTAATTTTTTTGTCGGCAAACTGCTGGAGTGTAAGCACATAGGCAGAGGCACTTTCACCGACGTCGGCACCACCTACAAACTGTTGCGGCGCGAAGCCCTGGAGCGATTGATGCCGGTGCTGGATCCGGCGGTGAATCTGGAGTTTAACGCCCACTTTCTCGACACGGCGCTCGCGCATGGGGTGCGGCTGGTGGAATGTCCGGTCACGTTTCATAGCCGGGTTGGAATAAGCAAGGGAGGCAACGTTAATAACCGTAGAGCGACGATGGTGGGCCTGCGCATGATCGCGGGACTGATATTTGGCTGGAGGTGGCTGTCTGCCCAACGCTGACGTTTATTTCGATACCAGGTTCACGCCCGATCCGCGCAGGGAAGTTCTGTGGCGGACACTGTGCTCCTCGTATTTCTCGCGGCACATTCGGCCGACCGACTCGGTATTGGAGCTTGGCGCCGGGTATTGTCATTTCATCAACAATATCCAGGCGAAGGAACGGTTTGCGGTGGACTTATGGCCGGGTGTCGTTCGGTGCGCCGCCGCTCCGGTTAAAGCTCATGTCGGACTGGCCAGCGATTTGGGATTCCTGCCGTCGGCGTCCATTGATGTGGTTTTCGCCAGCAACCTGTTCGAACATCTGACCCAGGAGCAACTGGCCGTCACGCTTCAGGAAGTGAGGCGAACGCTAAAGCCAACCGGCTCTCTGATCATTGTTCAGCCCAACTTTCGCTACGCCTATCGGGAATACTTCGACGACTACACGCACGTCGCAATGTATTCGCACGTGAGTTTAGCCGATTTCTTACAGGCGAATGACTTTCGAGTGGTGGATTGCCAAGGGAAGTTCCTGCCGCTTACGGTGAAATCCCGCTTTCCAATTCACCCTCTGCTGATCCGGCTTTATCTTTGGCTGCCGATCAAGCCCTTGGCGAAGCAGATGCTGATCCGGGCAGTGCCCGCGTGATAGGATTGCTAGAAGCGTACAGTCGATGAGGATCGGGCGGAAGCCGCTGTGTAAAGATGTCCGGTACACCGCCGATGGATAGCTGCGCCGTAAATGGATAGCTGCGCCGTAAAAGTTGGCCGGTCTTTATAGCGATCAACTCCTTGTGTGGCCGCAAGTGTTTGGGCAGGAGTCATGTCTGCGGGGTAAGCGTAGTAAATTCGGATTGGCCATCGCGCTGCTTTCGGCAGCTCTTGCACACGCACAACTGCCCACAACGACTTACAACGGTCGGACGGTTGTCGACAACGAAGTATTGATTCGTCTCAAGAATGTGGATTCCGCGACACGTTCGCGCGCCGTTTCCTTGCTCCCCTCCGGCATCTTTCAAGAGCTCAGCCGTTCGTTAGGAATCCACCGGGTCCGGCTGCCTGGCGCAGGCGTTGCGGCTCTGATCTCAATCTTTGCCCGCAGCTCGGACCTGCTGTATGTTGAGCCGAATCATGTTCGTCGAATTACAAGCGTCCCTAACGATTCGTTATATGGGCTGCTGTGGGGCATGCCGAAGATCAGCGCGCCGGCGGCATGGAATGTCACGACGGGCGCCAGGTCGGCCGTGATCGGCGTCATTGATACCGGGATCGACTATACGCACCCCGATCTTGCGCCCAACGTATGGAGTGCCCCGGCACAGTTCACCGTGACCGTCGCCGGCCAGGCCATTACATGTCCTGCCGGTTCACACGGCTTTAACGCGATCCTGCTTACCTGCGACCCGAAAGATGACCACAACCATGGGTCGCACGTTGCCGGCACCATCGGCGCGGCCGGAAACAACGGGATCGGTGTTGCCGGGGTGAACTGGACAGCATCGATGATGGGGCTCAAATTCCTGGACTCATCCGGCAGCGGCAGCGATATGGATGCCGTCAACGCGATGGAGTTCGCGCTCCAGGTGAAGGCGTTATTCGCGGGCACCGCCACCCCTGTGAACGTGCGGGTGATGTCAGCCAGCTGGGGCGGAGCGGGGTTTTCGCAGGCTCTCCTCGACCAGATCAACCGGTTGAATGACAACGATGTTCTGTTCGTAACCGCGGCAGGCAACGCGGGGAGCAACAACGATACAACGCCGGTTTATCCGGCGAACCTTCCAGCCTCGAACATCATTGCTGTAGCGGCTACCGGTTCCTCCGACTTATTAGCTTCGTTTTCAAACTTCAGCGCCACCAAAGTGCACTTAGGCGCGCCCGGTGTAGGTATTTACTCAACTATAGTGGGATCCGGCTACGGGAGTCTCAGCGGGACTTCGATGGCCACACCGCATGTCTCCGGGGCTGCATTGCTGACGCTGGCCAATTGCAGCTCCCTGAACACCGCCGGCCTAAAAAATGCAATCTTAAACAGCGCCGACCCGATACCGAGCCTGGCCGGCAAGACGATCACCGGGGCGCGCCTGAACGTCGACAACGCAGTCCGCTCCTGTATGTCGCAGGTCGGAACGGCGTCATTCGTGAGGATGGACACGACAACCCAGGGTAACTGGCGCTCGATGTACGGAGTGGACGGGCACGTCGTGATTGGGGATAATTCGAGCAACCCGAGCTACGTGAGTCCGGCTGTCATTGGTGCGGCGACATATGTGTGGGCGAATTCGACGCCGGATGTCCGGGCATTGCAGAAGGGTTCCAATCCGGCCGACCGAATTGCGGGAACCTGGTACGGCACGACGCCGTTCACCATCGATCTCAACAACAGCGACACGGCGCAACACCAAATCTCGCTGTACTGTCTTGACTGGGACAGCGTAGACAGGCGGCAGACCGTGGACATACTCGACGTCAACGGCAATGTCCTGAATACCCAAACTATAACCGGCTTCAATGGAGGCGTGTATCTGGTTTGGAACGTCAGCGGACATGTGAAAGTGCGGGTGACGTTCACCGGCGGATGGAATGCAGTGGTCTCCGGGCTGTTCTTCGGAGGCGCAACCGCAGTGCTTGGAGCGCCACAATCCATTGTGGCCGTCTCCGGTACGCCGCAGAGTGCCACAGTGGGCGCAAGTTTCGGCGCCCCTTTGCAGGCAAAGGTAACGGATGGTTCCGGTATCGGCGTGCCCGGGGTGAGCGTGACGTTCACGGCGCCTGGGTCGGCGGCTAGCGCGACTATGAACGGCAACGCCACCGCGACGGCAATCACGAATGGGAGCGGAGTTGCGATCTCGCCCGTGCCGCTGGCTAACAGTGTGCCGGGGACCTATATCGTGACGGCCGCGGTGAATGGTCTGGCCTCGGCGAACTTTACTCTGACTAACACCGCGCCGGTAGCGGGAGCGAGCGCGGCATTTGTGCGGGCGGATACGACAACCCTGGGGAATTGGCGCACCGGGTATGGAGCGGACGGGTTCGTCGTCATCGGTGATCAGACAAGCAACCCGGCCTACGTTACCCCTCTTGTGTCGGGACAAGCAGCTTATGTTTGGGCGAGTTCCACGACAGACGTGCGCGCCTTGCAGAAGGCTTCTTTTGCGGGCGACCGGATCGCGGGGACCTGGTACAACACAACCCCTTTCACAATCGATTTGAATATCGGCGACGGGGCGCAGCACCAAGTCGCTCTGTATTGTCTCGACTGGGATACATCGAACCGCCGGCAGACGGTGGATGTTCTTGACGCCAACAACAACGTGCTGAACTCGCGGATCCTGTCCACCAGTTTCAACGGCGGGGTTTATCTCGTATGGAATGTGAGCGGGCACGTGAAGATCCGGGTCACCTGGTCGGGAGGTTTCAACGGAGTGGCCAGCGGCCTGTTCTTTGGCGTGGGTACGCAGTCGCCGCCGCCGCCGGCGACGCCGCAGTCGATTATCGCTTTTTCAGGCACGCCGGCATCCGCGACGGTGTCGACGAGCTTTAGCAGTTCGCTGCAAGCCAAGGTGACCGACGGCGCAGCCAATCCGCTCAGTGGAGTGTCGGTGACATTCACGGCCCCGGCAACGGGCGCCGGCGCCACCTTCAGCGGTAGCAATACCTTCATCACGACGACGAACGCGTTCGGAATCGCCACTACGCCCGTACCCCTGGCAAACGGCTTGCCAGGCTCTTACATTGTGACTGCCGTAGTCACAGGTTTAACGCCGGCCAACTTCAGTCTGACCAACACCGCGGCGCCACCGCCTTCCGGCGGCACGGCGGTATTTGTGAGACAGGACACGACAACGCAAGGCAACTGGCGCGGAGTCTACGGTCTGGACGGGTATGTCGTAATCGGCGATCAGACGAGCAACCCGAGCTATGTCAGTCCCATTCCGTCTGGACATCTCACATACGTCTGGACGAATTCCACAACGGATGTGCGGGCATTGCAAAAGGGGTCGAATGCGAATGATCGGATCGCCGCCACGTGGTACAACACATCGCCATTCACCATTGATCTGAATATTACAGATGCCGCGACGCACCAAATCGCACTCTACTGTCTCGATTGGGACAGTGTAAACCGGAGACAGACCGTAGACATTCTGGACAGCAACGGGAACGTGCTGAACTCGCAGGTCCTGCCGGCGAATTTCAGCGGTGGGGTGTATCTGGTGTGGAACGTGAGCGGGCAGGTGAAGATTCGGGTGAGTTGGACCAGTGGATACAACGCCGTTGTCAGTGGTCTGTTCTTCCGCTGAGTTCCCGGCGCGGCGATTTCGAGGCTGCATCCCTCGATAAACTCACCACGGCCGTGAGCCGTACAGGGTAAGCGTCACATTGCGTCACATGAACACACTGGCGGCGGAACAGCAGCGTGCATTAGGTTCGGCGTAATCTTACGGCCGGCCGTACATTCCGAGCATGCCGCCATCGAGATCGAAGATCGGAATCACCCGTGATCCGTTGAAGTGCTCGTGCCCGCTCTCGCGCAGGATGCCGAGCCGCTGCATCCGGCCACGCATTTCCGCTCCGGGCAGGTCCGCGCCGTGCCGCTTCTGTTCGATGCCTCGCGCCTCCACCAGCCGCTATGCGCTTACTTCCTGCTTCAGCCTCGATTTCCTCGTCGGGGATACGCGCCACGCATGTGAGAAGAGATTTCAGATGATCGCGACTCTGCACGGAGCAAGAACCCGCCTTACATTAAACGAGGAATCGCGGATCGCCGGCACGGTTGCGGCCCGCGCGCACGTTCCCCCATCGACTATGCCGGCCTGAACCATGACGATGGCGGTGTTACGGAGCATTTCAGCAGTTGGATAAGTTGCCGCCTCATGCCTGGCCGCGGCCCCGAAGCTGGACGATTCGAATCGGCTTGGTTGCCGCTTGCGGTTCGCCAGTGGTGTTCATGTGACGCTTACGAATCTCCTGGAGGAATGTGAGAAACTGGTTCGTTTGAGCCAGAGCCACCAGCGCGGCTGTGTGCACGCTGGGTGAGGTGTAGAGTTCTCAAAACCCGGCTTACGCCGGCCTGTCTGCCGGCAAGTTTAATGGCTTACTTCAAGCATGAATCGGCTCTTGTTGAAACCTCGCGGGTGGGCGATGGAACGCGCGTTTGGGCCTTTGCCCATATTCTAGGCGGAGCCGTGATCGGTCGCGATTGCAATATTTGCGACCACACCTTTATTGAGAACGATGTTCGGGTGGGAGACCGGGTCACGATTAAGTGCGGCGTTCAGCTTTGGAACGGCGTGGTGCTCGAAAACGATGTGTTTATCGGTCCAAACGCCACCTTCACCAACGATCCCTTCCCGCGCAGTGGGCAGCATGATAAGCCGATTAGCTCAACGGTCATCCACGAAGGCGCGTCCATCGGCGCCAACGCTACAATTCTGCCGGGGATTACAGTAGGGCGGCGAGCGCTGGTGGGGGCCGGTTCTGTAGTTACCCAGGATGTACCGGCCTTCAGCATTGTCGCGGGCAATCCGGCCCAGATCAAAGGTTATGTGGGCGCGACACCATACCAGCCGATCCACGCCGTGGCGGTGCCGGAGAAGGTTGGGCCGCATCCGAGTTCGGTTAGTGGAGTGACCGTTTACCGGCTTCCGGTGATTCAAGACCTCCGGGGATTATTGTCGGTGGGAGAAATCGGCCGGCAGATCCCATTCGAGATCAAGCGATACTTCATCGTTTATGAAGTGCCGACGCGGGACGTTCGCGGCGAGCACGCTCACCGCGGGCAGCACCAATTTCTGGTTTGCATTCACGGAGAGTGCCGTTTGTTCGTCGATGACGGAGAGAACCGCCAGGAAATGCACTTGAATTCGCCGGGAATCGGGGTGCATATCGCACCGATGGTCTGGGGTGCGCAATATCAGTATTCGCCAGACGCTGTGTTGATGGTACTTTCATCCGGAGAGTATCAGCCGGAGGATTATATCCGAGACTATGACGAGTTCCGAGAATTGCGAAACAAAGCCGCAGGTGTTACTCAATGACTTCAAGCGTCAGTGGGCCGATGTGGGCCGGCATGTTCTGGATGCGGTCCGAACCGTAGGCGAGAGCGGCTGGTACATTCTCGGAGCTGAAGTCGAAGCCTTCGAGAAAGAGCTGGCGGCTTTCTGGGGCCGGTCCTTTGCGGTCGGAGTTGCGAGCGGGCTCGATGCGCTCGAGATCGCCCTTCGCTGCACCGGTTGCAAACCTGGGGACAAGGTACTCATGTCGCCCTTGTCGGCTTTTGCAACCGCCCTTGCAGTGGTGAAGGTCGGAGCCGTTCCGGTATTTGTCGATTGTGACCGCTACGGTCTCGTCGATCTGGAGTTAGCTGAACAGGCGATTACCGCCGACCGCTCCATCCGCTATTTCATCCCAGTGCATCTGTACGGGCACTCCCTCAACATGGAGCGATTGGCAGGCCTTCAGGACCGATTGAAAATCTCGATTATCGAAGATTGCGCACAATCCATTGCGGCGGCGCACCTCGGCGTGCGGACCGGGTCGGCCGGAATCTGTTTGGCGACAAGCTTTTATCCGACCAAGAATCTGGGAGCGTTCGGTGATGGGGGCGCTCTACTCACAGACTCGGAAGAACTAGCGCTCGCCGCCAGGCAGCTACGCGACTATGGCCAGTCTTCCAAATACCGGCATACCGTCGTCGGCTATAACAGTCGTTTGGATGAACTTCACGCCGCGATCCTTCGACGATCCCTGCTTCCTCGCTTACCGGGTTGGACGGCTCGTCGCCGCTTGATCGCGCGGCGCTATCTGGATGAAATCGGAAACCCCGCGATCCTCGTGCCCGGCGTTCCAGCGGGGTCCGATTCGAGTTGGCATTTATTCCCCGTTCTGGTTCCCGAAGGCCGCAAAACGGATTTCATGGCTTATCTTACAAGGTGTGGGATTGGATCCGCCGAACACTATCCAATTTCGATGGCTGACCAGGTTGCCATGACACAGGTTCGCTATGAACGAATTGGCGACTGCCCCAGGACGCGGGAGTTTTGCCTGCGTGAAGTAAGTCTGCCAATTCATCCGTATCTTTCCGATGAAGAGGCCACACGGGTGATAGATGCCTGTAGCGGGTGGCGTTAACCGCCATGCTCTCGCTCGTGCTTCCCATCTATCGTAGCGAGCTGAATATTCCCGCTCTTCTCAAAGCGGTGCGGGAATTGGACCGGGAAACACCGATTGAGGCGGTGTTTGTGGTGGATGGAAGCCCGGACCGCTCCGCTGAACTCCTTGAGAAAGAGCTTCCGGGCTTTCCGGTCCGCTCGCAGTTGATCCAGCTCAGCCGGAATTTTGGATCCTTCTCCGCAATCCGGGCGGGTTTGGCGCACGGCACCGGAGAATATTTTGCGATGCTCGCCGCCGATCTTCAGGAGCCGCCGGATTTGATTCTACAGTTCGTCAAAGTGCTGGAATCCGGGCATGCGGACATCGTGATCGGTCAGCGCATCGCGAGGGATGATCCCTGGTGGTCGCGGTTTCTCTCAAATCTATTCTGGGGTCTGTTCCGCCGTTTTGCGGTTGCGGATATCCCGCCGGGCGGGGTGGACACATTTGGCTGTACGCGGGCATTTCGCGATCAGCTACTGGCTTTGCCGGAAGTGGATAGCAGCCTGGTGTCTCTACTGTTCTGGCTGGGATTCCGGCGCCAGGTAATCCCGTTCTCGCGGCGAGCGCGCCAAGCGGGGAAGAGTTCGTGGTCGCTCCGCGAGAAAATCGACTATGCTCTCTTCAGCATTTTCAACTTTACCGATTTGCCGATCCGGCTGTTGATGGCTGTCGGAGCCTGCTCAGCGGCGCTAGCCGTTCTTTTCGGCATGGCTGTTGTCGCTTTCAAAATCAGCGGCCACATTCAAGTGCCTGGATATGCCGCTCTGGCATTGCTGATCACGTTTTTCGGGGGAACGGCAACGCTCGCGCTTGGGATCATCGGCCAGTATGTTTGGCTGTCCTTGCAGAACGCCCGCCAACGGCCGAACTATGTAGTCCGGACGGTCGTCATCCACGACGGCTGTTTGACACGGGTCGATGACGGCAGCCGTTCTCGTTAATCGTTAATCCGCAAATTGTCCAACGGCCTGCACGCTACTGGATACGCCGGTTGGCCTTTGTAACGGGTCACGATCGTTCTCCTTGAAAGTCTCACATTGGTTTCCGGCGAGTCGGTCAAGCTGTTGACGGGCTTTTGTGACGCCAGGAGAGCCCCAAACGCTTTTCGGGCATTTTCCGACATCGGCATGATCGCTTCCTTCTAAAGAAATAAGGTTCAGGCATTGCCGCCTTTCTTGCTGTTTTTTTTGAGGAACTCGCGCACAACGGACTCGGTACGGCGCTATGGGACGGCGTGTTTCTCTATCGTTTGGAGACGCGCCTCCCGCGGCCCTGGCGATCGGCGGTCGAGAATTATGGCGATGATGCCCATCGTGGGCCGCTTTCTCGAGTACGTGCGGACAGCCACCGAGCGCAATTTGAATCTGGCTGGACATCCGAGTGGCTGCACATGGCGGCCACGCTGATCCACCGAAAGTTGCGGTCCTTACTGACGGTGGACGCCGTCGGAGACCAGTGCGCGCGGTGGCCCAGCACCTCTCGCGGACCGGGTGTTGAGATTAACGGAACGGAAAACCCTAATGCTCCGAATTGATCCTCCTGCCCCTCGCGGTGGTGCTGGCGAAGCTCTCCGCGCTTGCCGTGGAAGACGGCGCGGAGCAAGTTTGTGGCTATTTCCCGATACCGGCGCGGCCAAGTAAAGGGAAGAGCGCTCTTGTTCTGAGTGGGCCAGGTTTCCGGCCTGCTGTTCAAGCGGTGTGGGTTGGCCCTGTCCCTTTGAGGGAGAAGAGGGTGAACTTGAACTTCGTGACACATAGCCCCATATCCGCTACTGTGGAAAGAGAAGGGAGCCGCAGGCATGACAATCACGATTGACCTCAGACCCGAGATTGAAAGCGGCCTCCTGGCGCAAGCTAAGGCGAGGGGGGTTTCGCTCACGGATTACGTGAAAGAAATCGTTGTCCGCGAGGCGCATGTTTCCCTGGTCGAAGCTGAGCCAAAGCCCCGTACTGGGCAAGCCCTTATCGACGTTTGCGCTGACGTTCGCGGGCTCCTTACCGATGAAGAAATCGATAACATGTTTGCCCGCAATCGGTCGATGAGCCGGTCGGTCGAACTGTAAATGAGCGTCGGCTTTCTTCTCGACACCAACGTTATTTCCAAACTTACGAGGCCGCGTGTTGAACCGAAGGTACAGGCATGGGTGGCCGCCCAAGAATTCGGAGCCTTGCAGATCAGCGTGGTGAGCCTCGGGGAGATGGAAAAAGGTTTTACGACGATGAGCGATCTTCAGAGGCGGGCGCGCCTGGAAACTTGGCTTGAACGCCAGTTACTCGAATTGTTTCGCGGACAAAGTTTGCCCATCACTCAAGCTATTGCCAAACGTTGGGGAGCGTTTGAAGGCCGGCGGCAGATCGCGGGTCGCCCGTTGTCCGTGCCCGATGGAATGATCGCTGCGACCGCGTTTGAACACGATCTGACCGTAGTTACCCGCAATGCGAAGGACTTCGAGGCACTTTGGCGTGACGATCTTGAACCCTTGGGAAGCGGCGTAAGCCTACTTGTTTCTGACCATGTACAAGTAGTAGATCGCCATAGGCCGCCCGCCTGCATTCATGTTTTGGTGATTTCTTCGTTATGGTTCGATAAGATCGCATTCCACCGGACACAGAGTCGAGAGATGAGCCCGGTAGAGTACGATCATTTCGTCATACCTGAGTGAATCCGTGGGATAGCATCGGATGCGGCAGATGAGGAACTGGCTTGCCGCCGCTCTCCGTGGACTTAAACGATGAAGTGCGAGATCGCGTTCTAGCGATAACGCTATGTCACTAAGAACTGCCGTAATGACGCGTTTGCAGGCTAACGATCATCGAGCTCCGTAGTTCTGCTTGTAGAACTGCTGGTACTCGCCGGTGCGTACGCGGCCGAGCCAGCCCTGATGTTCGCGATACCACTCTACTGTCGAGCGCAGACCATCTTCAAACTCCACCGCCGGCGTCCAGCTCGTCTCGGCCATGAGCTTGGCGCTCGAGAGCGCATAGCGGCGATCATGGCCGGGCCGGTCGGCGACAGACCGAATTAAGGACTCGGGTTTGCCGCTGGCTTCGAGAATCCGGTGGACCACGTCGAGATTGGCCAGCGACCGGTTTCCGCCGATATTATAGACCTCGCCTTCGCGGCCCTTCCGCAGCACCGCCACAATTCCGCGGCAGTGATCGTCCACATACAGCCAGTCGCGAATCTGCTGGCCGTCGCCGTAGACCGGAAGCGGCTTGTCTTCCAGTGCGTTTGAGATCATGAGCGGGATCAGTTTTTCGGGGAACTGGTACGGCCCGTAGTTGTTGGAAGCGCGTGTCACCACTACCGGGAGCCGGTAGGTCTTGAAGTAGGAAATCGCTAACAGATCCGAGCCGGCCTTGGAGGCGGAGTATGGGCTGCTCGGCTGCAGGGGGAAATTCTCGTCGGCTTCGAGAGGAGCGGGGAGACTGCCGTAAACTTCATCCGTGGACACATGTACGAATCGTCCGACACCGCCGAGTCGAGCGGTTTCAAGCAAGGTGAATGTCCCGCGAAGGTTGGTGTCGAAGACGGGCTGCGGCGAAAGAATACTGCGGTCAACGTGCGATTCAGCGGCGAAGTGCACGATGGCGTCCGGTTTATGCTCTTCCACCACCTCGCGCATTAAGTTTGCGTCGCAGATATCGCCATGAACAAACCGGTAGGCGGGACAACCGGAGACCGGCTCGAGATTTTCGAGGTTGCCGGCATAGGTCAGCTTGTCGACATTTACGAGCTGGATATCCGCGTCGCCCATCATCATTCGGACAAAGGCGGAGCCGATGAAGCCGGCCCCTCCAGTGACAAGCAGTCTCATTTATATTGCGTCTCCCAATCGTATTGAATGGATGGATGATTGTACGGAATTCGTCCTTCATCGGCGGGATCGTAGAAC
>Ga0163144_10013868_pt1 | contig 16777 bp, 16 predicted proteins | sample OliLak19BULKMAT1_FD_123175 | JGI IMG/M metagenome (GOLD analysis project Ga0163144, IMG submission 123175) | Freshwater microbial mat bacterial communities from Lake Vanda, McMurdo Dry Valleys, Antarctica - Oligotrophic Lake LV.19.BULKMAT1 | ecosystem: Environmental > Aquatic > Freshwater >... | reverse complement strand
GCTGCAACCAGTTTTCCATACTGCTGCACTGCGGCTGGGTAATCACCAGCCGCCAAAGAGTTGTAGGCTGCGGTCAGGTCTGGATTAATTCTCGCAGGTTGAACTGAACGTGTGAGTTTCAGTCCCACCTCGGCTTCCTTGGCGATTGGGGCATCCTTCAGTTTTCGGGCAAGAATTTCTCGCTCCGTCATTGCACGCTCAGTCGCCGACAGGGATGCCAATTTGGGCGCATCAGACTCTAAGGACTGCGGCGGAAGCAACGGCGGTAACGGGAGTGGCTCGACCTTCGGGGCGGCCTCCGCCGGTATCACCTGCCTGCTGTCAATTTGCCCTGTATTTGGCGCGGCGGCGGGCAAGGCAGACGGCGGTGCCGAAGGCGCGCGCGCCAACCCTGGTCTGGACATCTTGTCAATCTCCCGCCAAACGTACCAGCCGCCAGCGCCCAGTACGACGACGATCATCGCAACGACTGGCAGGAGCCATTTGCGATTGCCGGTTGCGCGCGCCAATTGGGAATTTAGCTGCTTTGCGGCAAATACATTTTTCGCCACCTCCTGTTGCGCAGCATTTTGCGGGGAGGGAATAGGCTGCGCCACTGGCGGTGGTAGCGCGACCGTTGCGACAGGCGCAATTTTCGGCGGGGGCAGCGAGACGGCAGGCGGCGGGACTAACGCTTCCAGCGAAAGGCCGCTGTCGTAGGCGTTAAAGGGCAACAACTCCGCCGGCTGGCTGGCTGCGACGCTGTTCGTTGCAAGCGGTGTTGTTGGTGCGTCTTCCGGAGCAAGCTCTAGCGCAGAATAATCAACAGAAACAGCGGGTGGCTGCGGATCGGGTTTTTTGTTCGAACCGGTTGCTGGCGCCGAATTGTTTTCTGCTTCCTTGCCGCGCCTCGCCTCTTCGGCGCGTCGCAGCGCATCCAGAAGCAGGCTCATGGCGCCTTCCTTGGCTCGCTTTCCGTGACGCCGGGATTAGACTGGTTTGACGAGCCCAGGTTCTTGGGGTCATACGATGGGCTGGCGTCCTTGAAAAACTGCGCATCGGGCAGGTATTTCCTGAAATCTGCAAGATCCGCATCTACGCTCGCTTCGCGGATCACCAGCGCGCGAATGAATACAACCAATTCGGTTTTCTTGCCTGCGTCGTTGCGATAGCTAACCCAGTCTCCAACAACCGGAATGCGCGACAAGATCGGCAGACCGTCCCGACTGGTCCTGAACTCATCCTGCATCAGGCCGCCGAGTACCGCTGTCTGCCCGCTTGCCACGCGCATCATTGCTTCAAACTCTCGTGTCTCAATTTGAGGCACGAGGTTTGGCACATTCGCACTCAAGTTCGGATTCGGATCCTGTACATATTTCGTGATGCGCGTAACGCTGGGTCGAATACTGAGGTTTATGACGTCGTTTTCGCTAATTTGCGGCGTCACGGACATGATGAACCCTTGCGGTACAACCTGAGCGTCGGTTTCAAATGTTGGAAGCCCAATGGGCCGACCAGTAGTTTGGTCGATGGCTGCCGGAGTAGATTTGACCTTGAAATAGATGGTATTTTCCACCACCCGCATCACCGCTGTCTGATTATTCAACGTCATAATCTTAGGACTGGAAAGCACGCGCGTGGTGCCGAAAGAATTAAGTAGCTTTATGGTGCTGCTGATATCCCCACCCGCCGCCGCGTTCGGATTACGGTAAGAGAGCGAAAAGAATTCTGTCTTGCTCGGTACTTGCAAAAGTCCGGCGGTAAAATTCTGCTTGATGGTGTAACCCAAGCCTTGCAGGCCCAGTGCAGACCAATCGACCCCAGATTGATAGGCGTCGTTCAGCACAACTTCTACGACAGTTGCCTCGATCAATACTTGGCGTCGAGACGAGCCACTTATCTGTTCAATGAACTCGCCAACCGTTTCATGTTGTCGCGAAGTGCCACGGATTGCCAAGGTACCTGTCTCCGAATTCACTATGACTGATGCGGCCTCGCGAAAAGTGAGGGTCTGCGAAGCTCCCTCTTGCGCTCCAACTTGTTCTGCGACGCCAGGCCCGGTTGTGATCGTTTGAGCGGCTGTGCGGCGCTGCGTGGCGGTTTGTGGACGGTTGCTCACGGTCGCGCCTTGGGAACGAGTTTGCGTAAATGTTTCTGAACTACCTTCAGGAAGTAATTTATCTGTTTCGCGCAGTATGTCCTTAATATTCTTTTCGAGGGTCTCCCAGAATTTATTCTTGCTCGTATTTGTGAGGTTTACCTTCGAACTATTGTCCGAGCCGCTGGCTGCGCCGCCCGCAGCACCCGCCGGACCGACGACTTGTGTCTGCACCCCAATGGAGCTTATCGAATCACGCTGCATGTTGACATAGTCAACCTTATAAATTTTCAGATACGGCGAGTCCGGTCTGACGACAATATTCGGGCCATCAATTTCCCAGCGCACATCGACTTGCTTGGAGATGCGGGTCAGTATTTGCTTGAGCGTCTGATCGATCGCGTTGAGCGTAACTCTGCCGCTAATGTCCGGATGAATATCGATATTGACCTTGGTATCGCGGCTGATCGCAAAGAGCAGCTCTTGCACGGGGACATTATTGACAGTGACCGAATACTTGACCTCTTCCACTCGTGCGATTGGCGGCGGGGGAAGCGGAATCTGCCGAACGGGTGGCGGCACAGCAGATGGTCCCCCGGCTGTGCCAGAGGATTTCGAGTCATCGTCTTTGATGTGGCCGGTTGTGCGTGCGACGGGAAGTGTCCCGCATCCGGCAATAGCTGATATCAAACAGCCGCAAACCAATGCATTCAAGGCGTGACGCAGCACCACGGCCCTAAATGCGGCATCAACGCGCGCAATCGCAGAAGTTCTCAAACTTTCGAATGGATATTTGGTGATCGGCATTGTGGTGAAACAGGTCCAGCCAAGGTGTAGGCGTCAGAATGCTGCTAATGGTAGCAAATACAACCCTAGTTATAAGTGGATTAGCCAACAAAAGCAATGGCTTGGGCCATTTATTTACAATTCCACTTTAAAAGCTGCAAGGCGATCGTTTATTTGCCAGTCGCGAATCGAGGTCGATGGCCGCGATTTTATGGTGAAGACGGCCGCAACTCATTCGTGATGACGCCGAAGGAACGCACGTAAGGTCGAAATTGACCCAAAGCCGGGCCCAATGCGTTCAGCTCGACCGCGCCTTCGGCTCGGGCTGCAAAATTGCCATAAATTACCGCGACTCGGGGCTCGGTCGGGGTGCCGACCGGGAGCAGCAGGGTGGCATCACCTTTGAGCTCTCTGGTGGCAACCCTTAGATAAGATTTGATCGCGCTGACTTTACGCTCGTCAGCCAGCATCAATTGAATTGTGTAACGATTTTTCGGCAAGTTGGACAGGCGGTCAATATCCGCTTTCAGGCGCTTGGCTAGCCAGTCTCCGTCGGACGTGGTGTCCATTTCAGATGCTCGGGGTGCCAGACTGGTAGCCGCACTGTCATTTGTTGCTGGCGCGAGAGTGGGAGTTACTTTTGCTGTGTCCGCACGCTTTGTTGCAGCTGCGGGGACGTTTTTTAAGTTGCTATTTGCTTCCGTCGGGGTGACCGCAGAAACAGGGCTTGCAGGGGTCGCTGTCGCCTCGGCCCCCTGACTCTTGCTCACGTCTTGCGCGACTGCCGGCTGGGCAGCCGAGGCTGGTGCGGCCTTCATGATCGGCACAATAGGCGCTATTGCCGCCGGGCTTGTGGCGTTTTGGCCGACAACAAACCCTAGCGCCACTCCAACAATCAAGGTGACCACAACGGCGAGCACAATCAATTTGCGATTAGATTTTGGCGGCGCGAAAACGATCTGCGTGTCAGCGATCGCGGCGCTCACATGGTCGCTGGAGATCGTATGTGTACCGGCTGCAAACGCAGCCAACAGAGTCTTGTCGGCATAAATATTTATGCGACGCGTCAGGCCTTCGGATGCTTCGGCAATGATTTTCAGCGCATCCGCGCTAAATAAGTCCGGGCCGCGATAGCCAGCGGCTCGCAGACGAAAATTCAGATAATCCTTGATGTCACGCGCAGGTAGGGGCAGCAACAGAAAACTATGGGTAATGCGTTCCTTCAATTGTCGTATGTTCGGCATTGAAAGATGCTGATCCAGTTCGGGTTGGCCGAAGAGGACGATCTGGATCAGTTTTTCATGGCTGGTTTCCAGATTCGACAGTAAACGTATTTGCTCCAGTGTTTCTACCGGCATCGCATGGGCTTCATCAATAAGCGCGACCACGCGCTTTCCGTTGCCGTAAATCTCGATCAATCGGGTCTGCAGTGCGCGGATGAGTTTAGTAATATTGCCGTCGTCGAACTCCACACCGAGATCATTGGCGACAGTGGCCAGCAACTCATCAGGCGAAAGCGACGGTACCGCGAAGTAGATCGTTTCGACTGACGGCGGCAATCGCTCCATCAGCACGCGACACAGCATCGTCTTGCCGGCGCCGACCTCGCCCGTGACTTTGACGATGCCCTCGCCACTGGTGATGGCGTAAAGCAGCGCTTCTAGCGTTTCACCACGGTTTGCGCCGGCGAAAAAAAATTCGGTATGGGGGGTAATCTTGAACGGTGCTTCCCGCAGCCCAAAATGTTCCAGGTACATCGTCATGAATAGTGGATTCCGCTCTGATGGCAAAACAGCAAAAGTGTAGCACTGTGCTAAAGATTGGCTTTTTGAGCGCCTGGCCTTAAAGCTTCCAGCCTGCTGTACAGAGTTGACCGTGAGACGCCCAATACTCTGGCAGCCTGCGACATATTGCCGCGCGACAAGTCGATTGCGGCATCGATATACCTAAGCTCAACAGTGGCCAAAACCTGGTCGAGATTGAATGCGGCGTTCGATTCAATTTCACGCTTTGGATCGAAAGCAGCGCCACTGTTCGTTTCGAAAACAACTTGTGTTTCTGGGAGCTCAAACTCTGCCTCCAGCTCATTCTGACCTACCGGGTATCCGGCGTATTTGGCCGTCAGGCGAATAACAATATTTTTGAGTTCCCGCACGTTTCCAGGAAAAGCGTATTGCTGCCATGCATCACGGGCGCTGGTATCAAGCGTAAATGGCTGCGTTTGATGTTTGGAGGCGTACAAAACGCGAAAATGCTCCATCAATTTCATTTTGTCGCTGCCAAGTTCGCGCAATGGCGGTACCAAAAGTGAAAAAACCGACAGCCGATGATAGAGGTCCGCGCGGAAGCGACCAGCCTTTACTTCGGCGCGCAGATCGCGATTGGTTGCCGCGATGATTCGCGCGCGCGAATGCCTCGATTGCGTGTCGCCGACGCGCTGGAACTCGCCATTCTCAAGTACGCGCAACAATTTGGGCTGCAAATCCAGTGGCAGTTCGCCGATCTCGTCAAGAAACAAGGTGCCGTCACGGGCATCTTCGAAGTAACCAGCTTTGTTTGTAGCTGCACCCGTGAAAGCCCCTTTCACATAGCCGAACAAAGTCGGCTCGACCAGGTTGGCTGATATCGCGCTACAGTTCAAGGCCAGAAACGGCAAAGCGGCACGCGGACTCAAATAGTGCAGTGCGGCGGCGACCCTCTCTTTACCGCTGCCTGACTCACCTTCAATGAGAGCGGGAAAGGTTGAAGATGCGTAAAGGTCGATCTGGCTTCTCAGATTGCGCATCGCTGGGCTGTCGCCGATCAGATTGTGCGCAACTTCATCAGGTACCGTGACCGGGTCGTCGTCGTCGGCATTGAGTGCGGCAAAAAGCAGTTTTCTAAGGCGATCGGGGTCGCAAGGCTTTGGCACCAATTCAACAGCGCCGAGTGCGCGTGCCCTTCTGGCGTTTGAGTCCTCATTCTGTCCGGACAAAACCAGCACCCTTATGCGATGTGACCAGGCAAGCAGGTCGCCTAGCAACTTGAAACCTTCGGTAGGCAAATGTGGCAGCGGCGGCAGCCCCAAGTCAATCAGCGCCAGTTGCGGCTGAAAGTCACCGCTCTTCAATAGCGCCATCGCCTCCGTACGGGATTCGCGGACGCGGACATCAAAATATTCCGAAAGCACAAACGACAGGCTCTCTCCGATCAGCGGGTCATCGTCGACAATCAATAGAGAAGGTTTTGAAGCCATCGAGCTTGGTAAAGCCTGCTTAGTTAGCGAAACAGATCATTGCAGGATTATAGGGACGCAGTCGTCGCGAGGGAAAATTGATTTGCGAACCAGCGGGCCTAAACCATGCCCAAAACCCCGATTCTGCCAACTGACCGCCGAATGCGACCAATAAGCGCACCTTAATCTGTTAACGTGGATGATAAAATAGCCTAAGCAAAAGCCGCAGGGCTCTCGATCCTCCATTAACAACAAGCCAACAATATTTTGTCACCGTCCCCTTCCCAATCATTCGTACAGATCGACAATGTCGATTTTTCGTACGGCAAACGTTTGATCCTGCAGGGCATCAGCCTGAACGTCCCCCGAGGCAAAGTAGTTGCCATTATGGGAGGCTCGGGCTGCGGCAAAACGACACTCCTGCGGTTGATCGGCGGACAACTGAGCCCGTCGAAGGGCGCGGTGCGCATAGACGGGCAGGACATTGCTTCACTTGACCGCGAGGGAATGTATGCAATGCGCCGGAAAATGGGCATGTTGTTTCAGTTCGGCGCACTTTTTACCGACATGACGGTATTCGAAAACATCGCATTTCAGTTGCGCGAACACACGACATTGCCCGAAGACATGATCAGGGATTTAGTGCTGATGAAGCTCAACGCGGTGGGTCTGCGCGGCACCGCAAAATTGTTCCCCGCTGAGCTTTCAGGCGGCATGGCGCGCAGGGTCGCGCTGGCCCGTGCCGTGGCGCTGGATCCGATGTTGATCATGTATGACGAGCCATTCGCCGGCCTGGACCCGATTTCGCTTTCGGTAGTTGGGCAGACGATCCGTAAACTAAATAACGCGTTGGGCGCGACATCGATTGTGGTCACGCATGACATCGTTGAATCCTTACAAATTGTCGACTATCTCTACTTTATATCTGACGGTCGAATCGTTGGGCAAGGCACGCCCGATGAGATTCGCAGTTCCGATGAACCATTCGTCAAGCAGTTTGTGCACGCGGAGCTCGATGGGCCCGTGCCGTTTCACTATCCGGCGACAGACTACAGCGAGCAGCTTGGCCTGAAGCCGATGGCTCCCGCCATGCAATCAAAGGCGAATACGTGATCGATGCGCTACGAGGTTTGGGCAAACGTGGCGTCAACGGTATATGGCGCGGCGGCGCCATGGCCCGGTTCTTCATATTGATATTGGCCAACTCCGGCATGAGTTTCCGCCGATTTCAACTGACCATTCGAGAAATCTATTTTGCCGGTGTGATGTCGCTCGTCATCATCATGGTATCGGGCTTGTTTATCGGCATGGTGCTTGGTTTGCAGGGCTTTGAGACATTGCAACAGTATGGTGCAGAGGAAACGATGGGTGTGCTGGTTGCGCTCTCGCTGGTGCGGGAGCTCGGACCCGTCGTAACAGGGCTGTTGTTCGCAAGCCGCGCGGGTTCTGCAATCACTGCCGAAATTGGCTTGATGAAAGCAACTGAGCAGCTTAAGGCAATGGACATGATGGCGATCGATCCGGTGGCCAGGGTGGTCGCGCCACGTTTTTGGGCTGGTGTTATATCGATGCCTTTGCTTGCCGCATTGTTTTCTGCCGCGGGTATCTTTGGCGGTTACCTCGTTGCGACTGAGCTGGTGGGTGTTGATTCGGGCGTATTCTGGAGCAATATGCACGCCGCGGTCGACTTTCGCTACGACGTATTAAACGGTTTCGTGAAATCGGTCGTATTTGGGGTGGCTATTTCCATCATCGCCACATTTGAAGGCTTCGATGCGGACCCTACCGCTGAGGGCGTCGCCCGTGCCACAACACGTACTGTGGTTACGTCTGCTTTGGCGGTGCTGTTGCTGGACTTGATTTTGACCGGATTTATGCTGAGAGGTAATTGACCATGGACCGTAAGACAATCGACCTTTGGGTTGGAATTTTCATGCTGCTGGGCTTGGGGGCGTTGCTTTGGCTCGCCCTGCGCGTCGGCAACTTGGGCGAAGACCGACCATCTAACACTTACACTGTAGAAGCTAAATTTAGCAACATTGGCGGACTGAAGGCGAAAGCACCGGTAAAAAGCGCGGGCGTACTGGTCGGTCGGGTATCCGACATCAAGTTCGATAACGACAGATTTCAGGCGGCGGTGAGCCTTACCCTCGACAATCGTTACTCATTTCCGAAAGACACCAGCGCGTCGATTCTGACGTCCGGCCTGCTAGGTGAGGTCTATATCGGGCTCGATCCTGGCGCCGAGGAAAAGAAGCTATCCACTGGAGACAAAATATCATTGACACAGTCGGCCGTCGTGCTGGAACGGCTAATCGGTCAATTCATGTTTGGTAAAGCTGCCGAAGGCGAACCTGCCGCGGCGAAGAAGTAGGCATTGATGCTACTTTCGAATCCGCGTTTGTCCGACGGTTTTGATTGGCCGTAAACCAGAGTGGCGCGTTACATTGGGAACCACCCCTTCTAAATCTATTGATTGATCACAAAATGTTGAAAAAAATTATCCTAATCATCGGCGCTGCAGTCTGTTTGAGTTCAGCGTTTGTTTCTGCCCAGGAGTCACCTGACGCGCTGGTAAAGAAGAACACGACGGAAGTCCTCGCTGCGATCAAGGCGGATAAAGATCTCGCCGCTGGTAACCAGAAGAAAATAGAAAAGCTGGCTGAAGAAAAAATCCTGCCGCTTTTTAACTTCGTGCGCATGACGCAGTTGGCGGTCGGACGCAATTGGAAGGACGCAAGCGACGCGCAAAAGAAATCACTAATCGACGAGTTTCGGACGTTGTTGGTCCGCACCTATTCGACATCGCTGACGCAATTTCGCAACCAAACCATCGATGTGAAGCCGACGAAAATGGTCGCTTCCGATACCGAGGTTGTTGTGAAAACCCAAATTGTCCAGCCGGGTGGGCAGCCAATTCCGATCGACTACAGCATGGAAAAATCCGGCGACAGCTGGAAAGTCTACGATGTGCTGATCGACGGTGTTTCTTTGGTGACCAACTATCGTAGCTCCTTCAATACCGAGATTCAGAAAAGCGGAATAGACGGACTGATCAAGTCACTTTCTGATCGCAATGCGAAAAATGCAGCGCAGAAGTAATTGTCGGGTATGAACCCAACACACTCCAGTACGGTCGTGGGGGAAGTGCTCCAGATAGAAGGTGCGCTTAACTTTGAGAGCATGCCCCGAGTTCTCGAAGAAACTGCAATTTACACGGCGCAAGACAACCTGCCCAGTTGCCTAGCAATTGATTTGGCAAACGTGACCGACATTGATTCTTCTGCGGTTGCGTTGCTGTTGCATTGGCGGCGTGCCGCAGCCAGGCTGGGGAAAGCACTTCGATACGTCCACCTGCCGCAAAACCTGGTGGCACTTGCACAACTTTACGGCGTGGACGACATGATCCACTGCCCGGCGCAGCATTCGGATCCTGCCTCCTAATCATTGCAGCGTCGTTCACCGCCGCTATCTACGCCGTACGTGGTTGTCCTATGAGCTGCTATGACCGCGGCAATTGATGTTCAAGGTGTTGAAAAGCGCTACGGCAGCTTCGTTGCCCTGGACGGTGTCTCGCTGACCATTGCCGAGGGCGAATTCTTTGCGTTACTTGGCCCAAACGGCGCAGGCAAGACGACACTCATTTCCGCGCTCGCTGGGCTCACGCGCGCATCTGCAGGTACGCTCAGTGTCATGGGTCACGATGTTGTGTCGGACTACCGTGCAGCGAGACGTGCGTTGGGTATCGTTCCGCAGGAAATCGTATTCGATCCGTTTTTCTCGGTGCGCGAAACACTTCGTTTTCAGGCGGGCTACTTTGGACTTGCCCGCAGTACTGCCCTTGATCGCTGGATCGATGAGCTACTCGCCAAATTGTCATTATCGGACAAAGCGGACCTGAACATGCGTCAGCTTTCCGGCGGCATGAAGCGGCGCGTGTTGGTAGCACAAGCGCTGGTGCACCGACCGCCGGTCATCGTGCTTGATGAGCCGACCGCAGGTGTAGACGTGGAGCTGCGCCAGACGTTGTGGGCGTTCATCCGCGAATTGAACGCGGCCGGTCATACGATCCTGCTAACCACCCACTATCTGGAAGAAGCGCAGCAGTTGTGTTCGCGTATCGCCATGATGAAACTTGGCAAAATCGTGGCCCTGGATACGACCGATCATTTGCTCAACGCTTTTTCGGAGCGGGTGCTGCGCGTCAAGCTGGATGGTGAATTGCCGGCGACGCAGGTGGCTTTGCGCACGCGCCTCACCGGCGCGTGGCATCATTTTGCGATTCACGATCTGGCAGAAGTGGAAACGAGATTGGCCGCATTGCGCGAGGCGGGCGCGCGCATTACCAGCATGGAAGTGGCCGAGCCGGATCTGGAAGAAGTATTCGTCAACGTGATGAATAAATAAATGATCGGCTTTCAAACGCTGTTGCTCAAAGAAGTGCTGCGCTTCTGGAAAGTAGGCTTTCAGACGGTCGCCGCACCCGTGCTCACGGCTTTGTTGTACCTGTTTATTTTTTCGCATGTGATGTCCGGCAGCAATGCAGCGTTCCCGGGCGTGACATATGAACAGTTTCTGGTGCCAGGGTTGGCGATGATGTCCATGCTGCAAAATGCATTTGCCAACACGTCGTCATCGCTCATTCAGTCCAAGATTACCGGCAACATCCTGTTCATCTTGCTGCCACCGCTGTCGCACTGGAATTTCTACGGGGCTTATCTCATCGCGGCAGTGGTTCGCGCGCTGGCTGTGGGGCTGGGCGTATTTTTGGTTGGCATATTTGTCGCGCATGTGCCGGTCCATAGCGTCGTGTGGATCGTGGTCTTCGCGTTGCTGGGCAGCGCACTGCTGGCAGCACTTGGACTGATCGCGGGGTTGTGGGCAGACAAATTCGATCAACTCGCCGCGTTCCAGAATTTCATCATCATGCCGCTGACCTTCCTGTCCGGCGTCTTTTACTCAATCCGCTCGTTGCCGGAATTCTGGCAAGGGTTGTCGCATCTCAATCCGTTCTTTTACATGATCGACGGATTCCGCTACGGTTTCTTCGGCAAGTCCGACGTGTCGGTCTGGCTTTCTTTCGGCGTCACCGCAGGCGCATTTTTTTGCCTTTCTGCCGTCACGCTTTACTTGTTAAAATCGGGTTACAAGTTGCGGCAGTAGTGGCGCAAAATCATAGAGCGCCATTTGATGGGCCTTTCAGAGCAAAAATGCCCGGAGAAGCCCGCCCTTATTAGGGTTTTCACTTTTCGGCGATTCTGCCCCTTAAATTTCAGGCAATACGTTTCTACTTACCAGGTTTAGAACTGTCCCATGGTCACCCCAGAAGCAATACAGGCCTATATCCGTGAAAAGCTCGATTGTGAACATCTTGCAATCGAAGGTGACGGCGCACATTTCCAGGCGGTCATCGTGTCTGACGCCTTCACCGGAAAATCCCGGGTTCAACGTCACCAGATCGTCTACGGTGCTCTGGGCGACCGTATGCGCGAAGAAATTCACGCCCTCTCGATGCAGACGCTCACGCCCGCCGAGTGGTCGCATCATGCCGTTAACTCCTAACCGTCCCGAACTATGCAAAAACTGAGAATCCGGGGCGGAAAACCGCTTCACGGAAGCGTTCGTATTTCCGGCGCCAAGAACGCAGCGTTGCCGATCCTGTGTGCCGCCATCCTGTCTTCCGAACCCCTGACGCTGCAAAATGTGCCGCAATTAAACGACATCGGCACCATGCTGAAATTGTTGGAGCAGATGGGCATCAAGACCAGTCGCGACGGCGAAACCGTAGTGCTTGACGCTGCCAATCTGACCAACCCGGCGGCGCCGTACGAACTGGTAAAGACCATGCGCGCGTCCATTCTGGCGCTCGGCCCATTGCTGTCGCGGTTCGGCAAAGCGCGAGTCTCTCTGCCCGGCGGCTGCGCAATTGGCGCCCGTCCGGTCGATCTGCATATCAAGGGCCTGGAAGCGATGGGTGCCGCCATCACCATCGAGGCGGGCGACATTCATGCGAGCGTCACCAAATTGAAGGGCGCGCGCATCTTCATGGATATTGTGACCGTCACCGGGACCGAAAACCTGATGATGGCCGCGTGCCTGGCTGATGGCATCACGGTGCTGGAAAACGCCGCCCGTGAACCCGAAGTGGTCGATCTGGCGGAATGCCTCATCAAGATGGGCGCGGATATCCAGGGGCACGGTACTGACGTGATTACCGTCAAGGGGGTTGCCTCACTGCATCATGCTACTCACGCCGTAATGCCCGACCGGATCGAAGCCGGCACATTCCTCGCCGCGGTGACTGCTGCAGGCGGGGATGTGCGCCTCACCAACGTCGCGCCACGCACGCTGGACGCGGTAATCGACAAGCTCCGTGATGCTGGCGCGACCATCACCAGCACGAGCGACGAAGTTCATGTGGTCGCCAACGCCCGGCCAAAGGCGGTGAATGTCCGCACCGCGCCATATCCGGCATTTCCAACCGATATGCAGGCGCAATTCATTGCGCTCAATTGCATTGCAGAAGGAACCGCCATCGTCACGGAGACGATTTTCGAGAATCGCTTCATGCACGTACAGGAACTGGTGCGTCTGGGCGCAAAAATCGATATTGAAGGCAACACGGCTATCGTCACCGGCGCCCAAAAACTCACCGGCGCGACCGTGATGGCGACCGACCTTCGTGCCTCCGCGTGTCTGGTGATTGCAGGCCTGGTGGCCGAGGGCGAGACTATTGTGGATCGCATCTATCACCTTGACCGCGGCTACGATCACATCGAGAAGAAGCTGGTGGCGCTGGGCGCTGACATTGAGCGCATAGACTGATCATGCGTGATTCAAACGGCGTAATGACCATCGCCCTGTCCAAGGGGCGCATCTATGACGACACCCTGCCGCTGCTGGCTGCCGCCGGTATCGTTCCTGAAGATGATCCGGAGACATCGCGCAAGTTGATTATTGGCACCAACCGGCCTGATGTGAGGTTGGTTATCGTACGCGCGTCGGACGTCCCTACCTATGTGCAATATGGTGCCGCCGACCTGGGTGTGGCTGGGAAGGATGTATTGCTGGAACACACCGGTGGCGGCTTGTATCAGCCGCTGGATCTCAATATCGGCAAGTGCAACATGATGGTCGCAGTGCGCGAAGGATTTGATTACGCCGCAGCGGTTAAACGCGGCGCGCGCCTTAATGTAGCCACAAAATTCGTACAAACCGCGCGCGAACATTTCGCTGCAAAAGGCATGCACGTAAATCTAATCAAACTATATGGCTCGATGGAGTTGGCACCGTTGACCGGCCTGGCGGATGCCATTGTCGATCTGGTTTCAACCGGGGCCACGCTCAACGCTAATCATTTGGTCGCGGTCGAACAAATCATGCCGATTTCAAGCCGCCTCATCGTCAATCGTGCCGCACTCAAATTGAAACGCGAATCCATCCAGCCCCTGCTAGACGCCTTCGAGCGCGCCGTGAAGAAATGAGTCCCACATGAGCGTAGTAATCAACCGCTTTAGGTCAACTGACGCCGACTTCGCCACGAAGTTCGAGAAATTGCGCGCGTTCGAAGCGGCTCAGAACGTCGACACAGATCGCAAGGTAACCGAAATCCTGGCGGCGGTCAGGGCTCGCCGCGATGCAGCGCTCATCGAATACACGCAACGATTTGATCGCTGGCAACCTGATTCCGTCACAGGCGCTGAAAACTCGCTTGAAATCACCCGCTCACAACTGGATGACGCACTAGACAAGCTTCCCGCGCACATACGCGCCGCATTGGAAGCCGCAGCGGCCCGTATTCGCCGCTATCACGAGCATCAACGCCAGTCCTCGTGGACGTTTACCGAACCTGATGGGACGGTGCTCGGCGTTCAAGTCACACCGGTGGATCGTGCTGGACTGTACGTTCCTGGTGGCAAGGCCGCCTACCCGTCTTCGGTGTTGATGAATGCCATCGCGGCGAAAGTCGCTGGTGTTGGCGAGTTAATCATGGTGACGCCCACGCCGGACGGTGTCGTGAATGAAACGGTGCTGGCTGCCGCAGCATTGGCGGGTGTGGATCGCGTTTTTCGTATTGGCGGCGCACAGGCCGTCGCGGCATTGGCGTATGGGACAGAGAGTATCCCGGCGGTAGACAAGATCGTGGGGCCAGGAAACGAATACGTTGCAGCTGCCAAGCGGCAGGTATTTGGCGTGGTCGGCATCGATATGGTGGCAGGGCCATCAGAAATTCTGGTGATTGCAGACGGGACAGCCGACCCGGACTGGGTCGCGATGGACTTGTTCAGTCAAGCCGAACACGACGAAATCGCCCAGGCGATTCTGCTGTGTCCCGATCAAATTTTTATCGACAAAGTCGCGAAGAGCATTGAAAAGCAGATCGGCAACATGCCGCGGGCGAACATCATCCGCGCGTCGCTGGCCAATCGTGGTGCGCTGATTCAGGTTCGCGATCTCGCCGAGGCCTGCCAGATATCCAACCAGATCGCGCCTGAGCACCTCGAACTCTCGGTCGCTGATCCGCATGCATTGCTACCGCTTATCCGCCACGCGGGGGCCATTTTCATGGGCGTACACTCCTCGGAGTCACTAGGCGACTACTGTGCGGGACCGAATCATGTGTTGCCGACGTCCGGGACCGCCCGGTTTTCGTCGCCTCTGGGTGTAGCCGACTTTCAAAAACGCTCGTCGATCATTCATGTTTCCGCTGCTGGCGCGCAGACCCTTGGCCGCGTGTCCGCGACCTTGGCGCGCGCCGAAGGCCTGGAAGCGCACGCCCGGTCGGCAGAATATCGGTTAAAGCCGTGAACTCCCGAGCGAGCGCACTGATTCGCCCGGAAATTCTCGCGCTGTCGGCCTATCCCGTTCCGTCAAGCGCCGGCTTGATCAAGCTGGACGCGATGGAAAACCCCTATGTTTTTCCGCCGACGCTAAAGGCGGAGTTGATGCAGCATCTGGCCGCAGCTTCGCTAAACCGCTATCCAGACGCAGGCGCCACCGTATTGCGGGCGGCGATTCGCGAGGCCATGCGGATTCCCGATGGTCTTGATATTGTCCTGGGCAACGGCTCGGACGAAATTATTCAGATCATTGCCGCAGCATGCGCAAGACCCGGTGCGACATTGCTCGCGTTCGAACCGTCGTTTGTCATGTTCAAGATGATTGCGACCATTTGCGGCTTGCGCTACGCGGGTGTGCCGCTCAACGAAGACTTTGCCATTGACATGGCAGCGACGCGATCAGCAATTCAAGAACACCAGCCAGCAATCGTCTTCATTGCCTACCCAAACAATCCGACCGGTAACTTATTCAGTCGTGAAGCGATCCGTGAAATCATCGGCATTTCTCCCGGTCTGGTGGTTATCGACGAGGCATATTTCGCCTTCTCAAGTGATTCCTTTATCAACGAGATTGCAGACTTCCCCAATGCGGTGCTGATGCGCACCGTGTCCAAGCTGGGCCTGGCTGGCCTTCGCCTGGGATTCCTCGCCGGCCATCCGGAATGGATTCGCGAGTTCGACAAGGTCCGCCTGCCGTACAACATCAATTGCCTGACCCAGGCCGGCGCCACGTTTGCGCTCAAACACTATGATTCACTATTGGAACAGGCGGCAATGTTGCGGGAAGCGCGCGGAAAACTGGTGGACGCATTGCGGTCAATCCCGAATGTGACGGCGTATCCCACCGAAGCGAACTTTGTGTTGATCAGGGTGCCGGACAGCGAAAAAACCTTCAGCGCATTGCTGTCGCGTAAAATCCTGGTCAAGCACACCGGTCCGTCGCATCCTCTGCTCCGAAATACATTGCGGATTACCGTTGGGACTGCGGACGAGAACGCCGCGTTTCTAACCGCATTGCGCGATGCCACTTAATCATTCACTACGCCACATGAGAACCGCAGACGTCATCCGCAATACCAAAGAAACGCAGATTCGCGTCGTCATCAATCTCGATGGCACCGGCGAAGCCAAGCTCGATTCCGGCATTCCGTTTCTTGATCACATGATCGACCAGATCGCCCGTCACGGCATGATCGACATTGAATTGAAGGCCACCGGCGACCTTCACATCGACGCCCATCACACCGTTGAAGATATCGGCATCACGCTCGGGCAGGCAGTGACGCAGGCGCTGGGCGACAAGCTGGGAATACGCCGCTACGGTCACGCCTATGTCCCGCTGGATGAGGCGTTGTCCCGCGTTGTCATCGACATGTCGGGACGTCCCGGACTGCAATTCCACATCAACTTTACGCGCGCGCGCATCGCTGAGTTCGATGTAGACCTTTTTTATGAATTTTTTCAGGGCTTCGTCAATCACGCCATGTGCACGCTTCATGTCGATAACCTGCGCGGCGTGAATTCGCATCATCAAATTGAGACTGTCTTCAAAGCCTTTGGCCGTGCACTGCGCATGGGCTGCGAACTCGATCCGCGTGCCGCTGGCATTCTGCCGTCGACCAAGGGCGCTCTTTAACATTCGAACTCTGGCGACCCATGCAAAAAATTGTGGTGGTCGATTACGGGATGGGCAATCTGCGCTCGGTGGCCAAGGCCTTTGAGTTCGTTGCGCGTGAACACTTCACGGGTATCGACGTCAGCATCAGCAATTCACCGCAGCAAGTTCTCAATGCGGATCGGGTGATATTTCCCGGGCAAGGCGCGATGCCCGATTGCATGCGATATCTGGCTGAAAGCGGC
>Ga0163144_10013867_pt1 | contig 16777 bp, 13 predicted proteins | sample OliLak19BULKMAT1_FD_123175 | JGI IMG/M metagenome (GOLD analysis project Ga0163144, IMG submission 123175) | Freshwater microbial mat bacterial communities from Lake Vanda, McMurdo Dry Valleys, Antarctica - Oligotrophic Lake LV.19.BULKMAT1 | ecosystem: Environmental > Aquatic > Freshwater >... | reverse complement strand
CACGCCCGACGAGATGCTGCGCCTCCTGCTCGTCACCGGGCTGCTCGGCGGCTTCACCACCTTTTCGGCGTTCTCGGTCGAATCCCTGGTCCTGCTGCAGCGGGGCGAATGGCTGCTGGCCATCGGCCATGCACTCGCTCATGTGGTCGGCGCGCTGGCGTTCGCCGCCCTCGGCTTGCGCCTCGCGCAGATGCTGCTGCTGCGATAGCGGCGCGTCGGTACCGCGGCCAGCTCGGCGACGCCGCCGGGGTTGAAAAACTCGCCCTGTCGCCTCACGTGACTTCGAGCCGGAGGAATGACGATGCGATTCGACAAGTTCACCACCACCTTCCAGACCGCGCTGGCCGATGCGCAGAGCCTGGCCGTCGCCAAGGACAACCCGTACGTCGAGCCGGCGCACCTGCTGTCGGCGCTGCTGGCGCAGCCGGACGGACCGAAGGCGCTGCTTTCTCGCGCCGGCGTCAACGTCGTCCGCCTTCAGGCCGCGCTCGACGCCGAGATCGGCAAGCTGCCGCAGGTCCAGGGCGGCGAGGCCGTGCAGCCCGGCCGGGAGCTGACGAACCTGCTGCAGGCCGCGGAGAAGGAAGCCGGCAAGCGCGGCGACCAGTTCATCGCCAGCGAGATGTTCCTCCTCGCCGCCGCCGACGCGAAGGCCTCGATCGGCACGCTGCTGAAGCAGAACGGGGTGACCCGCAAGGCGCTCGAGACCGCGATCGAGGCGGTGCGCGGCGGCCAGAAGGTCGACAGCGCCGAGGCGGAAGGCCAGCGCGAGGCGCTGAAGAAATACACCCTCGACCTGACCGAGCGCGCCCGCGCCGGCAAGCTCGACCCGGTGATCGGCCGCGACGACGAGATCCGCCGCGCCATCCAGGTGCTGCAGCGCCGGACCAAGAACAACCCGGTGCTGATCGGCGAGCCGGGCGTCGGCAAGACGGCGATCGTCGAGGGGCTGGCGCAACGCATCGTCGCCGGCGAGGTGCCGGACACGCTCAAGGACAAGCGCGTCCTCGTCCTCGACATGGCGCTGCTGCTCGCGGGCGCGAAGTTTCGCGGCGAGTTCGAGGAGCGGCTGAAGAGCGTGCTCAAGGAAGTGGCGCAGGACGAGGGCAAGACCATCGTCTTCATCGACGAGCTGCACACCATGGTCGGCGCCGGCAAGGCCGAAGGCGCGATCGACGCCGGCAACATGCTCAAGCCGGCGCTGGCGCGCGGCGAGCTGCATTGCATCGGCGCGACCACGCTGAACGAGTACCGCAAGTACATCGAGAAGGACGCCGCGCTCGAGCGGCGCTTCCAGAAGATCCTGGTCGGCGAGCCGACGGTCGAGGCGACCATCGCCATCCTGCGCGGCCTGCAGGAGAAATACGAAGTGCACCACGGCGTCGAGATCACCGACCCGGCGATCGTCGCCGCCGCCGAGCTTTCGCACCGCTACATCACCGACCGTTTCCTGCCCGACAAGGCGATCGACCTGATCGACGAGGCCGCCTCGAAGGTGAAGATCGAGATCGACTCCAAGCCCGAGGCGATCGACAAGCTCGACCGGCGGCTGATCCAGCTGCAGATCGAGCGCGCCTCCGTACCGAAGGAAAAGGACGAAGCCAGCAAGCGCCGGCGCGAGCTGATCGAGGAAGAGATTGCCCGGTTGCAGCGCGAGATCGCCGACCTGAACGAGATCTGGAAGGCCGAGAAGGCGGCGGCGCAGGGCTCGGCGCACCTGCTCGAGGAGATCGACCGCACCCGCTCGCAGCTCGAGGACCTCAAACGAAAGGGCGACTACGACAAGGTCGCCGAGCTGCAGTACGGCAAGCTGCCGGAGCTCGAGAGGAAGCTCAAGGAAGCGCAGGCCGGCGAGCTGAAGAAGGGCGCCGAGAAGGGGCGGCCGCAGCTGCTGCGCACCATGGTCGGTGCCGAGGAGATCGCCGAAGTGGTGGCGCGCGCCACCGGGATTCCGGTGTCCAAGCTGATGCAGGGCGAGCGCGACAAGCTGCTGTTGATGGAGCAGAAGCTGCACGAGCGCGTCGTCGGCCAGGACGAGGCGATCGCCGCGGTCGCCAACGCGATCCGGCGCTCGCGCTCGGGCCTCTCGGATCCGAACCGGCCCACGGGCTCGTTCCTCTTCCTCGGCCCCACCGGCGTCGGCAAGACCGAGCTCTGCAAGGCACTGGCCGGCTTCCTGTTCGACAGCGAGGATCACCTGATCCGCCTCGACATGAGCGAATTCATGGAGAAGCACTCGGTCGCAAGGATGATCGGCGCGCCGCCCGGATACGTGGGCTACGACGAGGGCGGCTACCTGACCGAGGCGGTGCGGCGCAAGCCCTACTCGGTGCTCCTGCTCGACGAGGTCGAGAAGGCCCACCCGGACGTGTTCAACGTGCTGCTGCAGGTGCTCGACGACGGCCGTCTGACCGACGGCCAGGGGCGGACGGTCGACTTCAAGAACACGGTCATCGTCATGACTTCGAACCTCGGCTCGCAGCAGATCATGCAGCTCGCCGGGCAGGCCTCGGAGGTGATCAACGATGCCGTCTGGGTCGAGGTCAAGAAGCATTTCCGGCCCGAGTTCCTGAACCGGATCGACGAAGCCGTCGTCTTCCATGCGCTCGACGCCAAGCACATCGAGTCGATCGCCCGGATCCAGCTCAGGATCCTCGAATCGCGACTCGGGAAGATGGACATGAAGCTCGACATCTCGCCACGCGCGATCGCCGAGCTGGCGAAGGCCGGGTTCGACCCGGTGTTCGGCGCCCGGCCGCTGAAGCGGGCGATCCAGCGCCAGATCGAGAACCCGGTGTCCAAGCTCATTCTCGAGGGCCGATTCGGCCCGAAGGACGTGATCCCGGTGGACTTCGCCGGCGGCAGCTTCGTCTTCGAGCGCGTCGTCCACTGAGGGGCAACGGAGCCCCCACGCTCACTTCGTTCGCTGCCCCCCGAGGGGGCGCTCGGCCCCCAGGGGCGGCCGGGCGGGGCCTCGGTGCCCCGGCCGTTCAGCCGGCTTAGACCGGCTCGTCGAAGAGGGCGTCGAGCCGCATGATCTGCAGCCGGGCGAGCGTCAGGTTGGCGCTCGTCTTGTCGAGCACGGCATGCATCGCCAGGCCCGGGTTCTTCGGCACCCCGCGCAGCAGCAGATGGTGCGAGCCGAGCGTCACCGCGGCCTCCGGCAGCGAGTGACCGAAGCCGAGCGAGCGGCTGACGCTCATCATCGAGGTCAGGAGCTCGCTGCCGTGGGTGGCGAGCGCGGCCGAGCCGGGGTTGGCGCCGGCGTGGGCGATCGGGTGTCCGCTCTGGGTCTCGAACACGCAGCAGCTGACGACGCCGTTCAGCTCGCTGACCTGGCGGACATAGCGTTCGATCAGGGTGGACGGCGGCGTCGCGGTGTAGCCGGTGGGGGCGATCGCCGGCATCGGCCGCATCATCAGCGTGATCGCCGGCTGGTCCTCCATCGGCAGCGTGTCGCCCGAGGGGATTCCGCCCATCACCGGCGCCAACGGCGCCTTGCGCGGCTGGTAGGAGGCCGGCTTGAAGGCGCCCAGCTCGGGCACGGTGCGGCCGTCCGCCGGTGCCTGCTCGCGCAGCCGGCTCCAGGTGCCGGTGATGAAGGCCCAGGCGTCCGCGGGGCGGGCGACCTGCGGCGTGGTGCGGACCGCGACGCCGGTGCCGCGGCCGAGATCGAGACCATGCGTGACCAGGGTGCTCGCCGATGCGAGCGGCAGCAGCAACAGGTTGCGGTTGGGCCAGGGCCCGGCCAGGATGTCGTCGTGCACCGGCTTCAGCGCCGCGGCGATCGCGTGTCCGGGCAACTCGCCGACCATGATCACGCCGAGGCGGCTGTTGGCCAGCAGCGTCTTGGCGAGCGCATGGCGGGAGGCGCTGTCGGCGTCGGCCTCGGTGGTGTAGAGGCGCAGCGACCGGTTGTCGGTCGTCGGCAGGTCGACGAACTCGAGCGTCGCCAGCGCCGTGCCGTAACCCTGGCGCCGGATCACCAGCTTCTGCACCGCCCGGCCGCTGGCCGCGGCGATGCCGGCCAGGAGCTTGCGCGACGACGCCGTGGCGATGTCGTGGACGGCGATGAACTCGGGATGCAGATGGTCGAACTGCTGCTGCAGCGCCTCGGCCGGAGCGCACGAGACGAACAGCTCGCGCTCGTTGCCGCCGATCTGCCGGCCGATCTCCTCCTTCTCGCCGGCGAGGTACTCGTTCTCGTCCGGAAGGAGCTGGGTGGCCAGCGCGGTGTGCGCGCGGGTCGAGGCCCAGGCGTCGGGCGACTCCGAGGCGCCGCGCGTGGCGCGGGTCGGCTGCCACTCTTCGCTGGAACGGGATGGGGCAGGGGTCTGGGCTGGCGTCGCCGGCCGCTCTTCGCCGTTGCGACCGGGCAGTACCCGGGTCGCCTGCCACTCGTCGAGCGACTCCCTGGAGTTCGGTTCGACGCGGGTGGCGGGCCATTCGTCGCGCTGCACGGCGCTTGCCGCCTCGCCCTTCGAGGTCTCCCAGGCAAACTTGTTGCTGCCGCCGGAATTGCTCATCGAATTGGTCCCGTTCAGGTCCGCGGCCACAGGCGTGCCGTCGGCGCCACGGTGACGCGCCCGCACGACGCCGGGCGGCCACCGAGGCCAAGTGTAATCCCCGCGATCGCGGGGACAACCCCTGCACGGGCGAACCGAGGCGCGCGCGCCGAGGATTCCCGCATTCCCGATCCGGCAAGCCGCAAGCGGGTTCCAGCCGGCGGGTACGCGCGATCCGGCCAACCGGACGCAGCCTGCTTCCTCGGCAGCGGGGTTATACTCATGGGCTTTTCCCTTGCCGCCTCGTGCTGTCGATCACGGCGCGGCTTCCTCGCCAGATCCCCTGGCGGAACCCACAAGGAGATTCGATGCGTCATTACGAGATCGTGCTCCTGATCCACCCGGATCAGAGCGAACAGGTTCCGGCCATGCTGGAACGCTACAAGGGACTTGTCACCGCCGGCGGCGGCAAGGTCCACCGGGTCGAGGACTGGGGTCGGCGCCAACTGGCCTACATGATCCAGAAGCTCGCCAAGGCGCACTACCTGTGCATCAACATCGAGTGCGACAACAAGGTGCTGACCGAGCTCGAGACGGGCTTTCGCTTCAATGACGCGGTGCTGCGCCATCTGACGGTCGTCAAGAGCCACGCCGAGACCACGCCCTCGGTGATGATGAAGACGGTCGACCGCGAGGAATCGCGGCGCGCACCCCAGCCGGAGGCCGCGGCCTGACGAACCGGCTGGCGTTGACGGCGGCGATCGTCGAGCGAGGCGCTCTTCGATTCACTCCCGCCGGCTTGCCTGCGCTGGATCTCAGCTTGAAACACGAGTCCGAAGTGACCCAGCTCGGCGCGCCCCGCAAGGTCTCCCTAGAGATCCGCGCTCGTGCCGTCGGACCGGACACCGATCAGCTGCTCGCCGCCGAGATGGGCGTCGAGCATGGATTCGAAGGCTTCGTCGGCGCCCAGCGAAACGGGCGCGGCGTTGTCTTCCACATCCAGTCCATCGAATTGAAATAGAGAGGTCATCACATGCCCCCGCCCCGCGGTAAAGGTCGGTTCTCCAAGGACCGCAAGCCCAAGCGCAACACCCAGTCGCTGCTGTTCCGTCGCAAGCGCTTCTGCCGCTTCACGGTCACCGGCGTCAAGGAAATCGACTACAAGGACATCGACACCTTGCGCGATTTCATCAACGAGAACGGCAAGATCACGCCCGCGCGCCTGACCGGCACGCGCGCCTTCTTCCAGCGCCAGCTGACGACGTGCATCAAGCGCGCCCGCTTCCTGGCGATGATGCCGTACACCGACCAGCACAGGAGCTGACGCCATGCAGGTCATCCTCCTGGAAAAGGTCCCGAACCTCGGCAACCTCGGCGAGGTCGTCCGCGTCAAGGACGGTTTCGCCCGCAACTTCCTGATCCCGACCCGGGCGGCGCGACGCGCCACGCCGGCGGCGATCAAGGAGTTCGAGGACAAGCGCGTCGAGCTCGAAAAGGCCGCCGCCGACAAGCTCGCTACCGCGCAGGCGCTCGGCGAGAAGATGAGCGGCCGCACCGTGCACATCACGCAGAAGGCCGGCGTCGACGGGCGGCTGTTCGGCTCGGTCACCAACGCCGACGTCGCCGATGCGCTCAACCGCATCGACTTCAAGGTCGTCAAGGCGCAGGTGCGCATGCCCAACGGGCCGCTGAAGACGGTCGGCGAGCACACCGTTACCGTGGCGCCGCATGGCGACGTGGTGGTCGAGGTGAAGGTGGTGGTGCTGGGCGAGACGACCTGAGTCTTTCTCGCGCTTCACCGACACGGGGCCGCATTCGCGGCCCCGTCCGCTTTGGCGAACCAACGAGCCGCATTCGCGGCCCTCTGCTTTCTGCACCGCATTTCCCCGCGCCGTCCCCAGGCTTGTCCACTGCTGGCAGAGCGGTGCCGACTATGATTTCCCGATGTCCGCCCTGTACCCCACGCCCGAGCTTACCGCGCAGTCGCGCCCCGACGACGAGGTCGCCCGGCTGCGCGTGCCGCCGAATTCGGTCGAGGCCGAGCAGAGCGTTCTCGGCGGCCTGCTGCTCGACAACGGCGCCTGGGACCGGGTCGGCGACCTGCTGACCGAATCGGACTTCTACCGCTTCGAGCACCGCATGATCTTCACGGCGATGGCGGCGCTGGTCAACGCGACCAAGCCGGCTGACGTGATCACGGTGTTCGAGCAGCTGCAGAGCCTGGGCAAGGCCGAGGAGTGCGGTGGGCTGGCATACCTCAACGCACTGGCGCAGAGCGTGCCGAGCGCCGCCAACATCCGCCGCTACGCCGAGATCGTGCGCGAGCGCTCGGTGCTCAGGAAGCTGGTCGCGGCGAGCGACGAGATCGCCACCTCGGCCTTCAATCCGCAGGGCCGCCCGGTGGCGCAGATCCTCGACGAAGCGGAGGGCAAGATCTTTCGCATCGGCGAGGAGGGCTCGAAGTCGCGCCAGGGCTTCCAGAGCATGGACCAGCTGGTGGTGCAGCTGATCGACCGGGTCAACGAGCTGCACGAGAACGGCGCCGAGGAGGTGACCGGCGTTCGCACCGGCTTCTACGACCTCGACCGGCTCACCTCCGGCCTGCAGGCCGGCGACCTGATCGTCCTGGCGGCGCGGCCGTCGATGGGCAAGACCGCGCTGGCGCTCAACATCGCCGAGCACGTCGCCGTCAGGGAAGGCCTGCCGGTGGTCGTGTTCTCGATGGAAATGGGCGCCTCGCAGCTGGCCTTGCGGATGGTTGGTTCGCTCGGCCGGATCGACCAGAGCCACCTGCGCACCGGTGCGCTGCGCGACGACGAATGGGGGCGGCTCTCGGAGGCGGTGGAGAAGCTCGGCAAGGTGAGCCTCTTCATCGACGAGAGCGGCTCGCTCGGACCCAGCGAGGTGCGCGCGCGCGCCCGCCGCCAGGCCCGCCAGTGCGGCCAGCTCGGCCTGATCGTCGTCGACTACCTGCAGCTGATGAGCGGCAGCGACGGCACCAGCGACGAGAACCGGGCGACGGTGATCGGCGAGATCTCCCGCGGCCTGAAGTCGCTCGCCAAGGAGCTGAAGTGCCCGGTGCTCGCGCTCTCGCAGCTCAACCGCAGCGTCGAGTCGCGCACCGACAAGCGGCCGATGATGAGCGACCTGCGCGAATCGGGGGCGATCGAGCAGGATGCCGACGTCATCATGTTCATCTACCGCGACGACTACTACAACAAACTCGACGGGCCGAGCCCGAGCAAGGAACCGGGCATCGCCGAGATCATCATCGCCAAGCAGCGCAACGGCCCGACCGACACGTTCCGCCTGACCTTCCTCAAGCCGCTGACCAAGTTCGACAACCTGGCACCCGGCAGCGGCGGCAGCGCCTACTAGGGCCCGTCGACAGGCCCTCGCCGACGCCGGCCTCGTGAGCCACTCGCGCGCCGTCGCGGCGATGCTGCTCGCCACGCTTCTCTGGAGCATGGCAGGCGTGGTGACGCGCCACCTGCAGATGGTGGGCAGCTTCGAGGCGACCTTCTGGCGCAGCTTCTTCAACGCCGCGGCGCTGGTGATGCTGCTCGCCTGGCTGCGCGGCTGGCGCCCGCTCGCTTCGACCTTGCGCAGCGGCGGGCCGACGCTCTGGCTCTCGGGCGCGTGCTGGGCGGTGATGTTCACCGCCTTCATGGTCGCGATCACGATGACCACCGTGGCCAACGTGCTGGTGACGATGGCGATCGCCCCGCTCGTCACCGCCCTGGTGGCTCGCTTCGCGCTCGGCCATCGCCTGCCGACGAGGACCTGGATGGCCGTCCTTCTCGCCGGCGTCGGCATCGCCTGGATGTACGCCCACGAGGTCGCCGCGGCCGACACGCGCCATCTGGCAGGCATCGCGGTCGCGCTCGGCGTGCCGATCGCCGCGGCGATCAACTGGACGGTGATCCAGAAGAGCGGCCGGGGCGGCGGCGACCTGCTGCCGGCGGTGCTGATCGGCGCCGTCGGCTCCTGCCTCGCGACGCTCGTCCCGTCGCTGCCGTTCAGCGCCTCGGGCCACGACCTGGCGCTGCTCGGCCTGCTCGGCGTCGCCCAACTGGCGGTTCCCTGCCTGATCGCGGTCGCCGCGGCGCGCTACCTGAGCGCGCCCGAAGCGGCGCTGCTGTCGCTGCTCGAGATCGTCTTCGGCGTCACCTGGACCTGGCTCGGCGCCGGCGAGGTGCCGGGCCGGCACGTGCTCGTCGGCGGCGCGCTCGTCATCGGCGCGCTGGTGGCGAACGAGGCACTGGCCCTGAGGCGGGGGCCTTGAGCCGGTTCGGCGCTGTCGGGGCGACAGCGCCGATCGGGCGGGCCGCCTCCGCCGCTCCCCGATCCAGCGGCTACCATGCCGCACGCTTCCTTCCCGCGATCCGCATGCCCATACCCCGCCCGCGCGCAGCAGCACCGATTCCGAACGACGAGCCCCGGCCCCCGGGTCCCCTGCTCTTGCTGCTCGAAGGCCGGGCACCCCTCGAGTACTTCTCGATGCTCGCCGCCTACCCGTGGCTGCGCCGGCTGCCGCGCGGCGACGGTCATCCGGTGATGGTCTTTCCCGGCCTGGGCGCCAACGACGTCACCACCTGGCCGCTGCGCGGCCTGCTGCGCAGTCTCGGCTACGTGACCCAGGCCTGGGGCCAGGGCGTCAACGCCGGACCACGCCGCGGCGTGCTCGACCGGTGCGCTGCCGACATCCGCGCCTTGGCCAATCGCACCGGCGAGCCGGTCAGCCTGCTCGGCTGGAGCCTGGGCGGCATCTACGCCCGCGAGATGGCGAAGACACATCCCGATATCGCGCGCTGCGCGATCACGCTCGGCACTCCCTTCACCGGCCATCCTCGCTCGACCAACGCCTGGCGGGTCTACGAATGGCTCACCGGCACCCGGGTAGGCGATCCCGAGCTGATGTCCCAGGTCCGGACCCCGCCGCCGGTGCCGACGACCTCGATCTACTCGCGCAGCGACGGCGTCGTCGCCTGGCATTGCAGTCTCAACGCGCCGGGCCCGCTGGCCGAGAACATCGAGGTTCCCGCCAGCCATGTCGGCATGGGCATGAATCCGCTGGCGCTGTACGCGATCGCCGATCGCCTGGCGCAGCCGATCGGCCGCTGGAAGCCGTTCGACGCCTCCGGGGCCCGGCGCTGGTTCTTCCGCACCGGCACGCCGGAGTCCGAGCCGGCGACGGCGGCTCGCTGATGTCGCACGACCGGCTCTGATGCAGATCTCGGCCAACGGCATCGCCCTCGAGGTCGAGGACCATGGCGCACCGGACGGCGAGCCGCTGCTCCTCATCATGGGCCTGGGCATGCAGCTCCTCGGCTGGCACGAGGATTTCGTCGCCGACCTGGTGGCGCGCGGCTTTCGCGTGATCCGCTTCGACAACCGCGACATCGGCCTCAGCCAGAGCTTCAACGCCGCGGGCGTGCCCAACCTGGCGCTGGAATCGTTGCGCTTCGCCCTCGGGCTGCGGGTCAAGAGCCCGTACACCCTCGGCGACATGGCGGCGGACAGCGCGGCCGTGCTCGATGTCCTCGGCATCGACAAGGCCCATGTCTGCGGCGCTTCGATGGGCGGGATGATCGCGCAGCGGCTGGCGGCGAATCATCCCGAGCGGGTCAGGAGCCTGACCCTGATGATGACCTCGAGCGGTTCGCGCCGCCTGCCCGGTCCCTCGCTCAAGGTGCGCGGGGCGATGATCTCGCGGCCCAAGGATCCGCAGCTGCCGAGCATCGTCGAGCACTACGTGAATCTCTACGGCCTGATCGGCAGCCCCGCCTATCCGCCGGGCAAGGACTACCTGCGCGAGCGCTTCACGCGCTCGATCACCCGCTCGCACCGGCCGGCCGGCACGGCGCGGCAGATGGTCGCGATCGCCGCCGACGGCGACCGGTCGGCGCTGCTCGGCAGCCTGCGCGCCCCGACCCACGTCATCCACGGCGCCGTCGACCCGCTGGTGCCGCTGGCCGCCGGACGCGACCTCGCGGCCCGGATCCCGGCGGCGACGCTGGACGTCATCGACGGCATGGGCCACGACCTGCCGAAGGAGCTGTGGCCGCGGTTCATCGCCGGCATCGCCGGGGCGGCCGGGCGGGCCTGAGGGGCGCCCGGCCGCAGAGAACGGCGGCGATTCGCGGTCATATCTCTCGCAGCGCTCGAGAGCGTTGCGCAGGGACCGGGCCGTGGTGCTTTCGTGTCTATGATTCCTTTCGATGCAGACCCTTTTCGAACGTGACACCGCCGCTGTTCCCCCTTTGGCCGCCGAAACCGCGTCGTTGCCCGCATCGTTGCCTGCATCGACGCCGTGGATCGTCGCTTTTCTTGCCGGATGCGGCGGCGCGGGCACCGAAGAGGGACCTTCGCAAGTCGACCTGAGGGCTGCGCGTCGGGCCGAGGCCTCCCGCATGCTGAGCCAGACGACGTTCGGGCCGACCGACGCCGAGATCGATCGCGTCGTCGCGATCGGTTTCCCGGCATGGCTGGAGGAACAGTTCGCCAAACCGCAGGCGCTGCATCGGGACTACATCGACCGGCGTACCGCCGAGATCGAGCCGCTCGGGTTTGCCGCGGTCCAGAACGACTTCCTGGAAACGTTCTTCGCCCAGGCGGTGGCCGGCGAAGACCAGTTGCGCCAGCGCATGACGTTCGCGCTCTCGCAGATCTTCGTCGTCTCCCTGGCGGACAACACGCTCGGCGAGATGCCGCGTGGCGTGGCCGCCTATCTCGACATGCTCGGACAGCATGCGTTCGGAAACTTCCGCGACCTCCTGGAAGCGGTGAGCCTGCATCCCGTCATGGGGATCTATCTCTCCAGCCTGCGCAACCAGAAGGAAAGCGCGACCCGCGTTCCCGATCAGAACTATGCGCGCGAGGTGATGCAGTTGTTCAGCATCGGCCTCTACGAGCTGAATCCGGACGGAACGCGTCGGACCGATTCCTCCGGCAATCCGATCGAGACCTACGGCAGCGCCGATATCGCCGGTCTTTCGCGCGTGTTCACGGGGTGGAGCTGGTATGCCGGGCCGGCGCCGGGGGATCGAACCCGAGACCGCTTCTTCGGGATTTCCGCGCATCCCGACCGCGACTGGCAGCCGATGCAGTCGTACAGCGGGGCCGTGGCCGACGCCGATTTCCATTCCACCAGCGAAAAGCGCTTTCTCGGTGTCGTGATCTCCGAGCAACAGGCGGCCGATCCTGAAGCCAGCCTGAGGATGGCGCTCGACACCCTGTTCGATCATCCGAACGTCGGTCCATTCATCGGCAAGCAGTTGATCCAGAGGCTTGTCACGAGCAATCCGAGCCCGGCCTATGTCGGCCGGGTCGCCGCTGCCTTCGCCGGCAACGCGTCCGGCGTGCGCGGCGACCTTCGATCGGTGCTGCGGGCGATCCTTCTCGATCCGGAGGCGCGGGCCGCGCCGCCCGTGGGCGGCGCCTTCGGGAAGCTGCGCGAGCCGGTGCTGCGTCTGACCAACTTCCTGCGCGCGTTCGATGCCCGGTCGATCTCCTCGAGGTTCAACGGAATCGACAACACGGACGATCCGGCGACCGCCCTGAGCCAGACGGCACTGCGGGCGCCGTCGGTCTTCAACTTCTTTCGTCCGTTCTATGCCCCGCCGCGAACCAGCATCGCCGACGCCGGGCTGGTCGCTCCCGAGATGCAGATCGTTCACGAGATATCGGTGGCCGGCTATCTGAACTACATGCGCAACTGGATCGCGCGCGACGATCACCCCGATCTCCGGTTGAGCTATTCAGCCGAGATCGCGCTGGCGCCCGATGCCGGATCGCTCGTCGATCGGATGGCCCTGCTGCTGATGACCGGACCGATGTCCCCGTCGCTGCGAAACATCCTGGTCGCGTCCGTCGAGGATCGCGCCATTCCCGCCGCCGTGCTCGACGCGGCCGGAAACGTCGTCAATGCGAGCGACCGCGATGCCGCCGCGCGGGACCGCGTCCGGATCGCGATCTACCTGACGATGGCCTCGCCCGAGTATCTGGTGCAGCGATGAAGCGACCGCCCGACGACCTTCGATTCAGCGCCGCGCGCCGTCACTTCCTGCGCACCAGCGCGCTCGTCTCCGGCGCCGCCGGGACGATGGGCGTCCCGTTCGCGCTCAACCTGGCCGCGCTCGCCCCGGCGCATGCGCAGGCGGGCGACTACAAGGCGATCGTCTGCCTGTTCCTGAACGGGGGAAACGATGCGACGAACATGGTGCTGCCTACGGACGCCGCGTCATGGGCAGCCTATGCGGCGGCACGCTCCAACGGACCGGACCCGATCGCCCTGCTGCCGCCCGGGACCGCTGCCGACACGGGTGCACGCCCCGGAACGCCGTCGGCGCTCGGCGGGGTGCTGCCGATCATGCCGAGGTTCGCGGCCGCCCCGGTCAACGCCGGACGGCCGTTCGCCCTGCACCCGGCCATGGCCGAAGCCGCCGATCTGTTCCAGGCGGGCCGGCTGGCCGTGGTCGCCAATGTCGGGCCGCTGATCGAGCCGCTGACCCGCGACGAATGGATGGCGGGCACGCGACGGGTGCCGAGCAAGCTCTATTCGCACAATGACCAGGCAGCGACCTGGCAGGCGCTGCATCCCGACGCCGGTGCCGGCTGGGGCGGTCGCCTCGCCGATCTGATGATGTCGGTGAACGGGCAGGCAAGATTCAGTTGCATGTCCGTGTCCGGGAATGCCGTGTTCGGCGCCGGGCAGTCGGTGCAGCCCTACCAGGTCGAGAAGGCGGGTGCGATCGCCGTGCAAGGCCTGAACGGGCCGCTGTTCGGGTCATCGCTGGCTTCGAGCAACCTGCACACCATCATCACGGCGGGCAGCGACCATCTGCTGATGCAGGAGCATGCTGCAGTCGTGAAGCGTTCGATCGACGCCCAAGTCGAGTTCCAGGCGGCTTTCGAGGCCTCGACCGTTCCGAGCCCCTCTCCCTACTGGAGCCCCGCCAACCGGCTGACCCAGCCCAGCGACCTCGCGCTCCGGCTCGAGACCATCGCCCGCGTCATCGGTGCGCATGCCGCGCTCGGCACGCGACGGCAGGTGTTCTTCGTGAGCATCACCGGCTTCGACACGCATGACCATCAGAACGCCGTCCACTCGGACCTGATGGCGAAGCTTTCGCATGGACTGGCGTACTTCGATTCGGCGATCGCTGCCACCGGCTTGCGGGACTCGGTCACGCTCTTCACCGCATCGGACTTCGGTCGCGCGCTCTCCAGCAACGGCGACGGGACCGATCATGGCTGGGGAGCGCATCACTTCGTTCTCGGCGGCGCGGACGTGCGGGGCGGGGAGATCTTCGGCCGGTTCCCCGAGATCGGCGTCGAGCACACCGCCTCCATCGACAGCAATGCGCTGTTGCCGGCTCTCTCGATCGACCAACTCGGCGCGACGATCGGCCGGTGGTTCGGCGCGGGCGACACGGACCTCGACCTGGTGTTTCCGAACCTTCGCAACTTCTCCTCCCGCGATCTCGGCTTCATGGCCTGACCCGAGCGGCGAGGCCACCGGCACCGGCGGGCACCGGCCCTCGAGTTCACGCTCGCGGATGGCGGGCGATGACGTCGAGCAGCGCCCGGTACTTCGGCGCCTCGGCGGCATCCTGCAAGACGTGCTCGAGCGCTCCCCACTGGCCGTACTTCGACCAGGGTCCGATGTCGTTGTAGTGGGCGAACGGGCCGCCGCCACTGGCGATCCACAGCGCGAGGTACTCGTCGTAGACCTCGCGCATGCGCGGATGGCGATGCGCGGCGGCGAACCGCGCGGCCATCGCGTCCTGGTGGGCGGCCGGGAAGTGCGCGCTGGTGTCGTGGCCGCCGCCTTCATAGGCTTCCAGCTTCAGCCCGTGCTTCCTGGCGAGTGCGGCGTTGGCGCGCATCCCCGCGGCGCACTGGCCGCGCATGTGCACCCGCATGTCGTCGAGCAGCTGGCCGCTCGTCATGGCGAGGGTCGCCTCGACATTCTTCGGGTTGCCCGCCGACTCGGCCTTGAAGTAGGGCGCGATGGCAAGCACGTCGGCCTGCGCAGCGGTGTCCTCCCAGGCGAGCGCTGCTTCCTGGAACCGGGTCCAGGCCGCCTGCCCGGCAATGACCCGCACCAGCCGGCCGCGGTCGGCGCCGTAGACGTCGGCGAAGATCCTGAAGACGGCCATCGACCGCCGAGCGTAGAACGCCGCCGGAAATCCCGACGGGAGCGGCAGGCCCAGCCGCTCGGACTGCGCCGCCGCCCAGCGGGCCTGGGGGAAGGCCAGATTCCAGACTTCGTTCGAGTACTCGATGCGCGGACGCAGGGCGGGGTCGAGACGGGCGTGCAGCAACGTCGCGAGCTGGCGGACGTAGTCGTCGCTGGCCAGGTGCGGAACGCAGAACCAGGGGTCGGCGCGCAGCAGGTTGGCGAGGTCGACCATGACTTCGACCGGCACGCCCCTCGCGGTGGTGTAGGTGAGGTCGGTCGCGCGGGGGCGATCCGCCCATTCGACCAGCAGCGACGCGTTGGTGCCACCCCAGTCCATGAAGCGCAACAGCGAGAAGGGGGCGATCTTCTCGAGGAACGCCGGGTTGAACGGCTGCGATTCATGGCTCGGCTCCGTGCCGGGCCACAGCACGCGGACGTTGCGCACCGGGTCCGCAGCCTGGGTCTCGTTGATCGCCACGTACAGCGGACCGCCGTTGTCGATGACCTCGACGACGATCCGGTGCGCCTCGCTGCTGTGCACGCTGACCCGGCTCAGCGGAAAGCCGATGCTGCCCGTGCCGTCCCACAGCACCGTGTATCGGCCCGTGGGGTAGCGGGAGCGCGACCAGGCGGCCGCCAGCAGCGCACGCTGGCCGGGCTGCAGAGCGACCGGATAACCGTCCGGCCGGGTGGCGAGGCTGGCACCCCATGTCCCCTTGTCGTCGCGCGACGACCAGGCCTTGCCGTTCTTCACCATGTCGGCGAATGGAAACGCGGTGGTCCAGTAGTTGACCGCTGCGAGGTTCATGCCGACGTAGGGCGAGCGGCCGGGGATCGCGACCGGACTGCCGCGGGCGACGGACGCGGCCTTGCCGCGCCCGGCTGCCGGCCAACTCATGGGAGCCGCTACCAACGCGGCCGCACCCGACAAGAGGGTGCGGCGGCGCCGACTCGCCGCGCTGCGCTCGGGTGTCGTCACCGGCGTCATTGTGGCTACTGCCGCCGGCATCATGGGTGCCGTCCGGCGCTGCGGAGGGCGTACGCCGCAGACGCGGCGGCACAATCGGACGAATGACCGATTCGCCCTTCCGGCAGCGCCTGGCGGCGATCCTGGTCGCCGACGCCGCCGGCTATTCGCGCCTCATGGCCGTCGACGAGGTGTCGACCGTGGCCGCGCTCGATGCGGCGCGGGCGGTCTTTCGCGCGCAGATCGAGGCCCACCGGGGCCGCGTCACCGATATGGCCGGCGACTCGGTGCTCGCCGTCTTCGACACCGCCATCGGCGCGGTGTCGGCGGCGCTCGCCGTGCAGCGCGAGCTGGCGGCCCCCGAAAGCGCGCCCGCCGAGTCGGCACGGCTGCGTTTTCGCATCGGCATCCATCTCGGCGACGTCATCGAGAAGAGCGACGGCACGGTCTATGGCGACGGCGTGAACATCGCCGCGCGCCTGGAGGGGCTGGCCGAGGTCGGCGGCGTCACGGTCTCCGACGCGGTGCAGGGCGCGGTCCGCGGCAAGGTGGCGGCGAGCTTCGTCGACCAGGGCGAGCAGGCGGTGAAGAACATTCCCCACCCGGTGCACGCGTTCGCCGTCCGGGCCGGTGACGGCAGCGACGCCGGACCGGCGCCGCCGACGCCCGGCCTCGCCCCGCCGACGATGCTCTCGATCGCGGTCCTGCCCTTCGACAACATGAGCGGCGACCCGGAGCAGGACTACTTCGCCGATGGCATGGTCGAGGACATCATCACGGCGCTGGCGCGGATGCGCGCCTTCTTCGTCATCGCCCGCAACTCGAGCTTCGTCTACAAGGGCAGGGCGGTCGACATCAAGCAGGTCGGGCGCGAGCTCGGCGTGCGCTACGTGCTCGAGGGGAGCGTTCGCCGAAGAGAGTCGCTTGCCGGTCGGGTGGGATCAATCGGATCAGCGAGTCGCGAGATCCATCGGCGATGCCTGGATTCGGGAAGGTCGAACTGCTGTGCTGGTGGTCCCATCGGTTGTTGCTCGCAAGGAGGGCAACGTGCTGCTGAACCCGCAGCACCCGCACTTCAAGAAGATCGCCGCTGCGCAGCCCGAGCCGGTGATCTGGGAT